>Ga0316204_10000390_pt1 | contig 169957 bp, 155 predicted proteins | sample 6monrhotite_MG_2_FD_205661 | JGI IMG/M metagenome (GOLD analysis project Ga0316204, IMG submission 205661) | Microbial mat bacterial communities from mineral coupon in-situ incubated in ocean water Damariscotta River, Maine, United States -... | ecosystem: Environmental > Aquatic > Marine >... | reverse complement strand
CCCCGATCCGTTACCTGTGAAACAGCATCTTTCTTGAAGTCATCACTGAAACGTATGCCTGACATCGTATCTCTCCCTTGCTTCCAAAATTACCAAGCAAGGTGTCTACAAATCTAGGGGCATCTCACTTCTTCCACCGGCTTCATTGTGTAGATTGTGAAATCTCTGTGAGGCTATGGGCCAAGGCGCACAACGTGACGGTGGATTACTACCACTCGTACTTTGACGTAACCGGAGCCAACCGAACAAAGAATAAGCCCAAAGCTCCACGTCGTGCACTGACCAAGATCGATCTCGCAAACGGCAATGCCATTATTCCTGATGCTGTATTTCAACTATCTTGGCCCACTGGCGAATGCCGCTTATTCATCCTGGAAATGCATAACCAAAATCGCAGCAAACGCATACATGACAAGTTAGCTGAATACCGTTACGCCATTAGTGAAGGTGCTTTCAACAGACAGTTCAACTACGAACACGCACCACGAATTTTGGCTGTATTTGAGAATGAGAGGTTCTTGGAATTAGCTCGGAAACGAATGCTAGAGGGCGGAGCATTCAAACCTGACTTTGCGCCATTTTTCTTTTTAGGGACATTGGAAGGGGTAAACACAAATTTATTGTCCCACTGGCAAAACATAAGCGGAATAAAGAAACATCTATATTAATCAAATTCATTGGAGGTGAGCATGGGCTACAACCGCTGGAGTTATCTAGAACGGCTAAAATGGATACTGCTCGGCAATATAGGAAAGCTAATTTTATCTTTTTTTGCATTTGCGATCCTAGTCCAGTTTCCGGAAGCAACGTCGTATATTGCTCAAAAAATTCGATGGGCAATTAATTTATTAACAGATGTCATTTCTAAGAATATTGGTTTTCTATCTGGCGTATTGGTGACGGTCACGATTGGATACTTTAAAGATCGCATCTATTTATCTAAGCAAACGAGAAGCGCGGGTCGAGCACTCCGAAGTGAAGTCAGCTCACTGATGTACTCGGCGAAATGGCATTTAGAAAAACTCGAAAAGTGGGAAACTTACGAAACACCGCACGAGCAACGACAACAAGAACTCCGCTACGCTTTAAAGCGTGGGGATAAAATTGATTACCCAACTCCGCTGTTCAAAGGCGATAAACAAATTCATTTTTTTCAAGCAAATGCATCACTAATATCACAGCTACATGTTCCATACGTTTTGCAAGGAGATGATATTGTTCGGCTTTCCAGTCAAATAAATGATTTCATAAAAAATTATGCCTCCTTGTACTCCAAACTTCAGAAAGTCGAAGAAGAAACTCGAATCTTGTTATCTCTCTATGAACCTGAGCAATGCGAAAAAATCAAAGATGCTGTCTACGCATATTCCAATGAACTATCTGAATACAAAAAATCAATAAAATGGTTTCGAGATCAGTGCTCAACGCTTGCTGACGTATTACGAAGAATGTAGACAATAAAATGGGGTGACCAAGTGTGCACCTCAGCCACCCCAAGCCCCTCTGAAGGAAGAAGTGTCAGTGTGTTTTAGACGTATCACGTTCGCTGATACGCTTTGCAATCCATGCGTCGACCTCTGACAACACCCACGCCACTCGATTCTGGCCAAGCTGTATCCTCTTTGGAAAGCGCCCTGCCTTCTCGAGCCGTGCAATGTGCTGAGGTGTGTATGGAATGCCACAGACAGTCCTCAACTCCTTCTTGGTAACGAGCTTATTATCAAACTGAGCCATCGGATTTCTCCCATAAGGGAGGCATCGCGATGCCTCAGGTGGAACAAGCCGCACCGGTAGGCACATCAATAGTATTTTCGAATTGATCTGCCGTCCAGATTGTTGAATGTAAATATAGAAAACTACTATAAAGTGCTCCGTGTAATCCTGGCTTTATCATGGCCAGAACGGAGAGGAAGATCATTTGGAACGCCTAAACGACCTAGAAGCTATCACTCATCAAGTCAGAACGCCTCGATCCAGAGATAATATTCATGAGGCAATCAACGCTTACTATGGTGGGGCCTATCGGTCAGCTATCGTTTCGACATGGATTGCGGTTGCAGACGATATAATCGAAAAAATTAAAGAACTCGCAGCATACGATGACCCGCTAGCAAAGCAGCTTGCGGACGATCTCCATAAAAACGTTTCACAACGTAAAATTCCTTGGCTTCAGAAATTCGAAGAAGACCTGCTTGAACGAGCATTGAACGATTTTGAGTTTATTGGCACAGAACAAAAGACAAACCTTGACCGGATAAAACAGGACCGCAATCACTGTGCCCACCCAGCGTATACACAATCAGGAGCGCTCTTTAACCCAGCCCCTGAATTAGCACGCACTCACATCATTCATGCCATCACCGACCTGCTGCAACATGCGCCTGTCAGAGGAAAGAGCTCCACCAAAATTATTGTGGAAGACATCATGGGAGAAGGTTTTCCGGCAACAACTCCAAGTGCAGCAGGTGCCTTCCTAAATACAAAGTACCTAGAATACGCAAAGGCCTCTCTTACCAGCAATCTTCTAAATTTATTGGTTAAAGCCGTTCTCAAAAGGCTCCCCGACTGGCAAGGAAACTATGATCGAGCTGTTCTGGCCTTACTCGGGATTGCAGAAGTGAAAAGTGAAGTCTTTGATCAATGGATGCGAGAAAATTTTGAACGTATTACTTCTCAGCTGTCTGGCAAAGATGTGTACCGCCTGTTTGGTCTTGTTGTAGCTGACATTCGATATTGGGATTGGATGGGACAAGCTCAACGAATCCAGCTCATAGAGTTCTTTTCGAAGAAGAAACTCCCCAGTGCAAAACAACCGGCATCCTACGAAGATAAGGAAGGGTACTCATTCGCCCAGGCACTTTCTGATATTTTTGGAGCTATGACCTCAATTAAACAAGGGGAGTTTCTGGAAGAGCTTGGCATTCACAAATTAAGCGACCTTTTTGTATTGATGAGGGTTGGCGATCTCAAAGAGCCACTGATGAATGTGTTCTCTACACTATCAAGTGATGACAAGCTTGATGTGATATCAGAACGTCCAGCTCCATTTTTTATGCAAGAGGCGCTAGAACTTTACGCCAAAGCATCAAGCTTTCGCGGCGCAGAACATTTGGGGCAAAATATTCTACCGCCACTCGCGCGTTATATGTCTAAGGAAGACATTATTAACTTCCAAAATATCATTCTTGAGAATGGGCAAGTTTATGCAGCGTCTGGTACATGCGGCATTTTGATGGACTGGATTGATGAGCTCCAGAAACGGGATGATATTGACCTAAAGGCGCAGTTGGACTGGACTCAATTCTGCAATGATCTCACAGAGCAGTATGACAATTATGCGCCGTTTAAGTCCCATCTGATTGAAACTGGTATATTGAAAGCATAGCGCCAAACATGTAACCCGAGATCACTTTACGAAATAACAGCTACCCAAAGGCCTTGTTCATTATCACCAAAACAAAGCTTATGATCTAAAGCGTATTGCTCAATAGAATCCAGCAAAGGCACATAAGCTTTTTGGTCCTCCCACTCAGGATAATACGTACGCAACCGAGAGAGTGCTTTCTCTATGTGCGAAATTGAATCATAGAAACTTGAGGACACAATTTTCTTGGCGTTATGGTCATCAATCTCCTTAATCTCCATCTCTACTCCGTGAAGAACTCCGTAAAGATTGCCTAAGCACCTGAGTGTTTTATTAATGTGTGGCAATGTTTCCCTGAGCAAGCGATCAATATCGCTATGTGAGCGATAGTCACCAATTACATTTTTGATCTGCTCATCAGTGCATGAGATCTGAGTTGCTGCATCTTCCAAAGTCTCCGTCACAAATCCAGCTTTGGCTGATGAAGAACTCAAATAAGCAACGACGTAATCAGTCCAAACCCCCTGAACCATATCTTCAAAGTGCTGACGCCTTCCTTCAGGCCTCTGAAGTTCCTTCAGTGTATCATCACCAAACATTTGCCAACGGTTCGTTAGGTCATGGACCCGAATAAGCGCTCTATGAATACTGTGAATTGTTGACTGTAAAGCCGCCTCACCCTTACCTAGGAAACCATCCAATAAATCTGAATGGATACATAGGCTAACTTTAAACTCATCGTCTTCTGTTCCGCCCAAGATGATTGTTGAATGAGGATAGGGACGCACTTCCTCTCCCCAAATTTCGGCCGCGACATCTTCAATTTTGTCGGTAATCTTAACACTCACCAACCGACTTAAATTCAATGCATGGTTTCGAAATACATTCACAGCTGCAGAAACACCTTCCCCGACCTGACGGCAATCATCATCATTGGGATAGCCTTCTATGCTGACCGGGATAGATGGTTGCAGCTCATGAATTTTGTCTCTAGTTGGCAGTGATACAATACGTAAGGCATAAACATCCGATTGGAGCTGAGCTTCCTTTAACCAAGCATGACAGTAACGATCATCACTTCGAATAAGGTTCTCCAAGGCAGCTCTGTCATCTTGTGAAATATTTGTGCCTAAGATGATGCCTTCAATCGCTTCTGCAGGAAGTGAGAATAAAGCCACACCATCATCATTTTCAGTTTCGGCATCAACCAATGGCTTAATAACGCGCCACTCTCGTTCATACGCCCAATCCAGGGACTTGCTCAGAAGGAAATCATCCCCTTCAAGCTCTCCTAACGCTTGGCTTGGACGATCATTGGAATAGATCACCTGTCTGGGGTGATAAAATTCATCATTATCAGAACGCCTAGAATTAAAAGTTGGGTGCTGCTCATTCAAAGCCAATACGAAGCCACGATGCGAATCAGCATAGTGGGCCCACATTAATAGGTTGTCTGATGCTTCTGATAATGAAAGCACCCCTATTTCATGACGAAAGAGCCCTCCGAACCCGTTTTCCAATTCATCCTTCATGCGCGGTTTAAATGCCTGAAGGAAAGCCTGAAAATTATTCTGAAAAGTTCCCCTTTGTTGCTCAATCCATTGCCAAGCTAAGTCGTGAGCCTGTTCAGGAACTTGGTTTTCTATTATGCGCCCGACCTCATCTTGCCATTGCTCTTCAAATAGATCGCCCCAGTCATCATCAGGGATAAGCTGGCTGACGTTAAGCCGCATCTCATGGGGGTCATTAAGAAAGGCCGGTTGCGTGTAACGAATTAGCTCGTTCTGCAATACATCAATCCGGCTTGCTGGATAATATTTGTAGAGTGTCATTTTTCATCATTCCCTCAGGAATATCCGATTTAAAACCCGTCACCAAAGAGTTGATTTAATGAAAGATAACATTCTTATTAGATGTTCTGCCTCTAAATATATAGCTACACCCTAGAAACCTAAGTTGCTCACTGCCGCCGCCTTATGTTCTGGCGCGAGGTGAGCATAACGGAGGGTCATCTTTAAGTCAGAATGACCTAACAATTCGCGAACTGTGTTTAGATCCACGATCGCCATCACCAACCACGACGCAAACGTATGGCGCATGTCGTGCCAGCGGAAGTTTTCGATTTCGGCGTTTTTCAGAACTTCTTTCCAAGACGTATTCACGTTATTGAAGCGGGCACCATTTTTGCTCGTGAACACGAACTTGTTTGTCTCTGACGTACAGGCTTTCCAATCGAGCAATAATTGCTTCGCCGTTTCGTTCAGGGGCACATGACGGGTCTTGCCGCTTTTTGCACCTCCACCCTGTACGGTCAGATTGCCGAGCTCTAAATCAACATCTCGCCATGTTAGATTAAAGAGCTCGCCGCGACGCAAGCCCGTATAGAGCGACAACAGGACCATTAGCTTTAGGTGATCTGCGAATGCTGCATTTTGCAGTGATGGAAGCAAAGGCACTTTTCGTTCGGCTCGCCATTTGTTGGCGCTGGCACGTTCAGCGCGGATACGGTCTTCTCGGCTGTCCAGTGCTTTCACGAGCCTAACGGCCTCATCTTTCGACAGGTAGCGTGGCTGCTTGTTGTTATCGACTTTGGACAGTTTCACCTTTGCAATGGGGTGTACATCCAAAATGCCCCACTCCACCGCCTTTGACAGGGCGGCTTTCAGACACACCAAATCACGGTTCACAGTAGAGGGCTTCCGACCTGCCTTCAGGCGTTTGGTTTTCCAGCGCTCGATAGCGCGCGGATCGATCTCTTCCAAATCTTCATTGAGCAGCCTTGAGAACGTGGTGCGAATACGCGCCAATGTCGCCTCTGCTGTTTTCAGATGAACGCCTGCCCACGGCCCGTATTCATCATCCAGGAACGTTGCCAGCGTGCGGTCCTTTTTCTCGAACGTCACAGCCTCTGGATCAACGCCCCGCATCACATCGCCCAAAATCTTTTTGGCTTCGGTGCGGGCCTCCGTTGGTTCCAGAATTTCAGCAGAGCCCAACGTGATCCGCTTGCCCCGACGGTACTGAACGATATAGGTCATGTTGCCGCTGGGTTGGACCCGCAACAAGAACCCTTTGAGACGCATATCACGAACCTCGAAGGGTTTCTCTTGGGGCTTTAGCTGCTTTAAAAGCCGTGCGCCAATGGTCGCCTGCATGTGCTTACACCTTCATCTCGTAAGTGCTGTGTAAGTGCAATTTGACCAAAAAAGAACATGCATGTCAAGATTATGATTTTTCGCAAAATCGTAAATTATTCAGTATTTTCAATATATTGAATAGTTAGTATGTTCAATTATGCGCAGCTATGTTTTCCTATAAAATCGCCCTCCGAAGGCAGAGGCCACAGGTTCGAATCCTGTCGGGTGCGCCATTTTTCTTCATGTAATTCAAAATGGTAGAGGCACACTCTTAAAACGAAAAATCATAGAAAAATCAGTCTGTCACGCGGGTGTCACACTGAGGTTTTTTGTCGTCATGGCTTCATATCGAAAACGTGCTGGTTCTACGCTTGGCTGAAGGCTCCGCTGAGCCACCGCGCCAATGAAGATGTCCGCAAGGCCGCAATGATAAAAACAGGCCTGACAAGATAGCGGCAAGGTTTAGGGATGGCGGTGTGACGGCGCGAGCAGACCCGGCGTAAAACCTATCCCACACGCGATGCCGCAAGATCGAACGTCTTCGAATATATTGAAATATTCAATAATCCGCTGCACAAGCACACAAACAACAGGATGCTATCACCCGTCGAGTTCGAACAGCAGCAATAAACGTCGCAAGGCGCCTCTCACACTAAGGGGGCCTCGGTTGCCCCTTTCGGTGATTTAGACTCCGTGGCGGTTGTTTTCTTACTGAGTTGCAGTGGCAGATACAAATCGACACGGGCGCCATGTCCCGGGGAACTGCTCACTTCCATCACGCCTTCGTGCTTGGCAATGATGCCGCTGACCATGGACAGACCCAATCCGGTGCCCTGGCCAGGGGGCTTGGTGGTAAAGAAAGGATCCAGGGCGCGGGCGAGAACTTCCGGGGCCATGCCGCATCCATTATCGATCACGCTGATCTTGGCGTAATGAATGGTGCGCAGCTCCGTGTTTGCTTCGCGCTGTGAAGACCTCGGCTCAATATGTCGGAGTTTTAGTTCGATCTGTCCGACATGTCCTTCCATGGCATCTGCAGCATTATTGAACAGATTGACCAGGGCTGCTGTGATTTGGCCTTCGTCCACATGAACACCCCCCGCAAATGGCTCCAAGGACTCTTTGATGGTGATCGTCTTGGGAGTGGTCGGACTGATCAGCTTTAGGGCCGTTCGCAACACCTCATGGATAGAAAGGCTTTCACGCATCGGCGAATCTTGGCGTGAAAAGGTCAGGATACTCTCCACCAAGTCCTTCACGCGTTCTGCGGCTTGCTCGACCATTGCCAGTTTTTTGTTTTCGTTGCTGTTTACATCTAAAGTGCGCCGCACCATTGCCGTGAGGTTGACGATCGGCAACAGCATATTGTTGATGTCATGCGCCATTCCCCCGGCTAAATTACCAAGGCTTTCCATATTCTGAGCTTGTCGACGGTGGCGTTCGGCATCGTAACGGTCGGTGGTGTCACGGATCACGGCGGTGCAGACATCTTGGGTTTCTCCGGGCATCGGCGACAGAGTCAGCTCTAGGGGGAACTCGCTGCCATCAGCTCTTAGGCCGTACAGATCAAGTTTTTGCCCGAACAATGGAGTTGAACCCGTTTGAACGAAATGCTCGAAACCTTTTTTGTGCTTTTTGCGATAGCGTTCAGGGATGATGGTGTCTTCGAGCAATTTGCCGATGGTGTCGTCGCGCTTGCAATCAAACATTGCTTCCGCTGATGGATTAAACTGAGTGATAAGGCCATGGGTGTCGATGGAAATAATCGCATCGTGTGCATATTCTATGATGGCGCGTGAGCGTTCTTCGCTGGTGTAAAGATCATCCAAAGCCTTGCGGCGCATGCGTTCTTTACGCAAAGATGCAAGGCCAAAAGCCAAATCGTTGGCCAACTCCGAAAGCAGGTCGATTTCGGTTTCATTAAACGAAGGGCTGTCTGAGGAAACAATGAATAGGGCGCCAAAGGGATCGCCCGCTTCCATGAGCGGCAAGATGCACAATGAACGCAATCCGTGGCGCGCGCAGTACCCATCCTTATCTGGGGGGCACACATCTTTGATAACGTCATGAAATATAGTCGGGTGATTGTTGCTGAGAACAGCATCGGAATTGAAAATGTCCATGCACTTTTCAATGGCTTCTTGGCCGTTGCCGTAGCGTTCGACCGGGATAAATTTCCGACCGCTCTCATCGCGAATGAAGCTAACCCAGGCCAGTCTGTATTCGCCCTCTTCGACGATCAGTCGGCAGATGTCTCTCAGTAACTGTCCTTGCTGGGTGGTGTGCACCAACACTTCGTTACACCGTGAAATCGTGCGTAGGAATCGGTTGGAACGTTTCAGTTCGGTAAGCACAAGCTGGGAGTTTGTGATGTCGATACCCGATGACAGTAACGTGGTGATCGAACCGTTGGGCTCATGCAGGTAGGTGTTGTTCCAGCCGATTAGGCGGCGCTCACCGGACTTGGTGATGATTTCGTTTTCGTAATATGCGACCTCGTCGAGATCACCGCGCAAAACTTTATTGGCGACCTCACGAATTCTGTCTCGATTTTTAGGGGGGATGGCCAAATCGAACCAGTCAGCGCCGATCATTTCATCGTTGTCATAGCCAAGAAGGTCATGCGCGTACTGGTTCGCCAAGACAACCTCACCTTTGGTGTTCAAGGCAATAATCAAGGTACCCGCCAATTGTAAATAACTGCTCACACGGTCACGCTGGCGGGCAATTTCATCACGGTCAGCGATGCGCTGATTGATGTCTTCGATTACGCCGATGAAGTACGCAGGCTCGCCATCTTGGTCACGCACCAAAGACCCGGTGATGTTGACCCATGTCACCGCGCCATCCTTGCGGATGTAACGTTTTTCCATGATGTAAGTTTTGATTTCCCCATCACGCAGTTGTCGAACGAGTTCCATGTTTTTGGCGAGATCGTCGGTGTGGGTGATGTCTTTGTAAGTCATGCCCAGCATCTCATCACGGGTATAGCCTGTGATGAGACACATGACGTTGTTAACGAGCATCCACTTGCCGTCTAAGGAAAGGTGCCCAAGGCCCACGGCAGCTTGTTCAAACGTCGCCCGGAAACGTTCTTCGCTGGCGGTCAAAGCAACTTCAGCGGCGTGGAGGTCGGTGACATCAATGGCGATTCCGCCAATTGCGAAGATTGCATCATCACCTGTGAAGACGGGAAACTTCTTGGTGAGGAATGTACGTTCCGCACCGTTAATCGTCATCGTTTCTGTAATGTCGAGCGGCTGGCCGGATTTGATGATTTCTTGATTCTGGAGATCGAATTGTTCGAGTACGCTCGGCGATAGATTGCGTTTGTTCAAATCCTGCAGCAATTGTTCGCGAGACGTGTCGAATAAATTGGCGTAGGCCGTATTTAAGTCCGTAATCTTTCCGTCTAGATCCATGATGAACATGATTGCCTGAGTATTGTCTCTAAAGCCATCATACTCGGCCTCTTTCAACTGGATTTCTCGGATGACCGGCATGATCACACGGATGTAAATGAGCGTGCTGAGCATCGCGATGACAAATGAAAACAGGCTGCCGTAGATTGCCATCCTGAAGTGCGGCGCCTGTATGTCGGCAATGTCCATTTTAAAAACGATGCCTAAGTCCAAGACGTCGATATAATCATAGGCGGCCAGCACTTGCTCATTTCGATAATCAGGGCCAACAACAACACCCCGTTGTCCGCTGAGCGCCAGACGCATGGGTTCCGCAACATTGGTGGTACTTGGGAAGTGCGCCGGAGAAAAATGGTCCCAATGGCGTTGACGTAAAATGAAATAGAAACTGTCGCCAGATTGCTCGGCAATCGTCATCTCGCCTATTCCCACAAACCGAGTCTGCGCTGATCGCAGCTGCGAAATCAGAATTGTACGGGCGCGCATTTCGCCCGCCTGTTCGGACAAATCAAACGGAAGGTTAGAAAAAGATTTAATAACCTCGACTTGCCCAGACAGCGTATCTTGCAAAAAGATTTTCGTCTGTTCCAGCGTGTGTTGGTAGTGCAAGTAGAGCGTCGCAAAGACCGCAAGCGCGATGCCCCCCAGCATCACAGCTGCGAGAATCATGACTCTTAAGCGTAAGTGATGTGCTGTTTGGGAAGAGCTTAGGAGACCCTCAACAGTACCTCGGGGGACGAGTTTCGCGCGAAGAAAATATCCCAGCCAAACCGTTAAAATGGCGATTACCATCAATCCAGTGGTGACGTAAAGAATATCCTCGAGCCCTAACAGTTCAGCTTCCCCGCCATGCCATTTGCGATAGATGCGTTCGTAATCTTTCGATTCGGTGAAGGCGGCGGTGACGGAGGTCAAATGCTTAAGTAAATCAGGGTGCGCTTTCGCAACGCCAATCGCACGGGAAATTGTCGCCAAAGGCGGGCCGACTGGAAATAAGGTGCCTACGACATTGCGGGAATTGAGATGTTCAAAAACAATGGGTTCAGGCAGGGCCAAGGCGTCAACGGCTCCGGACAGAACGGCGTCAACAGCCTTGGTGACGTCGTCATATAAGACGATTTCATAGTCACCCATTTTTTCTATGATTTTCCGTGCCGCATTCGAGTGTGTCGTGGCGACCCGCGCCCCCTTGGGGAGTGTTGTTATGAAAGCCTGATAGTGATCCTGACGTGCAAATATGGAAATACGAAACTGCTCAAGAGGCGGCGTGAAATCCAGAAAATTCCTGCGTTCAGGGATATCTCCCATATTTGGGATGAGATGTGCTTCACCTGTCTTGATCGCATCTTGGACCTCGGCCCAGTTGGCGTAAACTTTATATCGAACGACGATCCCGGCCTGCTTGGCGATGGCGTCCATGATATCGATTGCAAAGCCCGCAGGTGAGCCGTCAGAATTTGTTTGATAATATGGTGGGAAATACCGGGGAACCGCAGCGACCACTTTGCCGCCGCTGTACCCTGAACTAAGCGGCCGTTCCGGCGCACTTGCAGCACTAAACGGGGCAACGAGCAATATCACCCATAACAATAATGAATACGGGGTGCGCATGGCGTTCATCCCACCTCCCTAAAGGGCTGTGAATCGCACGGCAACTATAGCACGAATAACCTGCGCCTGCATTCCATTCAAAGAAGTTTCGCCAGCAGGGAGATCAAGAAAGGCATCCATGAACGAGCTAGAAGTTCTCCTTGAACAGCATCCAGGTTCCATTTGCAGTCGCGTGATGGTTAAAGAAAGCGGCCTGTGGTGGGCTTTGACGTGAAACTGGAAAACGAAATCAGCTATTTCGATCACGATGTATTGGCCAAAATGATAGCACAAGGCGCAGGCCTCGTTTAGGCCCATCCTTAATCCGGCACTGGAACAGATTTAGCGTTGATCCACTTTTTCACTTTGCGTGCGCCAATTCTCTGGTCGCGCGATCTTGCGCTCCCAGCATCTTTCACTCCGACAAATTCGGTTTACGGCCCTCGGTTTGCACAATGATCGACAAAACCTTTGTCGGTTAATGCCCCCAAAAGAACCTGAATGTGTTGACGAGAGACATTCTTGACCCGCGCAATTTCAGGAACGGTGTGCGGCGCGGGAGACATCGACCCAGAAGGTTGTGCCTTCGCCGACTTTGCTTGTGAAATTGATGTGTCCGCCCATCAGTTCGATCAAGTCCTTGGAGATGCTGAGGCCAATGCCGTGACCTTCCGTCAGCTTTGCGGTGGTGCTGTCACGGGCGAAATTGCTGAACACGTCGGCGTGAAAGCTTTCGGGAATTCCGACACCAGTGTCAGTCACGCTGATGCGCACAAAGTCATCGGTTATCGCTTCACAAGATATACTGACCTCGCCCCCCGAGACGTTGTATTTCACCGCATTGGACATGATGTTGATCAAAACTTGGCGCAGCCGCCCGGCGTCGGCGCGAACGGTTAGTTCATCATGGCACAAGCATGCCGCGCCCAAGCCAACATTGTGTTGGGCGGCAAGATTCCTGACCAACTGCACACAATCTTCCACAACATCGCGAACGGATATGTCTTCCATTTCGATCTTTAATTCACCGGTTTCAATCTTAGCCAAGTCGAGAATGTCGTTGATCAGGCCCAACAAATGACGTCCGCTATCGACAATGTGCGTGGTGTATTCTTGTTGTTGGTTGCTCATGTCTTGAGGTGCATAGTTCAAAAATTCGCCGAAGCCGATGATGGCGTTGAGCGGCGTTCGTAGTTCATGCGACATATGGGCGAGAAATTCTGACTTTGCATTGTTGGCATGTTCAGCCTGTTCTTTTGCAGCTTCCAACTCGCCAGTACGTTTTTTGACGCGCTGTTCCAGGTCGCGGTTCAGACGGCGAAGCTCTCGCTCAAGCTCAAAACGTTCGGTAACATCGAAGAACACCAAGATGGCTTTGCGGTCGTCAGATTCCAAAGTATGCAACGGCGTTACCGCTAAGTGATAAGTCTTGGACCCAATGGTGACGTCTAAATCATCACCAGCGCCATCGGTTTCGAACATCTGTTCCAGGCGCTCACGCACATCGCCGCCAAGCGCATCAATTGAGTTGCCCTCAGCCATCAAGAGATTACAGATCACCTCGCCGGTTACGTCTTCAAAACCAATGAACAGTGATTCTTTGGCCAACTGATTGTATTCACGCACCACCAAGGCTTCATCAACCACGACGATGGCGGCACCTGCAGCATCGACCACGGCGTGGGTTTCATCGCGGGCGCGTTCCAACGCGATGTTGGTTTGACGCTGGTGTTCCAACACTTGTTCAAATGATTGCGCCACGATACCAATCGGATCGACTGCGATCAGCGTGTCGTCGTCCAGCTCTTCGGGTTTGAGCGGCAACGTGCCCATGATTCCCAGCAACTGGTTAACTTTGTCGCGCACATAGGAAATGACATCGCAATGGCTGCCGACGCCGTAATGGGTGCAGACTTGATCATCGTGCCTCAATCCCGTGGTGCTCTTTTTATTTTTCATTACCCCATTCACCGTTCAAACGCGGCCCATTATGCTTTTTGAATTTCAATGCAATAATGCCCTTTGGATTTAACGATATTCGTTTGATAGCCCATGTTATGCACTGAACCTGGAATGGTGTTGATCGCCTGACGGCTGTCGGTGTAGATGTGCAACGCTCCGCCTCCCAAAAGCAGTTCGCGTCGGGCATTGACCTCTTTCAAAGCGATCAACAAACACGATGGGCAGATTTGCCCACAGATGTCGATCTTATGGATCTGTCCATTTTGCTCCATTAAGACGGTCCCCTCACCACATATTTCAACAAAATGAGGCTGCCGAGCCACGCGCCCGGAAACAGACCCACCACATACAACAAACTTTGTCCCGCCAATATCGGCACACCGCCCCATAAATGCCAAACATTGCAGGCCGGAACCATGCGCGCCGCCATGCCGAGCAATACCCCGCCGATTAACACAGAAACATATTGGCGCGCTGGCATGCGATAATGCAGCCTCAGTTCGCGCAAAAATAACGCGGATAAAAACGCCCCCAAAACGATCCCCGCCACCAAAGGATATTGGATGGCGGCTATGGCGTCCAGTTCGGGGCCCGCACCACCTGTGATCGGTTGATCGCCGAACGGCGGTGTGTAGTTGAGGCCTTTGCCCTGAAAATACGCGAGCGAAGCGACGTGATCCGGCGCAACCCAAGCTTCCAGCGTCGCCCCCAGCTTCGCATACGACGTGGTTATGCCCAGCGGCATACCCACCACGACATAGGACACCAGCCCTATCACCGCCAACGCCACGGCGCTGATCCAGGGCTGAATATAGCCGTCGGCGTGAGCCGGCATGACCAACTGGCCACGTCGCGCCCACCGCCCAACCAGCCACAAGCCTGCCAGCAACGTCGGCATGATCAACACGCTGGGCTCAATTCCAAACGCTTGCGGCAGCGTTTTGGCTGGGCCGAACACGGCAAGCTGCTTGGTCAGCACGGCCCATGCGGGGTGAATTTCAGCGTACAACGCGCTGCCGGTCAAAAGCCCAATAAACGCCACTGCGCTCAGCACGCTGCCCGAACCCATCTTATACAGCGTGCCGACCACACAGCCGCCGGCCAAAACCATGCCGACGCCAAACAGTGCCCCACCCAATATGTTGGTCAATGACATCACGCCCAATAATGGAAATGGATAGTAAGCTATTGCGCCCGCAGCCCGCGCCCCATGCACTAAGGCCATTGACACGAAAATCATCAAGACCAGCACGCGTAACATGCTCAAATTACGAAATAAAAAATAGTCACGAAACATGCCCGTGACGCAAAAATCAGACCGGTGCAAAAGAAAGCCGACAGCCAAGCCACATGCCAGCGAGGTAACGACAATCAGTGTAAACTCACCCAGCATGCTCACTCTTCAGCGTATATACGTGGTTAATATAGCACTCACTATAATTTGATCACATTAACGCTACAATAGATCGCTATGTACTGTTTTTTTGTGTTGGTTGCAAGCGTCGCAACACGGTGAGAATAGAACAGGTGCCCTTAAAGGATAATTTCCATGCCTTCTTTGGCGCCGAAAGCTCCGCTCCATTCGGCTTGGGCTTGGGCTTCCAGATCCCGTACGACGTCGTCGTTGTAGTCGGGTGAATAGTGATACATGGCCATGCGTTTGGCCCCGGCGAGTTTGCACAGGCGCACGCCTTCATTCCAGGTCGAATGCCCCCAGCCGAGCTTGGTCGGCAATTCCGTCTCTGTGTAGGTGCAATCATAGATGACGAGGTCTGCATCCTTCATCATCTCCACCAGTCCTTCATCGGTGCCGCCGATGATGTGTTCGGTGTCGGTGGCGTACACGAGAACCTTGCCTTCCGCCTCCAAACGGTAACAGGTACACCCTGCAGGGTGGTTGAGCATGTATGTTTTGATGTGTAAACCGTCAAACAAATCGAACACATCCCCCGCGTGAAAGCCGATACTTTCCAATGTCGAGGGCAGGTGTTCGTACTGCACCGGGTGCAGATTTTCCGAAAGCTGGCTGCGGATCAGGTCCTCAATCGTAAGTTCCCCATAATTCAACGCAGCGCGGATGCGCACCGAGTGTTCGGGAATGTAAATATGCTTAAAATAATTAAATCCGTTGGTGTGATCGCTGTGAAAATGACTCATCAACAAAAACACATCGCGTACGCCGCGCTTCAGGAGGTCATTGCCCAACCACGGCAAGCCGGTCCCCGCATCGAGGATAACCGTCCGACCCATAATTTCGAGCTCAACACACGAGGTGTTGCCGCCATATTCGAGATAGTCGGAATAAGCGCAAGAAACGCTGCCCCGAACGCCCCAAAACTTGATGCGCAAGATAGTCTCCATTTCTGCACTGAGTGGCACCCCAAGTGCGTCATCACACTAGACCCCAGCGGATTGATTCTCAACACACAAACGCGTGCAAGCCCACTTTGCATCGTCTACTGATCATACTAAACTAATCGCTGATAGGCCGACGATATACCCAACCGAATGAAAGATCCGATCAGATGTTGTTCAAAAAGCGTCCCGCACTCGATACCCCAATGGCCCATTTTCTGCACCGTGACGAGCTTAATTCAGACGAACGCGCCGTATTGGATGTATACCTGACCGGCGTCAGTCACGCCTTAAGCGGGCTCAATGTTGTTCAAGTCAACAATGGTCGCACGCCTTTTTTCCATCCGTCAGCTGACCACAGCCTCGATGCGGCGGATCTTGAAAACATCATCGCAGAATTTCTCAAGCAGCGTCAGGACATGCAGACGCAACCGCTTGGCTTGTGTGCGGTGATGGCGGTGATGCAGCGCTTTGGAAATTAAACGCGCTTATTTTTTGATGGGTTTCTTTTTCAGTACAGTTTTTTTGCCCGATCCGACACCGAACAAGCGTTCAAAGAACGACCGCTTGGGCGGTTTCTTCAGTCTGGGCTTAAGGGAATGTTCTTGAATCACCGTCTGCGGTCGGTGCACGTCTTTATTGGTGAAGGAATAAAATATACGAAAATCGCCCTCATCGTTGACACGATAGTAGGCAACCTTGTGAATCGATGGGTTGAGCTTTACCCGCTCATGCGCATCGCGCTCGGCGGCGTATTTGTCGGGAATGGATTGGCTGTATTCGACCTTACCATCTTTAAGGGCTTGGCCTTCCCGGCATATATAAATTTCAACCGTGTCGCTCATAGCGCCCTTTCCGGCGTGGACGATACCAGCGCCGTTCCGTTTGTATTTTCGAATCGCACCCTCATCTTGATCATACGCAAATATGAAGGCTTCGAAAACTCAAACAGATAAGGGTTATGCGGCGAACTTCAAAATCAATGCGCGACGTTTTTTACACATATTATCCGCATCGCGTTTGTCGGCGTCCGCCAATGCGCTGGCCTTAACGCTTGAACGTGGCAACAAGTCACAGGTCTCTGTCACATCTTCAAGGCGGCCATCCATAAGCATAGCCATCACACGCGCATCTTCGGTCACAAATACAAACTGAGTATCTTGCATAGCAGATCTCCTTTTGATGCGATCCCGGCCTAGCGGCCCCAAAGCCTGAGGATCGAAGGTCTATACCCTATATAGGCTTAACAGCTGACAATTTCACCCCTTTTTAGGTGTAAAAAGCACGCTATTTAGTATACATACCTTAGTTGCGTTACAAGATGTTGACACTTTCAGGGCTTATGCAGCGCCTGCATACACTGCCTGCAGCTTCGCCAAGGTCACCCCTTCGTAATTTTCCCACTCATCAAGACAGCCTGCGAAGTCCTGGCCCAGGGTGTAATCGTTGGTGACGATCAAGCACGGAACGTTGGCGCGTTCGCAGGCAACCAGACCATTGCGACTGTCTTCCAAAGCAAGCGTTTCTTCAGCCTCCAGACCCAGCTGGCCCACAACCCAATCATAGACATCGGGTTCTGGCTTCAACACCGGCACCTTGCCGCCGTCACCGATGCACGCGAACCAATTTAAGCTATCGTCACCCAAATTCACCCGCAGCAGCGTTTCCACATTCACCGGGGTGGTGGTGGTGGCGATGGCGATGGTCATGTCGTTGGCGCGACATTCGTTGATCAGATCTTCGATGCCGGGGCGCAGCGGCACTTGGCCGTTTTGCAGACGCGCGACAAAAAAATCGGTTTTGCTTTTGTGCAATGCCGGGATCAAGTCATCGATGTCATCGCGTTCGAGAAAATCAGGGCGTTGTTCTTCAAGGAAAAAGCGGATGCGCTGCTTGCCGCCGGTCACCTTGAGCAGGTGCTTGTACAGCACGCGGTCCCAAGACCAGTCTAAGCCCGCCTTGGCGAAGGCATCGTTAAAAGCTTTGCGGTGGGCGTCCTCGGTATCGGCAAGGGTGCCGTCAACATCAAAAATCAGGGCTTTCATGTTTATCTCTTTAACCTTTAATCTTACAAAACCGGGGAGGGCCACCTATATGTGAACGGATCGGATGTAGGGTCGCACTTCACCTGTCGCAAGTCTTTGATGAAGGCCTATAAAAAATGACGCATCTTTTGCACGAGGTTAAAGACGAGCTCGATTGGGCCGCGCGCGAACTTTTAGACGTAGAACAACAATTCGCCGAACTTGAAGCGCGCTTAAAATCCAAACTGGAAGAACCCGGCGGCGAAGACAATCGCGAAGCGCTCATCCAAGAAATTGAAGAGCAAAAAAGCGCACTCAATCTCAATGAGCTCTATGCCATTTTATCCCGTGCCGCACGGCGCTTCAGTTTGCTGACGCGGGTGTTTGAGATCGGTGCGCAAAACGTCTCAACCGAAGACATTGTCACCGCGCTCACCGACGGATTACTGTTTCGTCTCGACGACATCGATGAGGAAACCGACAAAACCATATTCAAAGTCGCCAAGGCATTGCAATCGTACTTCCACGTTCATTTCGGCGATGAAAGCGACGCTGCATTGCGCGAGGTCTGGTTCGAAGTCGAAAACGTGCTGCGCGAAAAAGGCCGTAAAATCTAGTCACCCATCACCTGCAACACCACATGGCGATCGTGATCGCGGGCGCGGTGTTCGTATAAAAACACCCCCTGCCACGTCCCCAGAGCCAACGCGCCGCCGACCAACGGAATTGACAGCGACACGTCCGTTAGCACGGATCGGATGTGTCCGGGCATGTCATCCGGTCCTTCATTGGTGTGGGTATAAAGCGACGGATCTTCGCGCACCAACTGCTTAAAAAAGGTCTCGATATCGTATTGCACGTCAGGGTCGGCGTTTTCCTGAATCATCAGGCTGGCAGATGTATGACGGCAAAAAACAGTCAACAGCCCATTCTCAATGCCGGTGTCTTGTACCCAGGCCTTGATCTCGTTGGTGAGTTCGAACAAGCCCTGTCGGTTGGTGCGAACGGTGAGGGTGGTGTGATCTTGGCGCATGTTACTGGTTCCTTGCAGATCGAATATTCGTCTCAATATGGAGATCAACCGTAGCGGTGCAAGTCTCGACCAAACGCCGATAACCAGTCGCGGGCCTCATCCATGCACCCAGCCGGACCATCGATGAGGCTGTCGGTGAGCGCCCAAAACTGTTCACCGTGATTGTGGTGAACCAAGTGTGCGACTTCGTGCGCGACCACGTAATCGAGCACATGTTCGGGCGCCAACACCAATCGCCAACTGAAATTCAGTGTGCCGCCGGTGCCGCACGATCCCCAGCGCGAACGGGTATCGCGAATGGTAATGCGATTGATGCGCCGCTCGACAGTCGCGGCTTTTGCGTGGGCGCGTGAACTGATTTCGCTGCGCGCTTGGGCTTTGAGCCAATCGGTAAGGCGCCGGTTCAGATGCTCAGACCGACCCGCAATTTGAATTTCGCTATCCACCCGGCGTACACCGCGTCCTGTCGGCAAATGGCGAACGGTGTGCGGCGCGCCAAGAAACGGCACCTCGACGCCATCGGCAAACGTCACCGACCCACTTTGCTTTGCCAACTGGCGCTTGATCCAGAGAACTTTACGCGCGGCCATATCGACGCCGTCTTGAAAGTTAGCGTATTTGGGGATCGTAACCACCGCGCCAGTGCCCTGATCATTCAAACGCAGAATCAAACGACGCGCTTGCGGGTGGCGGCGCACCACCAACGCAATGGCCTCGCCGTCGATCTGCAATGTATGCTGAGACTGGGTCTTTCGAGCCGCCACGCGGGCTCCTTTTCTCCAAAACATAGCGAAGTATCTTATTCCGGTAAGACGACGATGTGGTCTTCCAAATCGCCAGCATCCTTGGCCGCGACGCACTTTCCATGAACGGAAATGCCGGCTTCGATCACGGTATTGGGATCACCACTGATCAGCGGATGCCAATCGGCGAGATCGCGACCTTCGGCTAAACGGCGATAGGCGCAAGAATACGGCATCCAGTGCAACTCACCGACATTATCGGACGTCAACGCCACGCAATCGGGCATGTAGCGACGCCGTTCCACATAGTGCGAACAGCGGCACGTTTTGAGATCCAGCAACCCACACGCCACGTTGGTGTAGCTGATTTCGCCGGTTTGATAATCTTCAAGTTTTTCCAAACAGCATCGCCCGCACCCGTCACAAAGCGATTCCCACTCTGCCGGGGACATGTCTTCCAAGCTTTTTACACGCCAAAAAGGGGCGTCGCCGTCAGCGTTAGGCTTTGGATTTACGGGGTTTTTGGGACTTGGATTGAGAGGCACCGCTCACCTGACCATGGGTTTTGATAAATTCAGCCAATTGCGGCTGGATAATACCACGCCATTTGCGTCCGTTGAATATACCATAATGCCCGACGCCTTTTTGCACGATGCGCGCACGCATGTTTTCGGGGATATCAGGGCAAATGGTGTGTGCGGCTGCGGTTTGACCGACACCGGAAATATCGTCGAGTTCACCTTCCACCGTCATCAACGCCACATCTTTGATGGCGGCGGGATTGACCCGGCGTCCGCGATACATCAATTCGCCCTTAGGCAGGGCATGGTCGTGAAACACGGCCTGGATGGTTTCGACAAAGTATTCCGCCGGCAAGTCCATCACCGACATGTATTCGTCGTAGAACTTGCGATGCTGGGAGGCGCCGTCACCATCGCCTTTGACCAAGTGCCAAAAGTGATCCATGTGGGCGTTCATATGTCGGTCGATGTTCATGCCCAAGAACCCCTGCAACTGCAAGAACCCCGGGTAAACCCGCCGACCGAAGCCGGGATAGACCAACGGAACGGAGTGAATGGAATGGCTTTTAAACCAGTTTAGATCGTGTTCCTTGGCGAAGTCGTTCACCGACGTTGGGTTTTCACGTGTGTCCACTGGGCCGCCCATCAGCGTCATGGTGCGCGGCATCACACCAGGCTTGCCTTGGGCGATGTCTTCCGCTTGCAGCGCGACCGCCGCCAGCACCGGGACCGAGGGCTGACAGACCGCAATAACGTGACAATCAGGGCCCAAAATCTGAAAATACGAAGACATGAGCTCGATATAATCGTCGAGATGAAATGCCCCCGCACTTACTGGCACGTCGCGCGCATCGGTCCAATCGGTGATGTAGACATCGTGATCGGGCAGCATCGCTTCGACAGCGCCGCGCAACAAGGTGGCGTAGTGGCCAGACAGCGGCGCCGCAAGCAAGACTTTGGGCTGGCCGCTGACGCCATCTTTTTTGAAATGTAAAAGGTTGCAGAACGGGGTTTCGTCGGCGATCTCTTCGCGCACGCGCACAGGTTGGCCATCATTGTGGCCGGGTACTTTGACGTGGAGAATTTCGAATTCGGGCTTGCCGTAGCGCCGGATCAAGCGTTCCGCGAGCTCAAGCCCAGCGGCCATCGGACGGCCATAGGGGGTCTGATGGAACGGCGTCAGTGCGGTGCGTGTTGCTTTGAGCCAGGCGCGATATGGGCCGAGCGCAGTATGCTGGAATTCATGAAAATGATAGAGCATGACCGTTGTTGTACATTCCCGTGTCTGGACCCTTTCAGGTCCACGCCTGGTTCCCCTCGAACCTCACCTTTAAAGCCTAACCTTTTTTTGATGCACTGCACATCATTATTTTGCACTGCAGCATAACGGCGCGCGGCAGCGATATTTCAGTCTTTGGGCTCACGGTCGATCAAATGGATGAACGAGCCGAACACATTTTGATTGACCAGACCCGTGCGTCCGAGCTTAGCGCCGTCGGCATCCTGAGCTTCAAACAAATGAGCGCCTGGGCCTTCATTTGTGACTGTGGCGTAGTGAAATTCATGACCACGAAAACGGGTGTGCACCGCACCCAGCGGTGTGTCGGCGATCTGCACCAATCGACGGTAACCCAAGCTCAGCTTGCGACGCTCGAAAGACGTGCCCAAGGGCAGCAGCCCGGCCATTGCATGGGTGGTGCCATCGGCATCCTGCATGCCGCGGCCCAGCACCATATAGCCACCGCATTCGCCGTAGACGATGGCGCCGCGCCCTGCCGCTTCCCGCAGACCGGCCAAAAAGCGTTCGGCGCTGGACAGGCGATACGCATGCAGTTCAGGATAACCGCCGGGCAAAAACACCGCGTCCGCGTCCGCTGCCGGGGGGGCATCGTCAAGCGGAGAGAAAAAGCTGATTTCAGCCCCTTGATTGCGCCAACCCTGCAACACCATCGGATAGGCGAAGGCAAACGCTTCGTCACGGGCCACGGCGATTTTTTGACCTAGCGGCTGCAGCGGTTTGACCTCACCCGATGCAGACCATGAGGCGGCCAACGCTTGCAGCGCGTCCATATCCACATGCCGTCCGATTACGTTGCCTGCATGCGCCATCAGGGCATCCAAACCGTGATGTTCGGCGGCCTGAATCAGGCCCAAATGACGCGACGGCAGCTCCAAGCCCGGCTCCATCGGGATCATGCCCAGCACTGGAATGTGCGGCACGGCATAGGCCATAGCTTCACGGATCACGCGCTGGTGACGCGCGCTGCCGACCCGGTTGAAGATCACGCCAGCGATGTTCACCGAATCGCGATAGCTGTCGAAGCCTTTCACCAACGCGGCGGCGGACGCACCCTGCGCGCGGCTATCGACAACCAAAATCACCGGCCAGCCGGTCCTGTGCGCAATGTCGGCGGTTGAGCCTTCGGTCGCACTGGCGCCATCGAAAAGGCCCATTACGCCTTCGCAAACCACCAAATCAGCGTCTTCCCCCGCCGTCGCGGCAGCAGCCATCAAAGTCGATGCGCGCATCGCCCAACTGTCGGCGTTAAAGCACGCCAGCCCCGTGGCGCGCGCATGAAAAGCCGGATCGATATAATCGGGCCCGGATTTCATCGACGCCACACGTACACCGTGGGCTTTCAAGTGTGCCAAGATGCCCAAGGTGACCACGGTCTTGCCGCTGCCCGATGACGGCGCAGCAATGATCAGACCGTTGACGGTGTTTTCGCCAGGCATGTGAGAAAACTCCTTAGAGGATTTCAGCCAGTCGTTTGGCCATCGCGTCGGGCGGCGTGCCGTGACTGAAATGCGTCGCGTATTTTCCATCCGGCCCCATCAGATACGTGATGGAGCTATGGTCCATCAGATAATTTCCATCGGGGTCGTCTTCGTTGACCTTGGCGAAATACGCTTTATAAGCGCGCGCCACAGCTTTGATCTGCTCTGGCGTTCCGGTCAGACCGATCAACTTTTCATGGAAATGGGGCACAAAATCAGCGAGCGATTCGGGGGTGTCGCGACCGGGATCAACGCTGATGAAAATCGGCACCACTTTTTCCAATTGCTCCGGGCTCAACTGATCAAGCGCATCGGAAACGATGCCAAGCGACGTCGGGCACACGTCGGGACAAAACGTGTAGCCGAAATAAACCAGCATATATTTTCCGCGAAAGTCTTGATCTGTAACCGTTTTCCCGGTTTGATCGATGAGCGTAAACGGCCCGCCGATACTCACGGAACTGGAACTTGTCGTTCCCCCGCCGTTTCCGACCAAATAATAACGCCCGACCGTGGCGGCGACGACGAAGCCTAAAGCAGCGATGGCGATGACAGCAATGCGTTTCATGGGTATCCCCTGCGGTTGTCCCTTCTCAGGTGGCGACAATACGAGCCCTCCTCCCCCATCGCAAGGGTGAAGAGCGCCTTTTAAGGCCGCGAACACAGCCGTTGCCGAAGCCACACAGCGTGCCTAAAGTGTCGCCATGACAAAGGCTGAGCATCCCACTGATCCATCTCCTTCCCGTAAACCTTTGGGAAAAGCTTTGCGCAAAGGCTGGACCACGGGTGCGTGCGCAGCAGCAGCGGCGGCGGCGGCGTACCGCGCCCTGCAAACGGGCTGCTTTGAAAACGCCGTCACCATCCGCTTGCCGCGCGGCGAGACGCCAACGTTTCAACTTCAAACCCGCGAGCTGGGCGATGGTTGCGCCCGCGTCGGCATCATCAAAGACGCTGGCGACGACCCCGATGTGACGAACGGCTTGGAAATCTTAGCCGAGGTGCGCTCCGGCCCACCCGGCGGGGTCAGCTTCGCCGCCGGTGAAGGCGTCGGCACCGTGACGCTGATGGGCCTGCCCTTAAGCCCCGGCGAACCGGCGATTAATCCGGGGCCCCGCGCGCAAATCACCACGGCATTGCTCACCGTCGCCAAAGATTTGAACGCAGCGGCTAAGGGCCCGCCCGATGTCAAAGTGACAATCTCCATTCCCGGCGGTCTTGAAGCCTCAAAGAAAACCATGAATGCACGTCTTGGCATCATCGGAGGACTTTCGGTGTTGGGCACCACCGGCATCGTGGTGCCGTTTTCATGTTCCAGTTGGATACATTCCATCCAGCGCGGCGTTGACGTGGCGCGCGCCCAGGACTTTGACCACGTGTTGGCGGCGACGGGACGGACCTCTGAACAGGCTGCGAACAGCGAGCTATTATTACCCGATGAAGCGCTCATCGATATGGGCGACTTCGTTGGCGGATTGCTGAAATATGTGCGGTCGCACCCGGTTGAACGGCTCACCATCGCGGGCGGCTTCGCCAAGCTGGCGAAACTGGCCCAGGGATCCATGGATTTGCATTCAGCGCGCTCCAGCGTCGATTTCTCAAGGCTTGCAGACCTGATGACACATTTGGGCGCCGACGAGAATACCGTAAAAGCCACACGAGGTGCCAACACCGCCATGCAGGTCATTGAGTTAGCGGGTGACAACGCCCCCGCGCTGGCCAATTTGATCGCTCGCCAAGCCCGCGAAGTGGCGTTGGCGACTTTGGCTGGCGGGACGAACGTCAGCATTTGGGTCTATGACCGCAGCGGAAAACGCATTGGGGACGCTTCATGAGCACCAGCATTTTGATTCTTGGCGGCACCAGCGAAGCGGCGGCGCTGGCCCACGCCTTGGCCACTCAGCGACCGGATTTGGACGTCACCATTGCGCTGGCTGGCGTCACCCGCGCACCATCGGACATGCCCGGCCATGTGCGCGTCGGCAGCTTTGGCGGGGCCCAGGGCTTGGCCGATTTTATCCAGCGCCGGGGCATGAAAGCGGTGATCGACGCAACCCATCCGTTCGCCGCCACCATGACGCAAAACGCCGTCGAAGCCTGTGAAATCACGTCCACCCCGCGCTTGCGCCTGGAAAGGGCGCAGTGGATATTGCCCCCAGACGCCGACATCGTGTTCGTACCTGACGCTGATGAAGCGGCGCGCTTGGTGGCGCGCACGTCGGAACGCGCTTTCCTCACCATCGGCAGCAAACAACTCAGCGCGTTCGATGGCGTTCGTGACGTTATGTTGCTGGTGCGGCTCATTGAAGAACCGGATGCGCCCTTAGGCCTTGAAAATTGCACCATCACCGTCGGACGACCGCCGTTTGACGAAGCCCACGAAGAAGCCCTCATGCGCGAATATCTAATCGACACCCTGGTCAGTAAAGCCAGCGGAGGCGACGCCACCCGCGCTAAAATCGACGCCGCAGCCAAAGTCGGCGCGCGCATCGTGCTGATCCGCCGCCCATCGCCGCCTGATGGCGATCGGGTCACCAGCATCGAAGATACGCTCGGATGGCTATATATTCACGCTTGAAAAACAAGATCAACTAAATACATTTAGATAAATGCACTTAAATATGCGCCGTTAAGACGCTTTGACTTCACGCAGAACATGACTGTGCGCAGCATCGTATAACTTGCTGTCTGTGAAATCTTCCGAAGCCAAAACGTGTCCCACTAAAATCAAGGCGGTGCGGGTAAAGCCCGCTTTTTTGACCTTGGCGCGGATGTCGCTGAGCGTGCCGGTGACCACCGCTTGATCGGGCCAACTGGCGCGATAAACCACCGCAACCGGACAGTCGTCGCCATAGTATGGGCTCAGCTGTTTGACCACGGGAACCAAATTGTTAACCGACAGATGGACCGCCAAGGTCGCGCCGGTTTTGGCGAAGTTTTCTAAGGTTTCGCCTTCGGGCATAGCGCTGGCGCGCACCGAGGTGCGGGTTAAAACGATGCTCTGGCTGATGTCGGGCAAGGTCAGTTCGCGCTTGAGCAACGCCGCAGCGGCGGCAAACGCGGGCACGCCCGGCGTGATGTCATAATCGATGCCCAATGCGTCCAAACGGCGCATTTGTTCGGCGATGGCGCCGTAAATCGACGGGTCGCCTGAATGCACCCGAGCGACGTCTTGCCCCTTTGCGTGCGCGGTTTCGATTTCAGCGATAATCTCGTCCAAATGTAAAGGGGCGGTGTCGACCACGCGGGCGGTGTCGCGCGCTTCGGCAACGATCTCGGTGGGCACCAACGAGCCCGCGTATAACACCACCGGACACGTTTTGATCAGATTCAAAGCGCGCACAGTGATGAGATCGGGCGCGCCCGGTCCGGCGCCGATAAAGTGAACGATCATGGGGTTAGTTGCCTCCAAAAATACTTTTGATAAGTGTGTCGAGCGGGCTGCTTTGCGGTGCAGCATCGGGGCTCTGCGGACCCGGCGCAGCCAAGGTTCCATCTGGTGAAGCGGTTTGCGCCTGACCCGCGCTGGCACCGTTTCGCACCACGTCCTTGATCACATCGAGGATCACGCCGGTGGCTTTGTCCATCAGCACAACATCTTTTTCAACCACCACCACATTTTGATCGGCAGCGCGATGCGGCAACTTGGAAGCTAGATCGCTCGGCAGATCACGTTTGGCAAGTCCCGGCGGCAAACGACCGTTTTTGTCGAGCTGCTTTTGCAAGCCCGGCGGCAAGCTATCGCGTTTGGCAAGCCCCGGCGGCATCCCTTTTGATTTGCCCTTATCTTTCTTATGGCCCTTATCTTTGTTCTTTTTGCCTTTGTTCTTTTTGTCGCGATCATCATCTTCATCATCGCGCGCATCGTCGCCCTGGTCGTCTTTCACCGCCCAGGTCGGCATGGTGGTATCTTGGCTCTGCTGCTTTACGTCAACGCCATAGTGCTGACCGATGATGCGTTTTTCGACTTCACTGAACACCGTATCGCGAATGATATCGGCGGTACTTTGCGCCCAGGCTGTCGAGGACGACATCACAAACGCAGCGATTAAAATGGCAAGTTTTCTCATCAGCTGGCTCCTCCTGCTTTGGCGTCCATTTTGCCGCCATATCCACGCGGCGTATAGACCCAGCGCTTTTGGCCGCGTTTGATCACCCGGGTGTCTTCACCGCCGACCATCACCAAGGTGAGCATGTCGGCATGGTCCGGGGTCAAATCGGCCAAGCGGATCACGTCGATTTGCTCATCAGATCGGCCCAATTGACGCGCCAAAACGACGGGCGTATCAGGGCTGCGTTTGCTCAACAAGATATCGCGGGCTTCGGCCAATTGGGTGCGGCGACGCTTGGACACCGGATTGTAAAACGACACCACGAATCCGCCTTCTGCCGCAGCTTTCAAACGTCGCTCGATCACGGCCCACGGTGTCAGCAGGTCAGACAGTGAAATCAGACAGAAATCATGCCCGACCGGTGCGCCTATGCGCGCGGCTGCAGCTTGGAATGCGCTGATGCCCGGTTCAACCTGAATATATAAACGATTCCAATCTTCCCTATTTTCCCTATCGAGCAATTCAAAGACCAATGATGCCATCGCGTAAATGCCAATGTCTCCGGAACTGATCAACGCCACATCGCGACCTTCAGCGGCCAATTCCAACGATTGACGCACGCGGGCTTCTTCTTCGGACAAGATCGAAGTGTGACGCACCTTGCCTTTGATCAGGTCTGGAATAAGATCAAGATAAAAACCGTATCCAACCACGTCAGTGACTTGACTGATCACGCGGGTGACTTCGGGGGTGCGCCAAGCATTCGTGCCGGGACCGATGCCGACCACGAACAAGCGTCCACGGCCTTTGCCAACGTCTGCGGGCTTAATGCCGTTCGCGTCTAGCGCCAGCGCACAGGTGGCGCGCTTGGATTTATGCTTTTCAACGAGCAGTTCACCGCCTGACGCCGCCGCCAACGCAGCGCCTTCGCTGACGCCGTGACAGCCGACTTCGGCGAACACTACATCGGAGGGGTTTTTGAGCTTTGCCGACTGGGCTTCGAGCTCTTTCGCAGCGAAAAAGCGCGCCGGCACGCCCAGTTCGTCGGCCAATTGCAAAACTGCTGCTTCATCGGATTTCACATCGATGGACGCCACGCAGGCGATGGACTGCTTCGCCAATCCGGCCGTGTTTAGCGTCTCATTCACCAGCGCCGACAGTTCGGCAGGGTCGCAATCACGCTCACAACCGACGCCCAAAGCCAACGTCGGTGGGTGCAGCACAAGGACGTCATCGCCGGTGGTTGTCGCGTTGTGGGTAACGCGCACGCTCAGTTCGCCGCATTCGGAAAACCCGGCGGGCGCCAGCCACGTAGCATCGCCGCTGTCCACGTCCAAGGTCAGCGCCTCGCCGCTGAGCAGGGACGCCGCAACAGATTTTGCCCGTCCAGGGTTCGCCACCGACCAGCCGTGCGGTGGTTCATCCAAGGCAACGCCTAGATGAGCATCGCCCGCCGTGGTGATCGCCGCTTGTCCATGCGTTATTTCGGCGATGGCGTTCGCCAAACGGTTGGCGCCGCGATGGCCGCCCAATAACGGCACAGCGAACGCGCCGTCCGGCGATACTGCCACGACCGGCGGTTCGCTCAGCTTGTCCGCCAGCAAAGGCGCCAGCACGCGCATAACAATGCCCGCTGACATAATCGCGACAATGGGTGTGCCTAGACGGTAGAGGTCGCGCAGCGTTTCAGCGCTATCCGCAAACACTTGGTCCACGTCCGCTGGGTCGAGACGATCTTTACGCCCCCACAGTTTAGCGCCGGCCAACGCGGCTTTGATGTGCCGCGCCGTTTCCAGCCCCGCCTTATTTAAACACAGAACAACACCATTAGGCGGCGCGTCAGCCACATGGTTCAATTTGCACGCCGGAACCAAAACCATCGAAAAATACGATGATTCACCCTCAAAATCAGAAAGTTTGGCCATTTTTTGCTCAGACGTCGATGCACGCTCAACCCACATGGCGTCAGCCAAACGCCCCGCGCGTAAGAGTACGCGTTTAACCTTATTTATATGACGACCGATTTTCATCACCGCGATGGCGGAATGTGGATCGCGCAGCCTTGCGAACAACACGCCTTCGTGCAAGGTTGCCGGCAGGGTTTGGAAGGTGTCGTCGCCGCGCGTCAGTGCTAAATGCGCCGCCGCGCTGCATGCTTGAACCGAAGTCACGCCCGGCACGACTTCGACCTCATACTCCTCAATCAGGCGCTCCATCACATATTGGAACGATCCGTAAAACAATGCATCGCCTTCACAGATGAAGGTCACGTCGCGGCCTTGTTCCAAATGGGCGCGAAATTCAGGGATGGCGTGATCGTAATAGGTTTGACGTTCGACGCCGGTGGCGTCCATGGGCACCGCCACCGCGAACACGTCCACGTCGGCGCGCAAAAAGGGCTGCGCGATCTTCAGCGCCAGCGGTTGCTTGTCGCTGGCGTGCATATGCGCCACCACTTCGGCTTTTTCCAACAGGGTGCGAGCGCGCACCGTCATCAAATCCGGCGCGCCAGGCCCAATACCGATACCGATTAACTTACCCTTATTCATTTCAGTCGCATTCTCAGTCATGTCACGATTCCAATGGCTTATATGCCAAATACTGGGTCACGGTGCGCATCGGCTGAAATAGCGTCAGCGAATTTAACTTATTATCTTCGCGCGAGATGCTGATCTGAATAAGGTCACCACCGTGCGCCTGTTTCATTTTCGCCAATTCCGCCGCGCCTTCGACGGTAACGGCATTGGCCACCAATCGCCCACCGGGTTTCAATCGCGCCCATGCGGCGTCAAGCAAGGTCGGCGCGCCAACTCCGCCGCCGATGAACACCGCATCGGGGTGTCCATCAAGGCTCTGAAGCGCTGCCAAGGCGTCTGCTTGCTCGATTTTCAGATACGGCACACCCAAGGCATGGGCATTGTGTGCGATCCGCACCGCACGATCGGGGTCGCGTTCAATCGCCACAGCGCGACATGATCGGTCCGCGCGCATCCATTCGATGCCGATCGAACCCGCGCCCGCACCGACATCCCACAACACCTCACCAGGCAACGGACCAAGGCGCGCCAAAGTCACCGCACGAACTTCGCGCTTGGTCAATTGTCCGTCGTGTTCAAAAGCATCATCGGGCAACCCGGCCAGGCGCGACAAAGGCTGCGCATCGGGACTGGCGATGCATTCGATGGCAAGCATCGATAGATCGGCGCATTTAACCGTCGTCCAAGTTGCGGCCACGCCTTCGATGCGTTTTTCCCGTTCACCGCCTATGTGTTCCAGCACCGTGATGCGGCTGGGGCCAAAACCATTGGCGGTGAGCAGCTTCGCGACTTCGGCCGGACTATCGCCATCGCGCGCCAACACCACCAGCCGGGCGTCGGGGACGAGATGCAAACTGAGATTTTCAATCGGTCGTCCGTGGATGGTGACCACCGTGGTATCGGGGATCGACCAGCCCATGCGCGCACACGCCAAGCTCACCGCGCCGGGGGCGGGCAGCACCAGCACGCGTTCTGCGCCAAAACGCCGGATCAAGGTTGCGCCGACGCCAAAATGCAAGGGATCTCCGGATGCCAGAACCACGATGCGTTGGCCCAGACGGACCTCAATTTCATCCAGCGTGGCGTCAAAGCCCGCTGACCAATCCAGACGTTGCGCTTTGACGTCAGGGGCTTTGTCGAGGTGGCGTTCGCCACCGATGAGCACTTCAGCGCTATCGACTAAAGCGCGCGCGGCGGGGCTCAGCCCCTCAAGACCATCTTCGCCGATGCCGATCACCGTGATGAGAGGCGTGTTATCTTTGGGGCTCATGGGGCTCACGGGTTGCCCCCCAACGCGATGGCGTTGAGCGCACCGGCAGCGACCGCGCTACCGCCGAGCCGCCCGGCCATGGTGATCACGGGCACATCCACACCGTCTTTCAGGGCAAAGTCCATCAGCGCCTGCTTGCTTTCCGCTGCACCGACGAAGCCCACCGGAAAGCCCAAAATCGCCGCCGGTTTGGGGGCCCCATCAATCAGCAGCTCCAACAAGCGAAACAACGCCGTCGGCGCATTGCCGAACACGCACACCGCGCCGTCCAGCTGATCCGCCCAACGTTCCACCGCGACCGCCGAGCGGGTTTCCCCGCGCACCTTGGCGTCTTCAGCCACGCCGTCGTCGCTCAGACAGCAGTGAACCACATTGCCCGCAGGCAAAAAGCGCGGCGTAATGCCACGCGCGACCATTTGCGCGTCGACCAAAATCGGCGCGCCCGTTTGCAAAGCGGCGCGGGTGCGTTCCGGCGCGTCGGCGGTGAAGCGCAGATGGTCGGCGGCTTCGATCAAGGCGGTGGCGTGAACCACGCGTTCGGCCACCGTCTCCATCAAGCCCGGTAAATGGCCCAATGAAGCCTCGGCGCGGATGCGCACAAAGCTTTCGCGCGAAATGGCGTCAGGCTCGCGGATGTAATCGAACGGAGAGGTCGGTGAAGACATACTTAGCCCTCCGTTTCTCCGTGGGAATGGGAATGATGGTGATGGTGCCCATGACCATGATGCACGCCGTGGTCTTGGGCGTTATCTTCGGTGCCCACACCCTGCACATGGTGGTGATGGCCGACTTGCGCCGCGCCTAGGTCATGTTCGTGACCGATGATCTGTTCACGGTATTTGCACAACTGGCAATTCATCACGCCCGCACCGCTCAGCGCGTCTTCCATGCGTCCGATAAACGCGTCTATGACCCTGGGGTGGTCGTTGAGGTATGAAGCCTTGAGGATTTCGACGTCCGGATTGGCCGCAGCGGCCTCATCGGCCCAGTTATAAATGCGCGTGACCAAAATGCCGGAAAACAGGAAGTACGGAAACACCACGATGCGCTTAAAGCCCATCTTGGTGACGCGTTCCAAGGCTTGATCGACCAACGGATAGGCGACACCCGAATACGCCGTTTCCGCCCAGCCCACTTGCAGACCTTCCCACAGCATGCGGGTGACTTTGGCGACGTTGGAGTTGGCGTCCGAATCGTTTGTGCCGCGTCCAACCACCAGCAAAAGGGTGTCTTCGCGGGAGATCTCGTTTTCAGCGGCGTCCAGCGCTTCTTCAATGCGTTGCTTGGCGGCATCCAACAGGCGTGCATCGATGCCGAGATCGGCGGCGAACACCATATCCAAGTCGTCATTTTCAGCGGCGTAATTGTTCACTTCGGACGGCAAGTCGTTTTTGACGTGTCCGGCGGCGAACAACATGCCCGGCAGGCAGACGATCTTTTTAGCGCCCGCGTCGCGCAGCTTATCGAGGCCGGTACGGATCACCGGGGTGGCGAATTCCAAAAACCCACTTTCGACGCGGTGGTTGGGCAGGCGTTCTTTGATGCGCACGGCGAGCTGGTTGAATTCGGAAACCGCGCCGCGGTCGCGCGAACCATGGCCGCAAATCATGATGGCGGGCAGTTCTGAATTTTGGGCATCGTTTGGCATGGTCAATCCTTACGCTGGTTCATGGCCTTCGGCGTTAACAACGGTGCGGGTGGTCATAGCCTCCGTCCGCAGAATCCGTTTGTGATGAGACCCGTTTATAAGCTTTGTTGCACCAGCGCACAATTTTAATTCTTCTCTCATCCTCTCATCGTTAGACTGCGCCTATGTTTACTTTTGGCGCCCTCAACGCGAACACCGCTTTCGACCCATTCATCTTACTGGTGCTGGCCCTGGTGCTGGATGCCGCCGTCGGCGGTATGGGCCCGGTGTTTAAGTTATTGCCCCATCCGGTGGTGGTGATCGGCAAGCTGATTGGATGGTTTGAGGGCAAGCTCAACCGCGATAACCGCAGCCAAGTGGACCGTTCCATCCGCGGCGCTTTGACGGTGGTCATCATCGTCACCATCGCCGGGGCGGTGGGTTGGGGGGTGCAGTGGCTGACCTTGCACCACGATTTTGGTTGGGCGGTGGAACTATTTTTGATCATCGCCTTGCTGGCCCAGCGCGAACTTTACGCCGCCGTGCGCAAGGTACTGGTAGCCTTGCAACATGGCGGAATCGAAGACGCACGCCGGGCGGTGTCGGAAATCGTCGGCCGCGATCCGTCACAATTGGATGAACACGGGGTGTGTCGCGCCGCCATCGAAAGCCTGGCGGAAAACTTTTCAGACGGGGTGGTCGCGCCGGTGTTTTGGTATGTGCTGTTCGGTTTTCCGGGCTTGCTGATCTATAAATCCGTGAACACGCTGGATTCGATGATCGGCTATAAAAATGAACGCTATCACGCGTTTGGATTTACCGCCGCCAAGCTCGACGATGTGCTCAACCTGATCCCGGCGCGGTTGGCGGGCTTGATCCTCACCATCGCCGCGCTCGCCACTCCCAAAGGAAACCCAGCGCGGGCATTCAAGACCATGTGGCGTGACGCGTCCAAGCACAATTCACCCAACGCCGGCTGGCCCGAAGCCGCCACCGCGGGCGCGTTGGGCTTGGCGCTGGCCGGTCCACGCAAATACCCACACCACACCACCGACGCGCCGTGGGTTGGTGACGGCAGCGCCAAAGCCACCGCAGGCGATATCGACCGCGCCCTGTATCTTTATGTGGTGGCGTGCCTGATCAATGCGCTGATTGTCGCAGTGATCGCGGTGTTTCGTTTTGGCGTCGGGGCCTAAGCCATACGTTCGATTTGATGGGGCTTCTTTTTTGTCTCGACTCCACCCGCAATAGGTTTATTTAGGTCTAAGCATTTTCCCCTCCCCAGGACCTGTCATGGCCGACCTCACCCTGCTCGCCGTTTTTATACCGACTTTCTTTTTCGTCTCGCTGACGCCGGGGCTGTGCATGACCTTGGCTCTGACCATGGGCATGACCATCGGCGTGCGCAAAACTTTGTGGATGATGACCGGCGAACTGCTGGGCGTCGGACTGGTCGCCGCGGCGGCGGTGATGGGGGTCGCGGCGGTTATCGCGCAAAGCCCTGAGCTGTTTTTGATCCTCAAATACGGCGGCGGCGCGTACCTGGCTTATTTGGGTGTGCAGTTGTGGCTGTCAAAGGGCCGCATGGCTCTGCGCCTGGACGAAGAAGCCGCGCCGCTACCACGGCGCGCAGAATTGGCCTTGCAAGGTTTCGTCACCGCCATTTCCAACCCCAAAGCTTGGGCGTTCATGATCGCGCTGTTGCCGCCGTTTATCGATCTGGACCGCGCCGTAGCACCTCAGCTTGTGATCTTGGTGGCGCTGATTTTGGTGATGGAATTCATTTGCTTGGTGATCTATGCGTCCGGCGGCAAAACGCTGCGCAAATTCCTGCAACACAGCGGCAACGTGCGCCTGCTCAATCGGGTCGCGGGCAGCTTGATGGTCGGCGTCGGCGGCTGGCTGGCCTTTTTGTAGAGCTATTCTGCCAACGCCAGCACCGCATCGAGATCGAGGCAGCTTTCCAAGTGTGCGGCCAAAGCATCCAACGTTTGCTCAACACCTTGTTCGTACGCCGCGCCGCCACTACGGCCTTCGCGCAGACGTGACAGAAAATCGTGGCGGAAGGGGTCGGACGCGAACACGCCGTGCAGATAGGTGCCCATAACCTGTTGCGAGGACGACAGCGCGCCCTCTTCGCGACCATCGGCGAGGTGGAACCAAGGGGTGTGGCGGTCGGGGCCTTCGGTGAGGCCGATGTGCATTTCATAGCCTGCGATGCTTATGTCAGTTGCGGCTTCCGCGCCGGTGACGTGCTCCAAGGTTTTGTCGCCGGTGAGCACGGTTTCGACATCCAGCAAACCCAGCCCCAGCTCTTCACTCGCCTCGCTTTCGATACCGTCCGGATCAGATATGCGTGTGCCGAGCATTTGATAGCCGCCACACAGCCCTACCACCAAACCGCCGCGGTGCACGTGGGCGGCGATATCGACATCCCAGTCTTCAGACTTGAGCGCGCGCAGATCGGAAATCACCGATTTGGAACCGGGCACCACCACGATATCGACGTCGCCGGGGATGGCGTCGCCGGGCTCGATCATCATCACCTCGACGTCGGCTTCCGCCATCAGCGGGTCGAGGTCATCGAAATTGGCGATGCGCGGCAACCTTGGAACAGCGATACGGATCGCATTCCACCCATCACCGCGTCCCGTTTCCGCCCAACGCCCTAGCGAGGCGCTATCTTCCTTGGGCAGTTTGCCTGCGTCCTGAAACCACGGAACAATGCCCAGCGCGGACCAGCCGGTGCGCGCTTCAATATCGGTGAGCGCGGGCTCAAAAAGCGACACGTCGCCGCGAAACTTGTTGATCACGAAGCCTTTGATCAGCGCTTGTTCCGACGGCATCAGCACCGCATGGGTGCCGACGATTTGCGCGATGACGCCGCCCTTTTCGATGTCGCCGGCCAACACCACCGGCACGTTTGCCGCTTGGGCGAAGCCCATGTTGGCGATGTCGCCGACGCGCAGGTTCACCTCGGACGGGCTGCCTGCGCCCTCGACGATGACCAGATCGCAGGTGTCTGTAAGGCGTTCGAACGCGCTCAGCACTTCGGGCAACAGCGTTTCTTTGAAGGTGCGGAAATCTTTCGCCGTGACTTGGCCGCGCATTTGGCCGCCAACCACCAATTGCGCCCCGGTTTCCCCTTCGGGCTTGAGCAGCACCGGGTTCATGTCGGTGTGCGGTTCGGCCCCACATGCGCGCGCCTGCAACGCCTGAGCACGACCGATTTCGCCGCCGTCTTCGGTGACGGCGGCATTGTTGGACATGTTTTGCGGTTTGAACGGGCGCACGACCAGGCCGCGCTTGGTGAACGCCCGACATAGCCCCGCGACGATCAGCGACTTGCCGGAATCTGAGCCCGTGCCCTGCACCATGATGGCGCGGGCTGACGTTTTTCCAGCCTTATTGGGCATCAAGCGCCGCACGTAGACTGTCCGCCGCCGGATTTTGCGCATTGCCCTGTAACACGATGTCGGCTGGGCCAATCGCTTGGCCGTAAAAAGCCTGATTGAGATCATTGCGTTTGATCAGCGCAGAGGCTTCCAGCGAACCACCGGCAAAGGCGCCGATGCCTTGGGAGAAGGCCAAAATATCCGCGCCGACATTGGTGGTCGTGGAAGCTTCGACCCCGGCGCCGACCGTGCCCAACACAAGCCCCAAATCCGCGCCCAGCTTACCTTGGCTTTCGATGATGGCGGCGACGGCGTCTTGGCTGAACACCAACAACACCACGTCGCCCATCTGTGCGCCCATTTGCAAGCCAACGCTGCCCGACGCCATCAAATAAAACGCCGGATAACCCCACCGGCCACTGGCGTCCTTGGCCAGCAAAACGCCGCTACCGCCTTCGGCGGCGAGCACAAAGCCGCCTTTAACCACCCCGGGTAAGATAACGATGCCCTGCGCCTTGGGCAGCAGCGCGCGATATTGCTCCAGCGGGTGATCGTTCGAAGCCTTGAACTTCTGTAGCGTCATTTTCGCGGCTTGAACGATTTGGTTGGCGCGTTCCTCGTCCGACATCGGTTTTATGGCGCAAGCGCTCAATCCCGCCACCAAGGCCAAAACCGTCAATACACGTGAAATCATCGCACTCGTCCCCACTCGTTTAACCCGCACCAGCTGTTTCAGTGGTATCATACGAAACGTTAAAATTCGATGCCCTGTTGCGCCTTAATGCCAGAGCGGAACGGATGTTTAACCAAGGTCATTTCGGTCACCAAATCGGCGACCTCGATCACCTCTTCCAATGCATTGCGGCCGGTCAGCACCATGTGTAAATCTTCGCGTTTCGATTTCAACGCGCCCACCACCATCGCCGCGTCCAATTGGCCGTAGCGCAGCGCGATGTTGATCTCATCCATGACCACCAACGAAATGGTTTCGTCGGCCATCATTTTACACGCCGCGTCCCACGCACGCATGGCGGCGGCCTTGTCGCGTTCTAGGTCCTGGCTTTCCCAGCTGAAGCCTTCGCCATGGGCTTCGATTTCGCATTGATCGCCGAATTTTTCGAACACCGTGCGCTCGCCCGTGTCCCACTTGCCCTTGACGAACTGCACGATGCCGACGCGCTTGCCATAGCCCAACATGCGCAGCGCCATGCCCCAAGCGGCGGTGGATTTGCCTTTGCCCTTGCCGGTATGAACGATCACCAATCCGCGCGTTTCGGTCTTGGCCGCCATGATTTTGTCACGGGCGGCCTTCTTTTTTTCCATCTTAGATTTGTGGCGTTCCGCGTCATCGCTACCGGACATGGCGATTTCTCCAATATTTTCATACAAATGGTTAAAATGGTTTGGGCCTAGGCAATAGATTGCTACATTCTTATATTAATCAAGTGATCGCTTGTGCATTGACTTAAAAAAACAGGAACGGTTGAAAAATATGGATTCGGCACGAATCCTCTTAGTAGGCGGCGGCACTGAAACGGCGAACGCGCTAAGGGCAGCCTTTGAAGGCGATGGCATCGACATTGATCTCGTGCATGCGAGCACTGTTGACGGAGCTTTGACGGCCCTGGTCAGCCAAAAATTTCAAATGTGTGTTGTTCGCGCCATCTCAGACAACCCCAACTTCGCCCTTTCGATTTGCCAAGACGCAAAAGAAGCGGGCATCCGCATTCCCATCATGATCTTGATGGACATTGTCAGCCGCAACTTCGAAAACGAATTTCTAAAAGCAGGCGCTCTGGCCGCGATGCCGTGGGATGGTAGTCAGGACGCGATGCTGCGCAACTTTGTCCGCCTGACCGTAATTTTGCGCCAGTCGGAAGAAAACCTGCGCAAAACCAATGATCGCTTGGTTCAAGAAATGCTCACCATCCAAGACGAACGCGAACGCGCCGAAAGCATGGGCGCGCAGTATGTCGAGCTGGCCGAAAACTACGCCCTGGCGAAAGAAGAGCTGGAAAAACTGAACCAAGAAAAGAACAAGTTCTTTTCCATCATCGCCCATGATCTGCGTAGCCCCTTTACATCGCTGCTGGGCTTCACCGCGCTTTTAGAGCAGCGCGCGGACAGCCTCACCCCAGACAAAGTCAAAGAGTACGCCGTCACCGTCAACGACAGCGCCACCCGTGTGTTCAAGCTGCTGGAAAATCTTCTGGAATGGTCGCGTTTGCAAATGGACCGGGTTGAGATTGATCCTCGCGACTTTCCCCTCGACGATGTGGCCGGCAAAACGACCGACATTCTTGGCCCCGTAGCCGAAGAAAAAGGCCTCACTTTGCAAGAACGCGGCGAAGCCCCCCAGGTCTTTGCCGATCCGTACATGGTCGATGCGATCATTCGAAATCTGGTCAACAACGCCATCAAGTTTACCCCCAGCGGCGGGGCCATCACCATTCACTACCAGACCACACCCGACAATTTCGCCCGCATTGATATTGTCGATACAGGTGTCGGCATGCCACCTGAGACCGCCGAAAAGCTTTTCAGCCTGTCCGATAACGTTACGACCTCCGGCACCAATGGCGAAAAAGGCACCGGCCTGGGTTTGTTGCTGTGCAAAGAACTGGTGGAACGCAACGGCGGGAAAATCACCATCGAAAGTGAGCTGGGTAAGGGCTCGACCTTCAGCTTCACCTTACCGCTGGAAGCGCCCCCCGATGCACAAAGCCCCCCTGCGCCGCAAAAAGCCACAGCTTAAAGCCGCACATTTTGGTTCTAACGGCCAGTCAATTCCGGCTACCGCGTTACCTTCAGGTAAGCTATGTTCTCAGCAATAATTTTACGCCGACGCCTCAGGGCCCGGTATGTTTGGTCATGAGGCGCCAGTGACGAAAAAATTGCCAAGCGTGCCTAAATCTCAGCCCAAGCCGATCATCGGCTGGCGTGAATGGGTCACATTTCCCCAACTTGGCATTGATCTCATCAAGGCTAAGATCGATACAGGCGCGCGCACATCTGCGTTGCATGCATGGAACATTCAAGCGTTTGAGCGCGATGGCGAACAGTGGGTGGAATTCCAACTGCATCCCAATCAGCGTGACAATCGCACCGTTGTGTCTTGCGCGGCGCGCGTGACCGACCGTCGCGCGGTGCGCAACACCGGCGGCAAACAAGAAATGCGATACGTCATCACCACCGGCGTAACGCTCGGCAATGTCAGTTGGCCTATTGAAGTGACGCTCACAAACCGTGATAAGATGGGATTTCGTCTGCTCTTAGGCCGGTCTGCGGTGAAGAACCGTTTTCTCATCAATGCAGGGTCTTCATACCTATCGCAACGATCAACGGTCCGTTAAATTCACCCAAATGAAAAGGGACGAATAAATGAAGATCCTCATGCTGGCCCGAAACGCTGAGCTGTATTCCCACAAGCGTCTGGTCGAAGCCGCCGAAGAACGCGGTCATGAGATCACCGTGCTCGACACGTTGCGCTGCTACATGAACATTACGTCGCACCGGCCCGAGCTACGTTATGGCGGTGAGAAAATCATCGGTTACGACGCTGTGATTCCGCGCATTGGCGCGTCGATCACCTTTTATGGCATGGCGGTGGTGCGCCAATTGGAAATGATGGGCGTCTACCCGCTCAATGAATCTGTGGCCATTGGCCGATCTCGCGATAAATTGCGCTCGATGCAGTTGCTGGCCCGTGACGGCATTGGCCTGCCTGTGACGGCGTTTGCCCATGACACCAGTCGCAGTGAAGAGGTTATTGAAATTGCCGGTGGCACCCCGGTGGTCATCAAGTTGTTGGAAGGCACCCAAGGCGTCGGCGTGGTTTTGGGCGAAACGCAACGTTCCGCCAAGTCCATCATCGAGGCGTTTCGCGGCGCAAAGGTGAACATTTTGGTTCAAGAGTTCATCAAAGAAGCCGGCAACATGGACATTCGCGCCCTGGTCGTCGGCGGCAAGGTCGTGGCGGCGATGCAGCGCACCGGCGCCAGCGACGATTTCCGCTCCAACCTGCACCGTGGCGGATCCGCCGCAAAAATCAAGATCACCGCCGAAGAACGCTCCACCGCCGTGCGCGCGGCCAAATCCATGGGCCTGAATGTCTGCGGTGTGGACATGTTGCGCTCCAACCACGGTCCCGTGGTGATGGAGGTCAACTCCTCTCCCGGTCTGGAAGGTGTCGAAAACGCCACCAACATCGACGTCGCTGGCAAGATCATCGAGTTTTTGGAAAAGAACGCCAAGCCCAATAAGACCAAAACCAAGGGCAAAGGCTAAACGATGGTCAACGCGCCTTTCGTCATTCACGACACATCGATTCAACCCGGTGAGCGGCGCACCGTTGATATCCCGGTCAGCGTGCTGTCCAACCACACGCAAATGAACATGTCGGTTCACGTGGTGCACAGCAAACGGCCAGGGCCGGTGTTGTTTATCTCCGCCGCCGTGCATGGTGATGAAATCATCGGTGTTGAAATCGTCCGGCGTTTGTTGAACGCCCCCGCCGTGCGCCGCATGAAAGGCACGTTGCTGTGTGTGCCCATCGTCAACGCCTTTGGCTTCATCAACCACAGCCGCTACCTGCCCGACCGCCGCGACCTCAATCGCTGTTTTCCCGGCTCCGCCAAAGGCTCGCTCGCGGGGCAGTTGGCGCACCTGTTCATGAACGAAGTGGTCAAGCGTTCCGACGTCGGCATCGATCTTCACTCCGCCGCCCAGCACCGCATCAACCTGCCGCAAATTCGCGTCTCGGACGAAGGTGCGCGCACTCACGAATTGGCCAAAGCGTTCGGCGCGCCGGTGGTCTTGGAATCGGCTTACCGCGAAGGCTCTCTGCGCATGGCGGCGCATGATCTGGACGTCGATGTCTTGGTCTACGAAGCCGGTGAGGCTTTGCGCTTTGATGAATTTGCCGTGCGCATCGGCGTCAAAGGCATTCTGCGGGTGATGAAATTGCTGGGCATGGTCAGCCCCAAAAGCGTTTCCGACACCAAAACCAATCCGCACTTCGCCAATGCCAGCCACTGGATGCGCGCGCCGCGCGGCGGCATGCTCAGGGCGTACCGCACCATCGGCGATTCCGTGCAAGTGGGCGACATCATCGGCGTGATCTCAGACCCGGTCGGCGACCAAGAACACGAACTCGCCGCCACCGTCCCCGGCGTGATCATCGGCCGCACCAACCTGCCGGTGATCAACCAGGGCGACGCGCTGTTTCACATCGCCCACGTGCGCCGCGAAGGCGTGGTCGAACGCTTCGTCAACCAAGCCGAAAAAGAATTCGACATTGACCCGCTGTTCGACGAAGACGAAATCATTTAGCCCATCCTCAGCCATTGCCGCCCTCCGACGAAGCCGCTACCATCGCGAGTATGGAACTCGACAGCAACCCAACCAGCACCGTGGCCAAACACCAAGCCCAGCCCAATTGGGCCGAGATCGGTTTGTGGACGTCGGTGTTGGTGTCGGTTTTGATCGGCTGGGCGTTGTGGAACGGCGTCTTTTCTGAGGCTTGGACCAACTACCTCGATCCGAAGAATTTCGACCCGGTGCCGAAAACCGAAGCCCTGCGCAATCTAACCTGGTCCATGGGCACCATCGGCGCGGTGTTCGCCGGTTTCATCGGCCTGGTGATGGCCGGCTTTCGCACCGTCGCCCTGCACCGCCAATCCAAAATCGCCCAACGCGAATCTGAGCTCAACGCCCAAAAACACCAATCCGAAGCCTTCGCCACCGCCATCGAACAACTGGGGCATGAAAATTTCGCCGTGCGTTTGGGGGCGGTGTATGCGTTGGAGTCCCTAGCTAAATCTGCCCAAGAGTTACATGGCCCCATTTTTGAGACGCTGTGTGCATACGTGCGGACCAAAGCACCTGCGCCCACAGATGACAAACTCATTGAGAGAATTGCAGCGTGTGGGGAGAATGAAATTGATGAAATCGTCGACGATCACCTCAAATTTATCTCGAAACCCAACGTAGTGATCCAAGCCATCCTCACCGTAATCGGGCGCCGATACCCAGCCTGGGACCCTGAAAACTTCCAAATCGACCTGCGCAAAACCGATTTACGAAAATGTGATTTGCAACTTGGTAATTTTGATGAAGCGCTTTTGTCGGAAGCATATTTGGATGGAGCGGAGTTACATGGATCACACCTTCAAGAGACAATATTAGATAATGCATATCTTGTTGGCTCAGAGCTCTGGGGAGCTGAGCTCGAAAATGCCTCTCTAATAAATGCGCATCTTGATGGTGCTTTTCTTTCACATGCTAACCTTAATTACGCAGACCTCACGAAAGCCCACATTAAGGGGGCTAATTTTAGCCATGCTGAGCTCTGTGCCGACCTTTGGGAAATTTCATTTGACGGACAAACATGCGTTGCTGGAGCTGATCTTCATAATGCTGAGGGAATTCCCGCCACAAAAAAACGTGACTTTTTCAACACCGTCATAGGAACTGATAGCGCAATGTGGCCCGAACAAGAGCAGCAATTTGCCTGGGACTGCCGTGAAGATAAGCCAGCTATGAGTTAACTGAGGCTTCCGCCGTCATGCGCGGGTTTGACCTGCTTTTCCATGATTTTCTCTCGATGCACCCCGAAGAAGCCGTGGATGACCGGATCAAGTCCGGTGATGACGGTGCGGTTGGGGATATGATGCACCCCATAGCATCGTTCCCGCCCCCCCATACCGTCGCTCTCGCCCCCCCCCCTCTCCGTCGCTCCCGCGTAGGCGGGAGCCTACGCTGCTTGCGCTGCGGTGTGTGGTGGAGGTGGATTCCCGCCTGCGCGGGAATGACGGCGTTATGAACTAAGCAGCCCTTCCAACATCGCCCGCGTTGAATTGAGGCGGGGGTTCCATAGACCTCGGTCTTGGGCTTCAATCAGGCGCTCGGCCATGTCTTTGAGGGCGTCGGGATTGTTTTCACGGATGAAATCGCGCACCCGTTCGTCGTCCAGGTAGGCTTGGAATACCGCGTCGAAGTGGTGGTCTTTGACACATCTGGCCGTGGCGGCGAACGACACCAGGTAGTCCACCGTGGCGGCCATTTCGAACGCGCCTTTGTAGCCGTGGCGCATCACGCCGTCGATCCATTTGGGGTTGACCACGCGCGCGCGCACCACCCGACCAATTTCGTCTTCCAAGGTGCGGGCTTTGGGCGTTTCGGGGCGCGAGTGATCGACGTGCCAGGTGGCGGGCTGGTTGCCCGAAAGCACGCGGACGGCGGCGGTGATGCCGCCTTCGAACTGGTAATAATCATCCGAATCCAGCAAATCGTGCTCGCGGTTGTCTTGGTTTTGCACCACCGCTTCGACAGATTTCAGACGCGTCTCAAACAAACCGTGGCGCGCTTCGCCTTCGGCCCCAGAGCCATAGGCATAGCCGCCCCACGCCACATACGCCTTGGCGAGGTCGGCTTCCGTGTCCCAACCTTTTTCGTCCATCAACGCTTGTAAGCCCGCGCCGTAAGCGCCGGGCATGGAGCCAAACACCCGAAATCCGGCCCGGCGGGTGGCTTCTGCGACGTCTACACCGCTTGCTATCAATTCGGCGCTTTCGGCCTTGACCCGTGCCGCCAGGGGGTTCTGATCGGCGGTTTCATCGAGCAATGAGACCGCACGCACGGCGCTGTCGAACAGATCGATCAGGTTGGGGAACGCATCGCGGAAAAAACCTGAGATGCGCAGCGTCACGTCGATGCGCGGGCGGCCCAAGATGTCGGCGGGCAGAACCTCAAACCCGGTCACACGCCGTGACGCCGCATCCCAGGTCGGGCGCACGCCCATCAACGCCAAGGCTTGCGCAATGTCATCGCCGCCGGTGCGCATGTTCGACGTGCCCCATGCCGTCAACGCCATGGTTTTCGGCCATTCGCCGTGGGCTTGCAGATGCGCATCCAACAAGATCCCCGCCGATTTCCAGCCCAGCGTCCACGCCGCGGGCGTCGGCACGGCGCGGGTATCGACGCTGTAAAAGTTGCGCCCGGTGGGCAGTACATCGGGGCGGCCACGGGTCGGCGCGCCGGAGGGACCGGGCTCAACAAAGCGCCCTTGCAAACCGCGGATAATACCTTGAATTTCCGCATCGCCGCAGGCTTCAACCGCCGGGCGGATGCGGTTATCGAGTTCCGCCATCACCAGGGACGTACGGCTCCAATCTTCATGTACAGCCGTTTCACCCGTCACCAACGCCAGCGCCAGCACTTCAAGGCGTTCAACGGTGTCGCCCGCGCTGCGCCAGTTGTCTTGCAAAGCTTGCAATGCATCTGGCTTGAGTCCGGTCCAAGGTGATGACATGTCGCAATCGAGCGGATCGAAGTCGAGGCATAAATCATCCGCCAGCGCGCGGATCAGCGAGGCGTCTTTCGGCTCGGCTCCACGCGACACCCGCACCAACGCCACCAACAACGCATGCAGCAAATCGTCAGTGGGCGAGCTGCCAAAGATATGTAGGCCGTCGCGGATCTGCATTTCTTTCAGTTCGCACAGATATGCATCTAACTGGGCGAGACGTTCGTCTTCGCCGGTGTCTTCCACCATGCCGGCGTCTTGGGCCAGCCCGGTAACGTGGCAGAGTTCTAAAATGTCGCGTTTGAGGATTTTGGTGCGACGCGGATCGCTTCCTGAGGCTTCGAAATATTCGTCCACCAACTGTTCCAGATCGCGCAACGGGCCGTAGCTTTCGGCGCGGGTCAACGGCGGGGTCAAGTGGTCGATGATCACCGCTTGGGCGCGGCGTTTGGCCTGGGTGCCTTCGCCGGGATCGTTGACGATGAACGGATACAGGTGCGGCAACGGGCCGAGTGCGGCCTCTGGAAAGCATTCGTCGCTCAGCGCAACGGCCTTGCCCGGCAGCCATTCCAGATTGCCGTGCTTACCGAAATGAATGATCGCATCGGCATCAAATTCTTCGCGCAGCCACGCGTAAAACGCCAAATAGCCGTGCGGCGGTACCAAGTCGGGATCGTGATAGGTCTTTTCCGGGTCGATGTTGTAGCCGCGCGCGGGCTGCAAACCGATGGCCACCTCGCCGCACATGAACACACAAATCGCAAAGTGCATGTCGCTGCGCATGAACGGGTCAGTTTCGGGGTCGCCCCATTGCTTGGTCACCCGTTGGCGCACGGTTTCCGGCAAAGTCGCGAAAAAATCGCGGTAATCGTCAAGGCTCAAGGTGACTTCAGCGGCGGCGATGTTTTCCGCCTTATGAGCATTGGTCGGCCCGGCCTTGATGCGCTCAACCAGCACGTTACCGTCTGCGGGGATGTCTTCGACCTCAAAACCCGCCTCTTTCATCGCATGCAATGTATTGATCACGCCCGCTGGTGTGTCCAATCCCACGCCGTTGCCTAAACGAGCATCGCGATTGGGATAATTGGCGAGCACGATGGCGACGCGTTTGGACCAATTGTCCTGGGTGCGCAGCCACGACCAACGCTGCGCTAACTCAGCGACGAATGCGACGCGATCGGCAACCGGCTTATAGCTGACCAGATCGCATTGGGTATCGGGATCGCGTTCCGACAAATCTTTGAATGACACCGCACGGCTGATGATGCGGCCATCGACTTCGGGCAGCGCCACGTTCATGGCGATGTCGCGCGGGCCCAGCCCCCAAGTGTTTTTCGTCCAACTTTCCACGTTTCCGCCCGACAGCACCACCTGCAAAATCGGCAGGTCATAGGCGTCGAACGGGGTTTCAGCGCGCGCGGCGCCGGGGCTTGAGGACGCAAAACCTGTGGTGTTGAGCACACAGCCGAGCGGGAAGATGTCTTCCTCAAAAGCACGCTCCAACAGATCCGACACCGTGGCTTTGCTGACCGGGTCTTTGAGGCTCGCGACATAAATCGGCAGCGGGTTGAGCCCGGCGGACTGCATGGCGTCAACCAATTCGTCGATCACCGCGAGATTACCGCTGAGATACAGCGCGCGATAAAAAATCACCGGCGCGACGGGCAGGCCTTCGCGCCATAGGGGGTATTTGATATCGGGCAGCGCCACGCCGCCTTTTGCCGGCCAATACACGCCCGCAGACAGCACCGGACGCGGCTCCGCATAGTCCGCCTCATAACCGATGAGTGACGCCGCGCATTCGACAAAACCGCGCGCGTTGTCCGGCCCGCCGAGCACCAGGTACTGCCACAGACGATGGGCGTCTTCGCGCCCCACGGTCGAAAAGCTGCTGAGTTCCGCGTCGGGCTGATCATCGCCGGGTAAAAACGCCACCGGGATTTTGGCTGCACGGCACGCGCTGACAACCTCATCGACGCCGTAGGTCCAATAGCTGCGCCCGCCCAAGACGCGCACGATCACCAACTTGGCGTGGCGCACCACCTCTTCCACATACAGATCGACCGACATGTTGTGGCCAAGGTGCAGCATGCTCGCCAATCGCACGGCGGGAAACTCAGACGCATTTTCAGCCGCAATACGGCGCGCCAGCGCCAGCGACGATATTTCCGTATCCGCAGCCGTAATCACCACGATGTCGCCGGGCGTCTGGCCCAGATCAATGGCTTCCGATCCGTCTTGAACGCTTCCCGGCTGGGCGGCCAGCAAATGCATCAGGCAGCGCTTTCTTGCGCGTCTTCAGCCAAGGCGTTTCCGATGGCGGCGTGATCGATGCCTGCTTGGCCGATCACCACCAAGCGGCCTTGGCGGTCTTCGCCGTCCGCCCAGGCTCGATCAAAATAGCGGGTGAAGCGGGTGCCCACGCCCTGCACCACATGGCGCATGGGTTTGCCTGCGACCTCAACAAAACCTTTGATGCGCAGCACGTTGTGGGCCTCGACGATTTCGATCAAGCGGGCTTCCAGCGCGGCAGGGTCTTGCTGCACGGGGACCTCGACGATGAAGCTGTCGAAGTCATCGTGGTCATGATCGTGATGATGGTCGTCGTGATCATCATGGTCGTCGTCATGGTGTTCGTGATGAGACGGGCGCACGTCGAGATCGTCTTCCGCCGCAGCGTCCAAGCCCAGCAACACATCGACACCGATGTTACCATGCGACGTCGCAACCACGTGCACGCCGGGACGCAATTTTTCGCTCAGATCAGCAATCAAACGCGCGCTTTCCGCTTCGCCGATCACGTCGGCTTTGTTGAGCAGCACCATGTCCGCGGCGAGCAGTTGGTCGGTGAAGACTTCTTCCAATGGGTTGTCGTGATCCAGGCTTTCATCGGCTTGGCGCTGCGCCTGCACCGCTGCGATGTTCGACGCAAACTGCCCGGCGGCCAGCGCCGGGCCGTCAACCACCGCCACCACACCGTCAACGGTAACGCGGGTCTTGATTTCGGGCCAATTGAAGGCGCGGATCAGCGGCTTGGGCAGCGCCAGACCCGACGTCTCAATGACAATGTGATCGGGCGGGGTGTCGCGTTCGACCAAGGCTTCCATCACCGGCAGAAAATCATCGGCCACGGTGCAGCAAATGCAGCCGTTGGCCAGTTCCACCACGTCATCTTCGTCGCAGCCTTCGATGCCGCAACCGTTGACGATTTGGCGGTCGATGCCCAGATCGCCGAATTCATTGATGATCAGCGCGATGCGCTTGCCGCCGGCGTTTTCCAACATATGGCGGATCAAGGTCGTCTTGCCCGCGCCGAGAAAACCGGTGATGACGGTGGCGGGAATTTTGCTGAGTTGGCTCATTGGGAAGAAACGTCCTTAGTCACTTTTGAGAGTTTGCGGCAATCCGGCCACAACCAGCACCACGCGGTTCGCTTGTGCTGCTGTTATTTGGTTCACAATACCCAGCGCGTCAACAAAAGACCGCGAAACTTTGTTCGTCGGGATCACGCCAAGGCCCACTTCTTCGGACACAGCGATCACCGGGGCGGGGTGCGTGAGCATCGCGTGGGCGAGGCTTTCCACCTCCACCACTGGGGCGCGACCTTCATGCAGCATGTTCGACACCCACATGCCCAGGCTGTCGATCAACACCGGTTTGTCGGCGTAAAGTTTTTTCGCTTGAGCCAAGGCATGGGGCAAATCCAAGCGTTCTTCGACCGTAACCCAGCCTTCAACGCGGCGTTCTTGATGCGCCGCGATGCGTTCAGCCATTTCGTCGTCGGAGGCATGGCCGGTGGCGAGGTACACCCCGCCCGCCGCCATCAAGCTTTCCGCAAATGCGCTTTTGCCGGAGCGCTGACCGCCCAGAACAAGGGTCAAAGGCGGCAATGTCGTGTTGAGATCAGTCATAATATCGCTCCCGAATTCGCTGCACACCGTATCAAATGATGTTGAGACCGACCACCCGCCAACTGCCGCCGCGTTTTACGCGCAGACCATCCGCACCATCCCCAATGTGATCGAGACGCGTGAGGGAGGTGTTTTTCACATCCAACGCCAACGCTTGCTCTGCCGTCAGCCCCAAAGCATGGGCGACGGCGGCGCGGATCGAACCTGCGTGCGCCACGCACACAATATCGCGGCCCGCATTGGCTGCCGTAACGTCTTCAAGTCGCGCACTCACCCGGGCGCAAACATCCTTGAAGCTTTCCGTCCCATATTCATCGCTTGGTGGGGGCGCAATACCGGCGGGATCATCCCAAAACGTCTGAGTTTCCGAATTGTCCAATGCCCCGACGTCGGCCCAGGTCTTCAGGGTCCACGCGCCGAAAGCCTGTTCGGCGAAGTCAGGCTCGACCAGCGGCTCGACCCGTTCGGCCCCCGCCGCCCACAAGGCCTCGGCGGTTTGTTGTGTGCGTTTAAGGTTTGAGGTGATCCACAGCGCACCGGTGGGCAGCTTGGCCGCCGCCGACGCGAACGATTGGCTATCGCTCAGAACCGCATCGATGTCGAATTGACCCGACAGCTTGCCCAATTTGGCGTCCACCACCGGGGCGTGACGGACCCACCACCAGCGGGTGACGATCATCTCACTCACTTCACTCATACATAAAACACCGTGCGAAACGCCACCGCCATGCCCGCCAGCACCACGGCTTCGACCACTTGCTGAGCGGCGCCCAACACGTCGCCGGTGAAGCCGCCGATTTGGCGTTGCGCCAACCAGCCAACCGCCACTGCGCCGCCCGCCGCCAAGCCCGCCGCCAACAAACCCGGTCCAAGTCCCAAAATCAAAAAGGCCATCAACACGCCCAAGATCGCGGCAATCACCGCATCGTCGCGGTCCGGCGCACCCGCACCCCGGCCCAGCCCGCCTTTGCGCACGGGCTCAAGCAACACCATCATCAACGGCATCACTGAACGCGACAGCACGTGCGCGCCGATCAGCGCACCCGCCGCCAAGACCGGCGTGTTGAACCCGCCGAGGCTGGTGGCTTTGAAGCCCACGCCCAAGATCAACGCCAACACCCCGTAAGTGCCGATATGGCTGTCTTTCATGATGGCAAGTTTTTTGGCCTTTGTGGCGCCGCCGCCGAAACCGTCAGCGACGTCGGCCAAGCCGTCCTCGTGCAATGCGCCGGTCACCACCGCGCCCACGATCAGAGCCAAAAACGCCGCCGCCAAGGGATGCAGGCCCAAGTACGCCCCGCCCCACAGCGCCAAAGCGGCGATCACGCCAACCAACAAGCCCACCACCGGCCAAGCGCGCACGGTTTCGGCCAACGGCATCATGCCGACCCCTTTATCGGCTTCATCAGCTTCGACGTCTTCATCAAGCAGCGGTGCGTTCCACCAACCGGGCAACGGCACGCGGGTCAAAAACAGCCACGCCACGGTAAAACGGCTCATCATGCGGCGAAAGAATGACAGTGACGGTCCCTCACCATGCATACGGTCGGGCTGCAATGCGTCAATTTGTTCCGAAGATTGATCTTGGGGCTTTTTCATCGGAGCTCTCTCTTTTGTTTTATGCGCGTTGCGCGCCAGCGTGTATAAATGCTCTACACATTTCAAAGTTTAAGTTTTTTCTGACCCAGCCGCGAGTCTGTTCCATGAATAAAATGCCCACCATCACAACGCTTGACGATGTGCGCCAAATTTTGACCGAACTGCCGGGCCCCGATGTCGAGGCTGCGCGCGCCGCCCAAGCGCGTGAGCCGCAATTGACCAAGCCCGCAGGATCTCTGGGCCGTCTGGAACAACTCGCCGCCTGGACCGCCACTTGGCAAGGCCGCTATCCGCCGCGCATGAAAAACCCCAACGCCCACGTGTTCGCGGGCAACCACGGCGTGGTGGCGCAAGGCGTGTCGGCGTTCCCCGCTGAGGTCACCAAACAGATGGTGGCAAATTTCGAACGCGGTGGCGCGGCCATCAACCAGATTTGCAAAAGCTTCGGCATCGGTTTGTGTGTCGAGCAAATGGATCTCGACAACCCGACCCAGGATTTCACCCAAAACCCTGCCATGACCGACACCGAATGCGCTGAAGCCATCGCGTTCGGCATGAACGTCATCGATGAAACCTCAGACGTGGCGTGCCTGGGTGAAATGGGCATCGGCAACACCACTTCGGCGGCCGCGATCTGCTTGGCACTGTATGGCGGCAATGCATTGACGTGGGTCGGTCCGGGCACTGGATTGGATAAACCCGGCATTGGTAAAAAGGCCGAAATAATCGGTCTGGGCGTGAAGCTTTACAAACCGCACATGCACGATGGTCTTGATGTGATGCGCTGCTTAGGGGGGCGTGAACTGGCCGCCATCGCCGGTGCGGTGATCGGCGCGCGATTGAAAAAAGTGCCGGTACTTTTGGATGGTTATGTGTCCACCGCCGCCGCCGCGGTGCTGCCGAGCATCAATAAGCGCGCCCTGGATCACTGCAAAGTCGGTCATATGAGCCAAGAGCCCGGGCATAAGTTGCTGTTGGAAAAGCTCGGCAAAAACGCGCTTCAAGACCACAACATGCGTCTGGGCGAAGGCACCGGCGCGGCGCTGGCGGTAGGATTACTGAAAGCCGCTGTGGCCTGTCACAACGACATGGCGACGTTTGCTGAAGCGGGCGTCAGCGATAAGGAAGGCTAATCGCTACTCGCCTTGCTGCATCAACAAGCCCTTGATGCGGGCCATTTTCATCATGTGTAGGAAGAACAACGTCGCCAGACTCAGCAGCACGGCGTTGAGACCCACTGCCCAAAAAAAGTGATGCCACGAAAACACGCCGTCGAACAAAACTCCGCGCATGCCTTCAAACACATGCGCGGCGGGAAGCGACAGCGCGATCATTTGCAACCATTCAGGCAAGGCGCTGACCGGATAATAGATCGCGCTAACCGGGGCGAGCAGAAATATCCCCAGCCAACAAAGGCTTTCCGCACCAAGGCCGAAGCGCAAAATCAGCGCCGCCACGGTGAGGCCGATGACCGCCCCAAATACCAACAGATTGGTGAAAAACGCCACCAGCGGCACACCCAATTCAAACACCCAGACATCGAAAAATGGCAGCGCCAAAAACGCCGCTGGCGTGACGGAAATCAGCGTGCGGATCAGACTCATCAAAATCAGCGCCGTGATCAGTTCCGCATCGCGCAACGGACTGACAAACATTTGCGCCAGGTTGCGCGACCACATTTCTTCAATGAACGGCAAGCTCACACCCAAATTGGCGCGAAACAGAACGTCCCACAGCAACACAGCGGATATCAAAACGCCTGCGGCTTCGGCCACCCACGAACTGTGGCCAAGGAAGAACTTGGTCACAAACCCCCACAGCACCATCTGGATCAGCGGCCAATACGCCAGTTCCAGCAAGCGTGGCCAGGACCGGCGCAACACATAAAGATGGCGCAGCATCACCGCCAAAACGCGGCGAAATGAGAATGTAGCTTGGGGTACGCAAACGCTATTTGGATCGTTCATGACGCACCTCCCCCTGACTCAGAATCGCGCGCACGCGCAATATCCAAAAACACTTGTTCCAGCGTCTCGCGGCCATGGCGTGTGATCAGTTCCGTCGGCGCGCCTTGATCGACGATTTTGCCGGCGCGCATCATCAATACATGATCGGCCAAGCGTTCGACCTCGCCCATGTTGTGCGACGCCAACAAGATCGTCGCCCCGGTGCGCGCGCGGTAGCGTTCCAGATAGCTGCGCACCCAATCGCCGGTGTCGGGATCAAGCGACGCGGTGGGCTCATCCATCAACATCAACTTCGGCGCATTGAGCAACGACTTGGCCAGCGCCACGCGGGTTTTTTGACCCGCCGACAAATCGCCGAACGGACGCTTGATGAAAGCCGACAGCTCCAAATCGTCGCTCAGCTCCGCGATCCGGCCTTTAACGTCGCGCACCCCATAAAGATGCGCGTAGACGGTGAGATTTTCCCACACCTTCAAACGCTTGGGCAGATCCACGTAGGGGCTGGAAAAATTCATGCAACCGAGCACCTTATGACGCTCATCAGGCATGCGCGCGCCCAGTACCCGCACCTCACCAGCGGTCGGGCTGAGCAGCCCCAGCAACATGGAAATGGTGGTGGTCTTGCCCGCCCCGTTGCCGCCTAACAGCGCCACCGTGCGCCCCGCCTCGACGCGAAACGAAATGCCATTTACGGCCTTCACGCCGTCGAAGGATTTATAGAGGTCCGTGACCTCAATGACCGGCGTAGCGTTTTCCATGGGGCCTACGTCGTATCGCGTTCGATGCGATGCTTGATTTTAAGCAACTGGCGGCGGCGTTCGTCTTCGGCGATCAAGTGCTCGATATAATGGCCTTGAAACATGTTGATGCCCACAGAGCGCCCAAAATCGACGGCTTCGCGGTTGTCGCAGCGCGCCAAAATGACAGTGGTGCGTCCGGCCTCTTGCACCAAGTCGCGCAATTTCTTGCGCATCTGCTGGCCGCCATCGACCAGTTCCGGATTCCACATCACCTTAATGTAATCGACGCCCAGGCGTTCGCGGTTGATCATCGACATGTTTTGGTGGGTCAGTCCGTCGAGACAAATGCGGTAACCTTTTTCCTGGCAAAATTCGCGCACGAACAAAAACGCGCCCAAATCGGCGAAGATGTCGATTTTTTGCAGCTCCAACACCATCGAGCCGCGCCTGGCCGCCGAGATGCCATCGTCAAACGCCATGAATTCCGGGCTCATCAACGTCGAAACGTTGACGTTGAAACTGATGTCGCCGGTGATCGAAAAGCGATCCGTTTTGGACAGCAGCGATAAAACGCGCTTGTCCAAACTTTCGGTGAGATACTGAAACAGCCAGCGGTTCGACGTTAGATTGATACCCGGCATCATGGTTTCGCGCAGATCCATGATAGAGATAAAAAGCTCCGAAAAAATCGGTTCCGGCACCAGTTTTTTACTGACCCCACACACGAACTGGCGACGCACCAACGACGTCAAGTCGGTGCGCTGCAACGCCTTGACCGCACGGCCGAGAATTTCTGGCGACAAAGGTTCGCCATGATCTTGGCGCGCTTTCAATGCCGCGCGCACATTGGAACGCGTCGCCGGGCGTTTGACTGCGTCCTGGTCTTCGCTCATGCCGCGGACCATCTTGATCAGGTCGTCGTAGCCGGTTTCCACGTCATACCAAGATACGAACTCCGCTTCGGACCGAGCCTTCTCGTCAAACAGCGGATCGTCGGAAAATAGGAATTTAACTTTCTGCACCGTGTCTTCGACACGGCTGTGAGCCTCGCCTTTGTAGACAAAAAACAGATCGAGATTCTTGAGTTCGAACAGTTGGCCCATCAGCTCGCTGACCAACGCTTCAAAGCTATTGGTCGCAGCGCGAATATGGTGTTCGCGACGGTTGGCGGGCATCAGACTGGAAATGTTGATGCGTACCGCTTTACGGCCTTCGCGGCGATTTTCCAGCCTGCGCAGATATTCCAGCAGCAATTGTTCTTGGGTGCGCCGGTGCATGTGGGTGGGTGACGATGAGGGCCGCCTAGCCATGTGAACCGTCCTCCCGTTTCTGTCGCAGGCAAATCATCGAAATTTCGAAAAGGGCGCTCATTTTATGACCCCCTTGCTCGCCATCGCCTCAACGACCTTATCGATGAAATGACCTTGGAAACAGCGGATGCCGAGATCGAGGCCCCAGCTCACGCCTTCTTCCGAATCAACCCGCGAAAGCACCACCCCGCCAGCCGGCATATTAGACACGACATCGCGAATATGGCGGGTTTGATCTTGGCCGACGCCGCCGCGCACCTCTGGCCCCCACGTGATTTTGATATAATCCGCTTCCAAAAGAGACGGGTCGAAAAAGTGCAGGGTCAGCGGGTTGAGCCCGTCGATCAAAACGCGATAGCCATGTTCTTGCAACCAATCGCGCACAAACGCGAACGCGCCCATATCGGCGAACACATCGATGATCTGAATTTCGACGATCACGTTGCTCGTATTTTCTCCGATCAGCGCATGGAACTGCTGAAACGGTCGCGCCATGATCGTCGAGACATTCAAGTTCACGCTCAGCGGCACATCCATGTTGGTGTAATCGAGGCGCGCCAGAACCTCCAACACCCGCGCATCGATGGTTTCGGACAAATACTGAAACAGCCAATGGCTGGAAAAAATGTTGGTTTCCGATGCGATGCGCGCGCGTAGCTCTTCCATGGCGACATAATGTTCGCGAAACGCCAGCTGTTGCGATTTTCCCGCTGTCACCACCACCGCAGGCTGGCGATGCACCAGATCGCCGATCCGCGCTTCCAATAAGTTTTGCACGATGGCTTGCAACATACTGGGCACCAGCGGCTCGCCGCTCATGGCTTTGGACGCGCGACCTGTCGAGATGCCTTCGGCTTGTTGGTTTTTAACCTCTTCGCGATGCTCAAGCGCATCGGCGACGGCCTCAACAAAATCTTTGAGATCCTTTGGTTGGCTGAGGTCGTACCACGTCGAAAAACGATCCTCTGCCGAACCGTCTTCGGTCAAAGTCAGCGGATCTTCGTTGAACAGCGCCCGCACCCGAAACACCGCATCGTCCACTTCATCGACGGGGGTATTGCGGCACAACAACGCGACATCGGCGTTGGTGAAATCGAAGACTTGTACGTCTTGTTTCGAGGCCAAACTGTCGAGCGAACGCCCCACCATACGCAGGAAATGCGGCTGGCGGTGACTGGGGCGCAATTCAGACAAGTGCAAATGCACGGCGAAAACTCCGGCCGTGTGATTGCGCATGCGGCTGAGCACATCCAACAGCCGTTTTTCATGGCTGGGCGCGTTCTGCCCCTGTCCGGTGCTGTATGCCTCGGAAATGTCCGCCATACCTGACGCTGGGCCTCCTTAAAAACTCGATTCTGACATGGTACGGATAAGTGGTTAATAGGCAATGACCTAAAATCAATCCACAAACCAGTTATGCTTGCGTTTCGTGCCGAAAACACACATGTAGTCCGACATGAACAAGATCCAGGCTCCCAACCACCGTATCAGCGCCCCGGCTGTGCCCAAAAGCACCCGGGTGTACGCCATTGGCGACATTCACGGACGCGCGGATTTGCTGGACCAGCTGCTCAAAACCATCGCCAAGGACGCCGAAGACGCGCCCAAGCGCCGTGTGCTGGTAACTTTGGGCGACTATATCGACCGCGGGCCGGACAGTGCGGGGGTGATTGATCGCCTTTCGACCCTGCACCAAAACGCGCCGTTCAAAGACTTTGAACTTATTTTTCTCAAAGGCAATCACGAACTTTTGATGGAGCATTTCCTCGAACGGCGCAACGATGGCCGCATGTGGTTAGGTTGCGGCGGTGCGGAAACGCTCAAAAGTTACGGCGCAAAATGGACGGCGCGCGACGCCATAGCGCGCATTCCCAAGCGCCATCAGCGCTATTTTTCCGGCTTAACGCTGATGCACCGCGAAGGTGATTACGCCTTTGCCCATGCCGGGGTGCGCCCCGGGGTCGATCTGGACAATCAGCGCGCCGAAGACGTGCTGTGGATCCGCGCCCGGTTTCTCGACACGACCAGAGATTTCGGGGCGGTTATCGTCCACGGCCACACCCCCGTCGATGTGCCCGAAGTGCTGGACAACCGCATCGCCATCGACACCCGTGCATGGGCGTCAGGCACGCTCACGGCGCTGGTGCTAGAAGGCTCAGAGCAACGGTTTTTGTCGACCTAGCTCCTGGTCCATCGTGTTGCTTCTCTTATTTATGAGAATGATCGATATTGAGACTGCTGATGCCGCCCCCTAAGGAGCGCTCAGAAAGAGCCTCCAACTTATCAATATCACGCAATTTTTCCGCCGTTTCCGAAATCAAATTTTCAAATGTGTGTAACGTTTCTTGTGACAAAGCCTGACTTTTTTCCGCTTCAATGTGGATGAAAATCAAGTTGTTCAAAGCATTGTTCACAATATCTTGGACCGTTGCCATCGTGGTTTTTACGACCTGAAGACGAGCCCCATCAAGCCGACGCTGACTACGGTAGCGGACCGCATTGCGGGTTTGGTCAATCGCAACTCCGAGCACGATAACCAAAGACAAGAGAATAATTTCATGAGTTTTTACCATCTCTAACTTTGCCAGCAATGCGATCACCCCGTCGAACACTTGATAGTCCGCAAATGGGTCGGAAAGAAGATAAAGCGCGCTTAGGGTCAAAGCGGCAATAAACACAGGATAGCGGCGCCCGATGGTTTTGAGAGTCATACCTTTTGGTCCTTAAGAAAGCGAAATACCTGGTTGTTTTGAGTGCCCACTTTTCCCTCAAGCATCAATCGCGTTGATATTTTGCGGCGTTTCACAAACCTGACCGTCGAATCCCCGCAAATGTTCATCGGTCTCATAAGGTTCTTCTACTTCTTGGAGTTTTACCAAGTCGGTGAGTATGAATGCAGATGTAATTTAAAAATGTATGATTGCAATGAGTTGTTTTGACAGCCTTGGCGACGGTTTGCGAACACGCTACAAGGGGTGGGCTGCGTTACGCAGCGCGTTACGAATTCGGGAGGCACCATGACCACACTGTCCAGCTTAGCGGACCTGATCGAACGTCTGAACGGCGCACGCGTTTTGTGTGTCGGCGACGTTATGCTGGATCGCTACGTCATGGGCGAGGTCGAACGCATTTCCCCTGAAGCGCCAATCCCAGTGCTGCGCACCCAACGCGAAACATCAATGCTCGGCGGTGCGGGCAACGTCGCCAGTAATATCGCGGTGCTCGGCGGCGGCGGTCGTTTCATCGGCGTGGTCGGCGAGGATGCGGCCGGCGACGAGATCGCACGTCTGCTGTCTAACCTTCAAGCCATACATGCTGATTTGGTCAGAGACAGCGAACGGCACACCACACTGAAAACCCGCTTTGTCGGCTCCAACCAACAATTGATGCGCGCCGACGTGGAAAGCACCGAAGCGCTGTCCGCGCAATGCCAAGCGCAGGTTTTGGAACACATCACCCACAGCGGCGACACTATTGGCGCCGTGGTGCTATCGGATTACGGCAAAGGCGTGTTGAGCGACACCATCATCCAAGGCGTAATCACCAAAGCGCACGCCGCCAAGATTCCGGTCGTCATTGACCCCAAGGGCAGCGATTACAGCCGCTACCGTGGCGCGGATATCATCACACCCAACAAAAAAGAATTGATGGATGCGACCGCCATGCCTGCACGCACCGACGACGACGTTGTCGCCGCGTGCATGCATCTGATCGAAAGTTGCGGCGTCGGCGGCGTGTTGGCGACCCGTAGCGCGGACGGCATGACCTTGGTGACCAAAGATCGAGACCCACTACACCTCAAAGCCGAAGCCCGTGAAGTGTTCGACGTTTCCGGCGCAGGCGACACGGTGGTCGCAACCTTGGCGCTGGCGTTGGCGGGCGGCGCCGACTTGAACGACGCCGCATCCTTGGCCAACACGGCAGCGGGAATTGTGGTCGGCAAAGCCGGAACCGCGACCGTCAGCGGCGCAGAACTCGCCCGCGCCTTGCATCATCAAGACTTGGGTCAAGCCGAAGCCAAGCTCAACGACTTGGACCGCGCCATCGCCAAAGTGGCGTTGTGGCGCGACCAAGGCCTGAAAGTCGGCTTCACCAACGGTTGCTTTGACCTTTTACACCCCGGCCACATTTCACTGCTAAGCCAAGCTCGCGCCGCTTGTGACCGTCTTGTGGTGGGGTTGAATTCCGACAGTTCCGTGCGCGGGCTTAAGGGTGAAACCCGCCCGGTGCAATCGGAAGCCGCGCGCGCTGCAGTGTTGGGCGCGCTGGTGGCGGTGGACTTGATCGTGCTGTTTTCCGATGAAACCCCGATCCAGCTGATCGAAGCCTTGCGCCCAAACGTCCTGGTCAAGGGTGCCGACTACACGATTGACACCGTGGTCGGCGCGGACATCGTTCACGGTTATGGCGGCCGTGTGGTGCTGGCCGATCTTGTCGATGGACACAGCACCACCAACACCATCGAACGTATGAATTCTTAACGTAACGGCACCCCCCGCCCACAATTGGTTTTTGAAGGACCTCCCTGATGCGCCTTCAGCCTCAGTCGTTTCTTTTGGCCGCGCTGCTTACGGCACTGGTTTCGATCGCGCCGCTTTCGACAGATATGTATTTGCCCGCCCTTCCCGCCATCGGCCAATACTTCAATGCAGACACAGCTCAAGTTCAATTGACGCTGAGCGTCTATCTGATTGGATTTGCCAGCGGTCAGCTGATCTTAGGTCCGTTATCGGATCGGTTTGGACGCAGGCCGGTGCTGATCGCTGGACTGATTATTTTCTGCATCTCTTCGATTGCTTGTTTGTTAGCCAGCTCCATCTTCGCGTTGATCATAGCGCGCTTGTTTCAAGCGATCGGCGCATGCGCTGGCGCCGCCGTCAGCCGCGCTATGGTGCGCGACATTCACGGCACCAAGGACGCCGCTCGACTGCTGGCGCACATGGGCACCGCCATGGCCATCGCACCCTTGGTCGGCCCCCTGATCGGCGGGCACTTAACTGCAAGCTATGGATGGCAGTCCAACTTTATCTTGTTGGCGGGAATTGGTGTCATCTTGGTGCTGCTGAGCGTGTTCGCGCTGCCAGAAAGTCACACCAAGCCAGATCTGCTGGCGTTGTCCGCCCGACGCATGGCGCTGAATTACAAGATGTTGGCCAAACACCCCGAATTTCGGGACTTTGTTCTGAGCAACGCGTTCGGTTTTGGCGGTTTGTTCGCCTTTATTTCAGGGTCAAGCTTTGTGCTGATCGACACATTGGGGATGGGGCCAGAGACCTTTGGATTTGCTTTTGGCGTGGTCGTTTTGGGCTACATGACAGGGACACAGGTCTCGGTCAGATTGCTGAAACGCATGGAGCTGGAAAGTGTCGTTGGCCTGGGTGGGCGCATCGGTTTGATCGCAGGCATTGCCGGTTTGCTCACCGTGTTGATCGCGCCGCCATCGATCTTCACCGTGATCGTGCCGATGTTTTGCTACAACATCAGCGTCGGTTTTATTATGCCCAACACCATGGCCGGGGCCATCGGGCCGTTCCCGCACATGGCCGGGGCGGCCTCTGCGCTGATGGGTTTTATCCAGATGACCAGCGCCGCGCTCAGCAGTGCGCTGGTTGGCTATTTATATGACGGCACCGCCGTGCCGATGATGGCGGTGATTACGGCAAGTGGGGTTCTATCTTGGCTCTTCGCTCGCCGAGTGGAACGCCGCGCCCTTATTGCCGTTTAATTGCCAAACACCGACTTGAAAAAATCCTTAATAAAAGTCTCAACCGGGTTGGGTTTATCCCTTGCCGTCGGTTCATTCCGTCCCGTGGGCAGGGTTTCAACCGGCAAGTTACGCACCGGCGTTTTTTGCAGCGCCGCGTTGGCGAAATCGCGCCACAAACGCGCCGGCAAGGTCCCGCCGGTGACGCTTTGCATGGGCCGTCCATTGTCGTTGCCCATCCATACCCCGGCGATCAGGTCCGGCGTGTAACCGATAAACCACGCATCACGATAGCCTTGCGACGTTCCTGTTTTGCCCGCCGACGGGCGTTTAAGGCGCGCGTTCTTGCCGGTGCCGTTGGGACTGGCGACAACATTGGATAGCATGCCGTTCATGGCCCCGGCGAACCCCCTGGGGATCACCCGACCTGGTCCACCGCCGGACCGCACATACACAGGACGCCCGGCGCTGTCTTGAATTTCACTGATGGCATAAGGCCACACCCCCAGGCCGCCGGTAGCAAAGGGACCGTAAGCCGCCGTCATCTCCAACAGGCTCACTTCGCTGACCCCTAACGCCAAAGACGGCTCATCGGTCAAATCAGCGGTTATGCCGAGCTGACGCGCCATGTCTTTGACCCGCTTGCGCCCAGCCTTTTCCGACACTTGAACCGCCACCGTGTTGATCGATCGCGTCATCGCATCCGTCAGCGTCATGTCGCCCAGATATTCGTTTTTGAAATTGCGCGGCGACCATTCATCAATGGTTAAAGCTTCGTCGCGCATCACAGTTTCGGGGGTTAGGCCCGCTTCAAACCCAGCGAGAAACACCACCGGTTTGAACGCCGAGCCCGGCTGGCGCTTGGCCTGAACCGCGCGGTTGAATTTGCTTTTGGCATAGTTCGCGCCGCCGACCATCGCTAAAACCGCGCCGTCCAGCGCCAACGCCACCAAGGCGACTTCGGACACAGCGCGCTTGTCCGCAACGCCGCCTTTTTTCATGGTGTTCTTCACCAGCTTTTCCGCCGCGCGCTGCATGCGGGCGTTAAGACTGACGATCACCGTAACGTCTTGGTCCAGCGTCACGTAATCACCAGCTTGATCCAGCACCCAGTCGGTGTAGTGGTGCGCCAACGGCTTGGTCTTTGCGCGTTCATAGCGCCACCAATTTTTTGGCTGAGCGATGGTTTTGCGATCAGCTTCGGAAAGGTATCCCGCCGCGACCATGTTGGCGAGCACCACACCTGTGCGCTTGCGCGCCAAGTCGGGATTGATCATCGGGTTGTATTTGTTCGGTCCCTTAAGCATGCCCGCCAACATCGCCGCTTCGTACGCCGACATATCGCGCGCGGGCACGCCGAAGTAAAACTGCGCGGCGGCCCCCGCCCCATAGACGCCTTGGCCGAAATAAACCCGATTGAGATAAATGGTGAGGATCTGATCTTTGCTAAATTTCGCTTCTAGCCATAGCGCCAGCACCACTTCTTGCAGCTTGCGTTTCAAGGTGCGTTTAGGGCTCAAGAACAAATTCTTCGCTGCCTGTTGGGTCAAAGTCGATCCGCCTTGGCGAATGCCGCCCGCGCGGATGTTCACCCACATGGCCCGTGCGATGCCGATGGGGTCGACGCCCCAATGATCGTAAAAGCGCCGGTCTTCGGTGGCCAAAATCGCTTGCGGCAGTTCGGGTGGCATTTCGTCCAAACGCACCGGCGCGCCGTAACGATCACCGCGCCGCGCCAACTCAACCCCGTCATGCGTCACCACCCGAATGGTGGGCTTACGCGTTGCCGCGATGGCTTCGTCGATGTTGGGCAGGTCCCACGCGATGTACGCCGCCCCCGCACCCAACAAAACCAGCCCCCAAACGCTGATGACCCCCGCCCAATAAGCGATGCGTTTCCATCGTTTTGGTCGAGGTCCATCCTCATCGTCGAGGAAAGGCGCGTCGGGGTTGGCTTTCTTTTTCATAACGCTTAGTTCTAAGCCCTGGCCATTAACAGGCGGTGAACGATCATGATCGACTGGCGTCTTCGTAAACCTCGCCTGGCGGCGCGTCTTGCGCTTCTGATCGGGCGAAGCGCTGGTAGGCGTAGCCCAAGGCTATCAACGCGCCGCCCAGGCCCAAGAACGATAACGCTCTGAACAAGCCCGTCAGCGCCGCCATATCGAACAGGAAGACCTTGCACATTGTGATACCCATCAGTCCCAACGCCAATTGTCGCAAGACCGTCATAGACCGCGTCATACCATAGGCCATCATCGCCCCGGCGAAACCGATCCAGGCCGCAGAATATGCATACAATTCCGCGTCTAGGACCACAGCGTTGGTGAAGACCACACCATGAAAAAGATGGCGGACACTCAAATTCACATATGCGAACAGCAAAGCGATCCCGGTTGCGCCGCCGAGTATCAAAACCAAGCGGTCGTCGCGTGCTCTGGCCGTGCGGGCAAACAAAACACACACAATCGCTGGCACGAAAAGCGATACGAACAAGGCGTTGAATAAGGGCGTCGTGCCCACATCCAGCCCCTGTCGAAATGGACCTTGGCCCAGCAGCAGCCCCAACACGGCGCTTGAAACACCCAGCGCTGCAAGTCCCCAGCGTGCCCACGTTACGACCGGCCATTGGGGCCGTACAACGCTATCTTCGCCCAGATACAGCGCATAAGCGATGCCCAACCACGCCGCTGAGTGCAGCGCCATTTCCATATACGCCATTGCACCGATGGATTGACTGAACACCAACCGGGTTGCCGCACTGACCATCAAGATCGAAAACAAGATTGACCCGCCTTGCAATAAACCCAGAAGCCGCGCTGGCAATTCGCTTTTGGCCATCCGCGCCGCGCCAGCAAAACACGCCGCCGGAACGCCATAGGCCGGAACCACCCACCACAAATCTGCCAGCCCGGATCGCAGATCGCTGAGCAAGAACGGGTCATGCGCCAAACGCGCCAACAGGGCGATTGCGACACCCGCCAGGGTGTAATGCAAGGCATTCGAATTCAGGTATTTCAATTGTGCCGCAATCGCGAGAAGCGCCAGTGCCAGTGCGACGCTCAACCACACCTCGTTTTGCAGCGTAGCCACCGCCAAACACACCCCCGAGAGCATACCCATCATATACGCTGCCAGCACCACCGGTTGCGTTTCGCGGGTACCACGCTTGAGCAGCATGCCGACCATCGCGGCGTTGAGCGCCGCCACGCCAAGCGCCAAAAATTGCCAGGGACCGTCTTGCGCCAACACGTAACCCCGACCGTGAGCCGCGGCGATCAGCACCACAGGGGCCAATGCGCTCAGCATCGCCCAAGATCCGGGTCGTAACGACGACGGCTGAACACGCCACAGTGCAACCACGCCAAAAATCATAAAGACCGCTGAGCCGACGACCACCGCCGTCAGCACCTCAGCCACGGAGGCCGTGTTGAAGCCTAAGTCCGGAACCGGTGCAAAATTGTACAGGCTAATCCCCCAACTAACGATCAAGCCCGCGACCACAGCCACGGCCCCAAACGCTGCCGCCACCAACCGCTCATCGCGGCGCGCCATAAACATCATGAAGCCCAGTACCAGCGCGCCGGATGCAACGTCAAACGATCCGTAACCGCCCATACGCACCTGCGCGAACACCGTCACCCCCGCCAACACCGCGGCGGACAGATCAATCAATTCAGACCATGACAACGTGATGGAACCAAAGTTGAACCGTGTCGTTGTTACCTCGTCAGCTTTGCGCAATAGAAAGCCGGAGGCGAGCAGCACAAGTACGTAAAGATGAACCACGTAGCCTTGGTCCACCACCTTGGCCGTAACAATCCAAATCACCACCCAAACCGTCGCCGCAATCACCGCCAAGGCTTGTAAATATATCCAGCCACGATGGCGCGCGATCCCTTGGCATGCCAAGGTTACCAACGACAGATAACCGAACAAACCCAAAGCCCACGGCTGGGCGCCGTTGATCAGTGCGGGCACAGCAAACGCACCCGCCGTGCCCAGAACCGCAAGTAAAATACCGTGGCGTAACGACAGCGCCATCGCGCCAAGCGACACCGCCGCCAAAGCGACAAACGTTGCCCCCACGCCGAGAAATTCATAAAAACCAAAGGCCGCATATACACTTGCGTACACCGCCGCCACGCCTGCCGCGGTCACTGCTTCGGGGATTGATGCCATAGGTAGGCCGACTATAGGCCGCATACCGTCCTTGTGGGTCAGCCATTCTCCTGCGCCAATCAACACAGCGCCGAAAACACCCCCCAGCACGCAACGCACCAGCGGGCTCAACGTGCCGACATCGATCATATATTTGATCAGCATGATGGAGCCGATGGCCAGCGCCGCGGCACCGGCCCACACCGACCAACTCGATCCCAAGGTGCGCTCCCAGCCTTGGATCAAGCCTGGCGCGTGATCCTTTGTACCATCGGGTTCGGATGGCGCTTTCGGCGCGGGTCTTTCAACAATAACCGTTGGCACTGGCGCGCGCCGCGTGGGTGCGGGCGTTGTCGCAGCGATGGTCGTTGGCGCGGGCTTGGACGCAGTGATCGGTTTTGCTGGCGAAGCGCCCTGCAATAGTTGCTGTAACCTGACGAGTTGGGCTTGCGCTTCTGCCGCCTTACGGTATGCCAACGCGGGCATAACAAAGACATAAATGGTTAAAGCCAAACCGATCAATACCCACATGTCCGCACCTTTTATCTGTACCGTACTGTTATTCTTTCTAAAGCCCCAGCGCGTCCAAACAGGCCCCGGCTAATGCGTCGGCGCGCGGCGTCAAGGGGCCTGGTAGGCGTCCGTATATTTGGAATGTTGCGGTCTGCAGAACGATGCCGAACAGCCACGCGGTGGCCTCGGCCGCATCTGCGTGGCCAATATCACCCGCGTCTATGCCAGCTTGGATCACACCGTGCACCACATCAATGGGATTGGCCATATCGTCGGTAATTTTTGAGAGCTGACCGTGTTGCACCAACAACAAAAAGCGAAACAGGGTTTCGTCGCGATCAAAGAGTTGGCAAAAACCTTGGACCATAGCCTCGACCTTCGCTGCCGTGCTGACTTCACCCGCCTGCAGCGCGGTTAAGGTGGTGGCGAAACCGGTAAAGTTGTCGCGAAACAACGTCCACACCAGCTCATTCTTACCCTTGAAATGGCGATAGATCGCGCCTTCGGTGATGCCGGACGCCTTGGCGATGTCGCGCATCCCGCCGCCGTCGACACCCTTTTCGACAAACAGCTCTAACGCCGCACGCTTGATTTTTTCCCGTGTCGCTTCGCCAGATCTCATAGGCGTCTCCCAAATAAGTAATCACTTACTTACATAGCATGTGCCGCTGATCCTTGCAATCTCGGCGCGGTGCGCGTCAAATGCACCCGTCTTACCGGAGGTCATATGTACGGCACCTTGCTCTCAATATCCGCGCTGCTGCTCGGCGTCTTCGCCATGAACTTGGGCTTTGGCCTTCAGGCGACGCTGCTGGGCGTGCGCGCGGGGATCGAAGGCTTTCCCGTCACGGTGACCGGCTTCATCATGGCCACGTATTATGCCGGCTATATTGTGGGCTCCCTGCTTACGCCGCGGTTTGTTCACAATGTTGGCCACATTCGCGTGTTCGCCGCACTGGCGTCTTTGGCCAGCGCAGCGGCACTGCTGCATGCGATTTTCATCACCCCGCCCACGTGGGTTTTGTTTCGCGTCATGACCGGATTTTGTCTCGCTGGCCTATTGGTTGTTTCCGAAAGTTGGCTCAATGACGCCAGCACCAATCAGAACCGAGGCAGCATGCTCTCTGTTTACATGGTGGCCAGCTTGGGCGCGACGGCGTTGGGCCAACTGTTGCTCAACGCCGCACCCATTGACGGCATGGAACTGTTCGTTTTGGTGTCGGTTTTGGTGTCATTGTCTTTGGTGCCCATCGCGCTGATGACATCCCGGTCAATACCTGCGCTTCAGCCCACGGCGCGGATGAAAATCCGTGCTCTTTTCAAGCGCTCTCCCATGGGCGCGGTCGGTTGCTTTGCCACCGGATTGATCAATGGCGCATTTTGGGGCATGGGCGCCGTGTACGCCCACACGGCGGGTTTGGATCCGCGCACCATATCTGTGTTCATGGCGATCGTGGTGCTGGGCGGCATTATGTCGCAGTGGCCTTTGGGGCGACTTTCCGACCGCATTGATCGGCGCGTGGTGCTGGCGGGCTTGGCTGCCGCCATCGCTGTGGCCAGCTTTGGCATCGCCCGCTTTGGCGGCGTATCTCACGAATTAATGTTTGGCTTGGGATGGTTGTTTGGCGCGGCGGCCTTTCCGCTTTACGCCATATCTATCGCCCACGTGAACGACGTGCTGTCCAGCGAAGACTTCGTCCCCGCCAGCAGCGCATTGCTGTTGCTTTACGCCCTTGGTGCGGTGTTCGGGCCCTTTGTCGGCGGCGCCGCGATTGAGACCTTTGGCGCGCCGGGCTTGTTTTATTACAACGCTGCCGTCAGTTGTGCGTTGTTCGCGTTCACCCTCAAGCGCCTGTATTTCGGCCATGCCATCGAAGTCGAAAACAAAGAAGACTTCATCAGCATGCCCCGAACCACCACCCAAGTCTTTGAGATGGCCGTGCAGGTGGCCGAAGAGGCCAACCAAACAGACGACGAACCTGCGCAAAAGCCTTAGACGTCTAGGTTGGCGACCTTCAGCGCATTGGCTTGGATGAAGTCGCGACGCGGTTCGACGTTGTCGCCCATCAGGGTCGAGAACACTTCGCCTGCTTCTTCGGAATGCTCGACCTTCACTTGCAGCAAGATGCGCGCGTTGGGATCAAGGGTGGTTTCCCACAACTGGCCCGGGTTCATTTCACCAAGACCTTTATAACGGTTCACGGCCAAACCTTTGCGGCCCATTTCGGTGATCCGGTCGATCAGGTCCACGGGGCCAGTGATGACGCTGTCTTTGTCTTTCGCCGTCAAGGTGCCATGGCGCATGAAAGTCTTTTGCAATTGGCCCGCCATGGCGTCAAGGCGACGTGCTTCGGCACTTTTGATCAGGGCAGCATCGATAACGTGCGTTTCGGTGACACCCCGTAAAACGCGCGCAAGTTGGAGGCCGCCATCGTCCAAAACCGACCCGACCCAGCCGCGTTCCAGTTCGTTTTCCATAGCGTCCATGCGCTTGGCCAAGTATTCACCGACCTCGCCCGCGTGTTCCGGATCGGTCAGCACTTGCGGATTGAGCGCGCCCAAGATGGCGGCTTGTTCGATCATGCGCAGCGGCACGTGCTTGGAAATATCGAGCAGCAATCCACGCGCTTCGCGCGCCTCTTCAACCAAATTGCGCAGATCCGGTCCAGCCACCTGAGAGCCTTCGAAATCGGTGAACATCGTACCTTCATCGATGGCGGTGTTGAACAGATAATCTTCCAGCGCGTTGTCGTCTTTTAGATAGACTTCCGAATTGCCGCGCTTGGCGCGGTACAATGGCGGCTGCGCGATGTAGAGATATCCGCGATCGATCAATTCCGGCATTTGGCGATAGAAAAACGTCAGCAACAAGGTGCGGATGTGACTGCCATCCACGTCAGCATCGGTCATAATGATGATTTTGTGGTAGCGGCATTTGTCGACGTCGAATTCTTCACGGCCGATCCCGGTGCCGAGCGCCGCGATCATAGTGCCGATTTCAGCTGAACTGAGCATCTTATCGAAACGCGCGCGCTCGACATTGAGAATTTTACCGCGCAACGGCAAGATCGCTTGGTTGGACCGATCGCGGCCTTGCTTTGCGGAACCACCGGCGGAATCACCCTCGACCAGGAACACTTCGGACTTGGCTGGATCGCGTTCTTGGCAATCGGCCAGCTTGCCCGGCAGCGAGGTGATGTCCAACGCGCCTTTGCGCCGGGTCAGTTCGCGGGCTTTGCGCGCCGCTTCGCGCGCCGCGGCGGCTTCGATGATTTTGCCGATGACTTTTCGAGCCTCAGCCGGGTGCTCTTCGAACCACTGGTCCATGCCCTGGCCGACGAGACTTTCGACCACCGGGCGGACTTCAGAACTGACCAACTTGTCCTTGGTTTGCGACGAGAATTTTGGATCGGGCACTTTGACCGACAACACGCAGGTCATGCCTTCGCGGGCGTCGTCACCAGTGATGGCGACTTTTTCTTTTTTCGACATACCCGATTTGATGAAATACGAATTGATGGTGCGGGTCAACGCGCCGCGCAAGCCCGCCAAGTGGGTACCGCCGTCGCGCTGGGGGATGTTGTTGGTGAAGCACAGTGTCTGTTCGTGATAGCTGTCGTTCCACTGCAACGCCACTTCGACGGTCATGTCATCTTTTTCGCCGGTCACATAAATGGTCTCATCAAGCTGCGCCGTTTTGGCGCGATCCAGGTATTCGACAAACGCCTTTAGCCCGCCTTCGTAGTGCAGATCGACTTCGACCTTGTCGACATGGCGTTCGTCGGTCAGCACCATGTGCACGCCGGAATTCAAGAACGCCAATTCACGCAAGCGATGTTCCAACGTCGCAAAATCGAAATTGACCATGGTGAAGGTTGCCACGCTGGGGTGGAACGTCACCTCGGTCCCGGTGTGCGGGGTGCCGTCTTCTTTGAGCGGCGAATCCCCAACCACGGCCAACGACCGCACGGTGTCGCCGTTTTCAAACCGGCAGCTGTGTTCCTTGCCGTCACGATGAATGGTCAGCTCCAACCAATCCGAAAGCGCGTTGACCACCGACACGCCAACACCGTGCAGACCGCCCGAGACCTTGTAGGAATTGGAATCGAACTTACCGCCAGCGTGCAGCTGGGTCATGATGACTTCGGCCGCCGATACGCCTTCTTCGGTGTGCATGTCGACCGGGATGCCGCGACCGTTGTCGGTGACCGTCACCGAGCCGTCGGCGTTTAGCGTCACGGTGACCAAGTCGCACCAACCGCCCAAGGCTTCGTCGATGCCGTTGTCCACCACCTCATAGACCATATGGTGCAGGCCGGTGCCGTCATCGGTATCGCCGATGTACATGCCCGGGCGCTTGCGCACGGCTTCCAATCCTTTGAGAACCTTAATGGAGTCCGCGGCGTAATCGGCGGAACCATTGGTTTGCTGGGTTTGGTCTTCGGTTTGATCACTCATATCGGTCTCTGCCTATTGGCTTATATTGTCTTCGTTTCGGTTGCATCCACGTCGCGGTCACTGCATCTGGGCAATGGTGGCGTCATCGATGCTGTAAAATATCGCATGTGCGGACAACGGCGCGAACAGCTCCGCATCCGTTCCCGTGAACCAGGCCTGACAACCCAGCGCCACGACTTCGTCAAACAGTGCGCTGCGGTGTCCCGCGTCTAAGTGCGCCGCGACTTCGTCCAACAACAACACTGGCGTGCGGCCTTCGTCCGTGGCGCTAAGGCGCGCCGCCGCAAGAACCAAGCCGACCAAAAGCATTTTTTGCTCGCCGGTCGAACATTGCCCGGCGGGCATGGCCTTGGCCGCATGGGTGACCAACAAGTCACTTTGATGCGGCAAGCGGCCATCAATGCCGCCACCCGCGCCGCCGTGCGCCGCATCCGTCGTGCGCGAACGTTTCAACGCCGCGCGCAGACGGTCTTCAACCTCCAGCGCAGGCAATTCCATCAACCAGCCTTCGGCCAATCCGTCGATGGCCAGTGCGCTGGCCGGAAACGGCCCATTGATCTTTTCGCACGCCCCGGCCAGACGTTCCGCCACGCCCAAACGCGCCGCCGCGACCGCCATGCCGCGCGTCGCCATGGTGTCTTCCAACGCGCTCAACCACGCATCGTCCATTTTTGCATCCGTCAACAAGCGCGCACGTTCGCGCAGCGCATGATTATATGCGGTGATGCGGCCCGCGTGGGCCGGGTCGAAAGCAAACACCAGACGATCCAAAAAGCGCCGACGCTCTTGAGAGCCATCCAAAAACAAACGATCCATTTGCGGCGTCAGCCAATGCACTGCGAAGTGCTCACTCAGTACCGAAAGCGCGCGCTGCACCTCGCCATCCACATGGACCACGCGTTTCGCCCCGCTTGCGGCTTCTATTCCGGTGCCGACCGATACGGGTGCCGCGCCACCCGCAATGTCGGCCGCCACGGCCCACGGCCGGCCTGTATGTGCGCCGCCCAGGTCACCCAGATCGCGCCGTCCGACGTCGCTCAACTTGGCGCGGCGCAGACCGCTGCCCGGAACCAGGAACGACAAAGCTTCCAATACATTGGTTTTACCGGCACCGTTGGCCCCGGTGAGCACCACAGGATTTAATCCTGGTTCAAGGCGCAGATGTTCGTAACAACGAAAATTTGTCAGCGTCAGCCGTGCGCACGCAAGTCTAACGACACGGCTTTGGGCGACATTGCTTTGGGCCGCACCTTCACAAGATGTTACGTTCCGAGACAGGTCGTTTCCCCTCAGATCCGGGCTTTTGAAAGCAACTGAAGCCTGGCTTTGCGTCACGTCTGCTCTTTCGTTCTACTCAAACCGGCTCATCAAACCCGCATCGGCATCAGCACATACAGCGCGCTGTCGTCGCCTTCTTCGCGGATGATGGTCGGTGATGCAGCGTCGGACAACGACATGGTGATGGTGTCGCCTTCGACTTGACGCATGATTTCCAGCAAGTAAGCCGAATTGAAGCCAATTTCCAGGCGTTCGCCCGCGTAATCGGTTTCCAGCTCGTCCGTGGCGCTGCCGCTATCGGGGCTGGATGCGGACAGCACCAACGAGCCTTTGTCCAAGGTCAGCTTTACGGCGCGCGATTTTTCGGTCGAAATTGCGGACACGCGGTCAACCGCATCGCCAAAGGCTTTGCGCGTAACCTTCATTTCCTTGTCATTGCCTTGCGGAATGACGCGCTCGTAGTCAGGGAAGGTGCCGTCGATCAATTTGGACGTCAGCACCACGCCGTCGAACGAGAACTGAATTTTCGCATCCGACATGGTGACCCGAATTTCGGCTTCGGTTTCTTCGATCAGCTTGTGCAGTTCGGTCACTGTTTTGCGTGGCACGATCACGCCAGGCATCGACTCGGCGCCTTCGGGCAGGGCGGTTTCGGCGCTGGCCAAACGGTGACCGTCGGTGGCGACCGCGCGCAGCACCGGCGCGCCGTCTTCACCGTCTTGTTCTGCGGCGTGCAGATAAATGCCGTTCAAATAGTAACGCGTTTCCTCGGTAGAAATGGCGAAACGGGTTTTGTCGATCAGGTCTTTGAGCTCAACAGCGGCCAGATCAAAACTCACCGGAAGTTCGCCGCCCGACATCACCGGGAATTCACCGGCGGGCAGGCATGATAACGAAAAGCGCGACCGGCCGGAGCGCAAAACCATCTGCCCATCGCCGGAGGTGGCGTCGAGCTCGATATCCGCGCCATCGGGCAGCTTGCGCACGATTTCATACAGCGTGTGGGCCGGGGCCGTGGTTTCGCCAGGCTCGGACACCTCGGCCGTGGTGGCGTCGACGATGTCCAAATCCATGTCGGTGGCGTTGAGGCGCAACTTGCCGTCGCCGGCGCTCATCTTCACATTGGATAGAATGGGAATGGTGTTCCGACGTTCTACGACGTTTTGCACGTGGCCTAAGGATTTTAAAAGGGCCGCTCTTTCGATGATCAGCTTCATATCTCGTCCAACATTACCGTTCGTTTGCGTTTACGCGTATGTCTCTGCCGGCCCCATTGGGCAACCAAGCGAGCCACAATCCGGGCGACGCTCATCGTCCGTTTATGCGCACAAAAATCACCGGAATTTCGGCGCTCAAACCAGGCATGGAGAATGCCCCCAGGACCCCCCCTTGAAAAAGGGAAGTCATTATAACAAAGCAGGCCTAAATCCGAAGCCTTTTCTCGCCCCGGAATTAACCTTAATTGCCATGAAAAAACAATGAGTTAACAACCATCTGACGACTTACGGAGACGGCCGCGAAGCGCGCACGTGAAAATTGCGCGTATCCGCGATTCGCAAACAGCCTTAAGCGCGCCGAAAAGCCCCCCGAAAACGACGCCGCCCCCGCACAAATGAAGTACGGGGGCGGCGTGATTTGGATCGTGAAAAGCAGCTTCAGCCTTCGAGCATGCGGCGCAGCAGTTCGACGTCTTCGGCGAAGGTGGCGTCGCGTTCGCGCAACTCTTCGACCTTTTTGACCGCATGCATCACGGTGGTGTGATCGCGGCCGCCGAACTTACGTCCGATTTCAGGCAAGGAGCGGCTGGTGAGCTGCTTGGCCAGATACATCGCCACCTGACGGGGCCGTGCGACGGAACGCGCACGGCGCGCCGAATGCATGTCCGAGGTGCGGATGTTGAAGTGTGCGGCGACTTTTTTCTGAATTTCTTCGATGGTCACGCGGCGATCGTGGGCGCGGATCAAATCGTGCAAGACGTCTTGCGCCGTTTCCACGGTGATGTCGCGGCCCACCAAGGATGAGTGTGCAGCGACGCGATTGAGCGCACCTTCGAGTTCGCGCACGTTCGAGGTGATTTTGTGAGCCAAGAACTCCATCACCTTGAGCGGCACATCGACGCCCATGCGTTCGGCCTTGGTTTGCAAGATGCCGAGACGCAGCTCATACGTGGTGGCGTGAATATCAGCCACCAAGCCACAATTGAGGCGCGACTTGAGGCGTTCTTCCATGCCTTCCAGGTCCGACGGAGATTTATCCGCGGAAATCACGATCTGGCGACCTTGATCAACCAGCGCGTTGAAGGTGTGGAAGAATTCTTCCTGGGTGGAATCCTTGCCGGAAATGAACTGCACGTCATCGATCATCAACACATCGACGTTGCGAAACTGATCTTTGAAATCAACCGTGTTCTGTTCACGTAGCGCGCGGATAAATCGGTACATAAACTTTTCCGCCGACATATAGATGACCGTGCGGTTGGGATCGACTTCGCGGATATTCCACGCGATGGCGTGCATCAAGTGGGTCTTGCCAAGGCCCACGCCACCGTACAGAAACAACGGGTTGAATTGCGCCGTCGGGCTTTCGGCAATGCGCTTGGCTGCGGCGTGAGCAAACTCATTGGGCTTGCCGACCACAAAATTGTTAAAAGTGTAGCGCGGGTCCAACGGCGCGCTGATTTCCAGCGCAGCATCGTTGGCCGGACGCACGTTGGCCAAATCAGTAGAGGCCAAGTGAGTGGGCGCCATCGGCATGCCCGCGGTGACGCTTGGGTTTTCACGAGAGGTCTGCCGGGACGCGTGTTGCGCCAAGCCATGATGCGCCCCATGGTGCGCTGGAGCCGACGCGGCGCGTGATGCGTTCAAAGATGTTTCCTTGGCCAATTTCGCGGCTTTGGCTTTCTCTTCGGACTGGCCGTAATCAGCCTGCACAAATACATCCACATCACGCACATCTGTGTTGATGGAGCTCCACAGCTCACCAAGACGATCGACATAATGGGCGACGACCCAATCTTTCATGAAGCGTGTCGGCACGGAAATACGCACCTGTCCGTCGTTCACTTCCCGTACGATCATCGGCTTCAGCCAACTTTGAAAAGCGGCTTCACCAATTTCATCCCGCAAGCTGCTCAGCACATCATCCCACTGCGCTGTCACTTGGGCGTCAACGTTCCCCCCGGTCATCGATAAATCCCCCCGCAACGGCGATAAGTTTGTTTGAAGTTATGAGGCGCGGAGATTCTCGTCCAGACCCGGTGTATTGTTAAATGTACTCTTGGGAACTTCTGCTCTTGCTGCTCAGTGCCTACGCCCCCGCCGTTCGCGCCATCAGGGCGCGTCGATGTTAGAGCCAACGCTTCACGATTCATCATTTTTACAAGGCGCCTCAAAATAGAACGTTTCTTCCCCGCCGGCACCCGATGAACATCGGAATTGAAACGCCGAACTGGCCCTTAAACAGGCACAAAAGCATATGTTTTCTTATTTACGTAATAGGGGCAATTACTTCAGTGCTTAAGTAATTCCGGTTTTTCTCTTGTCAGCTACACACCACAAGCGTTTTACAGTCGAAGAAACCCCATCCCCTACTTTACGATGTACTTCCAGAATTACTGAACCGGAGTCTAGCCGCCCCGTTGTTGAGAGGTGATACTAGAGACCTCTCGAGTACGTTTCAACAAGACCGAAAGGGGAACAGGTAAAAAAATTAACTTGACTCAAAGACCGCTTGGGAATCCATCCACGCTATCCACAGGGGGTGGAAAACTGGGACAATTTAAGGAAAAATGACCCTACATTCGATTTGCGCCAAAACCCACAAGATATAGAACAAACCACCCCAAACCACCCCATATGCTGGCATCGTTGAATAGGCTTAAGACGTTCGGACTAAGGCTTTTCGCAATACCTAGGTTTACTTCGCGCATGCTCAGAAAAAACAGTCCCGAAGATAAATTTTGCGTTCTTAAAATGCTCGAGCACATCAGCCTGAACTGTAAACTTCAGGCACACAAAAAGCCGCACCCTAAAGGAACGTGCGGCTTAAATTGCGTGCGCGGACAGATGCCCGGCAAAGCTGTGTGAGACGAACGCCTCAGCTTTTAGTTCAGGCCCAAGCGTTAACCGGGACCTTCACCAAAGCCTTAGCTGATTGCTTTGATGCCAGCGCTGAGACGCGAAACCTTGCGTGCTACCGTGTTCTTGTGGAACACGCCCAACTGAGCGCCGCGCATCATCTGCGGCTCAGCAGCTTTCAGGGCTGCTTCGGCTGCGGACTTATCGCCAGCTTCAATTGCGCTTTCGACCGATTTGATTGCGGAGCGGACGCTGGAGCGACGCGCGCCGTTCACATCGGTGCGACGGGCAGTTTGACGGATACGCTTTTTAGCGGACTTGTGATTTGCCATTTTTTTTAAAACCTTTGCGTTGAACGCATGTTCGAACGGAAGCGCGGTTTATAGAGGGGTCTGCACGACCCGTCAAGCCCCATTGCAGCTGTTTTTGAGGCCTTTTTGATTCCCCGCAGTCCGGGTTCAGCGGTTCTCGAATTTGGGCTTTCGCTTTTCGATAAACGCCGCCATGCCTTCCTTTTGGTCATAAGTGGCGAAACACGCATGAAACAAGCGCCGCTCGAACCGTACGCCTTCGCTCAAGGTGGTCTCGAATGAGCGTTTGACAGATTCTTTGGCCATCATCACGGTGGAGCGCGAGAAGCTGGCGATGGTCGCCGCCATGCTCATGGCTTCATCCAACAATTTATCTTTCGCCACCACCCGCGCCACCAAGCCAGCGGCCTCCGCTTCACGCGCATCCATCATGCGTCCAGTCAGCACCATATCCATGGCCTTGGCCTTTCCGATGGCCCGGGTCAGACGCTGAGTGCCGCCGATGCCCGGCACGATGCCCAGCGTGATTTCCGGTTGGCCGAACTTGGCCGAGTCCGACGCCACGATCAGATCGCACATCATCGCCATTTCACAACCGCCACCGAGCGCAAAGCCCGACACCGCCGCGATCACCGGCTTGTGACAGCTGTCGATGCGTTCCCACGGGCCGGAGATAAAGTCGCCCAGATAAGCATCATTGAAAGTCTTGTCCGCCATCTCTTTGATATCGGCGCCGGCGGCGAAGGCTTTTTCCGATCCCGTCAGCACAATCACGTGGACATTGTCGTCGGCCTCGAACTGATCCAACGCCCGGCCCATTTCGCCGACCATTTTAGCGTTCAGCGCGTTCAGCGCCTCGGGGCGATTGAAGGTGATGACGGCAATGTTGTCTTTGACCTCGGTGAGAATGTTGTCAAAGGTCATATAGAAAGGTCTCCGATTGAGGGGGATAATTATTTTTTGGTGGGCGAGATGGCAAAGTGAACTTTTAAGTCCGATCCGTTCGATTCGAACGTTACGTTGAGCATTTCGCCTTCACGCACGAACGTGGCTTTGGCGGTTTTGGTCCAACCTAGTTGCGGCAAGGTCGCGGCGTAAAACGCCAAAACCTCTTTACGGCTGAAAGGCACGGTCGTCTCTACATTTGCGATGCGCCCGGCGGGGGTGGTGAAGGTCATGCCGTCATCGGCTTCGACCATCCGGTCCATCAGCGGCAAGTCGTCAACCACCGTGGAAAAACGCGATTGGTCCGCAGCGAAGCTCAAGCCCGCGAACGCCAGCGCACCCATCACTGTCAGAGAGAAAATCGTCGATCGCATGAAAGGCCTTTCCTTCCTCACCGTTGTTTGCGCGGGCAATAGTACGTTGAGCGACCGCCTTGTTCCAAGCGCTGAATGCCGCCTGTCTTGGAAACATCACAATCGCAGCCGGGACACCCTTTGCCCGCCCGATCATATACCGCGAAATTGTGTTGAAAATATCCCAATCCGCCATCGGTGGTGCGGTGGTCTTTAAGGGTCGAGCCGCCAGCGGCGATGGCCTCCGTCAAAATTGCCTTAATGGCGACGGCAAGCTTTTCCGCCCGACCAGCCTGCACCGTACCCGCTGCGCGCTTGGGCGAGATGCCCGCGCGGAACAAACTTTCCGACGCATAAATGTTTCCCACCCCGCACACCAAACGCGCGTCCATGATGGCTTGCTTGATGGCGACCTTTTTGCCTTTAAGCGCACCCGCCAACACCGGGCCGGAAAACGCGTTGCCCAGAGGTTCTGGACCAATGGCGCGGATCAACGGGTGATCGGCGAACTCTTCGCTCTTGCACACATCCATCAGGCCAAAGCGCCGGGGGTCGGTGAACACGATGACGGCGCCGTTGTCCAAATCGAACTGGACATGATCATGCTTGCCCACCGGGGCCACCGTATCGCCGGGCGCATAAATGCGCACCTGCCCCGACATGCCGAGGTGCCAAATCAGTGTGTCATTTTCAGTCTCTATTATAAGGTACTTCGAACGCCGTCCCGCTTTGACGATTCGCGCGCCTTCAAGACGCTTCACGAAATCCTTGGGAAACGGTTTGCGCAAATCGGCGCGGCGCAGATCGACACGCGCGAAAGCAGCCCCCTCCATCACGGGGGCCAGTCCACGGCGAACGGTTTCGACTTCAGGCAATTCAGGCATGCTTCTCAGTATCACCTTGAGGCTTTTTTACAAAGCCATATGGGTATATGGTTCCGCGCATGAGCACCGATACACATAACACACCCGAATCTGAGATTCTTGAGCCCGGCGCGTCCACCACGCATTTTGGTTACAAAACCGTGCGTGAAGAGGACAAGGTCGACATGGTGCGTGGCGTTTTCAACAACGTCGCGTCCAAATACGACCTCATGAATGATTTGATGAGCATGGGCGTGCACCGTCTGTGGAAAAACCGCATGATGGAAAAGCTGCGCCCACACGCCGGGCAAAAGCTGCTCGACGTTGGCGGCGGCACCGGCGACATCGCGTTTAAATATCTCGATGGTGGCGGCGACGACGTCACCGTGTTCGACATCAACGACGAAATGCTGCAAGTCGGTCGCGACCGCGCCATTGACCGCGGCGCGCTGAGTGGTATTGAGTGGATGCAAGGCAATGCCGAAGAGCTGCCATTCGAAGACGCGACGTTTGATGCCTACACCATCGCGTTTTGCATCCGCAACGTCACCCACATCGACCGCGCGCTGCGTGAAGCGCGCCGCGTGCTCAAACCCGGCGGACATTTTTTGTGCTTGGAATTTTCCAAGGTTGTGGCCCCCGGCCTGGGTACAATTTACGACACCTATTCGTTTTCGCTGCTACCAAAAATCGGCGAAATCGTGGCCGATGATCGCGAATCATACCAGTACCTAGCTGAATCCATTCGTCGTTTTCCCGATCAAGAAACCTTCAAGGCGATGATCGAAGACGCTGGGCTCGACGTCGCGAGCTATGAGAACTTGACCGGCGGCATCGCCTGCATTCACAGCGCTTGGCGCACCTAAGCGAGTAAACCGTTGCAAGCCCTTCGTCACATTCTTCGTTTGTTGTCCATCGCGCGCACCTTGGCGCGTCACGATGCGTTGTTCATTCTTGAACAATTAAAGCTCGCCCCCGGCGTGGTGCTGTTCGCCAAACTGATTTCCAGCCGCCGCGCACCGGGTCGTCCCGGCGAGCGCTTGGCGCGCGCGTTTCAAGACATGGGGCCGAGCTTCATCAAGGTCGGCCAAATGCTGTCGACGCGCTCAGATTTGCTGGGCGAAGAAATGGCTGCCGACCTGTCTAAGCTGCAAGACAAGTTGCCGCCGTTTCCCGGCGCCCAAGCCCGCGCCGCCATCGAGGCCGAGTTCGGCCAACCTGTAGACGAGCTGTTCAGCCAATTCGACGACGACGCCATCGCCGCCGCATCCATCGCCCAAGTTCACTTCGCCATCACTGCCGACGGCGAAGAAGTTGCGGTGAAAGTTCTCCGCCCCGGCATCGAAGACGCGTTTAAAAACGATCTGGAGCTGTTTTTTTGGGGTGCCCGCTTGTTGCAGCGCACCCGCCCTGAACTGCGCCGCTTGAAGCCCGTGGAAACCGTGGCGACACTGGCGCGTTCGGTCGAAATGGAAATGGACCTGCGTTTTGAGGCCGCCGCCGCCGATGAACTGCGCGAAAACTTCGAAGGTGACCTTAATGTATTCGTGCCATCCATCGACTGGCTGCGCACCGGCCAGCGCATCATGTGTACGCAGCGCGTTTACGGCATTCCGTTCGGCGACATCGACGCCATCAAAGCCGCCGGTCACGATCCCCAAGAGGTCTTGCGCAAAACCGCCGAGACGTTCTTTTACCAAGCCTTTCGCGACGGATTTTTTCACGGTGATATGCATCCTGGCAATTTGTTCGTGCTGCCCAACGGCGCCATCGCCATCGTCGACTTTGGCATTATGGGACGACTTGAACGGACACAACGACGTCATCTTGCAGAACTTTTAATGTCGTTTTTGACCCGCGATTACCGTCGCGCGGCCGAAGTCCATTTTGAAGCGGGCTGGATTCCCAAACATCAGCCCATCGAAGAATTCACCCATGCATGCCGGTCCATCGCCGAGCCGATCTTGGACCGCCCGCAAAATGAAATTTCCATCGCTCGTCTTTTGGGCCAGTTGTTCCAAATCACCGAAACGTTTGAAATGGAAACCCAGCCGCAGCTGTTGTTACTGCAAAAGACCATGTTGGTGGCCGAAGGCACCGGGCGGCGCTTGGCCCCCGACGCCAACATGTGGGTGATTGCCCGCCCGTTGATTGAGCAATGGATGCGCGCAAACCTCGGCCCCGAAGCCCGCATTCAAGAAGCAGCCCAACAAACCATAGACGTGCTCAAGCGCCTGCCCGCCATCGTCAAAGGTCTAGAACATGCGCTCAGCCAGTTCGATGAGCACGGCCTCAAACTGCACCCCGACACAGTTGCTCAGCTGCGCGGCAATCGCCAACGCAGCAAATTACTCGGCCCAGCCGTGATCCTCATCGGTTTAGCCGCGGCCATTTTAAGCCTCGCCGCTTTTTAATGCTTGAGTAGAGTGTAGCTATTCTAATTTCACACCAAATTGACATATTTGCTTAAATAACACTTGCACTGTGGGTTATGGCGCTTTAACTTATCCACACCATTTTTTCGTAATTCGTATAGTTTCGTGTGGATTCCCCAGGCCGTGCTAAACGCCAAACGCATCCTCTTAATCGTCACGGGCGGCATCGCCGCTTATAAGACTCCAGACCTTGTACGCCAGCTGACCAAGGCGGGGGCAAGTGTGCGTTGCGTGATGAGCAAAAGCGCCGAACAATTCGTCACGCCCCTGACGTTGGCCAGCGTATCGGGCGACAAGGTTTACACGGATTTATTCTCGCTCACCGATGAACACGAAATGGGCCACATCAATTTATCGCGCGAAGCCGATGTGGTTTTGGTGGCCCCTGCGACGGCCAACACCTTGGCGAAGATGGCCCATGGCCTAGCCGACAATTTGGTTTCGACGCTTTTACTCGCCACCGACAAACCGGTTCTGGCCGTGCCCGCGATGAACGTGCGGATGTGGGAACACGTCGCAACACGCTCCAATGTCGAACTGCTGAAAATGCGCGGCGTCAAAATGATCGGCCCTGACGAAGGCGAAATGGCGTGCGGCGAATGGGGTGAAGGCCGTATGGCGGAACCCGAAGACATCGTGCTGGCGCTGAGCGCATTTTTCAACGCCAGCGCACCGCTCAGCGGATACTCCGCCGTTGTCACCAGCGGCCCGACCGTTGAAGCCATCGACCCGGTGCGTTACATCGCCAATCGGTCCAGCGGCAAGCAAGGCCACGCCATCGCAGAGGCTCTGCACGATCTGGGCGCTCACGTGACGTTGATTTCCGGGCCCGTGAATCTGCCCGATCCCGACGGCGTCAAGACCGTGCACGTTGAAAGCGCGCGTGACATGCAGCGCGCCGTCGATGACGTTTTGCCCACAGATATCGCCGTGTGCGTCGCCGCCGTAGCGGACTGGCGAGTAGACGGTGCGGCTACACAAAAACTCAAAAAAGACGCCGCATCATCTAATGATGCCAGCGCGCCCAGCTTCGACATGATCGAAAACCCTGATATTTTGGCTGGTGTATCGCGCCCAGGCGCGAACCGGCCACGCTTGGTTATCGGATTTGCTGCAGAAACGGAAAATGTCATTGAATACGCCCGCGCCAAATTGGCAAAAAAGGGCTGCGACTGGATTTGCGCCAACGATGTTTCGCCCGGCACCGGCACGTTTGGCGGCGACGCCAACACCGTACATTTGGTGACCCGCACCGGGGTCGAGGACTGGCCGACGCAATCGAAATTTGCCGTGGCGAAGCAACTCGCGAACCGCATATCTGACCACATCAAAGCACTTGGCGACGACCTTAAACCTGGTGAGAGCGCGTAATGGATAACGTAGTGGACAGTAAGGACTCATACGTTATGGGAGACAACACAGTTGAAATTGGCGTCAAGCGTTTGGCTCACGGCATTGATCTTGCGCTGCCAGGGCACGCCACGGCGCACAGCGCTGGCGTGGATCTGCTCGCCGCCATTTCCCAAAATCTCATCATCGAATCGGGACAACGCGCTTTGGTGCCGACCGGTCTCGCCATTGAACTGCCGATTGGCTTTGAAGCCCAAGTGCGCCCGCGCTCAGGCCTCGCCAATAAGCACGGCGTCACCGTCCTAAACGCACCGGGCACCATCGACGCCGATTATCGGGGCGAAGTGTGTGTGTTGTTGATCAATCACGGAACTGACCCGTTCACCGTTGAGCGCGGCATGCGCATCGCCCAGATGGTGGTTGCGCCGGTTGCGTTCGTCACGTGGCGCGAAAGCCATAATTTAAGCTCATCCACGCGCGGGGCGGGCGGATTTGGATCGACGGGAACGAATACGCCCGCTGGCCAAGACCAACAAACATAAAAAAGTCTATTTTAAGGAACCACTGGTCATGCTGCGACTATCGAAAAAAATGCTGTTCGCGATTGAGGCGGTGCTCGACATCGCCTATCACGCCGGCAGCGAACCTGTGCAAAGCCGTGAGATTACACGACGCCAGGACATCCCCAGACGCTATCTGGAACAAGCTCTGCAACAGCTCGTGCGCGAGGATATTTTGATCGGCGTGCGCGGCCCACGTGGCGGCTACCGCCTGGCCCGCGAACGCCGACGCATATCCATCGGCGACATCGTACGTGCGGTGCGGCGTATGGAAACCGCCGACGATCCGCTGCAAGACACCGCCGGATCGGAACTGGGCATAAAAGTTGTGCGGCCCCTGTGGCTGGAGATGCAAGGCGAAGTCATGAAGCAGCTTGACCAAGTCAGCATTGACGATATGTGCAACAGAGCGCACAAATCCGGCATAGAAAGCGAAGGCCGTAAAAGCCTGGACTTCACAATTTAAACATCCCCTTAGGCGTTTAGATCAACGCCGTGCTTGTTGAAATTAGCAAAGCGCGATAAACCATATACCTATGAACAGCAATAAAGGTGCGTATTAGAATTATTGTACAGCACCGCTGTCCGGGAGGGCGAAGGACATTATGAGCAGCCAAGGTACGAACCCCCGTTTTCGGGGCCGCATTTATGACAGCATTTTGGAGACCATCGGCGCGACACCACTGATTAACCTGTCGCGTTTGGCCAAAGCGGAAAACTGCAAGGCCACCATCCTGGGAAAATGTGAATTCTTCAATCCGTTGGGCTCGGTCAAAGACCGTATCGGCCGCGCGATGATCGAAGACGCCGAAAAAGAAGGCCTCATCAAGCCCGGCGACATCCTGGTTGAACCGACGTCCGGCAACACCGGCATCGCCTTGGCGTTTGTGTGCGCTGCTAAGGGCTACAAACTGGTGCTGACCATGCCAGAAAGCATGTCGTCGGAACGGCGCAAAATGCTCGCTTTTTTAGGCGCAGAGATTGATCTGACCCCTGCGGCACAGGGCATGCAAGGGGCCATCGATCGCGCCGAAGAACTGTCCAAATCCAAGGGCTATTTGATGCTGCAGCAGTTCACCAATCCTTCAAACCCCGCCGTTCACCGCGACACCACTGCCGAAGAAATTTGGGAAGATACTGACGGTAAGGTCGATGTGGTGATCAGTGGCGTCGGCACCGGCGGTACGCTCAGCGGCATCGGCGAGGTCCTCAAAGAACGCAATCCCAACATCAAGATGATTGCGGTCGAACCGGAAGACAGCGCTGTGCTGTCCGGTGGTGTGCCCGGTCCGCACAAAATCCAAGGCATCGGCGCGGGTTTCGTGCCGAAGGTATTGGACGTCAACTTGATCGATGAGGTCGTACAGATCGGTAACGAGACCGCTTTCGCCACATCGCGTAAAGCCGCGCGAATCGAAGGCTTGCCCGTGGGCATTTCTTCGGGTGCGGCGCTTGCCACGGCCCTAGAATTGGGGATGCGGCCCGAAATGGAAAATAAGGTTATCGTTGTCATCTTACCTTCGTTCGCAGAGCGCTATTTGTCTACGCCTCTGTTCGAAGGTTTGGGTCAAGATTGATCTAAAATAGGGTCTCACTGCACACCGCCAAAAATACCGTATTAGTGCTGATGTTATATTATTTCTATTCGCGTAAATAATTAGATGAATTTATGATTCTTAATTATATTGCAAATTCAGTGTTCTAGCTGATTGATATAATATTATTTCGCGCACTCAAACGACTCATGTGCTACTTGGGATTTTATTTCTGATCTCAATGTGGGGTTATATTGGGTCAAAATCGGAACGCTGTGATGAGCCTAGACTTCACCGAAGAGCAAATTCAACGTTATGCGCGCCATATCCTGTTACCGCAAGTTGGTGGGCAAGGGCAAGAGAAGCTGCTGAACGCCAAAGTCCTGGTTGTCGGCGCCGGCGGGCTTGGATCTCCGGTTTTGATGTATCTCGCCGCCGCAGGCGTCGGCACGCTGGGTATCGTTGACGACGACACCGTCGATCTTTCCAATTTGCAGCGCCAAATCGTCCACACCACGGATCGCATCGGCATCTCCAAGGTCGAAAGCGCCGCGATCGCGTTGCGCGCCATCAATCCCGATATCAAGTTGGTGCTGCACAACCAACGCATCGCAGTGGATAACGCCGAAACGCTTCTGAGCGCCTATGACTTGGTCACCGACGGTTCCGATAATTTTGCGACCCGCTTTTTGATCAACGATGCGGCGTACTTTACCAAAACACCCTTGGTCACCGGCGCCATCTTGCGGTTTGACGGTCAAGTCGCAACGTTTAAGAATTTTCCCGGCGGCCACGCCGACGGGCCGTGTTACCGCTGTATATTTCGCGAACCTCCGCCGCCGGGCCAAGTGCCCAGCTGTTCCGAAGCGGGTGTTCTCGGGGCATTATGCGGCACCATTGGATCCTTGCAGGCCACCGAAATCATCAAGGAGCTGCTGGGCATCGGCGAAAGCTTGTCCGGTTCGTTGTTGATTTATGACGCGCTGGCGACGCAATTTCGCAACATCAAGGTGAAACGCGACCCCGGCTGCCCGCTGTGTGGCGAAGCGCCGACGATCACCGATTTGTCCATCCACGCCAACCCAAAGGCCGATCCGTGTCATGGCTGAAGTTCTCAACCCTGAACGCCCTGAAAAACTGTCCCTGGTCGTTTTTTCCGGCGATTTCGACAAGGTTCATTACGCCCTGGTGATGGCGTCAGCCGCCGCCGCAATCGATACGCCTGTGACGCTATTTTTCACCATGGAAGGGGCGCGCGCGCTGCTGCGCCCCGGCGTCGACAACGTGCCTGCATGGGCCATACAGCCAACCAGCAACGGCTTGGAAACCGGCGCAGACATGAACGATATGTTTTTGGAGCGCGGGGTTGCCGACTTTGAGACGTTGCTTGGGGCGTGCCGAGAGCTTGGCGTACGCTTCTTGGTCTGTGAAATGGGCCTGAAAGCTCTCGATATACCGCGCGGCGAGCTGCGTCCCGATATCACGATCGAGGTTGGCGGCGTGGTGACATTTTTAAACGACGCCCATAAAGATGGGTCGATTGTTTTTATTTAAATTAAACTTATTCGTCTAATTTTTTGATGGATATAAGGCTATATAATCCTAAAAACGGCGGCTTTTTATTAAGCCGCCGTTTTTGATGATCTAGATTAATCTTAAATCTCAAACAAAACTCGATCCGGTGGAGAGTGTCCATCGGCGAATGTTTTGATATTGATGAGCACTTTTTCACCCATGTCGATGCGTCCCTCACACGTGGCGGAACCCATATGCGGGAGCAGCGTCACATTGGTGAGGTCAAGGAACTTAGGATTAATCGCCGGCTCATTTTCATATACATCGAGACCCGCGCCGGCGATATCGCCCGCTTTGAGCATCCGGATCAATGCGTTTTCATCGATGATTTCACCACGCGCCGTGTTGACGATAAAGGCGTGCGACTGCATCAGCTTCAATCGTCGCGCGGACAGCAGATGATACGTTGCCGGGGTGTGCGGACAGTTCACCGAAATGATGTCCATGCGCGCCAGCATCTGATCGAGGCTTTCCCAATAGGTCGCTTCTAAATCTTGCTCGACGTCTTTGTGCACGCGGTTGCGGTTGTGATAGTGGATCGACAGTCCAAAGCCCTTGGCGCGTTTGGCCACGGCGCGGCCAATGCGGCCCATTCCGACGATGCCGAGGCGTTTGCCATGAATACGGTGACCAAGCATCCACGTTGGTGACCAGCCGGTCCATAAACCGTCGCGCAAGGCGCGCTCACCTTCGACCAATCGGCGTGGCACAGCCAAAAGCAACGACATGGTCATATCGGCGGTGTCTTCGGTCAGCACATCGGGCGTATTGGTGACCAATATGCCGCGTTGACGAGCCGTGGCCAAATCGATGTGGTCGACGCCGGTGCCATAATTGGCCACCAAGCGGAATTGTTCGCCAGCCTGGGCGAGCACTCCGGCATCGATATTGTCTGTAACCGTCGGCACCAGCACGTCGCAGTGCCTTACAGCCTCGGCCAACTGAGCTTGCGTCAGCGGCACATCGTCCAGATTCAATTGAACGTCGAACAATTCCATCATACGGGTTTCGACGGGATCTGGCAGTTTGCGCGTTACGACGACTTTGGGCTTATTGGAAGTGTTCATCTAGGCCCGCCCCTTTTCAGGGCTCTTTCATCTAAACCTGGGGAATGGCGTCTCCTCCCAGAAACGCCGGTCATTATTTGGGTACCAGCAAAGACTATGCCTGTCCAGAACCAACACGTTTTTCATTTTCACCAACAAGGTGACAACACGTTAAAACAAACATCCTTGCATACCGTCTTAAGACAAATCTACGCCTTTGATAGGCCCGTGAAAGGCACGATAATTACAAATTCAACTGCACAAACGCAAAGAATGGGAAACGTAAATCACAACATCCGTTGACGGCCTGCCTACCTTAAGGTAGGCTTGCGCACGATTGAAGGATAGGTAACGCCATGACCCAACCACCGGACACCCGAACCCAGATCCTCGATATCGCTGAGCATTTGCTGCAGTTGCGCGGGTTCAATGCGTTTAGCTACCAAGATATCGCCAACGAAATGGGCATTCGCAAAGCCAGCTTACACTACCATTTTCCCAGCAAAGCCGATCTCGGCGAGGCCCTCGCCGAACGTCACGCCAACCGCGCGCTGAACGCCCTACAAGGTGTTGATCAGCTTAATATTACGGTATGGCAACAACTGGATGCTTTTTTTAAGCCTTTCATTGAATTGGCAAATACTTGTGAATTGATGTGCGTTGGTGGCGTTATGGCGTCTGAGTACACAACATTGCCGGCGCCTATGCAGGATCGGATGAACGAATTTTTCGCCATTATCCACACCTGGCTGACTCGCGTACTGACCCAAGGCCGCGCGTCCGGGCAGCTGTATTTTGGAGCTGAACCTTCCGTCAAAGCCGATGTCATCATCGCGATGCTTGAAGGTTCAATCCTCATCGCCCGAACTCGCCAAAACGCCGATTTCATCCCGCCGTTGATCCAAGACATCAAGGCTTCATTAGGCGGCTAAGTTTATCTGTTTCTTTCACCGCGGGCTTCGGCCCGTTTTCTATTCATCACTCATCTTACCTATTGGTAGGTCAAAATAGCAGGAGAATTCCCATGCAAAACATGAATGTCAGCACTGCAATTCACCAACGCACAGCCGTACGCGCGTTCGAACGCGACTATGTCATGGCTGACGGCATCAAGCGGCGCTTGTTGGAACTGGCGATGCAAGCGCCAAGCGCATGGAATATTCAACATTGGCGATTTGTCCTGGTCGAAGACCCCACCCAGCGCGCCGCCCTGCAAATCGCGGCGGCCAATCAAACGCAATTCACAGACGCCGCGATGCTGGTCGCCATCGTTGTCGATCTCGACGCATGGAAACGTAATCCCGCACGGTATTTCGACGCCGCCGACGATGATGTTGCTGACGTCCTTGGCGCAAAAGTGATCGAATTTTATACAGATCGCGATTGGCTGGCGCGTGACGAAGCCATGCGTTCGTGCGGATTGGCGGCGCAAACCTTAATGCTCGCCACAACAGAAATGGGGCTGGCGTCGTGCCCGATGGATATATTTGAGGCGGACACTGTCAAAAGCCTGCTTAATCTTCCTCAAGGGCACGAAACGGCCATGTTTGTCGCCATCGGCAAAGCCAAAGCCGATCAAGGCATGGATCGCATGGGACGATTGCCTTACGACGAGATCGTCACAGTTGATCGCTTTCCGGCGCCATAATCACATGGCTGTCCCCGTGTCTCGCGGCGATCTTCTCATATGCTGTGCGCTAGACCATTGACCGCTTGCGCGGGGGCTCTTCTAATAGGGTCGATTCGAGCCAATCCAATCGCCCATCCATTCAGCCACGGAGGCCCACGGGATGTTTCGCCTACTTTCCATCGCCCTGATCGCAGTAACCGTGTTGAGCGTCGGAACGGCGTTTGCCCAGGTTTCAGGATCCGGCCTGCCATTGCCGCGCTTTGTGTCGCTTCGCGCTGGTGAGGTCAATTTACGCACCGGGCCCGGCGTGCAGTATCCTGTCGAATGGGTCTATCGCAAATCCGGTTTGCCGCTGGAAGTGATCGCCGAATACAAAACTTGGCGTAAGGTGCGCGACTGGGAAGGCAGCCAAGGCTGGGTTCATCAAACCATGCTGTCATCTAAGCGCGGCTTTATCGTCACAGGCGGAACCCGCGATATTCGCGCCAAGTCCAATCCCAAGTCCCGCGCCGTTGCACGCGTGCAATCGGGGGTGTCGGGTCAACTGATCACCTGCCCTGGCACAACAGAGTATTGCCGGGTTGAAGTCGAAGGCTTCGAAGGTTGGCTAAACAGGGCTGATTTCTGGGGGATTCTTAAAGGCGAGGCATTTGAATAAAAAAAAATTATGATAAAAGTTTATCCATAAGGTTTCATGCTAATTTATTGAAATTATATATAAATTTTAAATATGAGCTCAGTGCTGACAAAATCGATGGTCTTGCACAACCGCATGTCCATTATTGGTTCGGAAAATCAGCATCATTCCACTGCTTAGATGACACCAGCATCGTCAACTGTGGCTCAACTTTGTAACCAAAATTAAGCTTCAGCAGCACTTTATTTTGATGTCGATATATATTTTGCGCCTGTTGAGGCTTACATAGTCATACCATCATTAAATTCATTACACTATATATAACAATTGGTTAATCACCATACTCTATCCTCAATTATATAATTCTATCGTCTGTGCAAACCTCAATGGTGTTTGTTTCGAATATGAAAGTTAATTTTTTTCAGGATTTATCCCAGCGCAAAAAAACCGGGGCCACAACCCGGCCCCGGTTCTAGATCGTGCTTTTTAGCGAGATAACTTAGTTCAGTCCAAATCAGCAGCCAAAGCGGCGCGCACGGCTTCGGGAAGCTTGGCCATGTGCCCATAAGCGTCGTGCTCAATGGCGAGGAATACCTCACAGCCGGACTGTTTCATCTGCTCCGCTTGTGCATCGGAAAAGTTGAAATGCAGGAACTGAATTGAAGACGCCTTGCCTTCTGCTGTGGTGCGATCGATATCGTCTTCAGGCACGGCCTGAATTTTATCGCCGCCCACCGACAAACTCACCGTTTCTTCTACCCCGCCAAGGCCCGCCAAAAAGCGCGCGCGGCGCTCAGGGTCATCAATTTCAAACATCAACGTGCAAACCAACTCACGTCCCTTGGGGATCAGTGGGTTGTAGGCGCTGAGCTCATCTTCGATCTGATCATCGCCACCTTGCTCGATATACAGCATTTCGTGGACCTGGTGCCACATGGTGTCGAAGCTTTCGAAGTACGCCGTCGCATCGGGTCCGATGTGTACGCGACGGTTCTTTTTCGTTTCCGACATAGCTTTGCGGCGTTCCAAACGCACATGGGCGTAATCCGCCATCGGCATGATATCGTCGCGGGTGATTTCGTGGGTTTCACGAGGCATCTAGTGTAACTCCTTCGAATTATAAGCCGTATGCCCGGGCCAAAACCTGAACCGGGTGACGCAGCGCCTTTCCAGGCCCTTCTAGTTTTTTATCTTTGCGCTCCAAGCCCTGAATGATTTGGTCACGCGCCAGCGGGCATTCAGACACGATGTAGGCGCTATCGACCTTGGCCGCATCGCGAAACACCGGTGCGCCGACTTTCATGCCGACATCAAAAAACTCCGTGGTCACGCCCCATGTGCCGCCGTGTCCGGAACACCGCTCAATAATGGTTGTGTCCGTTTCAGGGATCAGTTTGAGAAGCTCTTGCGCTTTGCGGCCCATGTTTTGGGCGCGGGCGTGACACGCGATGTGCGCGGTGACGCCGCCTTCAAGCGACTTGATGCCTTCGGCTAGGCCTTCTTTGGCCGCAATATCAACGACGTATTCGGTGACGTCGAATGTGGCGCGGCTCAGCGCTTTGACGTTTTCATCATCAGGCTCGACCAGCGGCCATTCGAATTTGAGCATCAACGCACAGCTGGCGACCGGCACCACAATGTCGTAACCGTCATCAACGTAAGGCTTGAGCGTCTTGGAAATGGACTGCGCTTTTGCCGAAACGCGGGCCATGTCGCCCTGTTCCAATTGCGGCATACCGCAGCATTCGGGGTACACGATCTCTGCATCAATACCGTTTTTCGCCAAAACCGCACGGCTGTCCAAAACGATATCGGGATCGTTGTATTCACCGAAGCATGAGGCATAGATCACAGCCTTGCGTTTGCCGTGGGCGGGCGCGGCGGTGTTGATGGTATTAGGTTCCGCCTTGGCGCGATCCGTGCAGGTTTTCTTGGCGAATTGCGGCAGCGCCGCATCTTTGTGCACGTCCATGACGCTCTGCATGATCGGGCGGGTTAGACCGTTATCACGCTTGGAAGCCCAGTTCGCAAGGCCCGAAAATTTCACGCCGAGCGGTCCATTTTTATCAATCTCGGTCAGCTTATCTTGCTTTTTATTGGTTTGGCCGCGTTTGAATTGCAAGGCGCGCGCGCGCAGCATCAGGTGCGGGAAATCAAGGTCCCACTCGTGGGGCGGCACATAAGGGCACTTGGTCATAAAGCACAAATCGCACAGCGTGCAGGCGTCTACCACTTTCCAGTAATCGGCCTTGGCGACGCCATCGACTTCACCCGTTTCCGATTCGTCTATCATATCGAACAGGCGTGGGAAGCTGTCACATAGGTTGAAACAACGACGACAGCCATGGCACAGATCGAATACCCGTTCCAATTCCACAAACAGTTTGTCTTCATTGTAAAAATCTTCGTCACGCCACTTCAACGGATGACGCGTCGGTGCGCTCAGGCTGCCTTCACTCATGTCCCCACCTCGCCTTAATCTTTCAATCGCACAAACAAGTGCTCAAAAAACAACGCGGGAGGCTTCTTCACAAAGCCCCCCGCGCCGTTAATGTCATCCAACCGGGAGAAAATTAATCCAGGTTGTCGAACGCTTTCTGGAAGCGACCGGCGTGTGACTTTTCGGCTTTCGCCAGGGTTTCGAACCAATCGGCGATTTCGTCGAAGCCTTCTTCGCGTGCGGTCTTGGCCATTCCCGGGTACATGTCGGTGTACTCGTGGGTCTCGCCAGCGATGGACGCTTTGAGGTTGTCGCCGGTGCCGCCGATGGGCAGACCCGTTGCGGGATCACCGGTTTCTTCGAGGAATTCCAAGTGACCGTGCGCGTGACCGGTTTCACCTTCGGCGGTGGAACGGAACACGGTGGCGACATCGTTGTAACCTTCGATATCAGCCTTTTGTGCGAAATACAGGTAACGGCGGTTAGCCTGAGATTCGCCCGCAAATGCGTCTTTCAGGTTTTGTTCGGTTTTGCTGTCTTTCAAGCCCATGGAGGCCTCCTCTGATCAGATGAATTCGAAAAAGAAAACAACGGGCGGCTGAATACTGCGCCGCTGGGTGACAAACTATAGCCCTTTGTCGGATAGGGTCAACCAAAAGATAGAGGCTTTCTAAAAAGCCCCCTATCACATTGATAATATTTAATTTTAGCTGGCTGTCAGACGAACAACAACATCGATGCCAGAGATTTTTGTGCCTTCAGGCGCGTTCGGCATCGCCGCCAAGTGAACTTGGCCGCCGGGGATGTCTTGCAGCTGCCCGGTGCCTTCATGAAAGAAGTGGCCGTGCTCATGGGTGGTGGTGTCAAAATAGGACCTGGTCGGATCAACGACGATTTCGCGCAGCAAGCCAGCTTCGGTGAATTGGTGCAGCGTGTTGTAGACCGTCGCAAGCGATACCTTGATGGTCGCGTCCTGGGCTTCGGCGTGCAGCATTTCCGCCGTCACGTGGCGTGCGCCGTTTTCAAACAACAGTCGTGCTAGCGCCAAGCGCTGGCGTGTGGGCCGCAAACCTGCGGTGCGAAGCTGTTCTAGAACTTGTGCGTAAGGTCTCATGATGACTCCATTTAAGCTGGCCACATACTGCTTGAACATAAGCCCCTCAGTCCTTGACCTGGATCAAGCAGAAGCTGGTTCGCCAACCCCTTATGGGGTTGTTTACGTTTAGTCTTATTGAAGTCAGTTAAGCATATGTTGGTTTCAGGCGCAAAACCAAAAGACACTAATTATCATGTGGTTATTGAGCAAGCGATCAATCGCTCAATCAGTCACCGGTGACGATTCGATCCACCAGCTGCTTAACGGTCGGGATAAAGCCGCCATCGTAAAAGGGATCTTGAGCAAATTTGTAGGCGTTATGACCCGCAAACATCAGGCTTTGATCCAAATCACCGCCGTGCGCCGCAAGCTGCAGCGCCTTTTGAATGCAGAATGAGCGCGGATCGGCGCGCTTGCCGGTGGTGCCTTCTTCGTTATCGGCCCAATTGGAAAAGCGGCATTGGCTGAGACAGCACATGCAATCAGCCTGACTTTTCAAAACTTTTTGCGACTTTTCGGGCGTTTCGAACACCATGGTGTCGTCCGGTGTTTTCATCGCTTCCGTGAAGCCTGCATCGATCCAGCCTTGGGCGCGCGGAAGGTCTTCCGGCTTAACGTAATGAACCCGTGCGCGTGGCCCCAGCGGAAGTTCCGCGCTAAAGCCTTCATCGCCCGGTTTGGCGCGATATTCGATCTGGCGGTTGGTGCGGTCGATCAGGCCCTGCATAAATTTGTTTTTGATCGCGGACGAATAAAAACCCGTGGGGCTGAATTGTTGCAAAAGGATGTCTTCTTCTTGCAAGTTCAGCAGGCGATCTTTCCACGCTTGCAAGATCGGACTTTCCTGGGTCAGCAACGGACGGGAACCGAACTGAAACGCCACCGGGCCCAGTTCATCGTTATCGATCCAGTCTTGCCAATCGCGCAGGTACCATACGCCGCCAGCCATGATGATCGGCACGTGGTTGAGGCCGTAGCCGTTCATAATTTTGCGCAGTTCCACACAACGCCCATACGGGTCTTGCGGTTCATTGGGGTTTTCGGCGTTGCTGAGGCCGTTGTGACCACCGGCCAGCCACGGATCTTCGTAAACCACGCCGCCCAAGAGGTCCGCGTGATTCTTGTAAGACCGACGCCACAAGGCGTTGAATGCGCGGGCCGAGGATACAATCGGATAATAATGGATGCCGTATTGAGCCGCAATTTCAGCGATCTTGTACGGCATACCGGCACCGCACGTGATGCCGTGAACCAGTTCGCTCACTTCTTCAAGAACGCCGTGCAGAATCGGCACGGTTCCGCCCGCTTCCCACAACACGTTCATGTGGATGCGGCCTTCACCACCGGACACATCGCGGGCGATTTTCGCCTGCTCGATGCCGCCGCGGATGGCGTAGGCTTTCAATTCTTCAAAACGCTCGGAACGGGTTTTGCCGTAATAAATTTGCGGAATATAGGTTCCGTCTTCGGCGTAACTGTCGGGGTTCACACATGAAAACGTGCCGATGCCGCCAGCCTTGGCCCACGCGCCTGCGGTGGTTCCGTTGGATACGGCAACGCCTTTGCCGCCTTCGACCAAGGGCAAGACTTCTTTGCCGGACATTTTATAGGAATTGAGCGTTTTCACGGAACCTCCGGATCAATGGCCCCATCCAATAATCGGGGCCACAGTATTAGCATACATGAATATGTCACGAAAATGCGGTCACTTTTGCGCCATACCCAAAAACAAGCTTATCGAAAAAGAATCGGGGCGGACACCTCAAATCCATGAGGGCCGCCCCGCGTCTTGATTTTGAATTAGTCGGCCTTCTTTTCCGGCGCGATTTCTTCGCCGGTTTCTTGGTCGACAACCTTCATGGACAATTTGACTTTGCCGCGATCATCGATGCCGATCAGCTTAACCTTTACGGACTGACCTTCCTTGATGATGTCGCCAACTTTTTCGACCCGGTAGTTCGCCAGTTCGGAAATGTGCACCAAACCGTCGCGCGGACCCATGAAGTTCACGAATGCACCGAAGTCCATGATCTTGACCACTTTACCAGTGTAGATCACACCGACTTCCGGCACGGCCGTGATGCCCTTGACCCAATCGATGGCCGCTTGCATGGCATCGGCGTCAACGGCGGCGACTTTCACGGTGCCGTCGTCGTCCAGATCGATTTTGGCGCCAGTGGTTTCGCAAATTTCACGAATCACCTTGCCGCCCGCGCCGATGACGTCGCGGATTTTGTCTTTGTCGATCTTGAACGTTTCGATGCGCGGCGCCGTAGCGGCAACGCTTTCACGGCCATGGTCGATGGTGTGGCCCATTTCGCCGAGGATGTGCAAACGCCCAGCCTTAGCCTGTTCCAGGGCCGTTTCCATGATCTCGGACGTGATGGACGTGATCTTAATGTCCATCTGCAAGGACGTGATGCCCTTATCCGTACCCGCAACCTTGAAGTCCATGTCGCCGAGGTGATCTTCGTCACCCAAGATGTCCGACAGAACCGCAACGCCGGCGTCTTCTTTGATCAGACCCATGGCGATACCGGCCACAGGGCGTTTCAGAGGAACACCTGCATCCATCAGCGCCAAAGAGGTCGAGCACACCGTGGCCATCGACGAAGAGCCGTTGGATTCGGTGATTTCAGACACCACGCGGATGGTGTAGGGGAAGTCTTCCTTGCTTGGCATCACAGGATGGATCGCGCGCCACGCCAGCTTACCGTGGCCGACTTCGCGACGACCGGTTGCGCCGAAGCGACCGGCTTCACCGACCGAGTACGGCGGGAAGTTGTAGTGCAGCATGAAGTTCGAACGGTAAGAACCTTCCAATGCGTCGATGATCTGCTCATCCGAACCGGTGCCCAAGGTGGCGACGCCGATGGACTGCGTTTCACCACGGGTGAACAGCGCAGAGCCGTGCGAACGCGGCAAGATGCCGACTTCGGTGTTGATCGGACGAACCGTCTTGGTGTCGCGGCCATCGATACGAACGCCGGTTTCCAAGATCGACATACGCACGATGCTTTTTTCCACGGACTTCAGCGCGTCGGCCAAAACCTTGTCCAACAGATCGGCGTCGAATTCGCCTTTGATGGCGGCGGTGGCAGCGTCTTTAGCTGCGCCCACAGCGCCTTGGCGCTCCAACTTATCGGAGATTTTGTACGCTTCGCGCAAACCAGCTTCGGCCAATTCCTTGACCTTGGCTTTGACGTCGTCGGCGCCGACAGGGGCCGGGGCCAATTCCATCGGTTCCTTGGCGCAATGTTCGGCCAATTCGATGATCGCGTCGATCACCGGTTGGAATGCTTCGTGACCGAAGGCCACCGCGCCCAGCATCACTTCTTCGCTGAGTTCGGATGCTTCCGATTCAACCATCAACACGCCTTCCTTGGTGCCCGCGACCACCAGGTCGAGGTCGGAATTCGGCATTTCGTCGATGTGCGGGTTGAGCACGAATTCGCCGTTGATGCGGCCAACGCGCGCGCCGGCGATCGGCCCCATGAAAGGTGCGCCGGAAATGCACATCGCCGCCGAGGTGCCGACCATAGCGACCATATCGGGATCGTTTTCCATGTCGTGCTGAACCACGGTGCAGATGACCTGAACTTCATTTCTGAAGCCCTTGGCGAACAACGGGCGGATCGGACGATCAATCAAGCGCGAGGTCAGCGTTTCCTTTTCGGAAGGACGGCCTTCGCGTTTGAAGAAGCCACCCGGGATACGACCGGCGGCATAGGTTTTTTCTTGGTAGTGAACCGAGAGGGGGAAGAAGTCGATACCGGGACGCTCAGAGTCCATGGCGACCACGGTGCACAGCACTTTGGTTTCGCCATACGTCGCCATCACGGCGCCAGAGGCCTGACGCGCAATCTTACCGGTTTCGAGAACCAGCGTGCGGCCACCCCATTGGAGTTCTTTCCGAAATTCCTTGAACATTCTTAGCTTTCCTTCAAATCAATCGGCAGGCCCTATTTTTTGCCTACCAACAGTTCCTGCCTTAACCCCGCCCGGCCATCCGGCGCGGGGCATGTCTTTTTGTCCTGGGCATTGTGAAAAATGGAGGAACAAAAAGACCAACGGCCAGCCCCTTTTGGGGACTGGCCGTATGCACCTTAGCGGCGCAAGCCGAGACGCTTGATCAGGCTCTCGTAGCGCGTCTGGTCCTTCTTCTTGGTGTAATCCAGAAGACGGCGGCGCAGGCCAACCATGATCAGCAGTCCGCGGCGCGAGTGGTGATCTTTTTTGTGAGTCTTAAGGTGTTCGGTCAAATTGACAATCCGTTCGGTGAGAACGGCGACCTGCACCTCGGGGGAACCGGTGTCTTCCGGCTTAATTGCATATTCTTTGATGAGCTCTTGTTTACGCTCTGCAGTAATCGACATCGTGTACTCCTGTATTTAAAGATTGAGAACACGGATCGGGCGGATTTCTCCGCCATCGATCCTAGCCAGAGCAAGCGGCGTATCCCCATCTAGGACAACCACCGTTTCTCCCTGGGTCACCTGCACATCAGGTGAACGACCCAGGACGGTCATTGTCGAGACGGGCATGCCATGCCGCATGTTTCCAGCCTCAACTTCCGACAAGGCCAGCGCCGGGATGTCGTCCAGCACGGTCATGATCGCAAGCACAGCTTCTTCGAGGCGCGCACTATGCCCCAGAGACTCCAGCGAATCCAGCGAAATCGCTTGGTTTTCAAGAAATGGGCCAACACGCGTGCGGCGCAAATCGGCGACGTAGGCGACGGTGCCCAGCCGTACCGCCAAATCACGCGCTAACGACCTGATATACGTGCCTTTTCCGCAATCGACATCGATAACGGCGAGGTCCGGTTCGGGCATTTCAACCAGCGTGATTCCATCAATGCGCACGGTGCGCGATTTCATCTCGATCTCTTGATCGCCGGGTTGTTGTTCACGGGCCAACTTATAAGCGCGCTGGCCGTCGATTTTGATGGCGGAATAGATCGGTGGAATTTGTTCGATATCGCCTTCGAATTCGCTCAGTACGGCTTCGATTTCAGATTGCGTCGGGCGCACGTCGGAGGTCGCGACCACTTCACCTTCCGCATCGTCGGTGCTGCGCGCTTCGCCGAACCGCACCCAGCAGCGATACGTCTTGGCGCCGTCCATGACGAAGCCCATGGTTTTGGTCGCTTCGCCCAAGGCAATCGGTAAGATCCCGGTGGCCAACGGATCCAGCGTACCGCCGTGACCGGCCTTTTGCGCGTTCAACAAAAAGCGCACTTTCCCCACCGCTTGCGATGAGCTCATTTCTTTGGGTTTGTCAAAAACGACCCAACCGTGAACCGGTAGGCCCTTGCGTTTGCGCGCCATCAGGCGTTCTCATCGCTTTCGCTTGCGATGTCAGCCACATCTTCATCGCCCACATCATCGTCATCATCATGACCGGTCGCCAAATCACGCGCCACATCGGGACGATGCAGCAACGTGTCGATATGACCGGCGAAATCAAACGAGGTGTCGTGTTCGAAATGCAGTTGAGGCGCGAATTTGAGATTCACTTTTTGCACCACCGTATGACGCAAAAACCGCCGTGCCCGGCCCAAAGCCTCGACCACCGTTTTCACGGCCTCTTCATCGCCCCCGCCCAAGGGCGTCACGAAACAAGTGGCGTTTTTCAGGTCGGGACTGACGCGCACTTCGGTCACCGTCACCGGCGTGGTCGCCAGCGCCGGATCGCGCAGTTCTCCGCGTTCCAAGATCCACGCCAGTGCATGGCGCAGCTCCTCACCCACGCGCAATTGGCGTTGGCTGGGGCCTTTGGCGGTATTGTGATGGCCATGGCGAGTCATAGCGTATGCCCTAAAGCGTGTGCCCTAAACAGAATGCGTGCAGCGTAGGTTATGGCCCTACTCTTCAAGCTGACGCGCCACCTCGATCACATCGAAGCATTCGATGACATCGCCTTCTTTGATGTCATCGTAATTGGCGAACGACATACCGCATTCGGTGCCTTCTTTAACTTCCTTGGCGTCGTCCTTAAAGCGTTTGAGCTGGCTCAACTCGCCTTCGTGAACAACCACGTCATCACGCAGCAAACGCACTTTCGCGCCGCGCTTGACCATGCCGTCGGTAACCATGCAACCGGCAACCTTGCCGACCTTGGAAACCGCGAACACTTCGCGCACCTGTGCATAGCCCAGGAACTCTTCTTTCAGCGTCGGCGCCAACATGCCCGACAGCGCATTGCGCATATCGTCGATGGCGTCATAGATGATCGAATAGTAGCGGATATCAACGCCATCGCGCTTGGCCAGATCACGGGCCTGAGCATTGGCGCGCACGTTGAAGCCGATGATAAAACCGCCCGAAGCACGGGCCAAGATCACATCGGATTCGTTGATGCCGCCGACCGCGCCATGCAACACATGAGCTTTGACTTCGTCGGTGCCCATTTTGTTGAGCGCAGCGGTGAGCGCTTCCAATGAACCATGCACGTCGGCCTTGACGACCACCGGTAGGGATTGGGCTTCGCCTTCTTTGATTTTTTCGAACATCTGTTCCAACGTACCGCGGCTGGCGGCGGCGGAACGCAGATCGCGCTTTTTGCGCTGGCGGTATTCGGTGACTTCACGGGCGCGGGCTTCATCGCCGACCACGACGACTTCATCACCCGCATCGGGCGTGCCGCTGAGGCCGAGAATCTCCACCGGCATGCCGGGAATGGCTTCTTCGATTTGATTGCCGTGATCATCGACCAGGGCGCGCACGCGGCCCCATTCGGAACCGGCGACGAAGATATCACCACGACGTAAGGTGCCACGCTGAACCAGTGCGGTCGCGACCGAGCCACGGCCTTGTTCCATCTTGGCTTCGACAATGACGCCTTCGGCGGGGCGATTGGCATTGGCCTTGAGATCAAGGATTTCGGCTTGCAGCAAGATCGCTTCTTCAAGTTTGTCCAGGCCGGTGCGTGCCTTGGCGGACACGTCCACCGCCAGCACGTCGCCGCCCATTTCTTCAACCACGATTTCGTGCTGCAACAATTCGGTGCGCACTTTGGCGGCGTTGGCGTCGGGCTTGTCGCATTTGTTGATCGCGACAATGATCGGCACTTCAGCGGCTTTGGCGTGGTGAATGGCTTCGATGGTTTGCGGCATAACGCTGTCGTCGGCTGCAACCACCAAAATGACGATGTCGGTGACCTTGGCGCCACGCGCACGCATGTCGGTGAACGCCGCGTGACCCGGGGTATCGACGAAGGTGATCTTCGCACCGCTTTCCAGGTTCACCTGATAAGCGCCGATGTGCTGAGTGATGCCACCCGCTTCACCGCCCGCCACATCGGTGGTGCGCAGCGCATCAAGCAAGGACGTTTTACCGTGATCGACGTGACCCATAACGGTCACCACCGGCGGACGCCTGACCAGATCGGCATCGCTGTCATCACCGCCGCCGAGGCCGGTTTCCACGTCTGATTCGGACACGCGCTGCAGATTGTGGCCAAATTCAGCGACAACCAACTCAGCCGTATCGGCATCGATGATTTGGCTAGGTGTAGCCATCACGCCCATTTTCATCAATTCGCGAATAACGTCCACGCCGCGCTCAGCCATACGGTTGGCGAGCTCTTGCACGGAAATGGTTTCCGGAACGACCACATCACGGACGATTTTCTTGTTTTGCGCACGCGCTTGCTGCTGCTGCTGCTTTTCTTTTTCACGTTTGCGCTTAACAGAAGCAAGCGAACGTTGGCGTTCTTCGTTGCCGCCGCCGGACAATGCCGAAGAAATGGTCAGCTTGCCGGAACGACGGCGTTCATCACCGCCACGGCCACGGGTCGGCGTAGGGGTCTTGTTGTCGCCCTTACCGTCGTTGCCTTTCGGCTTTTTAATCTTTTTGTTTTTCTTAGCGTCATCTTTCGGCGCTGCGGGCGCAGCGTTTTCAGGACGCGATTGAGGCCTGGCCGGTGCTGCTGCGCGGGCGGGCGCGGCTGCAACAGGCGCGCTCGCCTTTTCTTGCGGCGGGTTCTTGGCGGCTTCAGCAGCTTGGCGTGCAGCTTCCTCAGCGGCCACCTTGGCGGCTTCGGCTTCAGCGACTTTGCGTTGCTCGGCTTCTTCAGCGGCGCGCTTGGCTTCTTCAGCGGCGCGTACCTTAGAGCCTTCCAACGCCCTGACGCGGGCTTTGCGCTCGCTATCGGTCAGGTTGTCGTCGTGTTGCACGGGTTGTGGAGCCGGAGTCTGAGGCGCAGATTGAGCGGGCTGGGCAACCTGGGCGGCAGGCGCCTCAGGCGCAGCGGGTGCCGCCTGGCCTTCGCGCACCTGGGCCATCTTGCCACTGGCGTCTTGAGCATAGGTGCGCTTTTTCTTCACCTCGACCGCGACCATTTTGGAACGGCCGTGCGAGAAGTTCTGCTTCACCGAACCGGCGTCAACAGTCTTCTTCAGTTCGAGCTTGCCGGGACGTTTTAAAGTCAGCGGTTTTTTCGCGCTGTCATTGGTACCGGTGTCGTTTGTATCGGCGTCGTTTGAATCGCTCATATCACTCCGTTTTCGAGCTTAGCTCGAATTGGTCGGCTCTCAATCTTGTGTACCGCCCGGGTTCACGTCACCCGCGAGCGGCTGCTCCAAAACACCAGCCAATCGGCTGGCGTCTCGTAAAAATGCTTCCGCCATCTTGCCCGGCGCGATCAGCGCGTGCACCGCGTTATCGCGGCCGATGGCGCGGCCGATCTCTTCGGCCGTAAACAGCGCTACCACCGGAGTATCCGGGGCTAAGCGCGTAATTTTTTCGCGGCCATCCTCACCACCGTCGGCGGCTTCAATGAGGAGACCCGGTTTTTGCGCCTTCAGACTGGCGCGAACCTTGTCATAGCCTTGCACCAAATCGCCTGAACGACGAGCAAGACCCAAACGATCCAAACAGCGGCTTTTCAAAAGCCGCGTCACATCGTCAACCAGCGTCTCGGCCACCTTGGCCCTGGCTTTAGCCGCACGTGCAAACGCACCCTTGGCTGCGGCCGTTTTTACCATATCCAGCCGCGCGGACAACCATAAACCCCGTCCCGGCAATTTACCGGCGGCATCGAAGACAACTTCATCGCCCGGGCCGATGACGAAACGCAGCATTTCTGCGCTGTTTTTCGTCTCGCCCGAAACAATGCAGCGGCGCTCAGAACCGGTGCGCACGCCCATAGGTCCGGCCTTATTCAGCCTCGCCTTCGCCACCTTCTTCAGAGGCGTCAGCGGTTTCTTCGTCAGCGAACCAGTGCGCCCGCGCAGCCATAATGATCGCGTTGGCCTGCTCTTCGCTCATTTTCAGCAACGGCGGCAGCATTTCCACCAGCTCGTCACCGGCCAAATCGGCCAGATCGTCGCGGGTTTTGACACCCTGCTCACCCAGCGCGACCGCCATTTCGGCGTTCATGCCTTCGATTTCGAACAAATCATCGGCAACGCCAAGATCGCGGCGTTTTTCGTTCAGCTCTTCATCGCGGCGCTCCAAGTAACCGCGCGCACGGGCGCGCAGCTCTTCGGCCACGTCTTCGTCGAAGCCTTCGATGGTCGCCAGTTCGTCCAAAGGCACGAACGCGACTTCTTCAATCGAGGTGAAGCCTTCGGTGACCAGCAAGTGCGCGATCACATCATCAACGTCGAGCGCATCGATGATCAACTGGGTGCGCGCCTGGAATTCGCTCTGACGACGCTCGGATTCTTCAGCCTCGGTCAGGATGTCGATGTTCCAACCCGAAAGCTGAGACGCCAAACGCACGTTTTGGCCGCGACGGCCAATGGCCAACGACAACTGATCGTCGGGCACCACCACTTCGATGGTGTTCTTTTCTTCGTCCAAAACCACCTTGACCACTTCAGCCGGGGCCAAAGCGTTGACGATGAAAGTTGCCGGATCGACGGAGTGCTGGATGATGTCTATTTTTTCGCCCTGCAGCTCGCCAACCACGGCCTGAACGCGCGAACCGCGCATACCGATACACGGACCAACCGGATCGATCGAGCTGTCGTTGCTCATCACCGCGATTTTGGCGCGCGATCCGGGATCGCGGGCGGCGGCCATGATTTCGATCACGCCATCGTATATTTCCGGCACTTCTTGGGCAAACAATTTGACCATGAAATCGGGATGGGTGCGCGACAAGAAGATCTGCGGGCCGCGCTGTTCTTCGCGCACGTCCATGATAATGGCGCGCACGCGATCACCGTTGTTGAAGTGTTCGCGCGGGATCGTTTCGTCGCGGCGCAACAGCGATTCGCCACGGCCCAGATCGACGACCACGTTGCCAAATTCGATGCGCTTGACGATGCCGTTGACGACTTCGCCGATGCGGCCTTTGTATTCTTCGTACTGGCGCTTGCGCTCGGCTTCGCGGACTTTTTGCACGATCACTTGCTTGGCGGTTTGTGCGGCGATGCGGCCGAAATCGATCGGCGGCAGCGGATCGACGATGAACTCACCAACCTCAGCGTCGGCTTTCTTGCGCTTGGCGCGTGAAATCGGCTGCTGAATGTGTTCGTTTTCGATTTCCGCGTCGTCGGCCATCACTTCGATGTAGCGCGCCAGCGTGATCTCGCCGGTGTTGCGGTCGATGTGAGCGCGGATGTCGTGCTCGTGCCCATACTTTGAACGGCCTGCGCGCTGGATCGCCTGTTCCATAGCTTCCAGCACCTCATCACGGTCGATACCCTTATCGCGGGCCACCGTGTCGGCGACGGTCAAAAGTTCGGGGCGCACGTGAACGCCGGTGGTGTGCATCGTAGTGTTCATTTGGTCTGCTCCGTGGTGGCCGCCGCGATCAACTCGTCGGTCAGCAACAGTTTCGCACGTTGAACATTACCGAAAGCCAGGGCGAAATGCTCGCCGTCTAGACTTTCGATCTGAATGGTCTCGTTTTCATCAAGGCCCAACAGGCGGCCCGTGTAGCGTCTGGGCCCTTCGACACCCTGCTGCATCTCGATCTTGGCGTCGAACCCGGCCCAGGTCTGAAAATCTTTCAGTCGTGTAAGCGGGCGGTCGATGCCCGGCGAGCTGACTTCCAGCGTGAATTCCCCTTTGAACGGGTCTTCCACATCCAGAGTTGCGGAAACAGTGCGACTGATGGTGGCGCAATCTTCCACATCGATGCCGGTGCCGTCCGCGCGCTCGGCCATGATTTGCAGGCGTGGGTGCTGAGAGCCTGAAACTTGCACACGCACGATTTCAAAGCCCAGTTCCTCAACCGAGGGGGCGATCATCGCTTCAATGTGTTTGTCCAAACTCATACGCTATCTTAGCCTTGCTCTTCGTTATAGTTCGCCGCCCTCAAGCCCAAACTCGGGCCAAGACCCAGCTTGAAAAAGGAAACAAAAAAGGCGGGCTCCCGGAAGGGACCCACCTCATTGTCCATCAAGTGGACAGCGAGACTGTTTACTTAGGCTGTTTACTACACCTAAGAACCGCTCAGTGCAAGCCTTTAAGCCCGCGGCTTGCGACGAAAACGTAGATACACCATCACATCGCCCGCCAGCGCCTTTTGTTCGTAGCGCGTGCGGGTCCAGTCGTCGGGCGGGTCACGCCAGTCGCTGGGGCCTTCGGCCATCCATTCCAAATCGGGGTGCTTCACCGCAAAGCTCAACACCCAACGCACATAGCCCATATGGTCGGAGGCGAAGCGAAATTCGCCGCCGTCTTTCAACATCCGCGCTAGATCGTCCAACAACGGGGTCTGGATCAAGCGACGTTTGTGATGCTTGGCCTTGGGCCACGGGTCGGGAAACAACACAAACACCCGGTCCAGCGCGCCTTCGGGCACATCTGGGAAAATATCGCGAGCATCATCGGCGTAGATACGCACATTTTGGGATTTGTTTTCGTCGAGCAGGCTCAGCAGCTTGGCGACGCCGTTCAAAAACGGTTCGCAACCAATGATGCCGACATCGGGATGGGCCTTGGCCTGAGCGGCGAGATGCTCACCACCGCCGAAACCGATTTCCATCCACAGTTCGCGTATGTCAGAGGGGAATTGATCCGTCACCGACGTGCCGGGTTTGATAGAGATGCGCGGCAGCACGTCTTCCATCAAACGTTCGCGGCCGGGGCGTAGCTTTTTGCCACGCCGCCGGCCGTAAGAACGCAAATAACCCGGTTCGGTATTTTCGCTATCTGCCGTCATGAGAAAGCGTTACTTAAAACGCGCCCTTGATCGCATCGGCGATATCGGTTTTTTCCCACGAGAAGCCGCCGTCGCCATCCGGCTGGCGGCCGAAGTGACCGTAAGCCGCGGTGCGCGCATAGATCGGGCGGTTCATGCCCAAGTGCGTACGAATGCCCTTGGGACGCAGATCCACAAGGCCTTGCAGCACGGTGGACAATTTTTCTTCATCGACGCGATCAGCACCGTGGGTGTCGACATAAACCGACAACGGCTTAGAAACGCCGATGGCGTATGCCAACTGGATGGTACATTTGTCGGCGACGCCGGACGCCACCACGTTTTTCGCCAAATAGCGCGCAATATAAGCCGCCGAACGGTCAACCTTGGTCGGATCTTTACCGGAGAACGCGCCACCGCCGTGCGGAGCCGCACCACCGTAAGTGTCTACGATGATCTTGCGACCCGTCAAACCGCAATCACCATCGGGTCCGCCGATCACGAACTTGCCGGTCGGATTGATGTAGATTTCGTCTTCGGACGGCATCCAACCCGCGGGCAGCACATGTTGAATGTGCGGCATCACGATGGCGGCGACATCGTCGCGGCTAAGGCCTTCGTTGTGCTGGGTGGAAACCACAACCGAGGTCGCCGTGACCGGCTTGCCGTTTTCGTATTTCAACGTCACTTGGCTTTTGGAATCAGGGCCCAAGCCCACATCTGAGCCAGAGTGGCGCGCATCGGCCATAGAGCGCAGGATTTCGTGTGAGAAGTAAATCGGTGCAGGCATCAAAACGTCGGTTTCACGGCAGGCATAACCGAACATGATGCCTTGATCGCCAGCGCCTTCATCGGTGTCAACGCCGGTGCCTTCGTCAACGCCTTGGGCGATGTCGACGGACTGAGCGTGCAGGTGAACGGCGATGTCGGCGGTCTTCCAGTGGAAGCCATCCTGTTCGTAGCCGATGTCTTTGATGCAGTCGCGGACAATTTCGTCCATGCGATCTTTGTCGACGCTGCCATCCGCATTCACCATAGGTGCGGGACCGCGCACTTCACCGGCCAACACAACGCGGTTGGTGGTGGTGAGCGTTTCGCAGGCCACGCGGGCTTCTGGATCGGCGGTCAAAAAGGCATCGACCACGGCATCGGAGATGCGGTCACAGACCTTGTCGGGATGGCCTTCGGAAACGGATTCAGAGGTAAACAGGTAATTGTCTTTTGCCACGGTTTTTATCCCCGTCTTGAGTTGATCCAATGGACCCGGGGCGTTCGGACCGAAGATTTTCGGTCCTACCGCGCCCACTTAGCCTTTTTTAACGTGGTGGCAAGCGGTCCAAATCCATCCACGGTTCAATCGAACCCCATGCACATAAAGCACGGGCGCGAAGCTTTCAAGCCCCGCGCCCGCACTTGTTGCATATTTTATCGCCGAAGCGCAATTGGTCTTGTCGGATTAGTCTTCCAAGTCCGTCGCGTTGGCAATCGATTTGGTGAGTTCAAAAACACGCTTGCGCACTTTGGGGTCTTCGATGCGGTAGTATGCGCGCACCAATTCCAAAGTTTCGCGGCGCGCCATGGGATCGCCAGCTTGCACGGTTTCAATATCATCAGCGCGATTGCTGGCGGCGTAATCGCCACGGGTGCGCTGCACTTCGCCCGGCATTTCTTCGAAGAAATAGCTGACCGACACATCAAGTACATTGCTCAGCTGATACAAGCGGCTTGCGCCGATACGGTTTGCGCCACGCTCGTATTTCTGAATTTGTTGAAACGTCAAGCCAACGGCTTCGCCCAGTTTTTCTTGGCTCATGCCCAACAAGGTGCGGCGCTGGCGAAGGCGTGCGCCAACGTGAACGTCAACGGGGCGCGGCGTGCCGAGCGGCGGACGATCTTCGGCTTTCATAGCTATGGATGTGGTTGTCATCAAAGGGGGGTCCTTCTCATCAAAGAGGTCAGGGGGTTTTACAACGGCGCTAAGTTATATTTAGCTTTTGTGACATCTTTTACCCCTGTCACGTGTGCCGGTCAAGTGTCCTCGTCGCCCAGTACTACCATTATATGGTATGCAATCTTTAGTGTTTCAAGATCAACGAAAATCGGCGCAAAAGTTGTGCTTTCTTTGCGTTAAGCCAAGTCCAAACCCAAACATCAGCACCACGACGGATAAACCAACCGGAAGCACATTGCCAAAGCGTGCATACAAGCCTGGCTGTTCTAATGCCTGGGGTAAATCGCCGTCAACAAAGCCTTTTTCGCCTAATGAGAGCCTCTTCCAGACCCGCCCATAACCATCGACAATGCCAGAAATGCCCGTAAACGCGACCCGCACCGTGGGCAAGCCTTCTTCGACGGCACGCAATCGCGCACTCACGAAATGTTGATGAGGCCCGGCGGTTTTTCCATACCACGCGTCATTGGTTAGGTTGAGCAACCACTCGGGCCGGTCCTGCGAATCGGTGACTTCGTGGGGAAAAATAATTTCGTAGCAAATCAGCGGGCTTACCGGCGGCAAACCTTTGAGCTTCAAAGTCGCCGGACCGGGACCCGGCGTGAACCCACCTTGACCTTGGGTGATTTTGTCCAGCGGCAACCAGTCGGAAAACGGCACGTATTCCCCGAACGGCACCAAATGAAATTTGTCGAACGTCGCCGTAATAAGCCCATGCTCATCCAACGCCATCATTGAGTTTGCGACTTTGAACGGTTGATTGGGCGCTGAAGCCTGGATCGCACGCGGCGCGCCCAAAATGGTCAACCCGCCCGGCGGCGTCGCGCGGCCCACCAACCTGCGCCACGCATTGTGATTTTCAAGAAAGAACGGTGCCGACGTTTCCGCCCAAATCACATGCGTGGGCGGACGGGCGCCATCCAACGGAGGGGCGATGCCCAATTCCAGTTGCGCCATCATGTTGGGTTCGCGCAGCTCTAGCTTCCACTTATCAGCTTGGGAAATATTGGGCTGCACCAAACGCAAGCGCACATCGGGCACCGTCGCGTCCGATGCATCGACAAGGCGATCCGTCCCCCAACCCCACATGACGACCAGACCAAGAAACGCGAGGCCGCTTAACCAGCGCGGCCCCTTTTTCATGTGCGGAGCATCATCGGCCACCGCACCGACAGAAGCCGCCGCCAATACCGTCAGTAAGCTTTGGCCGAACACCCCCGCCACCGAAGCCCCTTGTATCGTCGCATCTGACACCGCCCACACGCTGCCCACCGGGTTCCACGGCAAGCCGGTGAACAGCCACGCCCGCACCCATTCCAACAGCGCCCACACCCCGGCCAGAACCAGAGCGCGCGCTGTCAATGAGCCCGGAACCATGCGCACCACCAGCGCAGTGACAGCGCAAAACAGCCCGATGCCGAACGCAAACCCAAAAATAGCAAACGGGATCAACCACGCGAACTTGTCCGCGTCTACCAACAGGGCGAACGAAATCCAGTACAAGCCAGCGGCGAAAAAACCTGCGCCGAACCACCAACCGACGGCGAACGCGCGCCAGCGGCTGGGCGCGTCGACACTCAGCCACAGCAAACCGCTGAATGCCGGGATCAACAAATAAATTTGATAGGTCGGCGGCATCGCGAACACCGCCAAAACGCCCAGCACAAACGCAAGTAGACGCGCTTGCCAAACGCCGAGGGTGCGCATCCAGGTGCGCAACGCGGCCAACCTGGTGGCGATCACAACGTGCAAACCGCCCAAGGATCAGGTTCCGTCCACATTGGTTTTGGGCGCACCATTTTCAGCTTCGGCATAATCCGTGTCGGCACCACTCTCATCATCAAGATCGCCAAACAAGGAGTGTGGCGCGCGTACCCGCAGACGCTTGATGCGGCGCGGATCGACGTCGAGGATCTCGAATTCCAAACCGCTTTCGTGGGCCAGCAGTTCGCCGCGCGACGGCACCCGCCCGGCGATGGAAAACACCAAGCCGCCCAAGGTGTCGATTTCGTCGTGTTCTTCATCGCTGAACACCGCGACCTTCAAGATCGCTTCCAGGTCTTCCAGCGGCGTGCGTGCGCCCGCATCCCAGCTGCCGTCGAGGCGTTTTTCCAAAACCGGCTTTTCGTCCTCATCGAACTCATCTTCAATCTCGCCGACGATTTCTTCAACCAGATCTTCAATGGTCGCCAAACCGTCAATGCCGCCGAATTCATCCACCACCAAAGCCATATGAACGCGCTTGGCGCGCATTTCCAAAAGCAGCTCCAGAACATGCATCGAAGGCGCGACAAAGAGGACCGGACGCACAATCGCCGAGGTGGCGAAATCGTCATCGCGTCCGCGCCATATCAAGATGTCTTTCACGTGAACGATGCCGAACGCGTCATCTAGGGTTTCGCGATACACCGGCATGCGCGAATGCGCTTCTTCGGTAATCAGCGCGATCAGGTCCTCGAGCGAAGCATCGGCCTTGGCGGCGATGATATCCACACGCGGCACCATCACGTCGGAAACGGTCTGATCTTTCAGTTCAAGAATGTTGAGCAACAGCTGGCGCTCATCCGCACCCAATGAAGCCTCGCCCTCTTCGGCTTCTTCAATCAGGTCTTCCAGCACATCGCGCGCGGTTTCGCCGCTGCGCCCGCGCAGCCAATCGATCATGGATTTGAGGGGGGATTTTTCACGCGGCCCATCTTGAGAACCATCAGCATCGACGGTTGCGCTCCGGGGCGGTTCAGGTGGCGATGACGCTTCGTTCATCTCAGACAAGTCGTCCTTACAATCAGTTGCGGTCTGGGTAAGGGCTGTCGACGCCCAAACCCGCCAAAATCTCAATTTCCAGCGGTTCCATTTCGTCCGCTTGCGCATCGGTTTCATGATCGAAACCCAGCAAGTGCAGCATACCATGAACCAACAAATGCGAAAGATGATCTGCGAAGGTTTTGTCTTGCTCGACCGCTTCGCGCACCGTGGTCTCAAACGCCACCGCAATATCGCCGAGCATTTCGGGCCCGCCGGTCACCGGGTCCTCATCCGAACGTGCCGGAAAGGACAGCACGTTGGTCGGCTTGTCCTTGGCGCGCCAGTCGCGATTGAGCACCTGGATCGCTGCGTCGTCGGTGAGCAGCACGCTGACTTCGGCGGGCCCATTCAATTCGATAGCAGTCTCAATAGTCGTCAAAAGAACGCGATGACACAAAGCTTCATAGTCTGCTGCGGTCTCGACCCAATCGCCAGCTTCAACGGCGATATCTATCGATATGTCAGGGGCTAAGGACATCGATTAATCGCGCTCTGCATCTGCGTGTTCATAACGCGCGCCAGCGCGGCGGCGCTTTTCGGCCGCGGCGTAAGCATCGACGATGCGTGTGACGATTTTATGGCGCACCACATCGGATGAATTGAACTCGACGAACGCCACGCCTTCGATATCGGTCAAGATGTCACATGCATCGCGTAGTCCTGAACGGATGCCGCGCGGCAAATCGACTTGGGACAAATCGCCGGTCACCACCATGCGGGCATTTTCGCCCAGGCGGGTGAGGAACATCTTCATCTGCACGGCGGTGGTGTTTTGCGCTTCGTCCAAGATCACAAACGCATTGGCCAACGTGCGCCCGCGCATAAAGGCCAACGGTGCCACTTCGATTTCGCCATTTTCCAAACGTTTGACCACTTGGTCGGCGGGCAGCATGTCGTACAGCGCGTCATACAAAGGACGCAGATAGGGATCGACTTTTTCTTGCATATCGCCGGGCAAAAAGCCCAACTGCTCGCCCGCTTCGACCGCCGGGCGCGACAAGATGATGCGGTCCACATCACCGCGCACCAGCAATTCAACCGCTTTGGCCACCGCCAGATAGGTTTTGCCGGTGCCCGCCGGGCCGGAGCCGAACACCAGCTCGCACTCATCGATGGCTTTGAGATACGCCGCTTGGGTGGGGGAACGCGGCGAGATGACGCGACGCTTGGTGCGCACCTCGACATTGACGTCGGACAACTTGCCGCCGGGCTGGCGCAACATGCGCAGCGCCGCCGCGATTTCGTCGGCGGTCACATGTGAACCTTGGGTGAGGCGATCATAAAGACCGACAAGCAACCGTTCCGCCATATCCACCGCGCCGGGTCCGCCGGTGATCGTCAGATCCGCGCCGCGCGCCACGATGCTCACGCCCAACTCAGCCTCGACCTGCACCAAATGCGTGGAATGCGCGCCGAACAATGCCTGCGCCAGTTGGTTGTCGGCAAAAGTCAGGTTGGCGGTCCGGGTCTCGACGCCATTTGGATTGAGACCATCTTTCTTGGTGCCCATTTTTGCTTTGGGCTTAGCTTTGGCTTTTGCGCCAAGTCGAGGTTGTTTGCTCACGCGCAGGCTTTCCGGTCATCGAGGTTAAGCTCACCCATCAAAGAATTGGGCCTAGCTGAGGTTATGGTGACATCAACGATGCGGTTGAGCAATTGTTCAGGCGCCTCAACGACCACCGCTTGCATATAAGGGCTGCGGCCGACCAACTGGCCGGACTTTTTACCCGCACGGTCCAGCAACACGGGCATGGTCTTGCCGATGCTTTGGGTGTTGAACGCCAAGGTTTGAGCATTTAGCAGCGCTTGCAACTCAGCCAAGCGTTCGGCCTTCACCGCTTCTTCGACCTGAAAATCCATCAAGGCGGCGGGCGTGCCGGGGCGCGGCGAGTACTTGAACGAATACGTTTGGATGAAGCGCATGTCTTCGACCAACTTCAGGGTGTCGCGAAAGTCTGCGTCGGTTTCGCCAGGAAAGCCGACGATGAAATCGGACGACAGCGCCAAGTCGGGACGCGCGATGCGCAGCTTATCGACCAGCGCGCGGTATTCATCAACGCTGTGATTGCGGTTCATGGCTTTCAAGATGCGATCCGATCCGGCTTGCACCGGCAAATGCAGATACGGCATCAATTTTTCGACCTCGCCATGGGCCTTGATCAAATCGTCATCAACTTCGGCGGGATAGCTGGTGGTGAAGCGGATGCGCTCCAGACCGTCAATCTCAGCGGCTTCGCGGATCAGACGCGCAAGGTTCCATTCCGAACCGTCTTGAGCCTCGCCGTGGTAACTATTGACGTTTTGGCCCAAAAAGGTGATTTCCTGAGCCCCTGCCGCGACCAACGTGCGCGCTTCGCCGAGCACCTGGACTGCCGGGCGGGAAAATTCCGCGCCGCGCGTGTAGGGCACCACACAATAGGTGCAGAATTTGTCGCAGCCTTCTTGAATGGATAAAAACGCGGTCGCACCATCTACCTTGCGGTCTTGCGCCAACGCGTCGAATTTACTTTCTTCGGGAAAATCGGTATCGAGCTGCTGGCCGGTGGCGCGCGCCGCTTCGGCGACCATTTGCGGCAAGCGGTGATAGGTTTGCGGACCAAACACCATATCGACGAACGGCGCACGTTTAAGCACCTCTTCGCCTTCGGCTTGGGCGACGCAGCCGGTCACGGCCAACACCATGCGCTTGCCTTCAGACGCCATTGCCTCTTTTTGCACGCGCAGACGACCCAGTTCGGAATAGACCTTTTCGGCGGCTTTTTCACGAATGTGACAGGTGTTCAAAATCACCATATCCGCGCCGTTCGCATCGTCAACGGCTTCAAACCCAAGCGGGCTTAAGACCTCGGCGATGCGCTCGGAATCATAAACGTTCATCTGACAGCCGTAAGTCTTAATGTGTAGCTTCTTCGCCACGCCGATTTTCCTTTTTATAACGCCCATATAAAACGCAAACAGGGGCCGAAGCCCCCAGATTTCTGCGAAATTAGCACCACACTCGCGCAAGTCAAGGGCGACGCCGTTCTGTGAGCAAAACCATACTCAGTCGCCGTCGGCATCTTCGGCCGGATTTTCGTCATCCGCCCCTTTTTCGGCCATGTCCTCGCCAGCTTCCAAAGGCACGCCGTACAATTCCAACTTATGACCGACAAGGCGGTAGCCGTGTTCGGCGGCGATCTTTTCTTGCAGGGCTTCAATGGCTGAATTGTGAAACTCGATCACCCGGCTTGAATTGATGTCGATAAGGTGGTCGTGATGGTCGCCGCCAGCTTCTTCGTAACGCGCCCGACCATCGCCAAAGTCCAAACGTTCCAAAATGCCGGACTCTTCAAACAGGCGCACCGTCCGGTACACCGTGGCGATCGAAATGTTGGCGTCGACCGCCACCGCGCGGCGGTGCAGTTCCTCAACATCGGGATGATCCGTCGCATCAGAGAGCACACGAGCGATGACCCGGCGCTGGCCGGTCATTTTCATGCCCTGGTCCTGACAGAGCTCTTCGATACGTGACGGCATTTCGGAACCCATGTTCCGCCTCCCTTGCTTTTTCTTGTCTCGCCTTTGCGGCTTTGCTCTTCAACGTGCCTATTCAACAAAAACCGACGGCACCCGGTTGTCGGATGCCGTCGGGTATATTTCCACCCTCATTCACCAAGGTAAAGCCTTAGTGAATGAGTCGGGTAAATTATTTCTTGCGAGCGCGGGTGACGGGCTTGCGCGGCTTGGTGCCAAGACCGATTTTCTTAGCCAGCGCACTGCGGTGCTTGGCGTAGTTCGGCGCGACCATGGGATAATCGGCGGGCAGCCCCCAACGTTCGCGATATTCGTCCGGGCTCATGTTGTAAGCCGTCTTCAAATGGCGCTTGAGCATTTTCAGCTGTTTGCCGTCTTCGAGACAGATGATGAAGTCTGGCGTAACCGATTTTTTAATCGCAACGGCAGGCTTGGGACGTTCCGGTTGCGCCGCTTGCGTGCCCAGGCCCGTCAAAGTTTTATAGACTTCTAAAATAACCGTCGGCAACTCGCCAATAGACACAGAGTTGTTGCTAACATACGAGGCGACGATTTCGGTCGTCAGTTCCAAAGCCTCGGTATTCTCCATTTTCTCAGTCATAATGATTTCTCTCAACCAATTCTAAAACGTTCATGCGCGAACGGGAGTGAAGTGTTTATTTTGTAAAAGATGATGTTTATATAAATGGGGACTACGTAAACATGCAAGAAAAAGTCACAAACCGATTATGATTAAATCAACACACAATATTAAAGCCGATTACTTTCTCGACATTACAAACGATGTTTGCCCTATGACATTCGTGCGCACAAAGTTGCTGATCGAAAACATGCAACCCGGTGAAACTGCGCTGGTGCGGTTGAAAAATGCCGAACCGCTGGAAAACGTTCCGCGTAGCGTGCGCGAAATCGGTCATGACGTTTTGTCTTTGGAAACGGAAGACACCGATGGCCCAGCAGATGGTGTTCATTTGCTAATGTTGAAGAAATCAGGCTAAACCGAAACCTCACACGCCATCACCAAGGCATCGACGCGCAAGCCGCCTGGGCGTGCGTAATAGGCTTTACGCCGCCCGGTTTGCTCAAAGCCCAGTGATCGATACAGGCTCAGCGCCGCCGCGTTGTCGGCGGCGACCTCCAGGAACATTGTCTGCACGCCAAGCTCAGCGGCCAAATCCAAGCCTTGCGCCATCAAGACGTGAGCGACGCCTTGATGGCGTGCTTGAGGTCGGGTGGCGATGGTCAGAACTTCCGCTTCGCCGCCGCCCCCACCCGACACAGAATCGCCAAACAAAGCCGCGCGAAACAGGACAAAACCCAACGGTTCATCGTCTGTGCGGTTGACCGCCACAAATCCATACGCCCCCGGCATGCGCAAAGTGGTATCGAACGACGGCGCGCTCCATCCCTCATCAAAGCTTTCAGCGTGAAGAGCCGCCAGCACCTCGACATGCGTGAGGCCCAAGCCAACCATATAAAAAGGGCGATGGGTCTCTGCCATGACCTTATGCTCTGGCCCGACCGGCATTTTTCGGCAACTTTGCGTCCGGTGGGCGCAGGTACAGCGGTTCGGGCGGCAAGGTGTTTGCGTGCGGCGCAAAACGTCGGGCGGCGATTTCAGCCACGATGCGGGTGTCGGGCAGCGAGGGCGCGGTGCTGAGACGCACGGCAACACCGTGTTCGGCCAACATGTCTTGCGCCCGCAAGGCCGCGTCGCCCACCGCCAAAACGGTGTCGTCCTTTTTCAGCAGCGCTGCCATCGCCGGACCGTCGGCGGCCTGCGGTTCGCACAAAGGGGCTAAATCGCAATCAAAAAGTTGCACGTAAATGTCAGCGCGCTTGCTTTCCACCGCTGCCAGGATGGTTACATTCGCCCCTTTGTTCGCAGATCGCTCATCGGCTTGAACCCCATGGGCCACGGCCTCCAAGGTGGTGACGCCGATGCACGGGATGCTCAACGCCAACGCCAATCCGCGCGCCGCCGCAAGGCCGATACGCATGCCGGTGAATGCGCCGGGCCCCCGGGTGACAGCGATGGCGCTTAAATCGGCTGCGACAAGCCCGGCTGATTTGAGCGCGGACACGGCCATCGGCAACAGTGCCTCAGACTGACCACGCAACATTTCCCGCGCATCATGGGCCAACACTTCACCGCCGCGCCACACCGTGACGGAGCATCCGGTTGTGGCGGTATCAAGGGTCAGCAGGGTGAGCGGCTTGGAATTCACGGTTTGTCCTTTTGCGTTCAGTGCGCACGTTATACCCTGCTCAAAACAATGATGCCAGTTAAGGAGCAAAACCCCCATGTCTTTGGTTGAAATCACCACCGCGACGCACGGCGTGGAGTTGGATTTGAAATACGCCACCGCCGACAACTTCACCGGCAGGCCGGTCTACAGCCGCGCGGTGTGTTACCTCCATCCCGAAGCCGAAAAGCTGTTGATTGCGGCGCGCGATCTGGCCGCGATTCAAGGCTACCGGCTGCGAATTTTAGACGCATTTCGCCCGACGGAAGCCCAATGGAAGCTGTGGAAACACACCCCCGATCCGGATTTTCTGGCCGATCCACGCCGCGGATCACCGCATTCACGTGGCGTTGCGGTGGACCTCACGCTGATCAATAGGGCGTCCGGGGCGGCGCTCGACATGGGCACGCCGTTTGATCTGTTTGACGTTAAAAGCCACCACGGAAATCCGTTGATCAGCCCGTTGGCTCAAAAGAACCGCTTGCTGCTGATGGGATTGATGACCACCGCGGGCTGGGACTTTTACCGCAATGAGTGGTGGCACTATCAACTGTTCGACAGCCGCGATTTCGAACTGTTCAGCGATGCCGACCTTCCTGAACCGATGACCGCGCCTTAGGGCTACAGCTTCAGACTTTACCGTATACCGGCACCACCGCGCCGCGTGCCGCGCCGTTGTCGGGTGACGCCAGATGCACGATGGTCGCAGCCACTTCGTCAGGTTTCGGCCAGGCATCAAAATCGGCGTCCGGCATTGATGCGCGGTTCGCCGGCGTGTCCAAGATCGATGGCGCCACGGCGTTGACCCAGATGCCTTCCCCAGCCAATTCTTCGCTCATCGCCTGAGTGATGGCAGCGACTGCGGCTTTGGAAGCCGTATACGCCACCATACCCGCGCCTTGACGCGGTTCCACGCCCGGACGGGCGGCAACGTTGACGATGCGCCCCCCAACATCAAGACCGCGCATGGCCTTGACGGCTTCGCGCGAACACAAGAAACAAGTCTTGGCGTTCATCGCCATTTGCTTCTCAAACGCGGCAGCACTGGTCTCGGCAATCGGAGACATATCGAAACCGCCCGCAATGTGGATGGAGGCCCAAACCTCACCGACCGCTTCATAAAAACGTTGCACCAAAGCCTCGCTGGTGAGGTCAACATGGGTGACCATCACCACCTGCTCGTGCTCATTGTGAGCAAAGCGCACCACTTCGCCTTCGTTGAACGCGGGGATGTGCACCGTAGCGCCCTGATCGAGCAGGCGGCCCACCACAGCGGTGCCCAAAGCACCCGTTCCACCGGTCACGACGACCTGTTTATTCTTAAAAATCATGACAAACATTCCTCAATTTATTCGTGCGTGCGTGATGAATATCACTTGAGCTTTGACCTTAAATGGAAACAATGACGCTTAAGATCAAGTATATGGGACGCGCAGAATGTTCAAACGGTATCGCTTTCTGGCCTTAGCGGGCGCACTGCTTTACGCATGCGGGCTGATTTCAAGCCCTGCATGGGCCCAAGATTACACTGAGCAGTATGCCCCCGACGACGGGGCGTCAATCATCATGTACCATCGCTTCGGCGAAAACGATTATCCCACCACCAACACCCGCTTGGAACAGCTCGACGCGCACATCGCGGAACTGGAAAATGGCAATTATAGCGCTTTGTCGCTTGGCGAAATTGTTTCGCGCCTCAAAGCGGGCAAGCATTTTCCTTCTAAATCCGTTGGCGTCACCATCGACGACGCTTATCGGTCCGTTTACACCGAAGCGTGGCCGCGCTTTAAAAAAGCCGGCATTCCGTTCACCTTGTTCGTCGCCACACAACCGATCGACCGGGGCTTGAGACGCTATATGACGTGGGAGCAAATCCGCGAGATCGCCGCCGACCCGCTGGTCACCATCGGCAGCCAAACCGCCAGCCATCTGCACATGGCCGACAGCACGGATGCGCAAAATATGGCTGATATCGAGACTTCCAACGCGCGCTTTCGCAAGGAGCTCGGCTACGTGCCCAAACTGATCGCTTATCCGTATGGCGAGTTTTCAAAGCCCGTGATCGAAACGGTTAAGCGCGCCGGATTTGTCGCCGGGTTCGGCCAGCATTCGGGCGCATTCGGCGCCACCGACACCATCGAAAACGATATTTACCGCCTTCCGCGCTTCGCCATGAACGAAAACTACGGCAACGTGGCACGCCTGAAGACGGCGGCTGGCGCTCTGCCAATGCCTATTCAAGACGCCATTCCACAAGACACCATCGTCGATCCTAACGGCAATCCGCCTTACATCGGCTTCACCCTACCCGCAGACCTGCCCCGCGCCGACCAAATGGCGTGCTTTTCCAATCACGAAGGCAAGCTCAATCTTGAACAGCTTGGCCCGCGCATCGAAGTGCGCATGACCCAGAAACTGCCCCAGGGCCGCACACGGCTCAACTGCACCATGCCCGCGAGTGAAGGGCGATGGCGCTGGTTTGGCATGCTTTTGTACGTCAAATAAGGTCGCTCGCCGGGCATACAAAAAAAGCCCGTCCAGGCAAACTCGCCGGACGGGCTTTTTTGATGAGCTTGAGAAAGCTCAAATATCCTCAAATCACTGGGGCGAATTTTCCATTATGGCTGAGGCGCGCCCCGTCCAGCAAATCCAGCTCGTTGCCTGAAATGATGGCGTGCAGCTCGGCGACATAGGCCGCGCCGCGCTCGGAATAACGATGCAGCGCACTGGCGAGGCGCATCCCGCTGACCGTCTGGCCCTTGGCGCGCATTTGAGCGCGCAAAGTGCGGAATTCTTTATACGCGCGGTGTTTGTTCAAGTTGGTGACATAAGACGCAACCGAATCGTACAAGCTGTCGAAAGCCCGCACCCGGTGCGATTTGCCCGTCAGGCGTTCTTTTGGAACGATGCCCTTGTGCTTTGCGGCAAAGGTCCATTCGCCGAACATGGCGTTGCCTTCGCGCACGAACCGCGATGTGCCCCACGCGCTTTCAGTGGCGGCTTGGGCCAGCGCCAAAGACGGCGGCACCACGTCATGGTGGGCCAAAAGGGCGTTGATATCACCACGCGCAGCGCCATAGCGTTCCGCCATCGCAGCCAACCACAAACGATCCACCGCTTTCAGCTTGGAACCGGTTTGTTTTTGCGCATGCAAATCCCACAGACGCGTGCGGTCTTCAACGATTTGCTCATTCACCTGCAACACCAACGGCAGCACGGTTTTGAAAAACACCGCTTTGCGCTGTTCGGTTTCACGAATTTTGCCGAGATTTTCAGGCAGGCTGACAAGGCTCAAGCGCGGAACGCCCGCATAACCCTGAATGACCGCGCCCAAATCGTAATCGAGACCGCCGTCCAGCGGACCAGAAGCCGTGACCATTGACGCCAACTCATCGATGTCGGCAATGCCCTCGCCCTTGAGGGCGGCGCGCGCTTGGGCCTCGGCGGCTTTACGTTGTGCCGGGGTGACGCCGGTCTGCGGGGTGAAGCTGGCCTTAGCCACGGAGATGCCGCTCGGCGCGGGCATCAGCCACGCGGTGGCGAACAAAATCGCCACCATAGATGTGGCTGCGCCCAAAGAGCTCCAATGAAATGTTTTCATGTCTGTAACTATCTCGATCTGTCGTAACAAAAGGTCGCCGTAATGGCCGTGAGGAACCCGTTTGCCTGAGATTGCCTTTGCAACATCCGGCGTGGGGCTCACCCCCCTCCTCGATCTGTCTCTTATACTGAGACGCTTGATCGACTGATCTGTGTTTCAAGTGCGAACTTGACGTTCTCGCCTGTTCTCCATCTTGAAATCTGGCGGCTCTTGTACGTGAACTTGAGAGACCTTTCCAGCCCCTTTTTTCCACACCCTGGAAGTACCTGAGAAGTCTGTGAAAAAAGAGATCGCCCCCGGCTCGGTGAGCCAGAGGCGATCTCAATATCGGTTCGGTTTTACCCGATTCGCGTGAATTTGATCAGTTGACCGCACGGACCTCGGTCACTTCGGGAACATAGTGACGGAGCATGTTCTCGATGCCGTTTTTCAACGTCGCGGTGGAACTGGGGCAACCGGCGCATGCGCCTTGCATGTGCAGGTAAACCACGCCTTCTTCAAACGAACGGAACACGATGTCGCCGCCGTCCTGAGCCACCGCCGGGCGCACGCGGGTTTCGATCAGTTCCTTGATTTGCTTGACGGTTTCGGAATCGCCCTCACCGCTGTCAACATCGGCCGCTGACTCATTCATGACCGGCGCGCCTTGGGTGAAGTGGTCCATCACGGCGGCCAAAACACGCGGTTTGACCACATCCCAAGCGGCCTCATCGGCCTTGGTCACGGTGACGAAGTCGGACCCGAGGAACACCCCGCCGACACCGTCGATTTCGAACAAACGCAGCGCCAACGGCGAGTTACCTGCTGATGCGGCATCGGTGAAGTTGGCTGTGCCCGATCCCATCACCTGGGTGCCCGGCAAGAATTTGAGGGTCGCGGGATTGGGGGTCGCTTCGGTTTGAATGAACATGGCCGTTCTCTCAGTGGTTAAATCTCTAATGTAGCCGGGAATATGGGGCTAAATGGGCCTCGTATCAACCCAGACGTCGGTATGGGTATCTTAAGCGTTCAAGAAACCCACCGTTTCTTTGATCTCCGCGATGATCGGCTCGGCGATGGCGCGGGCACGCTGAGCGCCGTCTTTGAGCACGGCATCGACATGACCGGTATCATCCATCAAGCGGCGCATTTCCCCCTGAATAGGGTCGAGCTTGGCCACCGCCAAGTCGGCTAAATGCTGTTTGAACGTGCCAAAACCTTCGCCCGCGAACTTGGCGATGGCCTCATCCTGCGTGGTGTCGCTGAGCGCCGCGTAAATGCCCAACAGATTAGCGGCTTCGGGGCGCCCTTCCAAACCCTTGGCGTCTTCGGGCAAGGGCTCGGGATCGGTTTTGGCCTTGCGAATTTTTTTCGCAATGGTGTCAGCGTCATCGGTCATGGCGATGCGCGACAGTTCCGACGGATCGGACTTGGACATCTTTTTGGTGCCGTCCTTTAAGCTCATCACCCGCGTAGCGGCGCCAAAGATCATCGGTTCAGGCAGCGGGAAAAAATCTTCGACGCCGTAATCGTGATTGAACTTAGCGGCGATATCGCGGGCCAGTTCCAGGTGCTGCTTTTGGTCTTCGCCGACCGGCACGTGAGTGGCTTTGTACAACAAAATATCGGCGGCCATCAGGTTGGGATAGGCGTACAGCCCAACCGAAGCATTTTCGCTGTTTTTGCCGGCCTTGTCCTTGAACTGGGTCATGCGGTTGAGCCATCCCAGGCGCGCCACGCAGTTGAAGATCCACGCCAGTTCCGCATGCGCAGGTACTTGGCTTTGATTGAAGATGATGTGCTTTTTCGCATCCACGCCCGACGCGATCATCGCTGCGGCAACTTCACGGGTGGATGCTTTCAACGCGGCGGGATCCTGCCACACGGTGATGGCGTGCATGTCGACGACGCAAAACAGGCATTCATAATCGTCTTGCAATTGAACCCAATTGCGCACCGCGCCAAGATAATTGCCAAGGTGAAGATTGCCGGTAGATTGAATACCCGAGAAAATGCGAGACATGTCGATATGCCCTTCCGTGTGGACCGGATGAGAGGTGGCCGGTGTTGAATCAAAGTTTGGAGGTTATGAACTGCCGACTGGTGCAGGTCAAGATTGCTTCGGTTTACGGCGCATCCAGCCTTTGACGTCGCCCAGGCTGGCCGCGCCCAACACATGGGCGGAGATCGCGTAGGCGACCATACCGCCAAACACGATGGTGGCGAGGCTCAGGGCTTTTTCGGACCCGCCACCGCCGAACCAGCCGAACAGCTCGACCACCAACAGCCAATCCAACGTCATCACCACCGCGGCCATGATCGCGACAGCAGACACCATGCGCCACAGGCGACACAGCAACCGTCCGTCGAAATGAAACTGGCCACGCCGGATCAGGAAATACGCCAGCAAACCGGCGTTGAGCCACTGGCTGATCACCGTTGCCGCCGCGAGACCGACATGCGCCAACGGCCCCATCAGCGCCAACGCCACGGCAATGTTCACGGCCACGCATAGCGCACCGATCTTGATCGGGGTGGACATGTCTTCACGGGCGAAATACCCGGGTGCGAGCGCCTTGACCAACACAAATGCCGGAAGACCGCAAGCAAACACCATCAGCGCCAGCGCGGTTTTGGCTGTGGCTTCTGCGCTGAACTCACCGCGCTCAAACAATGCCGAAACGATGGTGTCGGGAATCACAAACAACGCCGCCGCCGCGGGCAGGGTCAGCAGCAAAGCGAATTCCACCGCACGGTTTTGACTGTCCATCGCAGCTTGCGCGTCACCGGATTTGATCTGGCGACTGAGCAGCGGCAACAAAGCCGTGCCCACCGCGACGCCGACCACCCCCAGTGGCAACTGCACCAAGCGATCAGCATAAAACAGATACGAGATCGAGCCCGACACCAACAATGAGGCGATCACCGTGTCGATCAACAAACTGATTTGATAGATGCCCGCACCCGCCGCCACCGGGGCGATGCGTTTGAGCAGCCGTTTGACGTCGTCGGTCATGTGCGGGCGCACCAATTTGGGCATCCACCCGGCGCGCCGGGTGTGCCATATCATCCACGCCAACTGCACCACGCCCGCAACCGCGACACCCCAGCTGAGCGCATGGGCCGGGGTCGCTGTCAACGGGCTCAAGCCGAATACCGCCGTGATCAAAGTGATGTTGAGCAAAATCGGCGTCGCCGCGGCGGCCCAAAACTTACCCAACGAATTCATGATCCCGCCGAGCAGCGATACCATCGAAATGAAAATCAGATAGGGAAAGGTGATGCGCACCAGATCGATGGCGAGGTTGTATTTTTCAGGCTCATCGACAAAACCCGGCGCGATGGCCGCAACCACCCACGGCATCGCCAGTTCGATCACGATCGTAAACAGCAACAAAACAATTAACAGACCGCTTTGCGCTTGTTCGGCGAAGGTGCGCGCGCCGTGCGGACCGTTTTCATCTGCCTCGGATTCCAGCTTGCCGGCGAAGATCGGCACGAAGGCGAGATTGAATGCGCCTTCGGCAAATAAACGACGAAACAGGTTGGGCAGCTTAAAGGCGACGAAAAAGACGTCGGCCATCCACCCCGCACCCAACACCCACGCCACGGCGACATCGCGCACGAAGCCGAGCAGGCGAGAGATCAGGGTCATGGACCCCACGGTGGCGATGGCGCGTAACAGCAAAACGATAACCCCAAAATCAACAGGCCCCCACCATAGCCCTCAGGACTTAACGGATGCTGAACTTTGTACCCCTGTTTGGACCTGAGTAGGGACTTGCCATGGCGGAAAAAAGGCGCAAACTGCGCCCACACATCTGAATTGTACGGAACGGTCAATGACGGAAAAATTGGATTGTGTGGTGATCGGTGCGGGCGTGGTCGGTTTGGCCATCGCCAGAACTCTGGCGATGAGCGGGCGCGACGTGATCGTGATCGAATCCGAAAGCGCCATCGGCACCGCCACCAGCTCGCGCAATTCCGAAGTCATCCACGCCGGAATCTATTACACCCAAGGCAGCCTCAAAGGGACGTTGTGTGTCCAGGGTAAAGAGATGTTGTACGATTATGTGGATCGTCACGGCGTCGATCATCAGCGTTGCGGTAAATTGGTGGTCGCCACATCCCAGGCCGAAGTCGAGGTCTTGCGCCGCGTGATCGAAAAAGCCGCCGCCAACGGCTGTACCGAGCTTGACTGGCTAGATGGCAAAGACGCCATGGCGTTGGAACCGGAGCTGAACTGCTTGGCCGCACTGTCGTCACCAACCACCGGCATCTTAGACAGCCACGGTTATATGCTCAGCCTGCAAGGCGAGATCGAGGCGCACGGCGGCTGGGTCGCGCTGGAAAGCCCGCTGATCGACGGCAACGTCAGCGCCAACGGCATCGTGCTGCGCATCGGCGGACTTGAGCCCATGGAAGTGTTGTGCAACACCGTCATCAACTCAGCCGGGTTGAACGCCCAGGGCGTGGCGAATTATCTGCACGGCTTCGACAAGCATCACATTCCCGCACGTTATTTATGCAAAGGCAATTATTTTGCACTGGGCGGCAAAGCGCCGTTTTCGCGGCTGGTCTACCCGGTTCCCGGCACGGCGTCGCTGGGCTGTCACTACACCCGCGATCTGGGTGGACAAGGGCGCTTTGGGCCCGACGCCGAATGGGTCGATAGCATCAACTACGATGTCGACCCCTGCCGCGGCGATTCCTTTTATGAACAGATCCGGCGCTATTGGCCGGGACTCAAAGACGGCGCGCTGAGCCCGTCCTATTGCGGCATCCGCCCCAAGCTGCAAGCCCCGGGCGGCACGGCCGAAGACTTCCGCATCGATGGCCCCGCCCATCACGGCGTCAAAGGTTTGGTCAATCTGTTCGGCATCGAATCCCCGGGCCTGACCGCATCTCTGGCGATTGCTGAACACGTGCGGGCGTTATTGGATTAAGACCCTGTCACTTGAGATGTTTGCGAGTCCTCGTCGGGCAACGGATCGCCCCTGGATGTGCCGATGGCCTGCAATAGAGTTTTGCGCAGACCTTTGATTTTAGGCTCGGAATCGATCTTCAAACCGAACACGTCGCGCACATAAAACACGTCGACCACCCGCTCGCCATACGTCGAAATGTGCGCAGAGGTCACTTGCAAACCAAAATCGGTGAGCGCGCGGGTGACGTCGTGCAAGAAGCCTTGGCGGTTGCGGCCGTTGACTTCGATCACCGTCGCCGATTGCGATGCTTCGTTGTTGACCAATACCCGCGGCGGAACTTCGAACACGCGGGTGCGCGACGGCAATTGGCGAGTGCGTTCCGCCGCCAATTCTTGCTGCGGACGCAGACGTCCGGTCAGCGCGTCTTCGATGCGTTGCTTTAGGCGGCCTAGCTTTTCCTCACCCGTAAATGCGTGGCCTTCGACGTTTTGCACCCAGAACGTATCCAGCGCCATACCGTTGCCAAACGTGGTGATTTTGGCGTCAACAATGTTTGCACCTGACAGCGCCATCGCCCCTGCAATTGATGCGAATAGGCCTGGGTGGTCAAGCGTATGAATCAGCACTTCGGTGACATCGATGCGTTCCACCGCGCGGGTTTCCAGATACAGCGGCGTGCCTTCTTTATGGGCGTCGCGCACGATCTCGGCGTGATGGGCCAGATCATCCGCACCGTAAGAAAGAAAATAATTGGCGTGGCCCAGGGCGAGATACCAGTCCACGTCTTCGGACGACCAGTGGGCCAGCTTGTCGATAAGTTTTTTACGCACCCGATCCGCGCGCGCTTCCCGGCGCTGGGTCGGCAGGCCGCCCGTCATCAATTCCTGCGCACCATAATACAGTTCCCGCAGCAACGATGCTTTCCAACCGTTCCAAACATTGGGTCCGACCGCGCGCGTATCGGCGACGGTCAAGATCAACAACAGGCGCAAGCGTTCCGGCGACTGCACCAGTTCGACAAAATCCTTGATGGTTTTGGGATCGTCAAGATCGCGCTTGTAGGCGTTGCGGTTCATGTCCAAATGACGCAGCACCAACCAGGAAACCGTTTCCGTTTCCCATTCGTTGAGACCAAAGCGCGGGCAAAGTTTTTTGGCGACTTCAGCCCCCACCACCGAATGATCGCCGCCGCGACCTTTGGCGATATCGTGCAGCAGCACCGCGACGTACAGCACCCGGCGCGACTGAATGTCTTTGATCACTTCGGCGCTGAGCGGGTGGTCCTCGCTCAACAGTCCGCGTTCGATGCGGCTGAGAATATCAATGGCGCGAATGGTGTGCTCATCGACCGTATAGACGTGATACATGTCGTATTGCATCTGCGCCACCACGCGCCCAAAGTCGGGCACAAAGCGCCCGAGCACCCCTGAATCGTTGAGCCGCGACAAGGCACGCATCGGCCCTTTGGGCAACGTCAGCATGTCGAGAAACAGCTCGTTCGCCAACGGGTCTTTTTGCACCTTTTTATTGATGCGTTTTAAGTTTTGCTGCACCAGACGCAAGGCTTCGGGATGGATGTCGAGATCAAATTTTTCGGCCTCGCAAAACATCCGCAACAGATTGACTGGATCGTCTTTAAACACCTGATCATGTTCAACCGTCAAACGCCCGCCATCGACCTTGAAGCCGGGCATTTTACGTTTGCGAAAGTTGAACGATGGTATGGATATCCGCGATTTCTTGGTGTGCTGATGTTCCAACACGGCGCAGATCACACGGGTCAAATCGCCGACGTCTTTGGCGACGAGAAAGTAATGCTTCATAAACCTCTCGACCGCGCTGACGCCTTCGCGGTCGGTGTAGTCCATGCGCTGGGCAAGGTCATTTTGCACATTGAAGCTGATGGTTTCGTCCGGTCGATCGGCGAGGTAATGCAGATGACACCGCACCGTCCAAAGAAACTTCTGCGCTTTGTTGAAACGCAGGGCGTCGGCTTTGTGCAGCACACCCTTTTCGACCAGGCCTGCAATGTCATCGACGCGGTAGAGAAACTTGGCGATCCAAAACAAGGTCTGTAAATCGCGCAAACCGCCCTTGCCGTCTTTGATGTTGGGTTCCAGGACGTAGCGCGAATCACCCATGCGTTCATGACGTTGGTCGCGTTCTTCCAACTTGGCTTTGACGAATTCGGCTTCGCTGCCTTTGATCACATCCTTTTCAAAACGTGCTTCAAAGTCCACGAACAGGTCCTGATCGCCACTGATCCATCGGGCTTCCAACAAACTGGTGGAAATGGTGATGTCGGTTTTCGCCAAGCGCACCGCTTCGTCCACGCTGCGCGTCGCATGGCCGACTTTTAGCCCGAGGTCCCACAACATATAAAGCATCCATTCCACTGCATCGTTGGTGGCTGGATCGGGTTGTTTAGGCAGCAAAAACATCAAATCTAAATCGGAATGCGGTGAAATTTCCGCGCGCCCATAGCCGCCCGTGGCGACCAAGCTCATATCGTCGTCTTGCATCGCGAACACGTGGGTGATGGTGAATTCGTGAAGGGTGCGGATCAATTGGTCCAACAAAAATGCGCCCGCGCGCAAGGTCCGCGCGCTGGTGGCCTCGCCAGTCTCAAAGCGGCGCCGAATTTCCGTGCGCCCGTTTTCCAACGAATTCTTGAACAGCTTGAGAACCTGGCCGCGCGCCTTGGGCTTTTTGACATCGCCGCTGTGGGCAATCTCGCACAGCTCCGCCATAAAGGTTTTTCGACAAATCACGCCGCGCGGATTTTTGATTTTCAAACGCATTTTGTTTCCAACTGCCGTACTCGGTTCCCCAACCTGCCCGGCTTGGTATGTGATGTATATAAGATATCAAACCCGCAAACGAGGAGGAAATCGCGGCTTCCTTGTATCATGGTTCGGTTTTCGCTCTAATGACCGAACACGTTTTTCCATCAATTTCGGTTTACTCATGTCCGCTCAACCTTGCCAAGACGAATGCGAACACCTCATCCGTATCGCGCACGCCATGGCTGATGTGCTCTCAAACGCCACTGCGCAAAAGCAATCAGCCTCTTTGGACGAATGGTTAAGGCGCGCCACAGCGCTGCTCGACCATGCGAAATTGGAAACCATCGACGGAGAGCAAGCGCTGGAAAATCTGGCGTTGGACCTCAGGCGGCGGTGGTTGGGCGAAACGCACACAGGATCGAACCGCTACATGATGTCGCCGCCGCACGCTCAGGTTAAGTCCTTGGCCGATGGTCAGCGCATCCACTATCCCTATGATCGATGGCTCAAACCCAACCTCTTGGAGCAACGCCTCGCTGCCCACCGGCGACCGCCAGAGGGCTGGATTGGGCGTTCGCTGCTGTTCGCCAATGGCATGTCGGCCATCACCACAACGCTGCAACTTTATCGTTCGCTTGCGCCGAAGCTGTGGCCGCGTTCAAAAAAATCACCGTTGTCGCTGCATTGGTTCGGCGGCTATTTTGAAATCGCCCGGGCGTTGAAATTGCTGTGCGACGACCATCTGCATGGGCGTAAACACGCCAACCAAACGACGCTCTGCGAAATTGTCACGCGCGGCGCCGCGGATTTGATTTTGATCGAACCCGTTGCCGCCGACATCGATCTGAATGTCTTCGACCTCGACGCGTTCATCACGGCGTGGAAGCAACGCCGTGCCAAACGGCCCTGCACCATCATAATCGATGCATCGCTGAGCGCCGACACCTTTCCCGTGGATCGGTTGTGCCAGGAACTGGCCGACGATCCGCCCGCGATGATCGTCTCGATCCGCTCGGCTCTTAAGCTCGACCAGGAAGGATTGGAGCTGGCCAACGGCGGTTTGGTCGATCTGTGGGTGAGCGATACCCCCGTCAATACGGAGCGCCTGGACAATTTCGAATACGACTTGGCGCAGGCCCGCACCACTTTGGGCGTGAGCTTGTCGCAAGGCGAGTACGCGGCGTTGAGCGCACCTTTTTTTCTCGATGACAACTCCCTTACAACGCACGCCCGTCTGGTGTTCGCCAACAACCGCCGTTTTGCCGAAACTCTGAGCCAAAGCATCAAGCCCGATGCCGGCCTGTTGGCGCACATCAGCCACCCCAGCCTCAACCCCGCCAACGGCCTGCCATGGGCCGAGGCGCCTTTTGTCAATCTCAGCTACCGACCCGATCAAGAAAGCGCACGCGCCTTTTTGCGCGCGGTGTTGGAGCACGAAGCCACGGTGCGCAAGCTCAGCTTTCGATCCGGCAGCAGCTTCGGCTTTCGCGCTCATCGGTTCGAAATGGGTTTTGTGCGCGGGGTTAAATTCAACTCTCTGCGCATCGCCATAGGCGCGCGGCGCGGCCCGTCGCTCGACGGCGTGATCGCACTGTTCCAAGAACTCTCCGCCTATCCCGACTTTGGCGCACTGCGCAAAGCCTATCCCAAAATCGAAGCCCAGCACCCCAAAGACCGGGTGCAGGACGAAACCTGATCATGCGCACCGCCACCCTGCCCATTTTGTACAGTTTTCGCCGCTGCCCCTACGCCATGCGCGCCCGAATGGCGCTGTATGGCAGCGGCCAAATCTACGTGTTGCGTGAAGTGCTGTTGCGCGACAAACCGGCGCACATGTTAGAGCTATCAAGCAAGGGCACCGTGCCGGTGTTGCTGTTGCCAGATGGGCGCGTGATCGACGAAAGCCTCGACGTCATGCATTGGGCGCTGGCGCAAAATGATCCTCTTGGCTGGTTGCAGCCAAACACTGAGGATATGAACGCGCTGATCGTGCTTTGCGACACGGACTTTAAGCCCCACCTGGATCGCTATAAATACGCCAGTCGCTACGAAGACAGCGACCCGTTGGCACACCGCAAGCTGGCGGAGCGGTTTGTTCAACAGCTAGAAGACCGCCTCAGCGCATCGCCCTATCTGTTCAGTGAGCGCGCGTGTCTGGCCGACATCGCCATCACGCCGTTCGTTCGCCAGTTCGCGCTGGCCGATTGGGATTGGTTTTTCGCCGAACCCTATCCCCACGTGCAACGCTGGCTGAGCGCCTTCATCGCGTCCGCGCCGTTCACCGCCGTGATGGACAAGTATGATCCGTGGTCGCCGTGCGACGCCGACACGCTGATAACTGCGCCACATAACCAGACTTGATCATGGCGCTGATCACGCTACATCCAAAAGCAGTGAGCAAACCGTTCGTTTTAGATTAAGGATCACCATGGCCGTGTTATTTCGCCAGCTGTTTGAACCGCAGTCATCGACTTACACCTACTTGATCGCTTGTACCGATACAGGACAAGCGGTGCTGGTCGATCCGGTTCTGGAGACCTTTGACCGTGACCTCAAGATCGTGCGTGAACTGGGGCTCACCCTGGCCTACACCTTGGACAGCCATATTCACGCTGATCATTTGACCTCTGCATTGAAGCTCAAGTCCGTGGCGGGATCACAAATCGCCGTTCCCGCTGCCACTGGCGTGACCTGCGCCGATGTTTTGGTCCGCGAAGAAAACCCGTTCACGGTTGGTAACCTAACCCTCAAGGCGTTGTTCACGCCGGGTCACACCGACCACCATCACTGCTATGTGGTGAACGACGGTCCCTGGCAGGCCGTTCTGACTGGCGATTGCTTGCTGATCGACGGCTGTGGACGAACCGATTTTCAAAGTGGCTCATCGAGCGAACTTTACGCTTCGGTTCGCGAAAAATTGTTTAGCCTGCCCGACGATACGCTTGTCTACCCCGGACACGATTATAAAGGCCGTTGCGTTTCTTCCATCGCCCAGGAACGCGGCCGCAACCCACGCCTCAAAGACGGCACCGACTTGAATGTGTTCATCAAAATTATGAACGAGCTGGATTTGCCCTATCCAAAGAAAATGGACCTTGCGGTCCCTGCCAATATGTTGTGCGGCCAGTGTCCCGCCGACGTGCCCGAAGGGATGGAGCGACTGTGCGATGTGAGTGTGCAGGGCTAAACCTCAACAGACCCCCATTTGGGCACGAATCGTCCGGTACGCGCGACGTAGACTGCATACGCTGCACCAAATTTTTTGTGCATCAAACGTTCTTCCCCTGCCACATTCGCGTGCCACAGCGGAAATTGCACCAGCGCCCAAAACACATAAATCCAATGGTCGAGATACACCGCCAGGCCAAAATCAAAGCTCAACAAAAACGATGCATAAAGTGGATGGCGCACATATCGAAACGCGCCCCTTGTGATCAGGTCACGCCCACGACTGCCGACGGGCAATGAGTTCAAGCTCCACACCACCCCAGCCGAAGTTACGGCAATAGAGACAAACAAAATGCCCAGGCCCAGACCGTCGTGACCGTGGATAGGGTGGACATCCATAAACTGCGTCACCGCCCAAGCTGCCGCCAACATCGCGAGACTCAGCGCAAGTCCGCGCGGGCCAGTGCCGAATATGCGTTGAAAGGGCGTCATAAGAAGACCTCTAATCGCCTATATCCATAGCTTTCAATCTATAGAGAAAATCCAGCGCTTCGCGCGGCGTCATTTCGTCGGGCAGTACGGCTTTGACGGCCTCTTCGGCCTCAGAGGCTTTGCGCGGCCCCGATGCAGATACGCCGGGATTGGCGGGCGCGTGGGAAAACAGCGGCAAGTCGTCGGCGAGCTTGGTGACGCTGGACGACTGCTCGCCTTCTTCCAGCGATTTCAAAATCTGTTCGGCGCGACTGATCACGGCGGGCGGCAATCCGGCCAGCTGGCCAACATGGATACCATACGATCTATCTGCTGCGCCCGGTCCGACCTCGTGCAAAAACACTACATCGCCTTGCCATTCCTTGACCTTCATGGCGTGACAGCTGAGCCCGGCTAGCTTGGCCTGCAATGCGGTGAGTTCGTGATAATGGGTGGCGAACAAAGACCGACACTTGTTCACTTCGTGCAAATGCTCAATCACCGCCCAGGCGATGGACAAACCGTCAAACGTCGAGGTGCCGCGGCCAATTTCGTCCAAGATCACCAGCGCGCGTTCGCCCGCTTGGTTGAGGATCGCGGCCGTTTCAACCATTTCGACCATGAACGTCGAACGCCCGCGCGCCAGATCGTCCGCCGCGCCGACCCGTGAAAACAACCGGTCCACCACGCCGATGCGCGCGCGCGCTGCTGGAACAAATGAGCCCATCTGCGCCAGCACCGCGATCAGCGCGTTTTGGCGCAAGAACGTCGATTTACCCGCCATGTTGGGGCCCGTCAGCAACCACAATCGCCCCAAATCGTCGTCTTGATGGCAGTCGTTGGCGACGAACTTATCACCGTCGCCCGCTTCCAATGCGGCCTCGACCACGGGGTGGCGACCTTGGTCGATTTCGAAATCTACGCTGTCATCGACGTGCGGGCGGGTCAGGCGGCGTTCCACCGCCAGTTCCGCCAAGCCGGTCGCAACGTCCAGTTCAGCCAGGGCGCGCGCGCACAGCGCGATCACGTCGGCATGTCCAACCACGCGTGCGGCGAGCTGTTCAAACACTTGCAATTCCAGCGCCACCGCGCCGTCGGCGGCGCGGGCAATTTTACCTTCCAGCTCGTTCAGCGCGACGGTGGAAAAGCGCACCGCGTTGGCCATGGTCTGACGATGAATATAAGGGCCATCCGCGCCCATCAACTTATCGCCCTGCTTGGCCGGAACCTCGATGAAATAGCCCAGCACGTTGTTGTGCTTGACCTTCAAGGTCGCGATGCCGGTGTCAGCCTGGTAATCGCCTTGCAGCCCCGCAATCAAACGGCGGCTTTCGTCGCGCATCATGCGCAGCTCATCCAGATCGGGGCGGTAGCCGGAACGCACAAAACCGCCATCACGTGCCAGCATCGGCAAATCGTCGCCCAGCGCGGCGCCAAGTTCACCGACCAGCTCACCATGCGCGCCTAAGTGTTCAAGGCTTTGCTCAAGACCTTTTGAAATCGGTTTGCCCGCAAACAAATCGCGGGCCTCGGCGCTGAGGGCCAAGCCGCCCTGCACCGCCGCCAAATCGCGCGGCCCGCCACGGCCAAGCGTGATGCGGGTCAGCGCGCGTTCCAAATCGGGACAGCGGGTCAGCAAGGCCCGCACGTCTTCGCGCACGCGGGTGCCATCGACGCAAAACTGCACATCGCAAAAACGTTGTTCAATGGCCGAGACATCGGTCAGCGGTGCGGCCAAACGTCCGGCCAGCATGCGCGCCCCCGCGCCCGTGACGGTGCGATCGATGACCGCCAAAAGCGACCCCTTGCGCGTACCGGTGAGGGTTTCGGACAGTTCCAAATTGCGCCGGGTTGCGGCGTCGATTTCCATCACCCCGCCCGTGCGGATGCGCACCGGCGGCGACAGGCGCGGCAGTTTGCCTTTTTGCGTCAGCTCGATGTAATCAAGAAGCGCGCCCGCAGCCGCGATCTCAGCGCGGCTGAACCCACCAAAGGCTTCCAGCGTTTTCACCCCAAACAAGGTTTCCAGACGCTTGGCGCCGTTGGTGCTGTCGAACCGCGCGGCGGGTTGTGGGGTCAGCGCGTCGCGCCAGTCATCCAACACAAAGCGATACGCGTCGCGGTTCATTAAGCTGTCGGGGTGCAAAAGCTCGCCGGGCTTGAGCCTTGCGAGCTGCGCGCCCAACTGTTCGGGCGCGGAGGCCTGAGCAAAAAACTGCCCGGTGGACACGTCGATCCACGCCAAACCCAACGCGCCTTGGGCTTCGGCGATACACGCCAGATAATTGTTGGCGCGCGCATCCAGCAAGGAGTCTTCGGTGATGGTGCCGGGGGTGACGACGCGAACCACTTCGCGGCGCACCACCGATTTCGCGCCGCGCTTTTTGGCTTCCGCCGGGTCTTCGGTCTGTTCGCACACCGCGACGCGAAAGCCTTTGCGGATCAGGCGCGACAAGTATTGTTCGTGGCTGTGCACCGGCACGCCGCACATGGGGATGTCGTCGCCGTTGTGCTTGCCGCGCTTGGTCAAGGTGATGTCGAGCGCCTGCGCCGCTTTTTCGGCGTCTTCGAAGAACATCTCGTAAAAATCGCCCATGCGGTAAAACAGCACGGCGTCCGGATGATCCTCCTTAATGGACAGAAACTGCGCCATCATGGGTGTGACTTGTTGCGTCTCGGCGACGTTGGATTGGTTCATCTTGGCTATTTGAAAATCCGGCGGTGAAAAGTTCCTCACCATACCCAGCCACGGGGCTTGAAAGCAACACGTGATACGGCTCCCCATACCGCCCCCGTGCGGATGAAAATTGCCCCAAAGCCGCTTGGCCTGGGAACCGAAGCGGCCTAACATAGGTCTCAACATATGCTTTGATAATCAAAAAGAACTCAACTCGGAGACCAACCGTGAACAACTCAGTCCCCACCATCCGCGAAGCCGTCGGCATCTTTAAAGACCGCGCCAGTTTCGAAGCCGCCGTCCACCACCTGCTGGAAGGCGGTTTTGAACGCGCCGACTTGTCTGTTTTGGATGGCCACGAATCCCTCGACGCGGCGGGCGATCCCGGTAAGCCGTGGAAAGACGTCCTCACCGCAATGGTCGGCGAGATTAAATACGAAGGCTCGCTGGTTGCAGCGGGCGCGATTTTGCTGGCGGGCGGGCCGACGGCGGCGTTGATCGCATCGATCATCGGCGCGGCCACCGCGGGTGTGGCGGCGAAAGAGGTTCTCGACGAAGTCACCTCAACACCCGACAGCGAAGATTTCACCAACGCACTGGCGGCGGGCGGACTGATCTTATGGGTCAGCTGTTCCGATGCTGCCCGTGAACAGCAAGCCCAAGAGTTGCTCAAAAAATTCGACGGCTCCAACGTTCATATGAACGAACGCAACGCCTAAGCCCTCCCTCTCAACCCCAACAAATGCACCACATTTGAAAGACCTCCCCATGCACGACGATGATCAAATGAGCGCCCTCGATCAAGAATCCTTGGTCATGCACGCTCGCGGACGCCCCGGTAAAATCGAAATCCATGCGACCAAGCCGCTGACCACCCAGCATGACCTGTCGCTGGCCTACAGCCCCGGCGTCGCCGCGCCGTGCAAGGAAATCGAACGCGATCCTCAACTGGCGTACGACTACACCGCCAAAGGCAACTTGGTGGCGATCATCTCCAACGGCACCGCCGTGCTGGGTCTGGGCGATTTGGGCGCACAAGCGTCCAAGCCGGTGATGGAAGGCAAAGCGGTTTTGTTCAAGCGTTTCGCCGACATCGACGGCATCGATCTCGAAGTCGATACCCGCGACGTCGACGAATTCGTCAATTGCGTCAAGTTGCTGGGGCCAACCTTTGGCGGCATCAATTTGGAAGACATCGCAGCGCCCGATTGTTTCATCATCGAACAGCAGCTGCGCGAACTGATGGATATTCCGGTCTTTCACGACGATCAGCACGGTACCGCGATCATCACCGCGGCGGGCCTGATCAACGCCTGCGATCTGACTGGACGCGACATCACGGAGCTGAAAATCGTCGTCAACGGCGCGGGCGCGGCGGCCATCGCGTGCATCGAACTGGTGCAGTGTTTGGGCGTGCGCGCCGCCAACACCATCATGTGCGACAGCAAAGGCGTGATTTTTCAAGGCCGCGAAGTCGGTATGAACCAGTGGAAAGCCGCCCACGCCGCCGACACCGACGCGCGCACCTTGAAGGAAGCACTGGTCGGCGCCGACGTATTCTTAGGCCTGTCGGTCAAGGGCGCGCTAACCTCAGATATGGTCGAAGCCATGGCCGACAAACCGATCATCTTCGCCATGGCCAACCCCGACCCCGAGATTACCCCCGAAGACGCCAAGGCCGTGCGTCCCGACGCGATCATCGCCACCGGTCGGTCGGATTATCCCAACCAGATCAACAATGTCCTTGGTTTTCCCTATATATTTCGTGGCGCGTTGGATGTGCGCGCCACCACCATCAACGAAGACATGAAAGCCGCCGCCGCCCACGCCATCGCCTCATTGGCGCGTGAAGACGTGCCCGATGAAGTCGATATGGCGTATTCAGGCCAACACCTCAAATACGGCAATGACTACATCATCCCCGCACCGTTCGATCCGCGCCTGATCACCACCGTACCGCCTGCCGTGGCGCAAGCGGCGATGGAATCGGGCGTCGCACGGCGTCCGATCATCGACATGGATGCGTACCGCAACGAGCTGACCGCGCGCCTCGACCCCACCGCGCCCAGCTTGCAGGCCATTTTCGAAGACGTTCACCTGCACCCGCGCCGCGTGGTGTTTGCCGAGGGCGAAGAAGAAAAATCCATCCGCGCCGCCGTGGCATTTTACAATGCAGGCTATGGTTTTCCCATTTTGGTCGGTCGCGAAAATGAAGTTTTGGAAAAGCTGCGCGAATTGGGCCTGCCCAAATTGGACGGCGTGGAAATCACCAACGCCAAGCTGTCGGACGCCACCGAACGCTATACCGACGCGGTCTATGAACGTCTGCAACGCGAAGGTAAACTGTTTCGAGATTGCCAGCGCATGGTGCACCAAAACCGCAACATTTTCGCCGCCTGCATGGTTTCCCAAGGCGACGCTGATGCCATGGTCACGGGTCTGACGCGCAATTATCACGTCGCGCTGAACGACATCACCCGGGTGATCGATCCCTCACCGGACCAATCGGTGGTTGGCCTGACGCTGATGGTCGCACAAGGGCGCACGGTGTTTTTGTCCGACACCGCCGTCAATGTCATGCCCGACGCCCAACAGTTGGCCGACACCGCCATTCAGGCCGCCGCCAAGGTGCGCCAATTGGGACAAGAGCCCCGCGTGGCGCTGATGTCGTTCGCCAATTTTGGCAATCCCATGCCCGAACGCACCCAGGTGGTGCGTGAAGCGGTGAAAATTCTCGACGAATCTCAGGTCAGCTTCGAATACGAAGGAGAGATGAGCGCCGAAATCGCCCTGGATTATGACCTGCAGCGCCGCGTCTACCCATTCACCCGCTTGTCGGGGGCCGCAAATGTTTTGGTTTTGCCGGGCCTAAATTCGGCGAGCATTTCGTCCGGTCTGGTGCAGCAGCTGGGCGGCGGCACCGTGATCGGGCCATTGCTGTTGGGCATTTCCAAGCCTGCGCAAATCGCGCCGATGGGTGCAACCGTGTCCGACCTGGTCAACTTGGCGGCGCTCGCCGCGCATGACGCGATTTAAAAAGAGGGACAAACCGTGGCGACGTTTTACGATACCATCACCGATACCCAACACGACCTGATCGAACAACAGCACATTTTTTTCGTCGCCACGGCGCCCGATCAGGGTCGCGTCAATCTTTCGCCTAAGGGCATGGACAGCTTTCGCATTCTCGGTCCCAACCAGGTCGCTTATCTGGACTTGACCGGCAGCGGCAATGAAACCTCGGCTCATCTGCGTCAAAATGGCCGCATCACGGTGATGTTTTGCACCTTTGAAGGGGCGCCGCGCATCATGCGTCTGTTTGGCCGCGGGCGGGTCATCACGCAAAACGATGGGGAGTGGGCTGACATGTCGGCACGGTTTCCCGACCACCCCGGCACCCGCCAAATCATGGTCATCGACGTTGAGCAAACCCAAGATTCATGCGGGATGGGCGTGCCGCTTTATGACTATCAAAGCGATCGCGACGCGCTGGTGAACGGATGGGACAAGCGCGGCCCCGATGGCGTGCGCGACTATTGGAAAAAGCGCAACGCCAAAAGCATCGACGGGCTGGATCCATATCCGCTCGGCGAGTGAGTGCAAAAGGCGCAATTGGGGCCTGTCTTCAGTGTCATATTTCTGATACATAGCTTCCACAATTCAATGACGTCCCCAGCCGCATTCTGGGGCGGCCTCATGAGGGAAGCTTGAGACCATGACCGACACGCCCACCACGCCGCCCACGACCCCCACGCCCAAAGCCAAAACCTCACTCGACAAAGACCTCAAGAAAATCACCAAGGTCGAAGCCGCAGCTCAGGTTCAAGGCCAGGCAATGGCGCGCGTCGGGTTGGGCTTTTTGTTCTTGATCGCGGTGTGGATCTTCACCTCCACCCACGGCATGGCATTCAGCCCGTTTGTGGTCGCGGCGGCGGTGATTGGCGGCTATATGGCCATCAACATCGGCGCCAACGACGTCGCCAACAACGTCGGCCCGGCGGTCGGATCGAAAGCCCTGACGCTCACCGGTGCGATCCTCATCGCCGCCGTGTTCGAAGCGGGCGGCGCGTTGATGGCGGGCGGCGATGTGGTTTCAACCATCAAAAAAGGCATCATCGACCCCAGCCTGATGCCCGACGCGGCGACCTTCATGACCGCAATGTTGGCGGCCTTGTTGGCGGCTGCGCTGTGGCTCAATCTGGCGACCTATCTGGGCGCGCCGGTATCGACCACCCATTCCATCGTCGGCGGGGTGATGGGTGCGGGCATCGCAGCCACCGGATTCGCCGCCGTCAACTGGGGCACCATGAGCAAAATTGCCGCCAGCTGGGTGATCTCCCCGGTACTGGGCGGCGTGATTGCGGCGGCGTTTTTGTACTTTTTGAAGGTCAAGGTGCTCAACAAGGCCGACAAGATTGAAGCCGCACAAAAATGGGTGCCGGTGGTGGTGGCGATCATGGCCGGTGCGTTCACCATGTATCTGATGACCAAGGGCATCAAGAAGCTCTACAAATCCAGCTGGACGGAAGTTTTCCTTGCCGGTGCTGCCGTTTATGCCCTGGCTTGGTACGCCACCCGTGCGCGCATCAAAGTCAAATCCAAAGACATGGAAAACCGCCGCAAATCGGTCAACGCACTGTTCGTCTTGCCGCTGATCATTTCCGCAGCCCTGCTGTCGTTTGCCCACGGCGCCAACGACGTCGCCAACGCGGTCGGCCCCTTGGCGGCGATCGTGTCGGCAGCAGATAGCGGTGAAATCGTCACCAAGGCGGGCATTCCGTTGTGGGTGATGCTGGTCGGCGCGGTGGGTATTTCCATCGGCCTGATGCTGTTCGGTCCGCGCTTGATCAAGACCGTCGGTCAAGAAATCACCAAACTCAACCCGGTGCGCGCCTTTTGTGTGGCGCTTTCCGCCGCGATCACGGTGATCATTGCTTCGGGCTTAGGCCTACCGGTGAGCTCCACCCACATCGCGGTCGGCGGTGTGTTTGGGGTCGGATTCTTGCGCGAATACTTAAGTCACCGCGAAACCCAGCGCCGCCACCTGTCGCCCATCGCGGCGGCGGAAGCGGGTGCGATGGAAGGCCTGCACACCCTCGAAGGCGCCGCACCCGAACTGCAACACGTCCCCGGCCTCGCCCACACCAGCGACGAGACCGCAGATGTCGCAAAAGCCACCACCAAACCCAACGCGGAACTCAAAGCCAAGCAACGCAAACTGGTGCGCCGCCAACACGCCTGGACCATCGCCGCAGCGTGGATCATCACCGTGCCCCTCGCCGCCCTACTCGCCGCCGGGCTGTATTTCGCGATGACGGCGCTGGGCGTGAAGCCCTAACAGCTTTCGTTCCACACAGCCAAAAAGAGTGCGCCCGCCGTAAATCCTTGCCATAGTTTAGCCTGTGGTGAGGGGATTCGCGGATGTGGGAAACTTTTAAGACGTGGTTTTTGGCGAACCAAGACGATATCTTGGTGCCCGTTGTCAGCGGCCTGATTTTGGTCTTTGCGATTGGTTTGTGGAAGTTTTTCACCAAGCCGCAGACTCAACCTCTACAACAACCTGAACCGCCGCAGCCCATCGTCGTGCCCACAACCGACGCTGAAACGGCCAAAGAACTCGGCGTCACCGAAGCCGCGCTGCGCAACTTTTTTAAAATTCTTCAAGAACAACACGTCGGTGCGGATGAGCTGGACGCCAAACTGCGCGACATCGCCCAACAGCACAAAGACCTGCTGGAGCGCATCGCCGCCATCCCCGATGTCGACGAACGCACCAACACGCTACGTGACGACGCCGAAGCCGCCATCACCGACGGTCGCTACGCCGAAGCCGATACAATCCTGCACGACGCCGAAAGTCAAGACCTGCAAGCCGCCGCCGAACTCGAAGACCAACTGCACATCCGGAAACTGGCCGCCGCTACGTCGGCCTATGCCCGTGGTGAGTTGGCTGTCACCCGATTTAAATACCAAGACGCCGCCAGCCACTTCCTGCGCGCGGCAGAGCACACCCCGTACAATGAGCCCCGCACACAAATAAAATCCTTCAATATGGCCGGGCGAGCTTTTAGTACAGCGGCGGAGTTCCCACAGGCCGAAACTGCTTACGCCCAAGCCCTCACCGCCGCAGAAGCACAGCTGGGTGCAAACGACCCGCTCACCGCCACGGTTCTCAACAATCTTGCCCAGCTCTATAAAGCCACCAACCGGATGGCGCAGGCCGAGCCGCTGATGGAGCGCGCCTTGGCCACCGACGAAAAAGCCTTTGGTGCAGAGCACCGCAACGTTGCCAGAGACCTCAATAATCTGGCAATGCTCTATCAAGACACCAACCGCATGGAGCAGGCCGAGCCGCTGATGGAGCGCGCCTTGGCCATCGACGAAAAAGCCTTCGGCGCGGGGCATCCCAACGTCGCTATCCGCCTCAACAATCTGGCATCTCTCTATCAAGCCGCCAGCCGCATGGAACAGGCCGAGCCGCTGATGGGGCGCGCCTTGGCCATCGACGAAAAAGCCTTCGGCGCGGAGCATCCCAACGTCGCCATCCGCCTCAACAATCTTGCCATGCTCTACCAAGGCCCCAACCGCATGACGCAGGCCGAGCCGCTATTGGTGCGTGCGGTGGGGATTTTCACCGCTGCGTTGGGGGCGGAGCATCCCAACACTCTGACGGTGGCGGGAAACCTCGAAATATTACGTCAAGAGATGGCGGCGCGCGGCGACTGATCATCCTGCCCCCGTCACCCCCGGGCTTGCCCCGGGGGTCTACGTCTTTGGGTCGGTGCGTGTGAGGCGAGAACGTCGTGGATGCCCGGGTCGGGCCCGGGCATGACGATGGTTTGGTGGTGGGGCGAAGCGGCAGACGGGGTTAAGCGCCCCGCGCTTATTACTTCACCCCCAGCACCTCGACCGATTTGACGATGACGTCGGCGCCGGCGTTGATGATGGCGACGGCGTCGAAGGGGTCGCGGAAGCTGGCGTCGCGGGCGTTGAGGACTTTTTTACCATCCAAGCTGACGATCATTTGGCCGTCTTTGGCGCGGGTCCATTCCAGGCTATGGTTTTTTTGGTCTTCCAGTGTGGTGATCGAGGCGCTGTCGATGGTGCCTTCGCCGCGCGACGTCACGCGCAGCAGTTCCAGCGATGCGCCGCGCGCGGTTTGTTTGGGGTTGTAGACCAAGCGATAGCCCGCACTGCCGGTGCCTTGGGTGACGGCGTAGGCGAAGCTACCCTCGCCCTTCCACGACGAAAAGCTTGAGGTCAGCGCAAAGGTGTTGGAGATGCGCGCGCGGGTGCTGAGCACGGCGGGTTTGGCTTCGACCGCCGGGGTGGCGGCGGGGGCGGCGTTGGTTTTGTTTTTGTTGGCCCCGGACAACACCGCGCCGAGGATCGAAATGGCGAGTTCTTCTTTGCTGATTTTGCCCGACGGCGCGGCGCTCGCCGGGGTGCCCGCAACGCCCTTGGAGCGCAGGCCATAGCCTTGTTCGACCCAGAATTCACCGCTCACCGTGGTCCAGGTTGGATTGCGGGTGATGTCGCCGTCGACGAAATCGTCAAACATCAAGCGCTGGGTCCAGGGACGTTGATAGCGCGCCATCAAATCGCGCAAATCGCGCAAAAACATCCGATCCGCCGCACGGGCCTTTTCAGCGTCATCGACCAAGGTTTTGAGGTCTTTGAGCAGGTTATCCGCACTGGTTGCGCCAGCTTGCGCCGATGTCGCGCCGGGTGGCGACCACGATTGATAGCGGCTGTCTTGCGCATTGCTCGCAAACGGAACGGCGATCAAAACGGTGGCGAGCAGAGCACGGCGACACTGAGCAAACGACATAAGCACGAAACCTCCCCAAATTGAGTGTGCGCCCAGCTTATCAAGCCCGGCGCGCGGCTTCCAGGGCTTGCATCGACAAAACGCAAAAAGGGCGGCCCGATGCAGGCCGCCCTTTTGAACGCGTTCGTGTGCGAGGATTATTTCCCAGCGCGCGCGATGCCTTCGCGGATCAATTCTTTGGCGCGCTCGGGACCTTCCCAGCCCATCACCTTAACCCACTTGCCGTCTTCGAGGTCTTTGTAGTGGGTGAAAAAATGCGCAATCTGTTCAACCAAGATCGGGCGCACGTCGGTGTAGGATTCGACTTTTTCATAATACGGGTGCAGACGGTGAACCGGCACGCAGAGGATTTTTTCATCCACGCCGCTTTCGTCTTCCATCATCAACACACCGATAGGGCGCGACGGGATCACCACGCCGGGAGCCACCACGTGCTGGCCCAGCACGGCGGCGTCGACGGGGTCACCGTCATCGGACAAGGTGTGCGGAATGAAACCGTAGTTACATGGATAGTGCATAGCGGTGTGCAGGAAACGATCGACGAACATGGCGCCGGAGTCTTTGTCGAGTTCGTACTTCACCGGGTTGCCGCCCATGGGCACTTCGATGACGACGTTAAATTCTTCGGGGGCGTTATCGCCGATGGGGAGTTTGGAAATGTCCATAGTGAAAGCCGCTCTGTGTTGGGGGATCGAAAAAGGGCAACCTGCATGTTGCGCCGCACAATGTGGGTGTATGCCACGGATTGCGCGGATCGTCCACTTTTTTCAGAACGGTTTTAAGTCTTGGGCGGTGGCTCTGCGCTGGTTTTTTTTGCATCGGGGGGAAAGCGTTTGATCATCCACACCAACAACACCAAACCCGGTATCGCGGCAATGGTGGTGAGGATGAAAAACGTCACCCAGTCCACCTGGTCCGCCAGCCAACCGCCGCCCGATGACATGATGGTGCGCGAAAACGCCATGAATGAGGTCAGCAACGCGTACTGGGTGGCGGTGTAAGCCACACTGCACAGGCTCGATAAATATGCCACGAACGCGGTGGTGCCCATGCCGGTGGTGATGTTTTCCACCGCGATGGTCACCGCCAACATGCGCACGTCCGGCCCGGCCCAGGCTTGGGCGACGAATACTAGGTTGGATGCCGCCATCAAAACGCCGCACGCCAACAATCCGCGCATGACGCCAAAGCGCGCCAACACCACGCCGCCCAAAATCCCGCCGGCGATGATCGCGTTGAAGCCGAACACTTTCGCCACCGCCGCGATTTCGGTTTTGGTGAAGCCAATTTCCAAAAAGAACGGCGTTTTCATCACACCCAAAATCGCGTCGCCGTATTTGTATAAAAGAATGAACAAAATGATGCTGACCCAGCCGCGCCGGGTCATGAAATCAGCGAACGGGCACACCACCGCGCCGTACAGCCACGCCAAGGTTTCCGCCAGCTTGGTCGGCAGATGCTGCTTGCGTTCCAAGAACTCTTCGACCGCTTGCTCGCGTTGTTCGGCTTCCGGCGTGATCGCGACGTCCGGTTCGGGATTGATCAAGATCGCCACCATGCCGACGCAGACCAACGCCGCCATGACCATGAACACGCTTTGCCAGGGGAACATATCGGCGAAGATCAAGCCCGCCGCCGCCGTACCCACTTGACCCAGCCGCCAGCCGAACACCGCCGTCGCGGCACCGGCGGCGAGTTGGTCTTCGGACAAAATTTCAATGCGATACGCGTCCACCACGATGTCTTGGGACGCGGATGAAAACGCCACCGCCAGCGCGAACACCGCCGTCCACCACGGATCGATCCCGGGCTGCGTGAGCCCCATGGCGAAGATCGCGGCAAGAAGCAAAATCTGCGTGAACAAAACCCAGCCGCGCCTGCGGCCAAACAACGGCGTGAACACCGGCAGCGCCAGCTTGTCCATCACCGGCGACCACAAAAACTTAATCGCATACGGCAGGCTGACCAGCGCAAACAGACCGATTGTGGTTTTGGACACGCCTTCGTCCACCAACCACGCGCTTAAGGGATCGGCCAGCACGCCGAACGGCAGGCCACTGGAAAAACCCAAAAACAACAGCGATAGGACACGGCGGTCACGATAGACCTGGACCGATTGCAGCCAAGAACGCATGGAGTGCTCCGCTTAAAATGTGGAACGCACAGTGTCGGCGCGGGGTCTTGAGATCGGGTTAACACGCTTATGGCGCTACCGGCAATTCGAACCAAAATGTCGAGCCGACCCCTTCGGCTGAGGTAAAGCCGATGTCTCCGTCCATGTGTTGGATCAGTTCTTTCACAATGGTCAGGCCGATGCCGGTGCCTTCGGTCTTATTCTGTTCTTCGGACAGGCGGTGAAACGGCTGAAAAATCTCCCCTTGGCGGTCTTTGGGAATGCCATATCCGGTATCGGATACAGCGAATCGCCATCGCCCATTGGCGCCTTGTGCGCAGGTCAAAATGACTTCGCCATCGTCGCGATTGTATTTGATGGCGTTGGAAATCAAATTGATAAACACTTGGATCAGTCGGTTCTCGTCCGCCATAACTTTTGGCGCGTCATGCGTCGCGCAGTCGTCGGTGAGACTCACACCTTTTCGTTCCATCATCGGCGCATTGGCGACGATGCTTTGGCGAACGATGGACATCGGATCAACAGGTTGAATGTTGAGGCGTATCTCACCACTTTCGATCTTCGCCAATTCGAGAATTTCATTGATCAGGCCGTGCAGGTGCGTACCGGAAAAATGGATGTCGTCAATGTAGCCCTTTTGCATGTCGGTCAAATTTCCGTCAATGTTCAGCTTCATAAAATCGCTAAAGCCGATGATGGCGTTGAGCGGCGTGCGCAGCTCATGACTCATCGATGCGAGAAATTTCGATTTGGCTTCGTTGGCGGCTTCGGCGTCTTTTTTGGCCGTCTCCAATTGGGCCGTACGGGCGCGGACCAAATCTTCCAGCTTGGCGCGCGCGGTTACACGTTCGCGCGCCGTTTTGATGCCACCCATATGCCACGCCGTCAGACCGATGACGCCCAACAGCCACGTCAGACCGTGAGATATGGAATTACCTTTTAAGAATTCCGCCAGCTGCTGATGATATGGCGCCATCGGCACCATGGTGCCAACACCGCCCAGCACATCGCCGATCTCATAGCCTTGCACGCCATGACACTTGAGGCAGGCCTTGGTGGCGATCATGGGCCGGATCATACGAAAATACTCTTGCCCATCGCGGGACGTGATCCCTCGCACTTCTGTCTCTCCGCGCATGAAAGCGTTGATGGCGTCGGCTTCCCACGGGTCGGCTTCATGTTCAGGCTGAAACGGCGCAAGGCTCACCAAGCGGCCCTGAACGCCATACAGATCGGCGTATTCATCCATGATCTGGCGCACCATTGTGGAGGGATTGACCAACGTCAGCATGCGCCCGGACTCGGTCATCACATCGCGCTCATCGATATGTTCCATGAACGGACTTGGCGTCACGCCACGGATGGCTTCCAAATAAACACCGCCGTGCCCGGCCGCCCAACGGCGCAGGGCTTGATCTTTGTTGAATGCGCTGACGGCATCCTCGTGCGCCATTTCACTGGTGTGCGTCTGGGCTAAGCGGTTGTTCCACATAAACAACCCACCGACGGAAACCGTCCAAATCAACGCCAGCATCAGAGTGCCGTACAGCCTTTGACGTAATTCTTGATGTATCGCCACTACGCCCCCCCGACGCAATTGCAGCCTTTCATCACCCTACATTGATCAACAGACGAAAACAATTTCCAGTTTGCGGCACATCAATCATCGTCGCCGCCGCCACCCAGCCACCAATTCCCACCAAGCGAACCGCCATTGTTGGACGGCGAACCCGACGGCGACACATTGCGCTTTTTCGCGGGCTCCCACCGGTCGGTGTAATGACAGTTTCCGCAGCGCTTGGACGCATTGCGGTGACGCTGATCGTTGGGTGCCTTGGCGGCGTGACAGGTGACGCACTGGCGCAGTTCTGCGCGCGGCAACAGGTCGTGTTTAAAGCCCGCCGGTTTCCACTTTTCCGTCTTGTGGCAAATGCCGCACTTGATACGCATTTCCGCCGTCAGGCGGTCATGAGTTTTGTCTTTCGGCGTCGCGGCTTTGTGGCAGCTGGCGCATTGTTCCAGTTCCGCTTTGGGCAGCAAACTGTGTTTAAAGGTCGCCGGTTTCCACTTGTCGGTGATGTGGCAAATGCCGCACTTGACCCGCATTTCCGCCGTCAAACGATCATGGGTTTTATCTTTGGGCGTCGCAGCCTTATGACAACTGGCGCATTGTTCCAGCTCCACCTTGGGCAGCATATTGTGCTTGAACGTCGCAGGCTTCCACTTGTCCGTCACATGACACAAACCGCATTTGTCGGAGACACTTTTGTGCAGCTTGTCCTTGGGCGTCACAGCCTTGTGGCAGCTGACGCATTGCTCAAGCTCCGCCTTGGGCAGCAGGTTGTGTTTGAACGTTGCCGGTTTCCACTTGTCGGTGGTGTGACAGGCGCCGCATTTGACCAACATCCCGGGCGACAAACTGTCGTGGGTTTTGTCTTTGGGCGTATGGGCCGTGTGACACGCCGCGCAGTTTTCCAAGTCTTTCTTGGCCAGCTTGTCATGCTTGAACTCGACCGGCTTCCATTTGTCGGTGACGTGACACAGGCCGCACTTATTGGAGCTGGTGTCGTGCAGCTTGTCTTTGGGCGTCGCGGCTTTATGACAGCTGACACACTCGGCCAGTTCGGCCTTCGGCAACAGCTCGTGCTTAAAGGTCGCGGGCTTCCACTTGTCGCTGGTGTGACACTGGCTGCACACGGTCGAAGCACTTTTGTGGATGTTGTCTTTGGGCTTGGCATGACACGCGACGCAGTCTTTTTGCGTCGCCGTATCCAGCAAGTTATGAGAGAACTTAAACTGCGCCCGATACATCGCGATGCCGACATGATCGGAGTGACACGCGACGCATTCTTGAGCGGTGAGCTTTTGATGAAACGCGACTGGGGTCTTGCCTTCTTTTTTGAACACAGCCCCGCCCAAGGTGGTGCGGATGCCGATGTCCTTGACCTTATGACATTCCACGCACTTGTCATCGGACGCGCCGATGAACAAAGTGTGACAGGCAAAGCAATCACCTTCGATGTCTTTGTGGCCTTCGATCACGTGACCGGGGCTGATCATCAAGCTGGCGTAAATGATCGCCAGCACGGTGAGCACACCCATGTTGAGCCACAGAATATTTTTGACCAGACGGCTCATCTCCACCCCCAAAACATAAAGATCGAGAGAATGTGGCCGAGGGTCAAAATGCCGAACACGAACGAAATGGGGAAATGCACCACCCGCCATTTGGCCATCAAGTCATAGGTGACCGAGTCCCAAAAGACTTCGCGTTCGACCTCTTCTTTGGACAGACCGTGAGAGCGATAGCGCTCTTCCTTTTCTTTGAGATGCTGACGTGATCGGTGCAACAAGCGCTGGCCGACCATGCCGCTGAGCACATTGATGACCATGAAGATCATCGCCAACCACGGCAGCACCGCGTTGAAGTGAATGCCCGCATGCACCAACACCAAAAGCGATCCCGCCCAGGTCAACGTTTCGTGCAGCCACAGCAAAGCCTTAGGGCTACCGATCGTGATCATCTTGCGTTTTCGCATTGAATACATGAACGACAAGATGATCATGATGGTGCCGGGAATGCCCAGATAACGCCCCAGCCACACCAAATCCAACACATGCAAAACTTCGTCGGACAAAATCGCCGCCGCCACCAGCAACGTGAACTGACCGATGAACGGGAGGACCTCTTGACGCAGCAGAGATTTCGTTTCCATCCGCTTACGCCTCCAACGTCACATCATGTTTGGGGCGCGAAACGCACATCAAACAGGTGCCCGGCTCAGGATCGAAATCGGGGCTGTGGTTGTAACTGACTTCGCCGCTTTTGATGGTGGTCTGACACGAACCGCAGCCGCCCGCGCGACAGCCGGATGCGACTTCCACGTCGTGCTGTTCAGCAAAATCCAATAAGCTGTCGCACGACGGGTCCCATTCAATGGTCTTGCCCGATGTGGCGAAGGTGACACTAACGGGGCCTTGCGGTTGTTCCCCTTCGTCCGTCGGCTGATCTTTTTTGCGATTGGGGCGCGGGATCGATGCCGGGCCGAAGGCTTCGTAATGGATGTGCTGATCGGGCACGCCCCATTCATCGAGCGCCGGAACCAGGCTTTCCATCATCGCGCGCGGGCCGCAGATGTAAAAATCATAAACTTGAAATTTCAACGTGCGGCGCAGCACATCCACATCGACGCGACCGTCGTGTTGATAGTCGCGCCCCAGCTGGTCACCGGGCAACGGACGACTGTAGCAAACATGCAAATGCAAATTCGGATAGCGCCCGTCCAGGCGCTCCAAATGCTCTTGCATAGCTTGCTCTTTAGAATTACGCACACCGTAAAACAGCCAAATCTCGCGGCCTTCGTCGTGAACCAGGCTATCGTTGAGCATCGAAATCATTGGCGTGATGCCGATGCCGCCCGCGATCAACACAATGGGTGAGGTTCCGCGTTCCAAATAAAAATGACCGCTGGGCGCTTTGACGTTGAGCACATCGCCTTCGTCAACATGGTCGTGAAAATAGTTCGACGACATCCCCGGCGGCGCGTCCGGTTGGTCAAGCGGTGGTGGTACGCGCTTGATCGAAACCCGGTAACGCCCGCCGCCCGGCGCGTCGGACAGCGAATAACAGCGCGTCACCGCCTTCGCCGGCGCGGTGGTGGCGGGGTCGACGATGTTGAGCTGAAAGGTCAAAAACTGGCCCGGTTTAAAATCGGCCAAGCCGCCGCCGTCTTCGGGCTCCAAATAAAACGAACAAATTTGACCGTCGGGGGATTCCGTCTCGCACTTGGCGACGCGAAAGGCGCGCTCGCCCTTCCACGGCCCCGCCTTAAACGCCGCTTTAAGATCATCCAAGATCGGCTCGGACGGGGTCGGAACTTCCAGGCCCGCCATACGCTTTTGCATAAAACGCAAATCGCGCCAGCGCTTCACCAGCACCACAAAGGCGGCAATGGCCACCTGCACGAACGCCCCCAGCATAATGTACAAAAACAGCTCTAAAGCAGTCATAAAATCGCGGTCATTCAACGTCTTGGTTAAGACCCTTCCCCTCGGGTCAGAACGACCTTACTGCGTGTAGGGGTGGTTGTTAAGAGTCTGGATCAATTTTTGACCTGATATCCTGTTTTGAAGATCCACCAGACGATGACCATGCAGGTGAGCAAGAACGCGGCGATCATCATCAGGCTGAACTCGATGCCGACGTCGGCGATCTCATAGAAGCTCCAGCGAAAGCCGCTGACCAGATAGAGCACCGGGTTGAACAGCGTCACCTTTTGCCAAAATTCCGGCAGCATGTTGATCGAATAGAAACTGCCGCCCAAAAACACCAGCGGCGTGACGATCAGCAACGGGATGATCTGCAGCTTTTCGAAATTGTCCGCCCACACGCCGATGATGAAGCCGAACAGGCTGAAGCTCACCGCGGTGAGCACTAAAAACGCCATCATCCACACCGGGTGCGCGACCTGGATCGGCACGAACAAGCCCGCCGTGGCCAAGATGATCAGACCTAAGATGATCGATTTGGTGGCCGCCGCGCCGACGTAGCCGAGCACGATTTCAAACGGTGATATGGGTGCGGACAGCAGCTCGTAAATCGTTCCCATGAACTTAGGGAAATAGATGCCGAACGACGCGTTGGCGACGCTTTGCGTCAGCAACGACAGCATGATCAGCCCCGGCACCAAGAACGAGCCGTAGCCAATGCCGTCGATTTCCGAAATGCGCGATCCGATGGCGGAGCCGAACACCACAAAATACAGCGATGTGGAAATCACCGGCGAGACCACGCTTTGAAACAAGGTGCGCCACATCCGCGCCATTTCGAACAGGTAGATGGCTTTGACCGCATGAATGTTCATGGCGCTTCTCTCACCAGGGTTACGAAAATGTCTTCCAGCGAACTTTGTGTGGTGTTGAGGTCTTTGAATTTGACCCCCGTATCGTGCAGCGCGGTCAACAACGCGGTGATGCCGGTGTGTTTGCCTTGGGTGTCGTAGGTGTAAATCAAGTGCGCGCCGTCAGCGCTGAGATCCAAATTGAATGCGTCCAGCGCCGATGGCACCGTATCTAAGCTTTGGTGCAGTTCCAACACCAACTGCTTTTTACCCAGCTTGTGCATCAGCGCGGCCTTATCTTCAACCACGACGATTTCGCCTTTGTTGATCACCCCGACACGGTCGGCGATTTCTTCGGCTTCTTCGATGTAGTGGGTGGTCAAGATGATGGTCGTGCCGCCCGCGCGCAGACCATGCACCAACCGCCACATGTCTTGGCGCAGCTCGACATCGACGCCGGCGGTGGGCTCATCCAAAAACAAAATTTCCGGTTGGTGCGACAGCGCCTTGGCGATCATCACGCGGCGCTTCATGCCGCCGGACAGCTCCATAATTCGGTTGTCTTTTTTGTCCCACAGCGACAGGTCGCGAAGAACCTTTTCGATGTAGACGGGATCGGCCTTTTTGCCGAACAGGCCGCGACTGAAATTGACCGTCGCCCACACCGTTTCGAACGCATCGGTGGTCAGTTCTTGCGGCACCAATCCGATCATCGAACGGGTGGCGCGGTAATCATCGACGATGTCATGCCCCGCCACGGTGACGGAGCCCTCACTGGCGTTGACGATGCCGCAGATGACGCTGATCAAGGTTGTCTTGCCGGCGCCATTGGGGCCCAAAAGCGCGAGGATTTCCCCGCGCCGAATATCGAGGCTGACATTTTTCAGCGCCTCAAATCCAGTGGCGTAGGTTTTCGACAGATTGCTGATCGATATCAGGGTATCGGCTTGTGACACACGATGACCTTTCTCAAGAGTTGCTGCGTTGCGCCATTGTACAGGGATAAGTGGTCGTGCCCTGGTCCATCTTCAACGGAACACAAAAAAAAGCCCGGCGCAATTGACGCCGGGCTTTTTCAACGGTTCAACGCGAACGCTTTAGCTGTCGCTGTCAGCTTGGCGAGATTCGCGTTTGCGTTTGTTGGGATCAAGGTAGCGTTTACGCATGCGCACGCTTTGCGGGGTGACTTCCACCTGCTCGTCGTCTTGGATGTAAGAAATCATCTGCTCCAAACTCAAACGCCGCGGCGTGGTCAAGCGCACCGCTTCGTCGGTGCCCGACGAACGCACGTTGGTCAACTGCTTGCCCTTCAACGGGTTCACTTCCAAATCGCCGGGGCGGGAATGCTCGCCGATGATCATGCCTTCGTAGACCTTCACCTGGGCGCCGATGAACAGCGGGCCGCGGCCTTCAAGGTTAAACAACGCGTAAGGCACCGTGGCGCCACCACAATTGGAAATCAACACCCCGTTGCGACGACCCGGCAACGGGCCGGCGTAAGGAACGTAGGAATGAAAAATACGCGACATGATGCCGGTGCCGCGGGTTTCGGTGAGGAACTCGCCCAAGTAACCGATCATGCCGCGTGCGGGCACGTGGAACACCAAGCGGGTTTTGCCGCCGCCGGACGGTTTCATTTCCTTCATCTGACCTTTGCGCAGAGAAAGCGCTTCGACCACGATGCCGGAATATTCTTCGTCCACATCGACGGTGACTTCTTCCAACGGCTCGTGACGCTTACCGTCGATTTCCTGCATCACCACACGTGGGCGCGACACGGACAGCTCAAAGCCTTCGCGACGCATCTGCTCGATCAACACGCCCAACTGCAATTCACCGCGACCGGCGACGTCAAAGCCGTCGTTGGTATCAGACTCGGTGATGCGCAGCGCAACGTTGCCCTCAGCCTCGGCGAATAAGCGGTCGCGGATCATACGCGAGGTCACCTTGGAGCCTTCGGTGCCGGCCAGCGGGCTGTCGTTGACGGCGAACATCATCGACAAGGTTGGCGGATCGACCGGTTGGGATGCGATTGGTGCTTCGACCTGTGGTTCGCACAAGGTGTCTGCAACGGTAGCCTTGGCTAGGCCGGCAACGGCGACCAATTCGCCCGAGCCTGCTTCGGTGATCGGGGTGCGGTCCAGACCGCGAAAGCCCAGCAACTTGGAAATACGGCCCGTTTCGACGACTTCGCCTTCGCGGTTCAAGACCTTGATGCTCATGTTGGGCTTAGCGATGCCGGTTTCAACGCGACCGGTCAAAATACGGCCGAGGAAGTTATCGGCTTCCAAGGTGGTGGCGAGCATCGTGAACGGTGCGTCGTCGTTGACCTTGGGTGCGGGCACGTGTTCCAAGATGGCGTCGAAAATCACGTCCATGTTTTCTTGCGCGCCGTCCGGCTCCAACGCCGCCCAGCCGTTTTTGGCCGAGGCGAAGATGGTCGGGAAATCGAGCTGATCTTCGTTGGCGTCCATGGCGGAGAACAAATCGAAGATTTCGTCCTGCACTTCAAAGGCGCGCTGTTCGGGTTTATCGACCTTGTTCACAACGACGATGGGCTTCAAGCCCAGTTTCAGCGCCTTGCCGGTGACGAATTTGGTTTGCGGCATCGCGCCTTCGGCGGCGTCGACCAACAGCAACACGCCATCGACCATGCTCAAGATGCGTTCGACCTCACCACCGAAATCGGCGTGACCCGGTGTATCGACGATGTTGATGCGCGTACCTTTCCATTCGACCGAGGTCGGCTTGGCGGTGATGGTGATGCCGCGTTCGCGTTCCAGCTCGCCGCTGTCCATGGCGCGTTCCGAAACGGTCTCGTTGTCGCGGAAGGTGCCGGATTGTTTCAACAAAACATCGACCAGGGTGGTTTTGCCGTGATCGACGTGGGCGATGATCGCGATGTTGCGAAGGTTCATCGGGGGATGCCTTTTTAAATTGCGTCTAGCCGAGTTTGGCGGCGACGACTTCGTTAAGAGGGGTTTCAGGACGCGCGCCAAAGTGGCTGATGATCTCGGCTGCAGCGATGCCGCCGAGCCGCGCGCAGTGCGCCAGATCATCCGCGTGAGCGTTGGTGTAACCGAACAAAAATCCAGCGGCGTAGGCATCGCCCGCGCCGGTGGTGTCTGCGACGTGGGCGACCGGATCGCAATCGACGATGTGCACATTGTCGCCGCTGATCACGACTGAGCCTTTGGCGCTGCGCGTCAAGGCGGCAATTTTGCAGTGCCCGCGCACGTGTTGCAGGGCGGCGTCAAAATCATCGACCTGATACAGCGCTTTGATTTCATCTTCGTTGGCGAATAAAATATCGACGTGGCCTTCGACCAGCTGCAAAAAGCTGTCGCGGTGACGATCGACGCAGAACGGATCGGACAGGCTCAAGGAAACTTCGCGGCCCGCTGCGTGGGCCAGCTCGGCGGCTTTGACGAACGCCGCCTTGGCGTCTTCCTTGTCCCAGAGATATCCTTCCAAATAAGTCACTTTGGACGCGCGCACGACATCTTCATCAACATCGTTTGGACCCAACTCGACACACGCGCCGAGGAACGTGTTCATGGTGCGCTCCGCATCCGGCGTCACATGAATCAAGCAGCGCGCGGTGGATGCGCCCTCAGATGCCGCCGTGGTCGGGAAATGCACGCCGATGGCTTCGATGTCGTGATGGAACACTTTGCCGAGCGTATCGTCTTTAACTTTACCGATGAACGCGCCACGTCCACCCAGCGACGCCAGACCGGCGATGGTGTTAGCGGCGGACCCGCCAGAACACTCGATGCCAGAGCCCATGTCGTCATACAGCTTATCGGCGGCGTCCGCATCGATCAGCGCCATGGTGCCTTTGCTCATGCCATGGCGGGTCAAAAAGTCATCGCTCTCGTGGCTCAAAACGTCCACGATGGCGTTGCCAATCCCCACCACGTCAAAACGCGTGTCGGACATAGCTGCTACTCCTCAAAACAGAAAGAAGCCCCCGAAGCCGGGAGCCCACAATTTCCGCGCAGTATAGCGACGAAAGCTGATGGGGCAAGGGTTGAAAAAAGGAGCTGTATTTCCCCCTTGATTCATCCAATTTCAGCCCTGTCCTCATGGTGGGATCGCACGACCCTTGCGAAAGCATACTTTCGCGGCTATCTCTGGTGGAACGCGTCAAACGACTGAGATTTTCGGAGACCGCACCCTATGGGCCGTATTCTTTCCGCATATTATAAAGCGTTCGAACAATTGTCCGATCCCAAGACCCGTTCGGTCATTTGGGCGTCGATTGGTTGGTCGCTGGCGATTTTCATCGCTTTGTACGTGTCGCTGTATCTGGTGCTGAAAATCACCACCTTCATCGCCATCGGGCCGCTGGAGATGGTTTTCGATTTCATCGCCCAGTTCGGCGTGATGCTGCTGACGTGGTTTTTGTTCCCGCCGGTGGTCACCGCTGTGGGTGCGTTGATGCTGGACAAGGTCGTCGATGCGGTCGAGCAACGTCATTATCCCGAACTGGCCGTCGCCCCGGGCGCGAGCCTCAAAGACAGCATCGGGCCGGCGATCAAGTTTTTGGGCGTCACCGTGGGGCTCAACATTTTATGCCTACCGTTGCTGCTGATCCCGCCGCTGTTTCCATTTGTCTACTATGGCCTCAACGGTTACCTGTTGAGCCGTGAGTATTTTGAACTGGTGGCACTGCGCCGTTTGACCACGCCGGACGCCAACGCCATGCGTCTGCGCTGGCGCACGCCGCTGTTTTTCGCCGGGGCCGGATTTGCGTTTATGCTGACCGTGCCGATCTTGAACTTGATCGCGCCGATCCTGGCCACCGCGGCGACGGTGCACCTGTTCGAAGCGTGGCGCGCCAAGGACAAGCTTTCCGATAAGCCCTCGCCTTCTGCATCAAGTGATGTAATCGTAACGCCCAACGACACCACACCCACCAAGACGTAACGGATCATTGATGCAAAAGCTCATCATCTTAACGGCGGTTCTCGCCCTCGCCGCGTGCGCGGCGCCAACGGCTCCGCATTCGCCGGCCGTTACGCCTGAGACCGTCAATAACGAACCCGCCGCGCCCATCGCATCGCCGACGGTGGGCGTCACCACCGTTGCAAAGCCGAAAATCACCAGCGCCCAGTTGTTGGGCAAGGGTGGCTCTTGGGTCAAATCAAAGCTGGGCGAGCCGACCTTCGTACGCGCTGAAAAAGCCGCAAACATCTGGCAGTACAAAAATCACATCTGCGTGCTCAATGTGTTTTTGTATGTCGAAGGCGATGACCTCAGCCAACCTCACGTGTTGCACTTCGACGCGCGCAACGCCAAAGGGGCCAACACGGACCGCAACCGTTGTCTCGCCGTGCTGCAAAATTAATTTCTAGAGCGTCTTCGCCTTAAAGGCACACAAATCACGAACCGTACACACCGCACAATCGGGCTTGCGCGCCTTACACACGTAACGTCCGTGCAAAATCAGCCAGTGATGCGCATAGACCATGAATTCGGCAGGCACCGCTTTAAGCAGCTTTTTTTCCACTTCCAACACGTTTTTGCCCGGCGCCAACCCTGTGCGGTTGGAAACGCGAAAGATGTGCGTATCCACGGCCATGGTTGGTTCGCCCCAACACACATTCAGCACCACGTTGGCGGTCTTGCGCCCGACGCCAGGCAGCTTTTCCAATTCAGCCCGGTCGCGCGGCACCTCGCCGCCAAATTCGTTGATGAGCATTTGGCTCATGGCAATGACGTTTTTGGCTTTGTTGTTGTACAGCCCGATGGTTTTGATGTGATCTTTCAGACCGCCGAGGCCCAATTTGAGCATCTTTTGCGGCGTGTCGGCGATCTTGAACAGCTTTTCCGTGGCTTTGTTCACGCCCACATCGGTAGCTTGGGCCGAAAGCGACACCGCCACCACCAAGGTGTAGGGGTTGGTCCAATTGAGCTCGGACTTCGGCTCTGGATCGGCGGCGCGTAGGCGGGTGAAGAACTCTTGGACATCGGCTTTTTTCATAAAATCAACCTAACGCAAGAACCGGGTGGGCTCCAACCCCCGTCAGCGATATCTTAAGTTTATGAACAACGATTATGACCGCATCGCCGACGCCATACGCTACATCACCGCGCACCGCCTGGACCAGCCGGACCTCGATGCGGTGGCCACGCACGTCGGGCTGAGCCCGTATCACTTTCAACGCTTGTTCTCCCGCTGGGCCGGGGTCAGCCCAAAACGGTTTTTGGGATTCTTGACCGTGCAGCACGCCCGCGCCCTGCTGGCCCAAGACGCCAGCGTTTTGGACACCGCGCTGGATGTTGGCCTGTCCGGTCCATCCCGTTTACACGATCTATTTGTATCGTTCGAAGCGATGACCCCTGGCGAGGCAAAAAACGGCGGCGCAAACCTCACCATCACCTACAGCGTTCTCGACACGCCGTTTGGCCCGGCAGTGGCGCTGAGTACGCCCAAGGGCATTTGTGGGTTGGAATTCATCGAACCGGGGGAGGACCCCCGTGCGCGAGCTCAAAAATGCTGGCCCGGCGCGCATCTCACTAAAGGCTTAGAGCCCGATTTGGCCAAACGCCTATTTGCCCCAACCCCGCAACAGCCCATTCACCTGCACCTCAAAGGCACCAATTTTCAAATCCAAGTTTGGCAAGCGCTGATGCGCATCGCGCCCGGTCACCTCACCACCTACAAACGCATCGCCGAACGGGTGTGCAGCGCCAAGGCGGCGCGCGCAGTCGGCGGTGCCATCGGGGCCAATCCCGTCGCGGTTTTGATCCCATGTCACCGGGTCATCAAGGAAAGCGGCGTGGTCGAAGGCTATCGCTGGGGCTCTGAGCGCAAACGCGCCCTGATCGCCTGGGAGGGTGCCCATGAAGACCCTCAAGAGCACGCCAATACTCATTTTTGACTGGAAATTTCCACTGATGTTCGCCAATTATTTTTTATGCAAACCATCGATATTACAGAGCATGTCGAAGACAACGGTGGGCTAAAGGCGTTTATCATGACGTTGCGGCCCCGGCGCAGCGCAGACCCGCGTGTCGCTTACGGCTTTTGCGCCATCTTGGGCGTGTTTTGGTTTATCGCCGGTATGTTTTTCACCCTGACGATGGGCGGCTGGCCGCTGTTGGGCTTTTTTGGCGCTGAGTTTATTTTCATCGCCGGTATGGTGCATATCTTCATCCGCCGCACCGAGGTGGTGGAAACCATCGAGATCACCTCAGAAGCCGTACACATCACGCGCCGCGATCTTAACGGTCAAGACCACAAAGACTTTCCCACCTATTGGGCACAAGTCTCTTTCAACGGATCGCCAACCGAAAATGCCACGCTGGAAATCCGCAGTCATGGTGAAGCCATCGAAATTGGCGCCTTTTTATCAGCTGCGGAAAAAGTCCGCACGGCCGTAAACATCAACAAAGTGCTGCAACGTCTTAAGTCACCCTAAGCGCGTTAAAAAATCTCTATTTTGTATATTCACATTAATTCATGTTCACCAATATGAGTTTGTGGCACTGTTTGCGCAGCTCATAATCATTTCCTTGGCTATCCCCAATGCCGTCAAAAAACATCAAATTGCCGAACACCGCTGGTGAGCCTTACCCGCTCAAACGCCATTATTATACCCGCGTCATTCCGGCCATGGTGGCATTCATGGTGCTGCTGAGCGCGCTTTTATGGTTCGCTTTCGATCAGGTCACGCGCCATATCTATCTCGAGCAAGCCCAAACCCGTGCCGAATTGATCGTCGATTCCTTAAAAGACGCCGCACCCGAGCCTTGGCAAGCTTTTTTGAACGGAACCATTGCAGAGGCCGATCTAGAGATTTTAGGTCATGTCTTCGCCGAAGAGGTTGAGCGCCAAAAACTCATTTCCCTTAAAGTCTACGATCTGCGCGGCACGGTGATCTATGACGTCAATCCCATGCTGATCGGGGTTGTCGAGACCTCCAAGTCTTTGCGAGAAGTGATCGTCACCACAACCCCAAATTTAGTCCGTAAAGCCGCCGCCGACGGTACGCTGGCGTATGAAATTTACGCCCCCTATCTGGATGAAAACGGCAGTTTGCGTGCGATTTTCGAACTTTACGAAGAGGTTGGCTATCTCGATACGCTGCTGTTGGAAACGGCCGTGCCCGCGATCTCCGTGCCGCTAGCGTTGCAAATCATCTTGATGCTGATCTTGGGCGTATTGGTGCGCCGTGCGCAACGCGATATAGATCAGCGCACGGCGGCCATCGCCGCGCTCAGTGATCGATTGGAAACCTTCGTTTCGTCCAGTGCACTCAATGCCGCGAAAAATGCTGGTGACACCGGTAACATCCCGTCGCGCAAGATCACCTGCACCCTGTTTCACTCCGATGTGCGCGACTTCACCAGTTACGCGGAAGACAACCCGCCGGAACGGGTGGTGTTCTTCCTCAATGACCTGATGACCATTCAGGTCAAAATCCTCAATCATTTTGGCGGTGATGTCGACAAGATGATCGGCGATGCCTTGCTGGTTCGCTTTGAAGGCGAAAATGCAGAGCAACGCGCCATCGACGCCGCCAAGGCCATTCTTGATGCGGTGCGCCGCGCCTCATTGGCGCGTGGATTGGGCATCGGTATTTACACCGGCCAGGTAATTTCCGGCGCGGTGGGGCCGAAGTCCCGGCGTGATTTCACCGTCATCGGCGACAGCGTCAACATGTCAGCGCGATTGTGTTCACAAGCCAATCCGGGTGAAATCGTCGCCGACATTGAATCCATCAATTCTGCGGAATCCTTGGGTTTTAAAGCCGAAGAGCGAATTCAGGTCAAAGGTCGTACGGAATCGCTGGCGGTGCGTCGCTGGCATGTCGATGCGCTGGCGAAAAAAGCCTAAAACCAATTTTAAAGTTCTAAAGCCCCAACACGTCTTTCATATTATATAGGCCCGGTTTTTGAGTGCAGGCCCAAAGGGCTGCGCGCACCGCGCCACCCGCAAACACTTCGCGCGACGAAGCCTTATGGGTGATTTCCACCCGCTCGCCAGGACCCGCAAACATCACCGTGTGATCGCCGACCACATCGCCGCCGCGCAACGTGGCGAAACCGATTTCGCCGCGTGGACGCGCGCCAACGATGCCGTCGCGAGCCTTGCACGCCACATCGTCCAACTGCACATCGCGCCCCGCCGCCGCCGCCAGACCTAGCGCCAGCGCGGTGCCCGACGGTGCATCAACTTTATGGTGATGGTGCATTTCCAACACTTCGATGTCATAGAGATCAGGTAAAATTTGCGACGCTTTTTCGACCAAGCCCAGCAGCACGTTCACACCGACGGAGTAATTCGCCGCCTGCACGATCACCGCTTTTTCCGCTGCGTTTTCAACCGCGCCTTGTTGCGCAGCGTCCAGCCCGGTGGTGCCGATGATCAACGCTGCGCCATGTTCCGCCGCCAAGTCAGCGTGCGCGACGGTGGCGGTGGGCACGGTAAAATCGATCACGACGTCGGCGCTTTCAAACAAAGCGCGCGGATCTGAAGTCATTGCCACACCGGCGCTTTCGCCACCGATCAGCTCACCCAGATCGCGACCCATGTCAGCATGACCCGCAGCTTCGGTGCCCCCTGCAAGCTCTGCGTTCTCCGCAGCCTGCACGGCGGCGATCAACATGCGGCCCATGCGCCCGGCGGCGCCGACAATTGCGATCTTCATATTCCGTATCCGTCTTCGTTTGCGTGAACGCCAGATTTATCACCATCGCAAATCAAACACCACACCCTTGCCCCCACACGGCATGCGCACGCCACACAGGGGCCGCACATGCGCCACACGGGAGTCCACATCTCATGATTTATATCATATGTAACGCTAAGTTTTAACGTGTATCCAGAAAGGTACCTCTATCTATGAAACGTGTTTCAAAGCAAGAGCTTATCCGCGCCGCTTTCACCGGCATGAAAGTCGCTGAACGTAAATTCAGTTCATTGACATCCAACAGCGTCTACCTCAATCGCGCGCCGGAATATCTGCTGACCGTCAACGTCGCCGAAAAACTTGGCCAGAGCGCGCCAAATCACCTGACATGGCTTGAGTTTCAACTCAGCCAAGCACGCTCACAACCGCGCGGTCATGCACACCGGTCAGCGCACGAAACCATCAAATCACACGGCCGTGGCAATGGGCGCTGCGACATCCTCATGTGCTGGGCGGCCAGCAAAGAACCGCGCGCCGCGTTCGAGATCAAACGCGATGTGCAGTCGCTGGGGAAAATCAAAAGCGACGTGGAGCGTATTTTGTATTTGATGGGTGATGGCGTCGAGGGCAACACCTTGCAATTTGGCGCGGTGATGTTCAACACCATGGCCGAAAGCAGCCACGGTCGACATGTCATAAAGTCGCGCGTCTGCCAGTTTCGCGAACACCTAGAAGACTGGCGCACCACAATGGGCGGTAAGAACCGGCGTCTGAACATCATCGCAGGAAGCATCAAAAAACGCCGTGCAGGCGATTACTGGGCGCCCCTGGCGCTGGTGGCCGAGCACGCCCACTAAGAAACGCAAACTGAACTTAGCACCACGCCTTCGACAGAAGCATTCAAGGCCCAGGACTCATTGACCGCCTGCGCTCACAACGACACTGACAGCTATATATACTCTTATAGGAAGCATTTCACACATAAACTACAAGTTGATAATATCAGGCAGGCACGCGCTTACGGCGCGCCAACATGAAGCTGACGCAACACAAATCTCGTGCTCAGTACATGAAGGTCTAGTCTTTGAGATCTTCCCAGATTTCTTTGACTTTAGAAAAGAACCCGCCACTTTGCGGACTGTGCTTGTTTTCATCGCCGCCTTCGGCGCGGAATTCCGCCATCAGCTCTTTTTGCTTTTTGGTAAGATTAACCGGCGTTTCCACCGACAACTCAACAAACATATCTCCGCGAGAGCTGGAACGTAGAACGCTCATGCCTTTGCCGCGCAGCCGGAACTGCTGACCCGACTGGGTGCCTTCGGGGATGTTGATGCGCGCGCGCGACCCATCGACGGCCGGCACTTCGACCGAACCGCCCAGCGCTGCGGTGGTCATTGGCACCGGCACGCGCACATAAATGTTTGCGCCATCGCGCTGGAAGATGCGATGCGATTTGATCGACAAAAAGATATACAGATCGCCCGTCGGCGCACCGCGCAAGCCGGCTTCACCCTCACCCGACAAACGAATACGGGTGCCGTCTTCGACCCCTGCGGGGATGTTGACGCTGAGGGTCTTTTCCTTGTGCACTCGTCCGGTACCCGAACAATTGCGACACGGATCTTTGATCACCTTGCCCTGACCGTGACACGACGGGCAGGTGCGTTCGACGGTGAAAAAGCCTTGCTGGCTACGTACTCGGCCATGGCCTCCGCAGGTCGCGCAGTTGACCGGTTCAGAACCCGGCGTCGCGCCGGAGCCGTGACAGCTGTCGCACGCGACTGAGCCCGGCACGCGAATTTCTGTGGATTTGCCTTTGTAGGCATCTTCCAAGGAAATATCCATATTGAAGCGCAAGTCGGAACCGCGCCCCGACTGTTCCTGACCACGACCGCGACCGCCACCAAAGCCGCCGCCGCCGCCGCCAAACATTTCTTCGAAAATATCGGCAAAGCCGCCGCCGAAGCCTTCGAACCCGGCTCCGCCAGGGCCGCCAGGGCCGCCCTGTTCAAACGCTGCGTGGCCGAAACGGTCATAAGCCGCGCGCTTTTCTTCGTCTTTGAGGACTTCGTAAGCTTCGCTGAGGTCTTTAAATTTTTGCTCGGCGGCGTGGTCATCGGGATTGCGATCCGGATGGTATTTCATGGCGAGTTTGCGATACGCCTTTTTGATCTCGTCGCCATCGGCGCCCTTCGAGACCCCAAGAAGCTCGTAGTAATCTTGCTTCGCCATTCTTTTATCCACTCACCTTGAAGCTCGGTCCGCCAAGAACGCATCCGGCGGGCCAAAGCCCGCCGGACACTTGAGCCCGCCAAATACGTAAGGGGGCTCTCCCCGGCTTATTTGTTGTCCTGATCCGGATCGACTTCTTCAAAGTCGGCATCGACCACGTTTTCTTCCGGTGCTGCGTCACCCGCATCCGCATCGCCCTCCGGCGCTGCGCCAGCGGCTTCGGCTTGGCTGTCCTTGTACATGGCTTCGCCCAGCTTCATCGCCGCCTGCATCAACGCATCGGTCTTAGCCTTAATGGCTTCGGCGTCGGCGTTTTCGTCTTCCAAGATGGTTTTGGTGTCTTGGATTGCGGTTTCAATCGCGGCTTTATCTTCCGCCGGGACCTTATCGCCAAATTCAGCGACATTCTTTTCGGTGTCGTGAATCAAGCTTTCGGCGTGGTTCTTGGCGTCTACCAAATCACGACGACTTTTGTCTTCTTCGGCGTGCGCTTCGGCGTCCTTGACCATCTGTTCGATGTCCGCGTCGTCGAGACCGCCAGACGCCTGGATGGAAACCTGCTGTTCCTTACCCGTCGCCTTGTCTTTGGCCGACACATTGACGATGCCGTTGGCATCGATGTCGAACGTAACCTCGACCTGCGGCATACCGCGCGGTGCGGGCGGAATGCCGACCAAATCGAACTGGCCGAGAATTTTGTTGTCCGCAGCCATTTCACGTTCGCCCTGGAACACCCGGATGGTCACAGCCGTCTGGTTGTCTTCGGCGGTCGAGAACACCTGAGCTTTGCGCGTCGGGATGGTGGTATTGCGATCAATCAAGCGGGTGAACACGCCGCCCAAGGTTTCGATGCCGAGGCTCAACGGCGTCACGTCCAAAAGCAACACGTCTTTGACTTCGCCCTTAAGCACGCCGCCCTGGATGGCCGCGCCGATGGCGACGACTTCGTCCGGGTTGACGCCTTTGTGCGGTTCGCGACCAAAGATTTCTTTGACCACTTCTTGCACTTTGGGCATGCGGGTCATGCCGCCGACCAAGATCACTTCGTCGATTTCCGATGCCTTCAAGCCAGCGTCTTTAAGCGCGGCGTTGCATGGATCGATAGTGCGTTTGATCAAGTCGCCGACCAGGCTTTCCAGCTTGGCGCGGGTCATCTTGACATTGAGGTGCTTAGGCCCCGATGCGTCGGCGGTGATGAACGGCAAGTTGACGTCGGTCTGGGTCGCGCTGGACAATTCGATCTTGGCTTTTTCCGCAGCTTCTTTAAGGCGCTGCAAAGCCAAGCGATCCTGACGCAAGTCGATGCCTTGTTCTTTTTTGAATTCGTCAGCGAGATATTCGACGATGGTGTGATCGAAATCTTCACCGCCCAAGAAAGTGTCGCCGTTTGTGGATTTGACTTCAAACACGCCGTCGCCGATTTCGAGGATCGAGACATCGAACGTACCGCCGCCCAAGTCATAAACCGCAACCACACCGCCGTCTTTTTTCTCAAGCCCGTAGGCGAGCGCTGCGGCGGTCGGTTCATTGATGATGCGCAGCACTTCAAGGCCGGCGATCTTGCCTGCGTCCTTGGTGGCTTGGCGCTGGCTGTCGTTGAAGTAAGCCGGAACGGTGATGACCGCCTGGGTGACTTCGGTGCCGAGGAAGCTTTCGGCGGTTTCTTTCATCTTTTGCAAAATGAATGCAGAAACCTGCGACGGGCTATATTTTTTGTCGCGCGCTTCAACCCAAGCGTCGCCGTTATCGCCTTCGACGATTTTGTAAGGAACCAGGTCCATGTCTTTCTTGGTGAGCGGGTCGTTAAAACGGCGACCGATCAACCGCTTGATGGCGAACAGTGTGTCTTCGGGATTGGTGACCGCTTGACGCTTGGCAGGCTGACCCACCAGACGTTCGCCGCCTTCGGTGAACGCAACCATCGACGGCGTGGTGCGCGCGCCTTCGGCGTTTTCGATAACCTTAGGGTCTGATCCATCCATCAAAGACAGGCACGAGTTCGTGGTGCCCAAATCAATGCCGATAACCTTGCTCATATCTTTTATCTCCGTCTTAGGCGGACAACTGCGGCCTTGAAGCTCAAGCTCCGCGTATGTCCCCTCGGGTTTAGTGAGGCCTATGCCTCAATTCGCGTTTGATTAAATTTCGTGGCACACAGAAAAACTGGTGCCGGAGGGTATATAAGCCGGAGTTTTTCGCCGCGCAACGCTTGAAACGCGGAAAAATCCAGTCCGACCTGTGGCCGTTTTAGGTTTCTTGATCGACGTTCACGCCGGGCTCAGCGCCATCGGGCTCATAAGCTTGCTGCGCGCCGTCCGCCGGAACCTCGCCATTTTGTTCAGAGGGTTCCGCTTCGCCAGCGCCGTCGTTCGCTTTCGGGCCGCCGGTGGACACGATCACCTGCGCCGGGCGCAGCAAACGGTCTTGAAGCGTGAAACCGCCACGCAGTGCATGTAACACAGTGTTATGCGGCACATCGGGGTTTTCTTGCTGTTGCACTGCTTCGTGGATGTTGTGATCGAACGGCTGGCCTTCCGCGGGCACCGGCTTGATGCCGTGGCTTTCGAAAATGCTCAGCAGTTCCTTCATGGTCATGTCGATGCCGACGCACAGATTGTCGAGGTTCTTGTCCTCAGCGCGAGCCTCGTCGGTGACCATCATCATCGCCATGCCCAGATTGTCGGCAACGCGCACGATGTCGCGAGCAAAATTGCTCACGGCATACTTGCTGGCATCGGCTTTTTCACGCGCGGCGATACGACGGGTGTTTTCCATCTCCGCCATGGCGCGCAGCAGCTTGTCTTTCAGCTCGGCGATTTCCGCTTCAAGGTCGGGGACATCAGCATCGGGCGCGGACTCTTCGCCCGCTTCAGCTTCGGCCTCGGCCTCTAATGCTTCCGCCTCGGCTTCGCGCGCGGCATCGACCATGGCATCTTGTTCCGCCTGTGATACGCCGTTCAGCGCTTCGGCTGTGTCGTCAGCCGGGATTTCGTTCTCAGTGTTCATTGCGCACCTAAGTCTACGTCTAAAGCCAGTTTGCATTTATGATTGGGTGTGATGGAGAGGTATTTAGCCTATTTGACGAGACAATCAACCCGCTGAATGCGTGCATCGGCTTCTATTATCCGATTAAGCGACCCACAAGCTTGGCTGTGTAATCGACCATGGGAATAATCCGCGCATAATTCATCCGCGTCGGGCCGATCACCCCGATGGTGCCGATGATGCGCTCTTTGCTGTCGCGATAGGGCCCCACGATCAACGAACAGCCGGACATGCCAAACAGGTTGTTTTCCGCGCCAATGAAAATTTGCACGCCGTCCGCCGTATCGGCGCGTTCGATCAAACGCGCCATGGTTTCCTTGGTTTCCAAGGCTTCAAACAGCGCGCGGATGTTTTCCAAATCCGTAACGGCGTCCCTATCTTCCAACAAGTTCGCTTGGCCGCGCACGATCAGCGACCCCCCGTGCGAACCCTGACCTGCGCCGCCCGACCACACCGCCAAGCCTTCTTGGACGACTTTTGTCGTCAACGCGTCAAGCTGGGCTTTATGATTGCTCAATTCCGCCTTGATGGCGTCCAGAGCGTCTTCCAAGGTGCGACCGACTAGGCGCGCAGACAGGTAATTGGTCGCCTCGACCAACGCGCTGGGCAACACGTTGAGAGGAATTTCAATGATGCGATTTTCCACCACTCCATTTTCCGTCACCAACACCACCAGCGCGCGACCCGGACTCAACGCTACGAATTCGATGTGCTTGAGTGGTGCTTGGCTTTTTGGCGCGACCACCAGACCGGTTAGGTGCGACAGACCCGACAGCGCTTGGGTGGCGTTTTCCAGCATACCTTCCACCGACGTGCCCGATGCTTTGCATTCGCCTTCGATGGAGTGACGTTCCGCGCTGGTCAGATTGCCGACCTCTAAAATGCCATCGACAAACAGCTTCAGGCCCACTTCGGTGGGCAAGCGCCCCGCCGACGTGTGTGGAGAAAACAGCAAACCCGCATCTTCCAAATCCGCCATGACGTTGCGAATGGTTGCCGGGGAAATGTCCAAGCCCGACTGGCGTGACAAAGTCCGCGAGCCCATCGGATCGCCTGTCGTCAAATAGGCGTCGACGATGCGGCGAAAAATTTCCCGCGAACGTTCGTTGAGCTCGGTGATCATTTGGCGCTGAGGCCCTTTCCAGTGTGTTTTTGAAAGTAGTCGCACCCGTAAGGTCCGTCAATTGCTCCCATCTCGTAGCCGTGGCTCTTTACGTAGGCCGCCCCTACGGGTAGCTTGGCGCAACTTTTTTATGAATTGAGGATTTTGATATGAGACCCAGTGGCCGCGACCTTGATGTCATGCGCACCGTAAGCTTGGAAACCGGTTTTTCCAAACATGCCGAAGGATCGTGCCTGATCAAATTTGGCGACACCCACGTGTTGTGCGCCGCGACGCTGGAAGAGCGCGTGCCGCCATGGATCCGAGGCCAAGGCAAAGGCTGGGTCACCGCCGAATACGGCATGCTACCACGCGCCACCAATTCACGCATGCAGCGCGAAGCTGCACGCGGTAAGCAATCGGGCCGAACCCAGGAAATCCAACGCCTGATCGGACGCTCTTTGCGCGCCGTCACCGACCTGGAAGCCATGGGCGAAATGCAAATCACCGTCGATTGCGACGTCATCCAAGCCGACGGCGGCACCCGCACCGCATCGATCACCGGCGCGTATGTGGCGCTTTATCTGGCGTTTCGCAGCGCGGTCGAACGCGGTTTGCTCGATAGCGTGCCGCTGATCGATCAAGTCGCGGCGGTCAGCTGTGGGTTGTACAAAGAAAACGCGGTTCTGGATTTGGACTATCTAGAAGACAGCGCGGCCGAAGCCGACACCAACTTTGTGCTCACCGGCGCCAACGGCATCGTCGAAATTCAAGGCACTGCGGAAGATTATCCGTTTTCCGAAGAGCAGTTCATGGAACTGATGCGTTTGGCGAAAAAGGGCGTCGCTGAGCTGGTCGTGTTGCAACGCGAAGCTCTGGGGCTGGAGTAAACATCGATGACGCGAAAGTTTGAGGGCGGCAAACTCGTCATCGCCAGTCACAATCCCGGCAAAGTTCGCGAAATCGGCGAACTGTTGGCGCCGTTTGGCGCGGACGTGGTTTCAGCGGGTGATTTGGGCCTGCCTGAACCCGTCGAGGACGGCGTGACGTTCATCGCCAACGCCGAAATCAAGGCCCTGGCGGCAGCCAAAGCGTCCGGTCACGTGGCGCTGGCCGATGATTCGGGGTTGTGCGTGCACGCCTTAAACGATGAACCTGGTGTTTATTCCGCACGTTGGGCGGGGCCCGGCAAAGATTTTGCCGTCGCTATGCAAAAAGTCGAAGAAGCCCTCACAGCCGCCGACGCTCAAGATCGTAGCGCTCATTTCGCTTGCGCACTGACCTTGGCGTGGCCAGACGGGCACGTGGAAAGCTTCGAAGGCCAAGTGCACGGCACCATGACGTGGCCCGCGCGCGGCAATAAGGGCTTCGGTTATGACCCGACGTTTATACCCGACGGTTTCGACACCACCTTCGCCGAAATGCTGCCGCAGCAAAAACACGCCATGAGCCACCGCGCCAACGCGTTCAAAAAACTCGTCGCCGCGTGTTTCGCGAACGACTAAGCCTTAAACATTATTGCGATTGCTGGATTTCCTGCACCGCTTTGACGACGCATTCATCGATGGCGTAAGCCCGTGCGGGGCCTGGCAGGTAAGCTTTTTTGTCCCCACCCAACTTTGAAATATCTTGTTCGATGGCCCTGAGGTCGTCAGCGTCCATTTGGTGATTTTTCACCAACTGATGGGCAGCATAGCAATCGGCCTGTTGCTCGCGGTCGGGTCCAAAGTTGCCCAACGTGTGCCCCAGCTGCTGGTGCGCACATTCGTGCGCCAACCAAAACCACCGCGTGGCGGGCTGAAACACGGCCATCACATTGGGGTTGATCACGATGGTGCGCTGGCCCTGGTCGTTGCGCCGCGCCACGGCGACGTTTTGCAGCGTGGTGTCGACCAAAATCGGCACATTCTCACCATCTGGAAGCGTACACGTATAGGCGGGAGCTTGCGCATACGCGGCGAGCGCGCTCACCATCGCCAAGCCCATTGCACATACCGTCAACATCAACTTCATGCTTTTAAACATCATCATCCTTTCGTTAAATCACCTTTGGGGATTGACCCGCAAAGGCCAATGCATGAACGTAAGACGTCTCAACCTTGCACTTTGTGCCAAAAAACGGACGCCCAAATGGCCGCCGACACATCGCCCAACCCACAATCGACCGAGCCTCTTGCCTTATACGTGCATTGGCCGTGGTGCTTGGCGAAATGCCCCTACTGCGATTTTAATTCACGCCCCCTTTCGCCCGGTGAACGCGATCAGGCGGACTACCGTGACGCTATTTTGCACGAGCTAAACCATTACGCTATGCAAACGAAGGGCCGGGCGCTGGGCAGTATTTTCTTTGGCGGCGGAACGCCAAGCCTCATCTCACCCGACACCATCCACGCCATCATTGAGGCTGCCGAGGATCGCTGGGGTTTTCAAAATGATTGCGAAATAACTTTAGAGGCCAACCCGACCTCCATCGAGGCCGCCAAATTTCGCGCCTTTCAAGACGCCGGCGTCAATCGCGTTTCCATTGGCGTACAAGCGCTCAATGATGAGGATTTACTGGCCCTTGGCCGAGAACATTCAACACGAGAAGCGCTAGAAGCGCTGGACATCGCCAGCGCCATTTTTAACCGTTACACTTTCGATCTGATATACGCACGCGCCGGTCAAGGACAGGGCGATTGGGCCGACGAGTTGGAACACGCGCTGACGATGACCAACGGACACATTTCGCTTTATCAATTAACCATCGAACCGGGCACCGCGTTTTTCCGCCAAAACATGCCTGAGGCCGACGAAGACCTCGCCGCCGATCTGTATCAAATGACCCAAGAGATCTGCACGGACGCCGGACTGCCCGCTTATGAGATTTCCAACCACGCCAAGCCCGGCTTAGAAAGCCGTCACAACATCACCTATTGGACCGGCGGCGATTACGTCGGCATCGGTCCCGGCGCGCATGGGCGTCTGACCGCCCTGCCAACGCCTGACCGCACCATGTCCATCACCCGCGCCACCCACCAAATCGCTGATCCGGCGCGCTGGTTGGACGCGGTGAGCACAAAAGGCCACGCCACCGCCAAAGTCCGTGAGCTGGGCCGCTATGAACGCTTGGAAGAACTGGTGCTGTCTGGTCTGCGCCTCACCGAAGGTCTCGACGCGGCGCGTTTCGCCCGTCAGTACGGCCAAGACCTGTTATCGGCGCTCAACAGCAGCGCGGTTTTGGACTTACAAAACGCTGGGTTGATTGCGGTGGACAAGCGCGGCGTGCGCGCCACGCAGCAAGGACGCCTGATCCTGAACGCCATCATCAGCCGCTTGCTGGACGACCCGGACCCCGTCAACGCACCCGATTAACCCCTATTAACTAAGGGAACGCTTTGGGCGCAGGATCAACGATGGAGGCGTCTTTGCGCTGCACCTGCATCACCGCCAGACCACGCTCAGCCGCGCCAGATGGCGTAAAGCGGAAAATACCGTCGCGCCCGGCAAAACCGCCCGCTTGGGCCAAAACCTCAACGCCATAGGGTTGCGGCACGTTTTGCGCGCCCAGCACAACCGCCAACGCGGTGGCGTCATACGCCAGCGTCGCAAGACGGTGCGGACGATTGCCGTAAGCGGTCAGGTATTTGTCGGAAAAGGCTTGGCGCACGCTGGGATCGGGGGCCGCAAACCAGCCACCGACCAACGCCGGTTCCGCGCCAAGGCCGGCTTCATCCCATTGGCCGGTGCCAAGAATTTTGACCTTTTTCGGATCAACATCGTAAAATGGCAGCATCGCCGCCACCGCAATCAGACGCTTGCCGCCGTCGGCCAATAACAAAGCGTCGAACGGCACCTCGCCAAGCGTCTGTAAATTTTCCAGCCGCTTAAGCGCCAGCCGAGAAACCTCGTCACCGCGCGCTTCAAGAGTGCGGCGCTGATCCATCAATGCGGCGCGACGATCATCGTAATGGGCGATACGCTTGACCGGTTCGGAGAAATCACTGACTTGAGGCGGATAAAATTCGCTTTGCACCACAAACCCGCCCGCTTGCCACACGGCGGCGTTAAACGCAGCCGACACCGCATCGCCATATGCGCCTTCGGGGGCCAACAACGCAAAGCGCTGCGCGCCTGTGCTGGCGGCGAAATCGACCACGCGCTTGACTTCATCGCCGGGGAAAAAGCCCATGGTGTAAACACCTTCGCCCGCAATGGTGCGATCAGATGAAAATGCCACCACCGGCACAGCGGCGACGCGCGCCAAATCGGCCACGGCGCGCACCGATGTGGACAACAGCGGACCGATGATCAACTGCGCCCCATCGCCAATGGCCAAGCGTGCAGCTTCTGCCGCACCTTCGGGTGAGCCTTGGGTGTCGTGAACCAACAGCTCAAAATCGGAACCGGCAAATTCAAACAGCGCCATTTGCGACGCGTTCAACATCGCCGAGCCGACGCGCTGGTTGGCGCCCGACAGCGGCAACAAGATCGCCACGCGTAAGCCGCGCGCACCGGGCAAGGACGGTGGCTCAATCAGCTCCCCCGTCGCATCCGTCTGGGTGGTGGCCTGGGGAATACGGCCAATCAGATCGTCCAAGGACGGTAACAAAGGCGGGCGCGGCAAGGGCGCATCCGCAGGACGGTTAGCCATTTGCGGACCGACGCCGCCCGACGCGGCGTGCGACATATGGCCCGACTGCTGCGCTTGATCCGCCGTCGGCGTTTTTTGCGCGCTGGCTTGCGGCGGATTGGCGAGCTTCGGTTTGGCGCCAAACCCCGCCTGTTCACAGCCCATCAGAAGCACACTCATAAAGGCCATGACGATACCGGCATGCAGCCGCGACAAACTCGAATTGATGGTCAAATTGCGCATGTGCGGCCTGGAGCCTCCTGCAAAAACTGCTACTCTTTCACTCGATAGTATCGTGCGCAAAGAAAGCGGCCAAATTTTGGTGAAGGGTAACGGGCAGAACCGCATGAGTAAACCGTCTGATCACACAAAATCATCCCGTTCAAAATCATCTAAAGTGCGCGCACAAAAACGCGGACGCTGGGCCGAAAGCCTCACGGCGCTCTATCTACGCCTCACCGGTCACCAAGTGATGGCGCGCAATTACAAAACCCAAGTGGGCGAGATCGATCTGGTTGCGCGGCGCGCCAACACGCTGAGCTTCGTCGAAGTCAAAGCCCGCGCCAACGCAGCCCTTGCCGCCGAGGCCATCTCCGCACAGCAACGCCGCCGCATTCAGCGCACGGCCGAGTGGTTCTTAATGCAAAACCCGGATCTTCAAACCTGCGATATTCGCTTTGATGTGGCCTTGGTCACAGGCCCGTTTCGGCTCACCATGTTACGCGGTGCATGGCGTGTCGAATAAGCGCGAAACCACGCTTTGTTAACCAACGCCCCGTAAACTGCAGCGTACACCGAGCACCAAAGCCATCGTTGAGCGAGATTATAAAATGACCATTTCATCCATCGCCCGGATCGCCGTTACGTCCATCGCTCTTGGCGGCGCTTTGCTTGCCACCGCCGCTTGCACCCCGGTTGGCGTGGTGTTGGGTATCGGCGCCGGCACCGGCCTGGCGGCTTATCAAGAGCGCGGCGTCGATGGCGTAGCTCGCGACTTGGGACTTTCCAGCCGCATCATTGATCAATATGCGCGCTTTGATCACACTTTGCTCGCTCACATCGGTGTTGAGGTCTACGAAAGCCGCGCCCTGTTGACCGGACAAGTCAAAACCGAAACGGAACGCGCCGACGCCGTGCGTCTGGCGTGGAAAGTCGACGGTATTGTTGATGTCATCAACGAAATTCATGTCACGTCCGATGGCGGCGTCATCGACACCGCACGCGACAGCTGGATTTCCGCGCAACTGGAAGCCGAACTGACATTCGATGAAAAAATCCTCGCCATCAATTACACAATCGAAACCGTCGGCGGCACGGTGTACCTGATCGGCATCGCACAAAACGATGCCGAACTTGAGCGGGTTAAAAACCACGCCCGGTCCATCGCATACGTCCGCCACATCGTCAGCCATGTGCGCGTTAAAAAGCCGACGCCGCCAACACCGATCCCACCGCAAGGGAGTTAATATATGAGCACGGAAGAGGCCCTGCGTCGCATCGGCGCGCTGAATGCCAACGCCATCGATTCACTCGAAGGCGCATTGTGGCTGGCCAAATGGGCTGAACCGACCCTGAACCTGGGTGCTTACCGCCGCCACCTTGATACCTTGGCCTCTGACGCCCGTGCTTATCTGGCCGACGATCAAAACGATGACGCGATGGCGGTGGAAGCCGCCCGGCAAATTCTCGCCCGCAGATATGGTTATGGCGGTGCCGCAACGTCAGCCGGACGGCTGATCGAGGCCAATATCGCGCGTACAATTGACCGTCGCCAAGGCGGCTCAATGATTCTAGCGCTGCTTTACCGTCACGTGTTTGAGGCCCTGGACCGCGACGTCGAAATCATCGATTTTGCCCCCCGCACCTTGATCCGTCTTCACATGAACGGGGCGCGCACGTTGCTCGACCCGTTCGGTGGCGGTCGGTTGGTCAGTGCGCGCGATTTGCGCTGCTTGCTCAAAGAACATCATGGCGATGACGGTGAATTGACGCCAAACCACCTCACGACGCTTAACCCCCGCCAAGTTCTGCTCATTTTGCAACACGACGCCAAAGTCTTTCACCTGCTGCACGCCGCGCCCGAAGCGGCGCTGATGGCTGTCGAGGCGGCGCTGTTGATTGCGCCCAGCGAGGCCAATTTGTGGCGAGAGCTGGCGCTGTTGCATGAACGACTGGATCATCTTCTGGAGGCCACGCACGCGCTGGAGCGCTTTTTACAATTGCCGGGCAGCAGTGCGCACCGCTATACAGCTTCTCAGATGTTGCAGAACCTGCAGCGCCGCCTATATGGCGATGATACCTAACAGCGCGTGCGCACAGGAGCCCCGCCGATGAGCCTCAAAGTCGCCTTGCAGATGGACCCGATCACCAACGTCGACATCGACGCCGACAGCACCTTCGCCATCGGCCTGGAAGCGCAAAACCGCGGCCATGAGCTGTTTTATTATCATCCCGACGATCTGATTTATGAAGACGGCCGCGTGATGGCCGTGGCCCAACGGTTGGAGCTGCGCCGCGAACTGGGCAATCATTGCACCCTGGGCACGCCAGAACTGGTTGATCTTTCAACGCTGGACGTGGTGTGGCTGCGTCAAGACCCACCGTTCGACATGGCGTACCTGACCACAACGTATCTGTTGGACATGCTGCCCGCGACCACGTTGGTGGTGAACAACCCGACCGAAG
>Ga0316204_10000389_pt1 | contig 169987 bp, 167 predicted proteins | sample 6monrhotite_MG_2_FD_205661 | JGI IMG/M metagenome (GOLD analysis project Ga0316204, IMG submission 205661) | Microbial mat bacterial communities from mineral coupon in-situ incubated in ocean water Damariscotta River, Maine, United States -... | ecosystem: Environmental > Aquatic > Marine >... | reverse complement strand
AAGTCAAAGGCGATGCCTGGTCCGACTTCTTGCCCGAAAGCGCCAAGCTGACCGCCGATTGGACCTTCCCTTGGGTCTGCGGCAACTGTGAAAAGCCGATCTACGCGGCCAAGTAACACGCGACGACTCTCTGTCTCATAAACTTCAAACCGGGGCGGGCTCGGTCCGCTGACCTCGCCCCGGTTCTCTTTTTTTTAAAATCTAATCGTTTTGTTATTTGTACTTGTATTTGTACGGGCAATGTGGGGAACAGATGTATCCGAACAAGTTTAAGGCGCGTTGGTTGGTGCTGCTGTCGGTGATTTTTACACTGGCCTTGGCATCTGCAACGCCGGCCTCTGCGGACGAATTTACCGACGCAGTGCAGGCGCTCAACGCCAAAAGCAACAAAGCCAAAACCAAAGCCATCGGCGCGTTGGTCGCCACCGGTGACGAGCGTGCGGCGGCGGTCTTGGATGCCTTTTTGAACGGCAAGCTGTTTTACCGCAAAGCCGATAAGCGCGTGTTCATCACGCAAAAGTCCGGCAGTGTTTATGTGCTGACCGACCCCGCCACCGGCAAGGAAGCGGGCGAAGAAAAGAAATCCAAAATTAAAAAAATCCCCATCAACAACAAACTGCGCGGCCAGTTGAAAGGCGTGCTCGGCGCGATGACGTTGATGAGCGCGGATATCGACAAACGCCGCCATGCGGCTGACGAGGTCTTCAAAGCCAATGACCCTTCCATGTTGCCCGTGTTGGAAAAAGCCTTGGCGCGTGAGGACGACGCGGACGTCAAAGACCGCATGATCCGCGCCCGAGCCGCCATCGTTTTGGAATATGGAAACGATACCGGGGCGCGCATTCAAGCCACGCAAACGCTCGCAGAATACACCGACCCTGACGTTGCCGCGTTGCTCGGCAAGATGGCGGCTTCCGGCCAAGATCCGGCGGTGGTCAAGGCCGCGTCGGATGCGCAAGCCTCGGTCGAAAGCGGCCTCGCCACGTGGGCGTTTCTCGGCAACTTGTTCCAGGGCGTGTCTTTGGGCTCGGTGCTGTTGCTGGCGGCAGTTGGACTGGCCATCACGTTCGGCGTGATGGGCGTGATCAACATGGCGCACGGCGAAATGGTCATGCTGGGTGCGTACACCACCTTCATGGTGCAAGAAATTTTCCGCAGCTATTTCCCCGGCGCGTTCGACTGGTCGTTGGCCGTTGCTGTGCCAGCGGCATTTTTGATCACCGGTGCGGTGGGCATCGCGGTCGAGCGCGGCATCATCCGCTGGCTGTATGGCCGCCCCTTGGAAACGCTGCTGGCGACCTGGGGCTTGAGCTTGGTTTTGCAGCAAGCGATCCGCACCATTTTTGGCCCCACCAACCAAGAAGTCGGCAACCCCAGTTGGATGTCCGGCGCGATTGAAACCTCGACCGGGTTGGTGCTGACCTATAACCGCATTTGGATCATCGTGTTTTCCTTGGGCGTGCTGCTGATGCTAAGCTTGATTGCGCGCAAGACCTTGTTCGGTCTGCAAATGCGCGCGGTGACGCAAAACCGCGCCATGGCCAGTTCCATGGGCATTCGTTCGGGTTGGGTCGATGCGTTGACCTTTGCGCTGGGTTCGGGCGTTGCCGGTATGGCGGGCGTGGCGCTCAGCCAGATCGACAACGTCTCGCCGAATTTGGGTCAGACCTACATCATCGACAGCTTCATGGTGGTGGTGTTTGGCGGTGTCGGTAATTTGTGGGGCACATTGGTCGGGGCGTTCTCGCTCGGCATTCTCAACAAGTTCATGGAACCTTATGCGGGCGCGGTGCTCGGCAAAATCTTTGTCTTGGTCGGCATCATCTTGTTTATCCAAAAGCGTCCACGGGGGCTGTTCGCCCTCAAGGGCCGTGCGGTGGAGTCCTAAGCCATGACACACCAACCTTATCTCATGCGTATTCTTCACGACCGCATGGCCTCAACCGTGTTGGGCATTCTGATCATTGCCGCGTTCTTGGTTCCGGCGCTCAATATGCTGGTATCACCCGACAGCGCGCTGCACGTTCCCAGCTATGTGGTGACACTGCTGGGCAAATACCTGACCTATGCGCTGTTGGCGCTGAGTGTCGATTTGGTGTGGGGCTACTGCGGTATCCTCAGCCTCGGCCACGGTGCATTTTTCGCGCTCGGCGGGTACGCCATGGGCATGCACATGATGCGCGAAATCGGCGATCGCGGCGTGTACGGCAATGCTGACCTGCCCGATTTTATGGTGTTCCTCAATTGGCAGGAACTGCCGTGGTACTGGTACGGCTTTGACAGCTTCGGTTTCGCCGTGTTGATGGTTGTTCTCGCGCCGGGCTTGCTGGCGTTTGTGTTTGGTTGGTTCGCGTTTCGCTCTCGCGTCACCGGGGTGTATCTGTCGATCATCACCCAGGCGATGACCTATGCGCTGTTGTTGGCGTTCTTTCGCAACGACATGGGCTTTGGCGGCAACAACGGCCTGACCGATTTCAAGGATGTGTTGGGTTTCGATCTACGTTCCGACGGCATGAGGGCGACGCTGTTTTTCTTGTCCGCCATCGCGGTGGTGATCGGTTATCTGATTTGCCGCTTCATCGTCGACTCGCGTCTGGGCCGGGTGATCATCGCCATTCGCGACGCAGAAAGCCGCGCACGGTTTTTGGGCTACCGGGTCGAGTACTACAAGCTGTTCGTGTTCACCGTATCGGCCGTTCTGGCCGGGGTCGCGGGCGCGCTCTACGTGCCGCAAGTGGGCATCATCAACCCGTCCGAATTTTCCCCTGCCAACTCTATCGAGATCGTTATCTGGGTGGCGCTGGGTGGACGCGGCACCTTGGTCGGCCCGATCATCGGCGCGTTGGCGGTGAACTACGCGAAAAGCTACTTCACCGGTGCATTGCCTGAGGTGTGGCTGTTCATGCTGGGTGGTTTGTTCATTTTCTCCACGCTGTTTTTGCCCAAGGGCATCGTCGGCACCGAAGCCATCAAAGTGGCGTTTGAAACTCAACGTCTCAGGCTGGCGAAGTTCCTCAGACCATATGACTACGCCCCGGGAGGAGACGGACGATGAGCACACAAAACCATCACGACACGATTTTGTACCTCGACGGCGTATCGGTCAGCTTCGACGGCTTCAAGGCGCTCAACGAACTGAGCCTCTATGTGCAAGAAGGCGAACTGCGCGCCATCATCGGCCCCAACGGTGCGGGCAAGACCACCATGATGGACGTCATCACCGGCAAGACCCGGCCCGACAGCGGCGATGTGATTTTCAACGGCGGTGTCGATTTGACCCAGCTGGACGAAGCCGCCATCGCCAATCTTGGCATCGGGCGCAAGTTTCAAAAACCCACGGTGTTCGAACATCACACGGTGTTCGATAACTTGGAGCTGGCGCTCAAAGGCAACCGCCGTCCGCAAGACAGTTTGTTCTTTCGTTTGAAAGACGAGCAACATGACCGCATCAACGAAGTGCTGAGCACCACCGCGTTGTCCGACGCGCGTCACATGGACGCAGGCGCGCTGTCGCATGGTCAAAAGCAATGGTTGGAAATCGGCATGCTGTTGATGCAAGACCCTGATTTGCTGTTGGTCGATGAGCCGGTCGCGGGCATGACCGACGCGGAAACCGAAGCCACGGCGGTGCTGTTGAAAGAAATCGCCAAGACCCGTTCCGTGGTTGTGGTCGAACACGACATGGAATTCGTCAAATCTCTCGATTGTCGTGTTAATGTGCTGCACGAAGGCTCGGTCCTGGCCGAGGGTTCGCTGGAAACGGTGCAAGCCAACGAACAAGTCATTGAAGTCTATTTGGGGCGCTGATCATGTTGAACGTACAAGGTATCGACCTGCATTATGGTGCGTCGCAAGCGTTGCGCGGCGTGGACTTGACGGCTGAAACCGGCCAAGTGACGTGCGTCATGGGCCGCAACGGTGTGGGCAAGACTTCATTGATGCGCGCCATCGTCGGCCAACAAGCGGCCAGCGCAGGTAAGATTATTTGGGAAGGCGACGATATCATTAAGCTCAGCCCGCACGAACGCGCCCGGCGTGGTATTGCCTTCGTGCCCCAGGGTCGCGAGATTTTCCCGTTGATGAGCGTCGAGGAAAATCTGCGCACCGGCTTTGCCGCGGTGCCGCGCACCCTGCGCCATATTCAAGACGAAATATTTGATCTGTTTCCGGTGCTCAAAAACATGCTGCATCGCCGTGGCGGGGATTTGTCGGGTGGTCAGCAGCAACAGCTTGCCATCGCCCGCGCCTTGGTCACGCGTCCGCGCCTGTTGGTGCTGGACGAGCCGACCGAAGGCATCCAGCCGTCAATCATCAAAGACATCGAACGCGTGATCCGCTTGTTGGCGTCGCGCGGCGACATGGCGGTTCTGCTGGTCGAGCAATATTTTGAATTCGCCCGCGATTTGGCCGATGCGTTCTGTGTGATGGATCGTGGCGAAGTGGTGCTGTCCGGGTCCAAGGCTGACATGGTGGAAGATGATGTACGCCGTCACCTCACCGTCTAAGCCCGCACCTGAAGTCGCGCCCGTTTGCGGCATGCATGGTCGTGTCGAGCTGAGCTTTTCGGCTGACGAGAACGGCCGGGGGCGGTTGAAGGATCTTTTTCAGACCTCACCGTTTCGGGTTTTGTTTCCGACTTTGCCACCTGAAGAATTGACCTCGGCGGTGCTGGTGACGACGTCGGGCGGCCTCGTTGGTGGGGATCGCCTGGATGTGGGGGTCACGGTCGATCCCGGCGCCGCCGTTCAAGTGATGGGCCAAGCGGCGGAAAAGGTATACCGATCCAAAGGACCGGACACGCATTTTAACGCTGCGCTGTGTGTCGGCGCGGGTGGTTATCTGGAATGGCTGCCGCAAGAAACCATTGTCTTTGATCGCTCGCGCTTGCGCCGCACCACCAAAGTGGATGTTGCTGAAGGCGGTGAATTTTCCGGGGCGGAGATGCTGGTGTTCGGCCGCGCCGCCATGGGCGAGCAGGTGAAGACAGGCCTGATCCGCGACGTTTGGGATGTGTGCCAGGACGGCAAACGGGTGTGGGCCGATGCGCTGCATTTGGACGGCGACATCGCCGCACAGCTCGATCATCCGGCGGGCTTTGACGGCGCGTTGGCGGCGGCGACGTTTGTCCATGTCGGTCCGCAAGCGACTGAGCGGTTGGAACTGGCGCGAGAATTGTTGGGCGACGAGAGAGATGGCCTGCGTACAGGTGCGACGGTCGTCAATGGTATTTTGGTGGTACGCTGGCTGGCAAATGACGCCCAACCGATGCGCGCCGCCTTTGGTGAATTCTGGGCTGCGTTTCGCGCCCAAACTCAAAACCTGCCGGGCAAGATGCCCCGGCTCTGGCATGTCTAAAAGGGAGGTTGAGCAGTGAAACTGACACCCCGTGAAAAAGATAAACTGTTGGTCGCCATGGCCGCCAACGTGGCGCGCCGTCGTTTGGAGCGCGGCGTTAAATTGAACCACCCGGAAGCCATCGCGCTGATCACCGATTATGTGGTCGAAGGCGCACGCGACGGCAAATCGGTGGCCGAACTGATGCGCGATGGTGCCACGGTGCTCAGCCGCGATCAGGTGATGGACGGCATTGCGGAGATGATCCACGACATTCAGGTCGAAGCGACCTTTCCCGACGGCACCAAGCTGGTCACCGTTCACCAACCCATTCGTGGAGGAGACGCCGCGCGGGTCCCCGGCGAAATCATCACCGCGCCCGGCGACATCACCTTGAACGCCGGGCTTGAGACCGTCACCGTGTCCGTCGCCAACACCGGCGACCGCCCGGTGCAGGTCGGCAGCCACTATCATTTTTATGAAAGCAATGAAGCGCTGTCGTTTGAGCGTGAAGCCGCACGGGGCTTTCGCCTCGACATTCCGGCGGGCACCGCCGTGCGGTTCGAGCCGGGCCAAACCCGCGACGTGCAATTGGTGGCGTTATCGGGTGAGCGCATCGCCATTGGTTTCAACGCAAAAGTTGACGGCAAATTAGAGGGCTAAGACATGGCATACACAATTGATCGCACATCTTACGCGTCCATGTTCGGCCCGACCGTCGGCGATAAAGTTCGCTTGGCTGACACCGAACTGTTCATCGAAATCGAAGAAGACCGCACCACCTACGGCGAAGAGGTTAAATTCGGCGGCGGCAAGGTGATCCGCGACGGCATGGGCCAATCCCAAGTCAGCCGCGAACAAGGCGCGGTGGACACCATCATCACCAACGCGCTGATCGTCGATCACTGGGGCATCATCAAGGCCGACATCGGCATGCGCGGCGGGCGTATTGTCGCCATCGGCAAGGGCGGCAATCCCGATACCCAGCCCAATGTGGACATCGTCGTCGGTCCTGGCACCGAAGTGATCGCCGGCGAGGGCCGCATCGTCACGCCGGGCGGCATCGACGCGCACATCCACTGGATCTGCCCGCAACAGGTCGAAGATGCGCTGTATTCCGGCGTCACCACAATGTTGGGCGGCGGCACCGGACCGGCGGAAGGCACCAACGCCACCACCTGTACGCCCGGCCCGTGGCACATCGAAAAAATGATCCAAGCCGCCGAAGGTCTGCCGATGAACTTGGCATTTTTCGGCAAGGGCAACGCGTCGCGTCCCGAGGCCTTGCTGGAACAGGTGCGTGCGGGCGCGTGCGGTTTGAAGCTGCACGAAGATTGGGGCACCACGCCCAGCGCCATCGATACCTGCTTGAACGTCGCCGAAGATACCGACATCGGCGTGGCCATTCACACCGACACGCTCAACGAAAGCGGCTTTGTCGAAAACACCATCGCCGCGTTCAAGGGCCGCACCATTCATGCGTTCCACACCGAAGGCGCGGGCGGCGGTCACGCACCGGACATCATCAAGGTGTGCGGCGAGCAAAACGTGCTGCCGTCCTCGACCAATCCGACGCGGCCTTACACGGTCAACACCATCGACGAACACCTGGACATGTTGATGGTGTGTCATCACCTCGACAGTCGTATTCCCGAAGACGTGGCGTTCGCCGAAAGCCGCATTCGCAAAGAAACCATCGCGGCGGAAGACATCCTCCATGACCTGGGCGCGATGTCGATGATCGCGTCTGATAGCCAAGCCATGGGCCGGGTGGGTGAGGTGATCATCCGCACTTGGCAGACTGCGGACAAAATGAAACGTCAGCGCGGTGCTTTGGCCGAAGAGTCTGGCGATAACGACAACTTTCGCGTCAAACGCTACATCGCCAAATACACCATCAACCCCGCCCTCACCCACGGCATCGCCAGTCATGTGGGCTCCATCGCAGTCGGCAAGATGGCTGATTTGGTGTTGTGGAAACCGGCGTTTTTCGGCGTCAAACCGGACGTGATCGTCAAGGGCGGCGCGATTGCCGCGGCGGCGATGGGCGATCCCAATGCGTCGATCCCGACACCGCAGCCGGTGCATTACCGTCCTATGTTCGGCGCCTTGGGCCGGGCGCGGATCGAGACCTCGGTGACCTTTGTCAGTCAGTTGGCGCTGTCGGAAGAAATCGGAAACCGCTACGGCGTCGACAAAGCGATGGTCGCGGTCGAAGGCTGCCGCACGGTGAAAAAGGCCGACATGGTGCTCAACAACTACACCCCGCACATCGAGGTCGATGCCGAGACCTATGAGGTGCGCGCCGACGGTCAACTGCTGACCTGCGAGCCCGCCGACGTGCTGCCGATGGCGCAGCGCTACTTCTTGTTTTAGGAGCACTGAGTATGCGCCGCGCCATCCGTGTGATTGCTAAGTCTGAGGGAACGCCGCAAGACGTCAAAGGCACCGTGACGCTGAGCTTTGAAGACCGCTTTCGTCGTCGGGTGCGTCTCATCGACGACGCGGGCGAAGCATTCATGCTCGACTTGGCCCAAGCCACGCGGTTTGAAGACGGCGACAGTTTGGCGCTGGACGCTGTCGATGGCGGCGGCGTGCTGGTGGTGCGCGCGGCGTTGGAAGACGTGGTGGACGCGGCGGGCCTGGATACTCAGCACACCGCGCGTTTGGCGTGGCACATCGGCAACCGCCACACCCCGGTTGAGGTTCTGGAAAATGGTCGGTTGCGCATCCAATACGATCACGTTTTGGCACACATGCTGGAAGGCTTAGGCGCGACGCTGGAACGCAAAACCGCGCCGTTCGTGCCCGAACCGGGGGCCTATGACGGACACGGAGTGGCGCAAACGGACGAGATCGAAGGAGCGGCCCATGACCACGCCCATTCCCATCACCGATAGCGGGCTGCTGCGCTTGTTGGCGTGGCTGTCGCCGTCGTTTCCGGTCGGTGCCTATGCCTACAGCCACGGCGCGGAAGCGGGCGTGGAAAGCGGGCGTATTTTGAACCGTGAAACCGCCACGGATTGGATCTTGTTCGTGGTCGAATTCGGCACCGGTCGGGTGGATGCCGATCTGTTTGTCGGCGCGTATCTGGCGGCGGATGAAAATGATGCGGACAAATTCGTCGAGGTCGCCTCAATGGCCGATGCGTTGAAGGGCACGGCGGAGCTGGGCCTGGAATCGCGCGCCCAAGGCCAAGCGTTCTTGGACGCCGTGCAGGGCGCGTGGCCGGATCAGCGACTGGCGCGGTTTTGCACGGCGCTTAAAAGTGCGAACGTGTCGCCGTCTTACGCCACGTCTGTAGCGGCGGCGGCGGCGTTCGCGGGGGTTGGCTTGCAAGCGGCGCTGGGGGCGTATCTGCATGGCTTTGGCGCCAACATCGCCAGCGCCATCGTGCGCTTGGTACCGTTGGGTCAAAGCGACGGCCAAAAAATCATCGCCGCGATGGAGCCGGTGGTCGAACGCGCTTTGGCCAGCGCCTTGGAACGCGACCCGGGCGACACCGGTTCGGCGGCGTTCATGGTGGACTGGCTGTCGATGAAACACGAAACACAATATTCAAGGTTGTTTAGATCATGAGCGAAAATTCTCCCAGCAATCAGTCGGGTAATCAGTCGGGCAATCAGCCGAGCAATCCGTTGCGCGTCGGCATCGGCGGACCCGTGGGTTCGGGCAAGACGGCGCTGTTGAAAACGCTGTGCAAGAAGATCCGCGACGTTTACGACATCGCCGCGATCACCAATGACATCTACACCCGCGAAGACGCCGAGTTCTTGACCCGCGAAGGCGCGCTGGATGCGGATCGCATCGCCGGGGTCGAAACCGGAGGTTGTCCGCACACCGCCATCCGCGAAGACGCGTCGATGAACTTGGCGGCGGTGCGCGACATGACGGTGAAATTTCCGGGCTTGGAAGTGGTGTTCGTTGAATCGGGCGGCGACAATCTGTCGGCGACGTTTTCGCCGGAACTCGCCGACATCACCATCTATGTCATCGATGTGTGTGCCGGCGACAAAATTCCCCGTAAGGGCGGGCCGGGCATCACCCGATCAGACCTGCTGGTGATTAATAAGGTCGAGCTGGCGCCGCTGGTTGGGGCGTCCTTGGAGGTCATGGACCGCGATGCCAAGAAGATGCGCGGTGAGCGCCCGTTCGTGTTCGCCAACGTGCAAAAAGGCGATGGCGTGGACAGGATCATCGACTTCATCGTCGAAGCCGGTGGGCTGGAACCGCGCCCGTTTTCACGCGAAAATCCCTGATACATGAAATATTTTAGAGGGTGTAGCGCCTTTGTCTTGCCCTCTATAGGTGCTTTATATTAATATATACTAATGTAAGAGCTGTGGGGGTGGGTGGTCCGCGCCCGCGTTGTGACCGACTGCCGGACGTCTTGGAGAGACGCCGGCAAGGGAGGGAGTTTGAACATGAAGAAAATCACGGTATTTCTCGCATCAACACTTGTCGCCGCCTTTGCGCTGCTCGCTGGTCCCAGCGACGCCCAGGCTTGGTCATGGCCCTGGAATTGGGGTGATGACAACTGGGGCGGTGGACCTTGGGGCGGCGGGCCCTGGGGCGGTTATGGCTATCCTTACGGCGGCTACGGCTATCCAGGTTACGGTTATGGCTACCCAGCTTACGGCTATGGTTATCCGGCGTATGGCTACGGTGGTTATGGCTACACCCCGTATCCTTATGCGGCGCAGCCGCAAGCCCCGGCGGCGGCAACGCCCGCGCCAGCAGCACAAGCCGCTCGGTAGTTTTTCGAGCCAGAGTGTTGATAAGCCCCGCTCCTGAGTGAGCGGGGTTTTCGTTTGCATACGCCAACGCCGACACCATATTTTCGGCGACGGACAAAAGGATCAATCATGGCTGAATTCGACATCCCCCAAGGGGCTTACACGCAACCCGGACCGTGCCCCAAATGCGGCGGCGACGCATTGGTGCTCACCGTGCGGTCCAAGACCGACCGCAACTGGTGGGATGAATGGAAAGGCTGCATGGAGTGCGTCGATCCGGTGGTGTTCCTCACCCAGTTTATGGACCAGCACGGCGAATACACGCTGACCGTGCCCGGCGGTCCCGCACCGCGTGAAGTGCGGCGCAAACGCACGCAAACTAAACCAGACGAGGCCGCAGGGTAAGTCCGGTTGCACGACAAGGGGACTGTGCTATTGTTTGCGTGTTTTGTCGGACATATCAGTTGGCTCGGATTGACGTAAATACGGGGGTGTTTACGTGAGCCTGAAAAATGCCGCCAAAACGTGGACTGCTAAAGTGAACTCGATGTTCGTGTTCATAACGGGGGGGGCCGGTTTAACAACCGGCGATAGCGGCTTACGTAATGTATCGTCTGGTCCGTCATTTTTCGTTCGCCAGCGCCTTGGTGATTGTGCTTTGTAGCGCAGTCCTGGGCTATTTCCTGCATGGCAAGATGATGGGCGAAATGGTTTTGGATACGGAAATGCGCAATGCATCTTTGGCGCGCTCATTCGCGAACACGCTTGGCCCCAACCTCAAACAATTCTTCGACCAAGCCAAAGTCCTACCATTGGACCAGCTTGCGGGCAGTGAAGATTACGCCAGCCTTGATGCCTATTTTCACCTTGCCACCACCGGCTTGGAGGTTCTGAAAATCAAGCTGTATCTGCCTGATGGGTTGACCGTGTATTCGTCCGAACGCGTCCAGTTGGGCGAAGATAAAGCCGCTAATCCAGGCTTTCAACGCGCACTTAGGGGCGATGTCGCCAGCGATTTCGTATTTCGTTCTCAGTTCAATGCCTTTGAAGGGCTGATCGAAGATCGCGATTTGGTCGCCAGTTACGTTCCGATCCGGTTCGGGGGCCACACTGTCGGCGTGTTGGAGCTATACTCCGACGTGACCTTGACCGTTTTGCGTATTCGTTCGGCGACCGTGGAGCTGATGACGCTGCTGGGGGTGTTGTTCGGATTGTTGTTTTTGGTGCTGTATGTGATCGTACGCCGCGCCGACGGCATCTTGAAAAACCAATACGCCGATAAACAGCACGAAATCGAAGAACGTCGCCAAGTCGAAGCCGCATTGCTGGACAGCGAAGACCGCTTGCACAGTTTCCTCAGCGCGGCGTCGGAATGGCTGTGGGAAACCGATGAGAACCACAAGTTCACATACTACAGCGATCGTATTGAAGATATCCTTGGCGTAAAGGTCGAAGACCTTATTGGCAAAACACGCGAGAGCATTCTCAATCAGGGGGTGGAGACGGATCAGGCAAAATGGGATGCCCATCTTGCCGATTTGCAAGCTCACCGCCCGTTCCGCGATTTTGTATATGCGTTGGGTGGCGTGTCAAAGTTAACGTATATCCGCGTCAATGGCGTTCCGATCTTTGATGCGGACGGCGCGTTTAAGGGCTATCGGGGCACCGGGAACAATGTCACCGACCGGATTTTGTCCGAGCAAGATCGTATCCGTTCCGAACAGCAGTTTTCATTGGCGTTTCGCGCTAGTCCCGCCCTGGTGGCCATTTCCGGAATCAACACCGGCATCCATCACGACGTCAACGACATGTGGCTTGAAACGCTGGGTTACGCGCGGGGTGAGGTGATTGGCAAAACCGCTATGGAGCTGGGGGTGTGGGGGGACCTGCAAGACCGCGCGCGGCTGGTTGCCGAAATATCCGAACATGGCCGGGTCAATGCGTTTGAGGTCAAATTTAGAACCAAATCGGGAGAGGCGCGCGATTTCTTGATCAACGGTGAAGTGATCGCATTTGCGGGCGAAGACCGCTTGATGCTGGTGGCCCAAGACATTACGGCGCGCAAGCACGATGAAGAGATGCTTCAAGCCGCCCACGACGTCATGGAAGCGCGCGTTCGCGAGCGCACTCAGGACTTGGTCGAGGCCAAAGAGGGCGCTGAAATGGCCAGTCGCGCCAAATCGGAATTTTTGGCCAATATGTCCCATGAATTGCGCACCCCTTTGAATGCCATCATCGGTTTTTCCGACATCATCAAGCACGAGATGTTCGGCAAAATCGGCCTGGATACATACCTGGATTATGCGGGACATATCAAAACGTCCGGTGAGCACCTTTTGAGCCTGATTAACGATATTCTCGACGTTTCCGCCATCGAGGCGGGAAAATTTGAAATGCACGAAGAAGAAGTCAGCATTCAGGAAGTCGCGGATGCGTGCTTGCGTCTGGTCAATGAGCGGGCGAAGAAAAATAGCATCAGCATCGAATGCAACCTCGCAAGCAATCTGCCCAACATGTTCGCTGACGAACGGCGCATCAAGCAGGTGCTGATCAACTTGCTTTCCAATTCGGTCAAGTTCACGCCCCGGGGCGGGCATGTGACGGTGTCGGCGCGTCTCGACGGTCGCGGCGGCATGATCTTGGCGGTTAAAGACACCGGCATCGGGATCGCCAAAGAAGACATTCCCAAGGTGCTCAGCCCCTTCGGACAGGTCGACAGTTCCTTGGCGCGCCAATATGAAGGCACGGGTCTTGGCTTGCACCTGTCGCGCACCTTTGTTGAGCTGCACGGCGGTAAGCTGGTGATTGAAAGCGAAGTCGGCAAGGGCGCGGAGGTGAGTGCTCATTTCCCGCCGGGGCGGATGACCTACGAAAGTGCCTCCGCCGTGACACATACCCGCAACGAGCCGAAGGCCTCTTGAGTCCCGATGTCTTATCGCCGGGGGGTGGTAATTGTATTCTTGGGGCATTATATTCGGAAAATCTTAATTACAGGCGGAGCCGGCGTGTGCATAAGGCCGTGTCGGCAAGGCCTAAAAGTTATAAGGAAACGGACATGGCCTCCATTGCGTTGACCGCCGACAACCTCGAAAACACCATTGAGAATAACGACATCGTATTGATCGATTTTTGGGCTGAATGGTGTGGACCGTGCAAGACGTTCGGCCCGATTTTTGAGGCCGCATCCGAAGCCCACGCCGACGTTACCTTCGCCAAGTGTGACACCGAAGCCGAACAGGTTGTCGCGGCGCAGTTCGGCATCCAGTCCATTCCCACCGTGGCGGCTTTTCGTGAGCAAGTGCTTGTGTTCGCACAGCCCGGCTCTTTGCCGCAAGACGCGTTGGAACAACTGATTGGCCAGCTCAAGGCGCTCGATATGGACGATGTGCGCAAGAAAATTGCTGAAGCTCAGGCCCAGGCTGAACTTCAAGGCGACGATTAAGCCAGCTTACACCTTTGCCCCGCCCCGTTCAGTGCGTCTGGACGCGGCGGCGCAAAGCGCGCTAGCTTAAGCCTATGAGCAAAAGCAAAGCCACCGAACTCTCCGTCGTCATCCCCATGCGCAACGAAGGCCCCATGGTCGATGCGTTGTTCGCGCGGCTGTTGCCGGTTCTAAACAGTACGGCGAAGGCGTTTGAAGTCATTTGCGTCAACGATGGCAGCGATGACGACACCCAAGTGCGCTTGCTTGCGCTGCAAGACCAGTTTTCTGCGATCCGTATCCTTGAGCTGTCACGCGGCTTTGGCAAAGAGGCCGCGCTGACGGCGGGCATCGACCACGCCCGCGGCGCCGCGGTGGTGGTCATGGATGCCGACTTGCAAGACCCCCCGGAATTGATCCCCGAACTGATTGCCAAGTGGCAAGAAGGATATGAGGTGGTCTATGGCGCACGCCGTTCACGCGACCAAGACAGCTGGCTCAAACGCACCACGGCCAAGGCGTTTTACGCGCTGTTCAACAAACTCAGCGATACCAAACTGCCGCCCGATGCGGGTGATTTTCGTCTCATGGACCGGGCCGTGATCAACGCCCTGATGGCCATGCCGGAACATTCGCGCTTTATGAAGGGGATATTCGCCTGGGTCGGTTTCAAGCAGATCGGGGTGCCCTATGACCGCCCCGAACGAATGGCTGGCGAAAGCCAATGGCCGTATTTCAAACTGTTTCGATTTGCGCTGGATGGCTTGTTTTCGTTCAGCACCGTGCCGTTGCGGCTGTGGACTTGGATCGGAACGGGCACAGCGTCGATAGCGCTTATGTACGCGCTGTATTTGGTGGTGCGGGTGTTCGTGTCCGGTCGCGACGTGCCTGGCTATGCATCGCTGATGGTGGCGATTTTGTTCTTTGGCGGGGTGCAGTTGATTTCGGTCGGGGTGTTGGGCGAATACATCGGACGGATTTTTCGCGAGACCAAGCGTCGTCCGCTATACATCGTCAAACAGGCTTACGGCTTGGATGACAAAAAGGACCTCTAAAAATAGATGACGCCGCCCCGTTAAGGGCGGCGTCACCTGTCGTCAAAACCAGACCCGCGGGAAAAGGGGGGAAGAGGCCTAGAACTGACGATTCTCAGTCAAAGTGACAAAATTGTCAGAACCTCAGTATCAAGCAAGTAACCTGAAGCAGGCCTGAAACCGGCATTCAGCTTGCGTTCAGCTTAGGCTCCCGTTTTTCAACGTTTTGGCTCGGCTTACAGGCGTTCTAAGCGCGTAACTTGAACGCGACGGTTGATGTCGCCTTCGGGGTCGTCGGGATCGAGAAGCTGGCTTTCGCCAAACCCGACCGGATCCACGCGCGCGGGATCAATGCCGAACGTGGTGACCAGATAATCCAAAACCGACTTGGCGCGTTGTTGAGACAGTTTTTGGTTATAGGCATCGGTGCCCACCGCATCGGTGTGCCCTGCAATTTGGAAACGGTAGTTGTTTAGCTCACCATAGGTTAGCGCTTCGCCCAAATTGTCCAACACGTCTATGGCTTCGGGTTTGAGAATGGCGCTATCGAATTCAAAGAACACCTTGATGTTGATGGACGGGGCTTTGACCTCAACGGCCAGCTTTTCGACCATCACCGGGGCGGCGGGTTCAGTGTATTGCGGCGCCGGTGAGCAGGGACCTTCACGGTCCGTACCCATCAAGCCCGCGGCCAAGATCATGCCGCCGCTTTGCTTGAGGTAATCGGTCGAGCAGTTGGAACACAAGTCGCGAGCATTTTGAAACAGCTTGAGGTTTTTGCTGATTTTAGCCGTGTGACGACCATAGCTGAGTGCATCTTGAAGCGTGAAAATGGCGAGATCCATGTGTCCGGACAACCCTTGGGAAACGCCCAGGTTGTTCATCACGGCGGAATCGTCGGGGCACATTTCGAGCGCTTTCTTGTAAGCGGTTTCCGCTTCACGGTAGCGCTGCAAATAATCATTGCCGATGCCGAGCGCAGAATACAAACGCCAGTCATCGGTACCGTTGGCGGTGGCATGCTGCAACAAGCTGACGCCCGCAGAGCTGTCGCCTTGGATCAAACGAACCTTGCCCAGCTCAGCTAAAAAACGGGGCTCTGAGTTGAGCTTTGGCGTGGCTGTGATGAGAACCTCGGCGGCCTCATCGATGCGCCCCGACCAACGCAGGTTGCGCGCAAGACCCAGAACGGCTTCGATTTCATCGGGGCGCTCTGTCGCCAGATTTCGGTAATGATCGATGGCTTGATCATACGCGGCGATTTCCTCAGGCGCCACGGATGTCGAGGGCTTGGGCGTCTGGACATCGGCGCACGCGCTGAGCAGGAAAACAGCCGAGAGGGCCGCGATGACGGGGTTGGTCGGTTTGAAGCTTTTAAACATAGGATTTTTTCCAATACGTTCGTCGTCTTCATACGATATATGCCCTATCCCGGCACGGCTCAGTGATGAGAATCACAAAGCGATAATAACCTTACATGTTGGTGGGTGATTGGCCTGCACCAGTGTGCGACAATACAGCACATTTTGTTTAGGAGAGTTCCCCCTATGAGCGCTACCCCGACGATCCGCATCGAAGACCCGTTCGCTGAACAACCCCAGCCAGGGTCCGGCTTTGCGCTGTTCAATTATGGCTTTCGCCCGTTCTTTTTGCTGGCGGGGCTGTTTGGTGTCGTGAGTGTGCCGCTGTGGGTGGGGCTGTATAGCGGTCATGTCGATTTGAACTTGGTGGCCGCACCGTATCTGTGGCACGGCCATGAGATGTTGTTTGGCTACGCCACCGCCGCCATCGTCGGATTTTTCCTCACCGTGGTGCCCAACTGGACCAAGGTCAAAGCCAGAAAGGGAAACATTTTGATCGTGTTGAGCGCCTTGTGGCTGCTTGGCCGGGTGGCGTTTTGGTCACAAGGGTATATGCCCTACAGTTTGGTGATCGCCGCCGACATGTTGTTTCTGATTGCCTTCACAGCGTTGGTGCTGCGCCCTTTGCTCGATCCGCAACACCGCCGACAGTTTGTGTTTGTGCCGATCTTAGGCGCGCTGATTGGTGCCAATGCGATGACCCACTTGGGCATTATCGGGTTTGACGGGCTCGGCCTGGATTGGGGCGCACATGGGCTGACACTTGGTCTTGACGCCATCATCGTGCTGATTGTGGTGATGGGCGGGCGGGTGACGCCGAGCTTCACCTCCAGCTTTCTGGGCCACGGCGATCCAAACATCAAAGTCCGCCAGAACGCCACATTGGATCGTCTGGTGCTGAACGCGACGTGGGGCATGTTGGCGATCAATCAGCTGGCGCCGGACCATCCGCTGGTCGGCGGCGTAACGTTGTTTGTCGCGGTTTTGCACGCGGCGCGCCTGTCGGGCTGGCAAGGGTGGCGGACTCTGTCGAACCCGATTTTGTGGGTTTTGCATTTGGGTTATGTGTGGCTGATCGTGGGCTTGGCGTTGCGGGGGCTGAGCGCCTTCGATTTGCTGGCGGCATCCGACGCCGTGCATGCTTTGACCATCGGGGCCGTGGGCACATTCACCATGGGCGTGATGACGCGGGCGTCCCTGGGGCACACGGGCCGTGTGATCAAAGCCGCGCCGATGATCGTCGCGGCGTATGTGCTGATCTCAATTGCCGCGCTGAGCCGCTTGGCGGCGGCTGTGTGGCCTGAATATTCCGCCCAATTGGTGATGGTGTCCGGGGGGACGTGGACGCTGGCGTTCGCGGCCTTTTTTGCGGTCTACGCCCCGATTTTGATGCGTCCGCGCATCGACGGTCGCCCGGGTTGATCATGGTGGGTTGATCGTGGCGGGTTGAGGGGGACACGATGAGTTATTTGCCCGATGACCGCCCCAAAACGTGGTTTGAGGAATTTCGCGCCGAAGTGGTCAGCGACCACCGCCAATTGTTGGCATGTCGTGGCGCGCGCAAAGATCGCGGCGACTGGTCGTTCGATCATGCTCTCAAGCGCACCCAGGGATTTTATCAAGACCGCTTGAACGGTTACCACAAGGTCGGTTCCATTACCGATGAGGAACTGAAAAGCCTCTTGGCCTTAGTGTTGGCCATGGGGACGCACGATTTTCCAGATCGGTAAGCTACGTCATGAAGCGTACATAGACCTATGTCATGCTAAGCAGATCAAAAGGTTAAGAGAATGCGCACATGGTGAAGATCCGTGAAATCTCTGTGAGCTATGAGGACCTGCCTCAAGGTCTGCGCGAGGCCGTGGATTATTGGCAAAATCTGAAGGGCACGCGGATTGGGCCGAAGTGGCGTGAGGTCGATATGCTGAAGCTGCCTTTGCAGCTTTTACCGACAACGGTGGTGGTCGATTGCTTTAACGACGGGCAGGGCGGAAATTTTCGCTATCGCTTTTATGGCTCGGGCTTGCGTGCCGTCCACAATGTGGAACTGACGGGTAAAACGCCTGACGACGTGCCGGTGTCGATGCTGTCGAGATCCATCAAAAATGAGTTCGCCCGTGTTGAGCAGACCAAAGCGCCGCTGTTTTCCGCCTACGGCACCGATGCCGCCAAGGGGTTTGGTGCATTTTTGAACGTGGTGCGGTTGCCTTTGTCCGAAGACGGAGAGCAGGTCACAAATATTCTCGCCGTCATCAGCTATCGCCAACACGATATGGCACTAGCGGATATGTACGATCTGATGCGCACAAGCGAAGCCGTGGTTTGACCCTTCTCATCAGCGCGGGCTCAGGCTGCCAGAAGGGTTTCGATTTTTCCGATCAGGACGTTAAAGTCGATGGGCTTATCAACATAAGCATCACATCCCAATCTGTGCATGTCGTCGCGCATTTCCGGTACCGCGACCGCAGACAGCGCGATGACGGGAATTTTTGCAGATTTCGGCTCACCGCGCAGGGTTTGCAGCACGCGCGTGCCATCCATCACCGGCATGTTGATGTCTAAAATGATCAGGTCGGGTGGCGTTTGACCCACTTGGTCAATGCCGTCTTGACCATTTTCGGCATGGCTGATGACGTGTCCTTCGCTTTCCAGATAGACGGAAAGCAGATCGCGAATGTCTTGGTCGTCATCAATGATTAGAATGTGTCCCATAAGATATTCTCATATTCTTTTAAGCTGTTTTGGCAATCGCCATATCTATACATAGGCAAAGATGGCGTCAGGCAAAGCAAAGATGGAGATGATTGTGGAAAATAGCCTTAGGACCTATTCATTCTCGGTTCACTTTTTTCGCCAGCGATTCTCAGATTGGGTTTTGGAAAACATCACATGAGCGGCCTATCTCGGCCAGCGTTTGTGCAGCCACAGCCACTGACCGGGGTTTTCGCGGATCCAGCTTTCCATCAGGGCGTTAACGTCGGTCATGATTTTTTGCACGTCGGCTTTTTTGTCGTCGGTGCGGATGACGTTCAGGGCGGGGTGGTAGATCAGTTTAAAGCGCGCGCCGGGCAGGCGGATGCATTGGACCGGCACCATCGGCGCGTCGAAGCGTAGCGCGAATTCTGCCAGGGCGGTGCCGGTCATGGCGTCGCGGCCAAAAAACGGCACTTTGATACCGTCGTTGAGTTTTTGATCGACCAAAATGCCGAGGTTTTCACCGCGCTTGAGCAACGTAAACGCCCGCTTGGCGCCGGGTGCGCCCTTGGGGATCAGCTCGCCGGGGCTGGAGCGCTTGGTGAACAGGCTTTGCAAAAGCGGATTGTTGGGCGCGCGGTAAAAGACGTGCACACCAAAGCCTAAAATTCCGGCTGAAACAGGCAGCAGCTCCCAGTTGCCCAGGTGCGCGCTAAAAAACAGCACCGACTTTCCGGTGGCGAAGGCGTCGTCGATGTTGTCTTGGCCTTTAATTTCGACCCGGCGCTTGCCCTGATCGGTGAGCAGATGATCCATCACCGCGAATTCGAACGCGGTGCGGCCCATGTTTTCCCATACGTCGCGCACGATCACTTCGATCTCGGCCTCGCTCTTTTCGGGAAAGGCTGCTGTGAGATTTTCGCGTGCGGCTTTTGAAGGTTTCAGCAGTGGCCCAAGGGCCCGGGCAAGCCCCCCGCCTATGCTTGAGACCAGTGCGAACGGCAACCGACGCAGAACAAACAGCCCGCCGTAGGCAAAGCCAGCCCCGATGTAATCGAGCACGGTGGCCTTGCGGGTGTTGATCGGCGCAACGGAGTCAGCCATCCAAAGGTGTCTCTGGCAAGGGTGTCTCTGGGCTGTCGGTGTGGCTGAGAGCCGCGACGAACGGGGCCAAAAGGGCATCGATTTCGTCGGTGCTTTTCCACTGCAGCTCAATATCGAGAACCCGCACGCGTTTTTGCTGATTGGGGCTGAGACGCACATGATCCTTGGCCGTGGTCAGAACTTGCGTGTCCACCGCATCGGCGAGGATTGAAAGCACTTCGGCTTCCGTATATGGATGGTGATCGTCAAAGGCGCGACAGCCCGCCAGCTTGCAGCCGAGACCTTCCAAGGTCTTGAAGAACTTTTCCGGGCGACCGATCCCGGCGAAGGCGAAGACCTTTTGATTTTTCAGGTCCAAATAATCGCCGACGGGTTCAAGCTTGGCGCGCAGCACTTTTAAGCTTTTGTAGCCCAGGCGTTGCACTCGGCCCCACACATCGGCTTCGTCCGCGCCCAATAGCACCACCGCGTCGGCGCGCGCCAAGCCGGCATCGACGGGTTCGCGCAAGGGGCCTGCGGGCATCACCCGGGCGTTGCCGAAACCGTAGCTGCCATCAACGACCAAAAGCGACAGGTCTTTTTCAACGTTGGGGTTTTGATAGCCGTCATCCATCACGATGATTTGTGCACCAGCTTCAACGGCGGCTTCGATGCCTTTGCGGCGATCGCGGCTGACCCAGGTGGGGGCCGCGCGCGCCAGCAGTAAGGGCTCATCACCCACAATGAGGCTGGTGTGGCTTGCGGGGTCAACCTGAACGGGTCCCAGTTCCGTGCCGCCATAGCCACGCGACACCACCTGGGCATTTGCGCCCAGGGTTTTGAGGCGCGAAACGATGTCGATGGCCACCGGGGTCTTGCCCGCGCCGCCCGCAACCAAATTGCCGATGCAGATCACCGGCACCGGCGCACGCCAGGGTGCGGCAGCTTTGCGGCGCATGGTGTTCATGCCCGCCACCAGACAGCCCAAAGGCCGCAACAGGCTGGGCATGACGCCGTCGGTTTTACGATCCCAGAAATCAGGTGCGCGCATGGCGACCTCCCTCATCAGCATTGTCTGCCGGTTTGTTTTTAAAATAGGGGCAAAGAGCATGTCCCACCCGTTCCAACACTCCCGCTTCGGCGCGTGCGGTGTTGAACGCAGAAGTTGCAGCGTTTTCACGAGCTTGTTCGTCGTTCATCAGCATTTCAACAGCACCATGCAATTCGGTTTCATCTTTAACCCAGCGGGCCGCGCCAGCTTTGGTGAGTGTCGAAGATATATCTTGGAAGTTGCTCATGTCCTTGCCGAAAATCAAGGCGCAAGATAGCGCGGATGGTTCAATCGGGTTCTGTCCGCCGCCACCAGCCAAGGTTTTACCCATAAAGACGATGTCGCAAAGGCGGTAGAATAGTCCCAATTCGCCTAAGGTGTCGGCGACGTAAATATCTGTTTCATCCGAAATAGCATCCCCCATGGCGCGTCGGGCAACGTTCAAGCCTTGGGCTTGAAGCTCGGCCGATATCGCTTCGCCGCGTTCAGGATGGCGCGGGGCAATGATCGTCAGCACGCCGGGATTGCTCGCTTTCAGCATCTTGTGAACACGCCCGCAAATGGCCTCTTCGCCGTTATGGGTGGACGCCGCAAGCCACGGAGGGCGCGCCCCGATGACGTTTTGAAGCTCAGTTAAAACGGCTTCATTGACGGGAAGGGGCTTGGCGGCGAATTTCAGGTTGCCCACCGTATCGACGTTTTTGGCCCCTAAAATGTGAAAGCGTTCGCCATCTTTTTCGCTTTGCGCCAAAACCAATGCAAAAGCGGACAAAATGCGTTCAATCATGGCGCGGTTTTTTTGCCAGCCCTTAAACGATTTTTCCGACATGCGCCCGTTCAACACAATCATCGGCACATCTTTGGCTTGGGTTTCGATCACCAAATTGGGCCAAAACTCGCTTTCCACCCACAGCGCCAGGTCGGGCCGCCAGTGCTGTAGAAAGCGCCGCACATAGGCCACCCGGTCCACCGGCACGTATTGATGTGCAGCCCCTTGGGGGAGACGCTCAGCCATCAACTTGGCCGAGGTCACGGTGCCGGTGGTCATCAGCACCGACCAGCCGGGGTGATCGTTGAGGATGCGGTCCACCAACGCCAGCACGGATAGGGATTCGCCGACGCTGGCGCAGTGCAGCCACACCACCTTGCCTTCGGGACGCGGTATCGATGCATGGCCTAAGCGTTCTTGAAAATGCGCCGGGTCTTCTTTGCCGCGTTTGAGGCGCATGTTCAAATACAGTCGGATTAAAGGTCCGCCCAGCGTCGTGCCCATCCGGTAGAGCGACAGCTTCATGGCGCGCGCTCTTCATCTTTGCGCGTCAATATATCTGACGGAACGGGCAGCTCTGCGGGCGACGGCGTTTGGAGACCGAATTCGCGGTCCAATCCCCTGGTCATGGCGTTGAGCCGATCTTCTAAGGACTGGCGCAGCGTTTCAAAGTCGTTTGCGCTGGCTTTGCGCGGCACGTCGATGGGCGCGTCGATCCACACCACGCCGCGGCCGAACGGCTTGGGAATTTGCAGACGGTCCCAGGTGCCCAATATTTTGCTGTTCGATGAAGCTGCGGTCACAGGCACCAGTTTTGCGCCGCTCATGCGCGCGATATCTATGGCGCTGAGTTGCATGCGTTGGCGCGGGCCCTTGGGGCCGTCGGGGGTGATGGCCACGGTCTCGCCGGATTTGAGCGCTTTGATCATAGCGCGCGCAGCTTCGGTGCCGCCTTTTTTGGTCGACCCCCAAATGGTCTTGATGCCCAACCGGTTGTAGCTCAACGCGGCGATTTTGCCGTCGCGGTGCGGAGTGCTGAGCATGTTGAGGGGATGGGGGCGCTGCCAGCCGTACATCGACATGATCATGCGCGCATGCCAAAAGCACAAAATCACCGGTTGTCCGGCATCGAGTTGGCTTTGAATGTTGTCCCAGCCGCGCACCTGCCAACGGCTGGTGGCGTAGGCGAAGCGCACATACGCTGCAATCAGCAGCGACACCAGCGATTGCGCCCAGGCTTGTTCAAGTATGCGCTTGTGAAGTTTCACGCGGCGCTCCTAAGCAGGGATGGGGGCATCAACGACGCTGTCGGATGCGAACTGAAGCTGGTAAAGGTTCGCGTACTGACCGCCCTTGTTCAGCAATTCGGCGTGGGTGCCTTGTTCGATCACCCGGCCTTGGTGCAGGACGTAGATCAAATCCGCATGAACCACGGTGGACAGGCGGTGCGCGATCACCAGTGTGGTGCGGTTCGCCATCAGACCTTCGAGCGCGGCCTGGACGTGGCGTTCAGACTCTGTGTCCAGCGCCGAGGTTGCTTCGTCCAACAGCAAGATCGGCGCATTCTTGATCATCGCGCGTGCGATCGCCAGACGCTGGCGCTGGCCGCCGGACAGGCGCACGCCGTGTTCGCCGACCATGGTGTCGTAGCCTTCGGGCAGGTCCACGATGAAATCGTGGGCGGCGGCGTGGCGGGCGGCGTCTTGGATGTCGTCAAAGCTGGCGTCCGGGCGACCGTAGCCGATGTTGGCGCGCACGGTGTCGTCGAACAGGGTGACTTCTTGGCTGACCAGCGCCATCGCGCCGCGCAACGAATTGAAGGTCACGTCGCGGATGTCTTGGTCATTGATGGTGACGCGGCCTGCGGTGACGTCGTAAAAACGTGGCGCTAAGTTCATGATGGTGGACTTGCCAGCGCCTGATGCGCCGACCAGGGCCACGGTCTTGCCCACGGGCACGGTGATATCGATACCGTTCAGCGCAACGTCGTGGATGATGTTGCTGTCGTCGGCGCTGGGATAGGTGAACGACACGTTCTCAAAGCGCAGCTCGGCATTGGTGACGTCGAGGTCCTTGGCGTCGGCCTTTTCGGTGATGCGGCTGGGGTTGTCGAGAACATCGAAGGTGCGCTCCGCGCCCGCCAAGCCTTCCTGGATGGTGGCATTTAAGTTGGCGAGGCGCTTCAGCGGCTCATAGGCCAACAGCAAGGCTGTGATGAAGGAAAAGAACGCGCCCGGATCGGTGGCTTGTTCGATCACCCGGTAGCCGCCATAGATGATGACTGTGGACACCGCGACACCGCCGAGCGTTTCCATGATTGGGCTGCTGAGTGCGCGGGTGCGCAATTGTTTGAACGCCAGCTGATAGAGCTTGTGGACGAAGACCGCGACGCGCTCGCGTTCATAGTTTTCCATCGAATAGGCTTTGACCACGCGGATACCCTGGAACGTCTGTTCCAAGGCGGTGGTCAACTGCCCGGTTTCGGCTTGGGCGTTGATCGTCACCTTGCGCATACGTCGACCGATTTTGGCGATCGGGATGATGGCGATGGGAAAGATGAAGAACGCAATCAGCGCCAGTTCCCAGTCTTGAATGAACATCACGGCCACCAGGCCGATCAGTGACAACAAGTCCTTGCCGAAGACCGTGATGCCGTGCGTCACGGCGACGCGCATCGAGCCCACATCAATGGTGTAGCGCGACAACAGTGCACCGGTCGAATTGTTGTGGAAAAAGCTAAGGTCCAAGTCGGTCATGTGGTGGTAGAGGCGGTTTTGCATATCGGCGACGAATTTCAAGCCGACGTGCGCCATCATCGTGGCTTGGGCATAGTTGGACACGCCCTTGACGGCGAAGGTTCCAAGCACCGCAGCGCCGATCAGCCACAGCATGTCGCGGTCTTGGGCAATGAAAATCTCGTTGACCACCGGCTTCATCAGCCATGCGCTCAGCGCCGTGGCGCCGGCCATTGTGCCCATGAACAGCAAAGCCAGTACCAGCCAGCCGATGTAGCCGCGAATATGTTCACGCCACAGGCGTGACATCAATGCGTAGGTTGAGACATGCTTCACGGACGTCGTTCACTCGTTATCAGTCGGGGCGGGAATCCCCCAAGATTGCCATGTGGGGACCATAGCACGGCGCACGTTTGCGCCAAAGCTTTAGGAGCCTGCGCCTTAAGAACCCGCGCCTTAAGAACCAGCAAGCGTCATGCCTTCGATGCGCACGGTGGGGGCATCGACGCCGTACAGGAACTCAAGATCGTCGGCGGGGGTGAGGCTTTTAAACATCTCGCTCAGGTGCCCCGCCACGGTGACTTCGGACACCGCGTGGGTGAGGACGCCGTTTTCGATCCAAAAACCGCTGGCGCCGCGCGAATAATCGCCAGTCACGGTGTTGACGCCCATACCGATCAGTTCGGTGACGTAAAAACCCGCCTTGATGTCTTTGATCAGCTCTGCGACCGAGACTGCGCCCGCTTGCAAATACAAGTTCGACGCCCCCGGCGACGGTGGGCTGGAAACACCACGCCCAGCGTGGCCTGTGGATTCGAGGCCCAATTGGCGCGCAGAGCGCAAATCCAAGAACCAGGTGGTGAGCTTGCCCTGATCAATGATGTTGCGGCGCTGGGTAGGCAAGCCTTCGTCGTCGAATGCGGCAGAGCGCAGCCCACGCATGCGGTGCGGATCATCGACGATGGTCACCCCCGGCGCGAAGATATCATCGCCCATCTTGTCTTTGAGGAACGAAGTGCCGCGCGCGATGCTTGATCCATTGATCGCGCCGGACAGATGCCCGACCAAAGATCGTGCCGCGCGATTGTCGAACACCACCGGAACCTGCTGGGTCTTGGCTTTTTGCGGGTTGAGGCGTTTGACCGCCCTCTCGCCGGCGCTACGTCCGATGGCTTCTGCGCTTTGCAGGTCTTCGGCCCACACCGCACCGGTGTAGTCATAATCGCGTTCCATCCCCGTGCCTTCACCGGCCAACATCGAAGCGCTGAGGCTGTGGCGCGAACGCTGATAGGTGTGCGCGAAACCGTTGGACGCAGCGAACGCGATGGACGATTGGCTAAAGCCCGCGTGCGCGCCTTCAGAATTGCTGACGCCAGCGACTTCAAGCCCGGCTTCTTCGGCGATGCGCGCGGATTGGGTGAGCGCGTCGGCGCTCGGTTCACTTGGATCGAACATGTCGAAATCGGTAAACTCGGTCGCCAGCTGGTCCGGGTCCGCCAAACCCGCAAAGGGATCCTCGGGGACCGACTTGGCCATCGCGACGGCGCGCTCGACCAATTCATCCAGCGCACGTTTTGAGGTGTCCGACGACGACACGATGGCTTGCGATTTGCCGACGAATACGCGCAGGCCGAGATCCATGCCTTCGGAACGCTCCAACTGCTCGACTTCACCCATGCGCCACGACAGCGACAGGGACGTGCCCTCGGCGAACAAAGCGTCCGCCGCGTCGGCCCCTTGGCCTTGGGCAGATTTGATCAGGTCTTGCAACAGATTGAGCTTGTCTTGGATGGAATCTGGCATCGTGTTCCCTGTTCGTTAGATTGATCTTGAACGTATGTAGGGTGAAAAGGGTCTTAAGCCAAGGCCCCCTTAGGATAAAGCCTGGCTCAAATCGTCGATCAGATCACGCACATCCTCGATACCTACCGACAAGCGAATAGTGCCCGCCGTGATGCCCGCCGCCAATTGCTCGTCCACGGTCATCTTTTGATGAGTGGTGGTGGCGGGGTGGGTGATCAAGCTTTTGACGTCGCCCAAGTTGTTGGAGATATCGATGATGCCCAACTTGTTCATAATCTTGAACGCCGCTTCCTTGCCGCCTTTAACGTTGAACGCGACGATGGTGCCGCCACGGCCAGACATTTGCTTCATCGCCAATTCGTGCTGGGGGTGGGATTTGAGCCCCGGATACATCACCTCTTCGATGGCCTCTTGAGTGCTGAGGAACTCGGCCACCGCAAGGGCGTTTTCGCACTGACGGATCACGCGCAGATCGATGGTTTCCAGGCCTTTGACCAGCACCCAGGCGTTGAACGGGCTCAGCGCCGGACCGGTCTGGCGCAAGAACGGCGCAACGGTTTTTTCCAGATAATCTTCGTTGTTGGACAAGATCGCTCCGCCCAGCGAACGGCCTTGGCCATCGATGTGCTTGGTGGCGCTGTAGGTGACCACGTCGGCACCCAGTTCCAGCGGGCGCTGCAACACGGTGCTGGCAAACGCATTGTCGACCACCACCAAGGCCCCCGCTTTGTGCGCCAGTTCAGACACGGCGGCGATGTCGGTGATCGACAGCGCCGGGTTGGACGGCGTTTCCAAGAATACGGCTTGGGCAGGGGTGCTCAGCGCTTGTTTCCACGCATCCAGATCGGTGCCGTCGACGAATTCGGCGGTGATGCCCCAGCGCGGCAAGATCACGTCGATGACGTGATAACACGCGCCAAAAAGCGCCGCCGCCGCGACGATGCGATCACCCGTTTTTAGGTGCGCGGCCAATGCGGCGAACACCGCGGCCATGCCGCTGGCGGTGCCTTTGCAGTATTTCGCGCCTTCAACGGCGGCGAGGCGGTCTTCGAATTGGCTCAGTGTCGGGTTGCCGTAGCGCGAATAGACATAGTGGTCTTCTTCGCCGGTGAAGGACCGTTCGGCCTGTTCGGCGGACTCGTAAACATAGCCGGACGTCATGAACAACGCTTCGCTGGTTTCGCCATACGCGGTGCGTTCCAGCGCGCCGCGCACTTGTTGGGTGGCGGGTCGCCAGGCAGAGGTGTCGGGTTTGCCCGTATTATTTTTGGTGTCGGTCATGTTCCGGATATCCTTCAAAAAACAAAAAAAGCCCGGACCGAAGGCCAGGGCATATCGTTTGCTTTCCCGTTGCTTCGGCCTTTTAGCGGATTGTTTTACGTGGCCGCAAGCCGACCGGCCAAATCACCACGTTTTTACAGCCCTTAACATGTCGAACCGAACGCGAATCGTCAAGATGCTAGTTTACTGGCGAAGTGCATTTTAAGCCCTATATATGCGGGGCCGCACTTGCAGCGCCGCCCACCCTCTGGCATAGGTGAAGGCGCACATTCACTGGAGACCGCTCATGTCCAATTCCGCGACCACCGATCAGCTTTTCTTCGAACACACCGGCATGGACCGGGGCCGCGTCACAGGGCTGGTCGAAGATGCCCTTGGCGGCGCGGATGATGGCGAGCTGTTTTTGGAATATCGCCAATCCGAAAGTCTGTTGTTTGACGACGGTCAGTTGAAATCCGCCAACTTCGACACCGCCCAAGGTTTCGGCCTGCGCGCGGTGTCCGATGAAACGGCAGGCTACGCCCACGCCACGGAATTGACCGAAGACGCCATCAAACGCGCCGGGCAAACCGTGCAGACGGTGTGTCGCGGTCACGGCGGCACCTTGGCCGAACCACCCAAGGGCACCAACGTCAAACTTTACGGCGACACCAATCCCCTGCAAGGCATGGCGTTCGACGTCAAGGTCAAACTGCTGGGCGACATCGACGCCTACGTGCGCTCCAAAGACCCGCGCGTCAAACAGGTCTCGGTCTCGCTGGCGGGCAATTGGCAGGCGGTGGAAATTTTACGTCCCGGCGGCCACAACGCATCCGATATTCGTCCGCTGGTGCGGATCAATGTTTCGGTGGTGGTCGAACAGGACGGGCGCATGGAAAGCGGATCGTTCGGCATGGGTGGCCGTGCGGAATACGCGCAGTGGATCACCCCGGAAAACTGGGTCAACATCGCCGATGAAGCGCTGCGCCAAGCCATCGTCAATTTGGACAGCGTGCCGGCACCCGCCGGTGAAATGACCGTGGTGCTCGGCCCCGGTTGGCCGGGCGTGTTGCTGCACGAAGCGGTGGGACACGGCCTGGAAGGCGACTTCAATCGCAAAAAGACCTCGGCGTTCGCCGGATTGTTGGGCGAACGGGTCGCCGCCAAAGGCGTCACCGTGGTCGATAACGGCACCATGCAAGACCGCCGCGGCTCGCTCAGCATTGACGACGAAGGCACGCCGACGTCCAACACAGTTCTTATTGAGGACGGCATCCTCAAAGGCTTCATGCAAGACCGCATGAACGCGCGTTTGATGGGCATGGAGGCGACCGGAAACGGACGCCGCCAAAGCTACGCCCATGCCCCGGTGCCGCGCATGACCAACACGTATATGTTGGGCGGCGACATGGAGCCTGAGGAAATTATTCAGTCGGTGAAAAACGGCCTCTACGCAGTCAATTTCGGCGGCGGACAGGTCGACATCACGTCGGGAAAATATGTGTTCAGCTGCACCGAAGCCTACAAAATCGAAGACGGCAAGGTGACCGCCCCGGTCAAGGGCGCGACCCTGATCGGCAGCGGCCCCGAAGACTTGAAGCGCGTCACCATGATCGGCAACGACATGAAGCTCGACACCGGTGTCGGCATGTGCGGTAAGGACGGCCAAAGCGTGCCCGTCGGCGTCGGCCAGCCGACCATGCGCATCGAAGACCTCACCGTCGGCGGCACGGCGGCGTAAAAGCGCGACCTCCACGTCGAGACTTTTTTAAAGCCGCCTAACGCCGCATCGTTGGGCGGCTTTTTTGCGCCCTTGGCCATCCCAATTGTACATGCCCAGACGCAGGTCGCAGCCGTCGCCATCGCCACACAGATCCGTGATGGTCTGGATATCGATGGGAATCGTGGTTCCGCGTTGGTTGATGCTTGCCGTGATGGTGATCCGACCAGCCGAGGCGGTTTCTGTGACCATTGCTTCGATACCGGGTGCTTTTGATTCCATGGCCGTTTTCGGGGCCATTTTCGCGGCCGACGGCATCAGGCAAACAAAAAGGCGCGGACCGAAGTCCGCGCCTTTGTTGTTTTTAGAAGGGAAAAGCGTTAACCGCCGAGGTTCCACCAGCCTTTGCGTTTGGGCTTTTCGGCCACTTCACCGACCACCACGGTTTCGACACCGGGAGCGGGGGCTGGTTTTTCTTCAGCGGCGGCGGCAGGCTCAGGGGCGGGCTCGGGCTTAGGTTCCGGCTTCGCCTCGACCACAGGTTCGACCACAGGTTCAGCTGGGGCTTCAACTTTAGGCTCGGGCTTTTTGCGCGCGCGGCTGCGGCGTTTGGGCTTTTCTTCTGCTTCAGCCGCGTCTGCGACTGGAGCTTCAGCCTCGGCTTCTGCAACTGCTTGCATTCCAGCTTCCGCTTCAACGGCTGCAGGTTTGCGGCGCGCGCGACGGCGACGTTTGGGCTTTTCTTCGCCCTCTGCGGCTTGCTCGACCTGCTCGACCGGCACTTCAGGGGCCGCGTCGCCGGCGGGTTCCGCAGTCTCTACAGCACCCTCTTCATTGGCGTTCGCAGCTTCAGCGGCGTCACCTTCGACTGGTTTGCGACGACGACGCGAACGACGGCGTTTGGGCTTTTCTTCGCCTTCGGGAGCGGCGGCAACTTCGCCTTCGGCCCCACCTTCAGAGGATACGGCTTCGCTGTCAGCGCTTTCGGCTGGAGCGGCTTCGCCCTCAGTTGCTTCTGCGCCTTCGACGCCCTCAACTGCGCCCTCGATGGATTTACGACGACGACGACCGCCGCGACGCGAACGTCGGCGGCGCTTGCTTTTGCCTTCCTCGCCGCCCTCGGCGCGATCACCGTCTTCGGACGTTTCCTGAGCGACGCTTTCGCCTTCGCCTTCGCCTTCGTCTTCGGTGGACTCGGTGGCGTCGAATTGTGTCTCCGCACCATCCTCGTCACGCTTGCGACCGCGACGGCGACGCTTGCGTTTGCGATTGGCGTCTTCGACGACGTCCGCACGCACGTTGGCGACCATTTCGGAAATGGTTTCGCCGTTTTGGTTCTTGGTGCGCTCCAACCGCAGGTCGGGCGGAACCAACGAATCGTCGTTGGTCAGCATCACCTGCATGCCGTACTTGGCTTCAAGTTCGGCCAAGGCGTCGCGCTTGTGGTTCAAGATGTACAGTGCCACCGAGGTCGGCACGTGCACGGTCAGTTCCGCAGCGCGGCGGTTGGCGCCTTCTTCGTCGATGGCGCGCAACACCACCAGCGCGGTGGACTCAGTCGAGCGACGGATACCGGTGCCGCCGCAATGGGGGCAGGGTTCCGACGAGGTTTCGATCAGGCTGGGACGCAGACGCTGGCGCGACATTTCAAGCAAGCCGAACGGGCTGATACGGCCCACTTGGATGCGCGCACGGTCATGCTTCAGCGCTTCTTTCATGCGCCGTTCGACCTGGGAATTATTGCGGTTGACGTCCATATCGATGAAATCGATCACCACCAGACCGGCCAAATCGCGCAAACGCAATTGGCGCGCGACTTCGTCGGCGGCTTCAAGGTTGGTCTTGACCGCCGTTTCTTCGATGTTGCGTTCCTTGGTGGAGCGGCCCGAGTTGACGTCGATGGAGACCAGCGCTTCGGTCGGGTTGATCACCAGATAACCGCCCGCCGGCAGGTGCACGACGGGGTTGTGGATCGCATCCAACTGGTTTTCCACCCCTGCACTGCGAAACAGCGGGACAGAAGATTCTTTGTACTGCTTGACCTTGCGCGCGTGACTGGGGATCAGCAGCTTCATGAATTCCTTGGCGGCGCGGTAGGCTTCTTCGCCCTCGACCTGGATGTCTTCGATATCGCGCGAATACAGATCGCGGATCGAGCGGCGCACGATGTCGCCTTCTTCATGCACCAACGTCGGCGCGGTCGATTGCAGGGTCAGATCGCGCACGTTGTTCCACAGACGGATCAGGTATTCGAAGTCGCGCTTGATTTCGGCCTTGGTGCGCCCGATGCCTGCGGTGCGCAGGATTACGGCCATGCCGTGGGGCACGTCGAGGCTCGACAAAATGGTTTTGAGTGCTTTGCGGTCGGCGGAATTGGTGATCTTGCGCGAGATGCCGCCACCGCGTGCGGTGTTGGGCATCAGCACGCAATAGCGACCGGCCAACGACATATATGTGGTCAGCGCCGCACCTTTGTTACCACGTTCTTCCTTGACGACCTGGATCAACAGCACCTGACGGCGTTTGATGACTTCCTGGATCTTGTATTGCTTGGCGCTGGGGGCGCGGCGGTGGTGCGATGCTTCGACCTCGTCGGTTTCGTCGCCGCCCAAGGTTTCGACCGCGCCGCTATTGCCGTTTTCAGCTTCGACGTCGTTGTCGCCGTTATCGCCGTTTTCATCGTCGTCGCCAGTGGCATCGGGCGCGTCTTCGCTGGCGGTCTCTTGCGTCTCGACAGCCTCAGGCACTTCGCTTTCTTCGCGGTCCGATACCGGGATCTGGTAATAATCGGGGTGAATTTCGCTGAAGGCCAAGAAACCATGGCGATTTCCGCCATAATCGACAAACGCCGCTTGGAGCGATGGCTCCACACGGACGACTTTGGCGAGATAGATATTGCCTTTTAACTGCCTTCTGGAAGATACCTCAACGTCGAAATCTTCAAGCTGATTTCCGTCCACGAGCGCGACCCGGGTCTCTTCCGGGTGGGTCGCATCGATAAGCATGCGTTTGGTCATTTAAACTAAAACTCCAAGGGCATCCAGAAACGACCAAGCCAAGGATCGAACCAAGGCTTGGGGGATTACCGGATACGCTATTTTGATTGCTGCCAGGCGCGCATGCAAACACGTCCGCCGTCGAGTAGACGGCAGAATCTCCCGTCACATGGACGGCAGGAAACAGTGTCATTGCGGCTTGCGCGCTGCTGGCAAGCATAGGGTTGAAACCTTCATTCAATAGCAAGCGCAGTCGTGCGGGGTATTCCTGAAACCTAAGGGAAAACGCTGTCACGTTGATGCGTCATCAATGTACACATCACTGTATACAGGGGCCCTTTGGCGGAACCTCTTGGCGGCGAATAGACTAAGGGACTGGCCGCCTTCCGCTTTCCGCGCTTGCGGAAAACTCTCAAAAACCGGATACATAACGGGATTTTACCCATTAAATTCCGATGGGGGTTAAGATAACGGTAGTAAATTGATTAGACAATCATCTTATTGATTTATATTGCCGCCCTAAATCCACGAAGAAGTGCGCTTAAAAATGAAACGGGAGCCGATCACGTCCATGAGCCTTTGCGCACCGAAAAACGGGCCTAAACGCTGGCTGTTGGCGGGCTTGGCGCTGTTTGCGTTGGTTTTGACGCAGGCCATTGCGCCCATCATTGCACCCGTCCAGGCGGCGCAATCGGCATCGGCGCCCAAATCGGCCCAGGTGTCGGATGTGCGCATCGGCCAACATGGCGAACGTACGCGCATCGTCTTGGATGTCGATCGTTCGCTTAAATTTGAGGTCTTCACCTTGCCCGATCCTTACCGGGTGGTGATCAACCTGCCCGAAGTGGACTGGAAGCTGGACAATCAAAGTGCCGCGGAAAACAAGGGCTTGTTGAGTCGCATGCGTTACGGGCTGTTTTCGCCCGGCACATCGCGCATGGTGCTGGATGTCAAAGGTCCGGTGAACGTGCAAAACAGCTTCATGCTCAAGCCAGCGGGCGGTGGGCCGTGGCGATTCGTTTTGGATTTGGCCCCGACATCGGAAACCGAGTTCTTGGAATCCTTGGCCGCGCAACGCGCCAAGGCGCGCAAAAGCCTAGATCAGCTGGTGGCCAAGATCACGCCGGACAGCCCGCCGGTCATCGTTTCCCCTGCAAACCCGCAAACCGCCGTGACGGTGCTGCCGCCGCGCAAGCCCTCGGTCCCCGGTAAGCACATCATCGCCATCGACGCGGGCCATGGCGGGGTTGATCCCGGCACCATCGGGGTCGGTAAAACCTATGAAAAAAACATCACCCTGGCGATGGCGCGCGATCTGCGCACGGCATTGGAGGCCACCGGACGTTATAAAGTGGTGCTGACGCGTGATCGCGATATCTTTTTGCGCTTGCGCGACCGGGTCAAAGTCGCCCGCGATGCGGGGGCGGAGCTGTTCATCTCGATCCACGCTGATTCGGTGCCCAACCGCAAGACGCGTGGGCTTTCCGTCTACACGCTGTCGGAAAAGGCATCGGATAAAGAGGCCGCGAAACTGGCAGCCAAGGAAAACAAGGCCGACTTGATTGCGGGTATCGATCTGTCCACCGAAAGTAAAGATGTGACCAATATCTTGCTGGACTTGGCCCAGCGCGAAACCATGAATCAGTCGGCGCGGTTCGCCCAGGAATTGGTCAATGAGTTGCGTCGCGAAGTTAAACTGCTGCGCAACACTCACCGTTTTGCGGGGTTTGCGGTGTTGAAGGCTCCCGACATGCCATCGGTGTTGCTCGAAGCGGGCTTTTTGTCCAATCGCCAGGACGAGCGCAATTTGCTCAACCGCGCGTACCGCCGAAAAATGGCCGAGGCCATGGTCAAGGGTATCGACCGTCACTTTATCGGCACCCAAGAAGCGCGCACCCACTGATCTCTATCTCATGCAATTTCTGTTTGTGCTCGGGCCGTGACCGTCATATGGGGGCCATATTATCCGCGTATTGAGTAACGGTCTGAGATCACTTAAGTTCTGTTGGAAATGAAGCGTTTATTTAAAATCTTCCTGGTTTTGTTCGGTCTGGTCCTGTTCGGCGGTTTCGCCGCTGCGGGGGCGGGCGTTTATGTGTTCTGGCATTTCGGCAAGGGCTTGCCCGATTACCAGCAGTTGGCCCACTACGAACCCGCGGTGATGACCCGCGTGCATGCGGGCGATGGACGCTTGTTGGCGGAATACGCCACCGAAAAACGCGTGTTCGTGCCCATTCGCGCCATGCCCCGGCGCGTCATCCACGCCGTTTTGTCGGCGGAAGATAAGCATTTTTACAGCCATCCCGGCATCGACCCGTTGGGTCTCACCCGTGCGGTGCTGACCAACATTAAAAATTACGGCTCCGGGCGGCGTCCGGTGGGTGCATCGACCATCACTCAGCAAGTGGCGAAGAACTTCCTGCTCACCAACGAGGTGTCCTATTCGCGCAAAATCAAGGAAGCGATCTTGGCGTTTCGCATCGAACGGGCCTTTTCCAAGGATCGTATTTTAGAACTGTACCTCAACGAGGTGTACCTGGGTTCGGGCTCTTATGGGGTTGCGGCGGCGGCGTTGAATTATTTCAACAAGTCGCTCGATGAGCTGACGATTGCCGAGACCGCCTATCTCGCCGCATTACTCAAAGCACCGAGCAATTATCACCCGGTGCGCAAAAAAGCCGCCGCGCTGGAACGGCGCGACTGGGTCATTGGACGCATGCGCGATGACGAATACATCACCCCGGCGAAGGCCCGCATGGCCCAAGCCGACGACTTGGTGGTGGAAAGTCGCGCCGAAGCCGAATTCGTCACCGCCAACTATTTCGCCGAAGAAGTTCGTCGCGCCCTTTATGATCAATACGGCGAAGATGCGCTGTATACCGGGGGCTTGAGCGTCCACACCACGCTGGACCCACGTTTGCAAAAAATCGCTGAACGCACCTTGCGTGACGGCTTGATGGCTTATGATCGCCGCCATGGCTGGCGCGGTCCCATCGCGCGCATCGAAGACGCTACCGCGTTCGCCGTGACGCTTGAGACCATGACGCCGCCTAAGGCTTTGGGGGACTGGAACCTCGCCGTGGTGACGGCGCTGGATGATCAGTTTGCCTCGATCATCGTCAAAGGCGCAGGGCCTGCTTTGATACCTCTGCGCGAACTGAAATGGGCGCGCAAATGGCTCAAGGGCGAATACCTGGACAAAGTGGTGCACAAACCGACCGACGTGCTTGTCGTGGGCGATGTGATCGCGGTGGAAGCGACCGCCAGTTTCACCACGGGTAAAGGCAAAGTGGAAAAGACCGTTGATTACCCACCGGGGACTTACGCGCTGCGCCAAATTCCCGAAATACAAGGCTCCATCGTGGCACTCGATCCGCACTCAGGCCGGGTGTTGGCGATGTCGGGCGGGTTTGACTATGACGCCAGCGAATACAATCGCGCCACCCAGGCCAAGCGCCAGCCGGGATCGGCGTTTAAACCGTTCGTCTATCTGGCGGCGTTGGACAGCGGCTTTACGCCTTCAACCCTGATCCTCGACGCGCCGTTTGTGATCGATCAAGGGCCGGGCCTGCCCAAGTGGCGGCCCGCCAACTACACCAAAAAATTCTACGGTCCGTCGACAATGCGTCTGGGCATCGAAAAATCGCGCAACTTGATGACCGTGCGTTTAGCGCAAACCGTGGGGATGGAGAAAATATCGGAATACGCCAAGCGCTTCGGCATCATCGACAACCTGCCCGAACAGCTGTCCATGGCGCTGGGCGCGGGGGAGACGACGTTGCTCGACTTGACGTCTGCGTATGCGATGCTGGTCAACGGCGGCAAGCAGATCGCGCCGACCTTTATCGACCGCATTCAAGACCGCAACGGCCACACGGTTTACCGCCACGACAAGCGCCCCTGCGTGGGCTGCGAAGCCGTGGCATGGATCAACCAACCGGTGCCTGACGTGCCGGATGAACGCAAACAACTCACCGATCCCACCAGCGCGTATCAGATAGTTTCAATGCTTGAAGGCACCGTGCTGCGCGGCACCGGGCGCCGCGTTAAGGCGGTGGGCAAGCCGCTCGGCGGTAAAACCGGCACCACCAACGACTCACGTGACGCGTGGTTCATTGGCTTTTCACCCGATTTGGCGGTGGGGGTGTTCACCGGTTTCGACGAGCCGCGTTCGCTGGGGCCGCGTGAACAGGGTGCCTCCGTTGCGTCGCCGATCTTTCGCGATTTCATGAAAGACGCGCTGGAAGGCCAGCCCCCGGTGCCGTTTCGCTTGCCATCGGGCGTGCATCTGGTGCGCATCAACGCGACCACCGGATTGCCAGCCCACAGTGGCGACAAAGGCATCATCCTAGAGGCCTTCAAACCCGGCACCGTGCCGCGCGACAACACCCAAGTTTTGGGCGCAGAAGGAAGCATCGGAGGCGGCGGTGATGCACCTGCGGCGGGAACGGGTGGTTTGTATTGACCTTAGATCCTTTCACGTTGCTCGTCGCGCTGACGGTCACGCATGTCCTCGCCACCACTATCTTGGTTTTTGCCTGGTACCTTAATAAATCGATTCCCGGCGTCAGTTTTTGGACGTTGGGGCGGGTCTGCATAACGTTAGCCCTGGTGGCCTTTACGCTGCGCAATGCCATCCCGTTGCCCATGTCTGTTTTGCTTGGCAATGGCTTGTTGATCTTAGGCATGCATTTCATCTGGCAAGGCAATATCGCCTTTATGAAGCGCAAGCCGATCCGGCCCATTTTGTATCTTGTGCTGTATGGCGTTCTCGTGTCGGCGATGGTCTATTGGACCGTCGTTGAGCCAAGCTTTTTGGCGCGTATCGTTGTTTCGTGTTTTTTCATTGGGGTGTTCGACCTGTTGTTCGTGCGCGCGCTGTGGCTGCGGGAGGGCGACGAGGTCTATTTCAGCGTTAAGGTCATGGCGCTGGTGTTTGTCTGGAGTGCCTTCGTGCAGGCTGCGCGGGCGACGATTGCTCTTTCTGGGGGCAATGGGGAAACCTTGCTGGAGCCGTCGCTGGCGACGCTCATGGGGCTGTTGAACGGTCTTGCCGTGTCGATGGTTTCCGCGATGGTCTATATGGCGATCATTATGGAATATTTGAAAAAGGATTTGGTTCGTCAGGCCGAACGCGATCCCTTGACAGGGGCGTTCAATCGCCGCGCATTTCATGCCATTGCAGAGCATATTCTCGCTCGTGCGCGACGAGAGCGGAGTGCGGTGTCTTTGGTGATTTTGGATTTGGATCACTTTAAAACGGTCAATGACACTTACGGTCATATGGCGGGAGACGCGGTTCTTAAGCGAGTCGTCGATCTCGTCCACGAGGTGTTGCGCGCGCAAGATGTGCTTGTGCGTCTTGGCGGCGAAGAGTTTGCGATGCTGTTGCCCGCCACCACCGAGGACAAGGCAAATCATGTCGCAGAACGTATACGCCTCGCGGTTGAAAACGAACTCTTCGATATTGGGGCTACCGCCGTGCGGATCACGACCAGCCTGGGGGTGACGTCGATATCGGCAATGAACGGTGTTGTCGAGATCGACAATCTGATCGAGCAGGCAGACATCGCGCTGTATCAAGCCAAAGATGCGGGCCGCAACCAGGTGTGCTTGGCGTCGTAAAACCGCGCGCAAAGGCGACTTGTGTCGTGCCCGGCTTTTGGCTACAAACCTTGCATCACCCCTGGCACCACCCCTGGTGCTACCCTGGGCACCGATCCCACAACAGTAAGGACCGCCGCACCATGCGCGCCGAGATCGAAAACGTTACTCAAGACCTCAAGCAGTCGCTGGAACTGCTGAGGAGGCATCTTTGACTACGACCAAGCCGTATTACGCCTAGAAGAGCTGAACGCGCTGGCCGAAGACCCAGAGCTGTGGAATGACGCCGCCAAGGCCCAGGCCTTGATGAAAGAGCGCACCAAGCTTGACGGTCTGATCAAGGAAATCGACGATTTGGTCACCGATCTGGCCGACAATCTCGAACTGATCGAGATGGGCGAAGCGGAAGGTGACGACGACATCATCAAAGAGGCTGAAACCGCGCTGATCGCGGCGCGCGACCGTGCGGGCAAGGCCGAGCTGCAGACGTTGCTGTCGGGCGAAGCCGACGCCAACAACTGTTATTTCGAAGTCCACGCCGGCGCCGGCGGCACCGAGGCTCAGGACTGGGCGGAAATGCTCACGCGCATGTATGTGCGCTGGGCCGAAGCGCATGGTTACAAGACCGAATGGCTGGAAGAAAGCCCCGGTGAAGAAGCGGGCATCAAATCGTGCACCATCAAAATCACCGGTGAGAACGCTTACGGCTGGATGAAAACCGAAAGCGGCGTGCATCGCTTGGTGCGCATTTCGCCTTACGATTCCAGCGCGCGCCGCCACACCAGCTTTACCTCGGTGTGGGTCTATCCGGAAATCGACGACGATATCGAGGTCAATTACGACGACAAAGACCTGCGCGTCGACACCTACCGGGCGTCTGGCGCAGGCGGCCAGCACATCAACAAGACCGATAGCGCCGTGCGTATCACGCACATTCCGTCGGGCATCGTGGTGCAGTGCCAAAATGATCGCTCGCAGCACAAAAATCGCGCGGCGGCCTATAAAATGCTCAATGCGCGTCTGTACGAGGCTGAACTGCAAAGACGTGAAGACGCGTCCCAGGCCGAGCACGACGCCAAAACCGACATCGGTTGGGGCCACCAGATCCGCTCATACGTGTTGCAGCCCTACCAAATGGTCAAAGATTTGCGCACCGGGGTGGAAACGTCCAACACCGGCGCGGTGCTCGACGGCGATCTCGACCAATTCATGGAAGCGGCGCTGGCGCACCGGGTCAAGGGCGGCGACGCTCAAGTCGAAGACATCGACTGACGGATTTTAAGCGAAAGCGTCTTCCAGCAGCGGCACGGCGTCTTGCGCATCGCCATAGCTGAGCGTGTAGCACGCGACGCCTTGGATCATCGCGTGCAGATGGTCGAGCACCTCCAACGCGCCGAGCTTGCGGCCGAAACTTTGTAAGATGCAGGCTTTCAACACCTCGCTTTCGCTGGCGGGTGTCAGCGCGGGCGCTGCGTCGTCGCGTCTGTTCAACAGTACCACCGCTTTGATCTGGGCTTTTTCACCCAACGGGGCCATCGCCTCAATGCTCAAATTGACATAGCGAAACTGATCGCTGATCGGCCCGCTATGGCTGCGGATGAAGTCCGCAAGCGCGCCGTTCAGGGTTTTGGGCAAGGGACGGCGCACGCGCGGCAAGAACCCAGGCGACACGCCTAAGGTCGGGGTGCCGGGAACGATAGGCAATTGGTCGTCGGCGAACACTTTGTGACCCGCAGCGCCCAGTCCAGCGCCCAGTCCAGCACCAAGTGCTGTGGTGAGCAGGCTTTTGCCGCTGGCGTGGGTGCTGGGAAACACCACCAAGCCTGCGTTGTCGCCCATGCCCATGCGCACCCCGGCGGCGTGCAAGGTCAGCATCGCATCGTCGTTGCGGCTGGTGCTGTCTTGGATAAAGGCGTGCTGGAGATCCAGCAATAGATCACACACCGCATCCACCGGATCGCGATGCACCACGGCGGTGCCGCGTTCGATCCACGGCGAGCGACGCTCATAGCCTTTTGGTCCCTTGGAAACTTGAATCATGGCCAATTGCGAACAGCTGTCCAGACGCGTGATGGTCCAGCCCCTGAGGACGTTTTGCAAAACATCCACAAGTTCATCGGCCCCATCAAAACTCACGGGCTGTTCAATGCCGTCCAGTTGTAGCCACATAGCTTGTTTTAGCACGGCTAGGGCGCGCGCCAATACCATTCAGTCTCAATTCAGGTGCTCTGTCTTAGGATGATGTCAACGATGCAGCGCTCAAATCGATAGAGGCTTTCCTTATGACAAGCACACCTAAACCGCAAAAGAAGAAAATCAAATACGCCAAAGCCTTGGCGATGTTGGGCGTCGCCGCGACGGTGGCGTACACCACGCCGATACTCACCCAGTTGGGTCAAGCCCATGCATCCGGCGGTGGCAACGGCGGCGGCTTCTTCGGGATGGGTGGTGGTGGATCAGGTGGCGGCGGCGGTCCCCGCGGCTTTGGTTCCGGTGCCGGTGGATTTGTCATCACCGACCAGATCACCGCCAAAGAATGCGGCGATTGCCACATGGTTTACGGCCCGGACGCCTTACCGCAAGGTGCGTGGCGCAAAGTCATGGGCGACCTGCCCAACCACTTCGGCGAAGACGCATCGTTGGACGAGCCGACCCGCAAACACATCGAAAATTACCTGTTGTCCGGCGCACCGTCGGGTGATGGCCCCATGCGCATCACCGAACAGCCCTGGTTCGCCAGCGAACACCGGGGCGAGGTTTCGCGTGCGTCCGTGCAACGCGCCAAGTCGATGGCCAACTGCAGCGCCTGTCACGGCGGCAATAATCAAGGCGGCATGTGGGGACGCTAATTCCCGTCGTCAGGGCCTTAAAATTTAAAAACGCGGAACTGACCTCAGTTCCGCGCTTTTTATTTCAGGCGCTGGTGATCAACGCACCAAAATATCTTTGTAATACACCGAGATGGCGATTTCGGGGGCGATGATGCGGTTGATGATGGTGATGAAGTCTTGGCGCAGGCGCTCGGTGCCTTGCTCGCCGCTCAGTTCCGGCGCGGTGACGGTGCGCAGGTGAGATTGCAGGGAGTCCATGATTTTGACTTCGTTTGCGATGAACGCTGCTTTGCCTGTATCGCCTTGCAGCTCGGCTTGCATGGTCAGGCGGATGAACGGGCGGGCGCGCCCGGGACTGGGTTTGAGGTCCACGGTGATGCGCGGAATTTCATGAAAAACCGGTGCTCCGGGCAGCGCGATGGTCGCTTCGTGGAGCTTTTCCTTGTGCAGGATACCGGAAAAATAGACGCCAGCGCCACCGCCGATGAGCACCAGTACGGCCACGCCGATGAGGATGTATTTCAGCTTTCCGGCCAGCTTGGCTTTTAGGCCCGCCAGACCTGTCGGCGCGTCATCTGTGGCCTCACCCTCAGCTTCAGCTTCTTCAGCTTCTTCAGCTTCTTCAGCTTCTTCAGCCTCTTCAGCCTCAGTAGCTTCGCTCTGCTTTTCGGGTTTGGCATCTTCGCTCATGGATTTGGCCTCTTAGGATTAACGGCGCGCGAGATTTAATCACATGATTACTAACGGGGTGAAAGGGATGTTTCAAGTCTCTCCACTAGCGCGGGTGTCGATATCGTAATAATCGCGCCTCATGCCCGCTTGTGTGCGTGCGGGGATATTGAACGGCGGCTTGAGCTGGCCTTTGAAGTGTTTCGCCACCAACGCCTTAAATGTCGCCACGGGGTCGAGCCCCCGGTCCGCGCAGATATATTCAAGCCAGCGCACCCCGGCGGCGACGTGCGCGACCTCTTCATCGCCGATTTGTTGCATGATATCGGCGGTGGCGTCGTCACCGTTGGTACGCAACCTGTGCACCGTCGCGGGGGTGGTGTCGACGCCGCGGGCCTCTAACACCATGGGCACCAAGCTTAAACGCGCCAGAACGTCGTCGGCGGTGCTGGCGGCGGCTTCCCATAGGCCGTCGTGTGCGGGCTGGTCGCCATAGCTAGCGTCCAGCTCAGTCAGGCGCTTTTGCAGCATTTCAAAATGGCGCGCTTCGTCTTCGGCGACTTGCACCCAGTCATCATAAAAGGCCTTGGGTAAATCCAGATCGGCAAAGCGCGCCACTGCGTCCCATGCCAAGTCGATGGCGTTAAGCTCGATGTGGGCGATGGCGTGGATCAAGTTGACGCGCCGCTTGCCGCCCCCGGTGGACCGCTTGGGCATGTCGCCGGGGCTGCACAGTTCGGGCTTAGTGGGACGTGCGGGGCGGTCCGGCGGACGGGTGTCGCCAATGCGCGAAATTTCACCGTCCCGCCACATGCGCGCATAGTCATAGGTCAGACGAACCTTATCGGAAGGCTCGGCTGCACTCAAAACGGTACAAGCGGCCTCAGTGAGGGTCACAGGCTTTGCACGGCTTCCAAAACGGCCTGGGCATGGCCTTTGACGCGGACCTTGCGCCATTCGTGGGTGATCTTGCCTTTGGCGTCGATGACGAAGGTCGAGCGTTCAATGCCCATGTATTCGCGGCCATAGTTCTTTTTCAAAACCCACACGCCGTAAGCTTCGCACAGCACGCCGTCTTCATCGGACAGCAAGGTGAAGGGAAAACCTTGCTTGGCCTTGAAGTTGTCGTGGCGTTTGACGCTGTCCTTGCTGGCGCCGAGGATTACCGCACCGGTTTTTTCAAATTCACCATGCAGTTCGGTGAAATCGTTGCCTTCGGTGGTGCAGCCGGGGGTGCTGTCTTTGGGATAAAAGTACAACACCACGGTCTTGCCTTTGAGGTCAGCAAGCTCGCAGCCGTCGGTGGGCAGGTCGAAGGCGGGCGCTTTGTCGCCGATGGTTACGCTCATGCCATTCCTTTATGAAGTGTAGGGCCTTTATGAATTATAGGGCCTCTATGAAATTGTCTTGATCAGATGCGGAGCTTTTTCTTCTCCGGATCGAAGTCGTCCAAGGTTTCATAGAACGAATCAGCTGAACCAACAAGACGCGGATCAGGGGTGGTTTTGATTTCGATGTCTTTGCCGGGATAGGGCATGTCGGTGAGGAAGTTGCGCATGCAGTTGATGCGCGCGCGCTTTTTGTCGTCCGACCTGACCACCGTCCACGGCGCATCGGCCGTGTGGGTGTAAAAAAACATGCTTTCCTTAGCTTCGGAATATTCATCCCAGCGATCCAGCGATTCCACGTCCACGGGGCTCAGCTTCCAGTGTTTGAGCGGATCGTTCTGGCGCGATTGAAAGCGGTAGAGCTGTTCGTCGCGACTGACCGAAAACCAAAACTTGAACAAGCGGATGCCGCTGCGCACCAGCATGCGTTCGAACTCGGGCACTTGGCGCATGAATTCCATGTATTCGGCGGGCGAGCAAAAGCCCATCACCCGCTCGACGCCCGCGCGGTTGTACCAAGAGCGATCAAAAAACACCATTTCGCCTTTGGTCGGCAGCTGCTCGACATAGCGTTGGAAGTACCACTGACCGCGTTCTTCTTCGGTGGGTTTTTCCAACGCCACCACCCGCGCGCCGCGCGGATTGAGGTGTTCGGTAAAGCGCTTGATGGTGCCGCCCTTGCCCGCCGCGTCGCGACCTTCAAAGATGCATAGCACGCGTTGGCCGGTGTCCTTGACCCAGTTTTGCACCTTGAGCAGCTCGATCTGCAGTTCTTGTTTGCGGGCCTCGTACTGCGGACGGCGCATGCGGGTTTTGTATGGGTAGTTGTCGGGCAGCGGAGATTTCTTTTTGTGGGCGCGATCATGTTGCAATAGCGCGTGACTTTTGTGGATGGCGGGATGGGGAGTGTGGGGTTTAGCCGCGGCTTTAGGCTTTGGCTTTGCGGGGGCTTTGGCTTTCGGTGTTGCTTTTGCTTTGGCTGTATCTGTCGTTTTGGACTCGTTTTGCGTTTCACCTGCCGCCATATGAATATCCTCCATCCCACATAAAAATACTGATGCTGCGCCCTTGCGGCGTGCGAGCGAGAGAGTCTACGCCTAATGTCAAAACAACACAATAAAAAGTGTTAAACTTGAGCGTCGCACTGTGTTTTAGATCAAGGCCTTAGGCTAGATCCGATGTCACATTGGGCCGCGCCGTGTCGGCGGGGGCATCGATCAGGGCGTGGAATGTTTCCAGCACCCAGGCGGCGGTGGTCTTGATGCGATTTTCGGCGTCTGGGCAGGTCTCGGATTCCGCCACGCGGCAAATTTGGCGCTGCAGGCTGGGGGCCATGACAAAGTCGTGATGGGCGCGTTGTTGCGCGGTGAAGGTCAGGCGCAGCAGACCTTGGATCGATTGCCACAGATCCAAAGCCTGGATCAGGCGGCCGGCGGTATTGGCGTCGAGCAGCCCCGCGCGCTTGAGATTGCCCAACGCCGTGCGCGTGTTGGGCGATAAAACTTCAGGATGCGCATGGGCGTGTTTGAGCTGTAGGTACTGGGAGATGAATTCGATGTCCACCAAGCCGCCGCGATAGTTTTTGATTTCCCACGCAATGTCGGTGTGGCGCTCGGCGTCCATCCGCGTACGCATGTCGGACACATCGACGACCAGCTTGTCGGGATCGCGTTCGGTCGTCAGGGCGCTCTGGATCACACTTTGCACGCGCGCGCGCAACTCATCGGGCCCAGTCAATGCACGCGCGCGGGTCAAGGCCATGAACTCCCACGTCCATGCGTCGCTGGCGAGGTATTGCTTGAACGCCGACAAGGACGTTGCGATGGGCCCGGCGTTGCCGCTGGGGCGCAAGCGCATGTCGACTTCGTACAATTCGCCTTCTGCCGTTTGCGCGGAAAGGGCGTTGATCAGGCGTTGGCTGAGGCGGGCGAAATACTGGCTGACGGCCAGCGGTTTGTCCCCGTCCGACGCGCTGGCGTCTGGATCGAAATCATAGATGAAGGTGATATCCATGTCCGACGTCGGGGTCTTTTCGCCGCCGCCCAATTTGCCAAAGGCGACCACGGTCATCGCACCGCCGGGCACAACGCCGTGGCGGATAGCGAATTCGGCTTCGACGCGGGGTTGAAGCGCGCCAAGCAGTGTTTCGGCGACATCGGTCAGGGCGCGCTGGCTTTCACGTTCTACGATGGTGCCTTTGAGAATTTGCACGCCCACTTGGAATTTTCGGTCCTTGGCCCAGCGGCGCGTGAGGTCGAGAACCTCTTCCATGCAGGTGGCGTCTTGCAAAATCCCGTCGAGCTCTACGCGCATATCATCGGCGTTGGGCGGTTCGTTCAAAAAGCCTGGCGTCAGTACGCCGTCCAAAAGGTGCGCCTTGCGCGCCAGATGTTCGGCCAGACGCGGCGCGGTGCCGAGAATTTCGGCGATCAGGTCCAGCATCTGGGGGTTGGACTGGAACATCGAAAACAGCTGCACCCCGGCGGGTAGCTTGGACAGAAACTCATCGAAGCGCAGCAGCGCGCTGTCGGGCTCGGCGCTGGACGCCATGGCGCGTAAAATGTCCGGCATCAGTTCGGTTAAGATGGCGCGTGAACGTGCCGAACGGGTGCTGCGATAGCGCGCGTGGTGCCAGCCGCGCACCGCCGCATCGACAGCTTCGGGGTTTTGATAGCCCATGCTCTGCAAGGTCTTGAGCGTTTCCGGATCGCTTTCGCCGCCGGTGAAAACCAGGTTGCCGCCTTCGCTGCTAGCATCTCTGCCGGGGTCGGACAGTTGCTCGCCTTCGGAAAACAGTTCGGCATACAGGGTTTCGACCCGGCTCAGTGTCGCCAAAAGCTCTCCGGCGAACGCGTCCAAACTGTCATAGCCCAAAAACGTGGCGACGGCTTGCAAGCCCGCTTCGTCGTCGGGCAGGGTGTGGGTCTGCTCATCGTTGATCATTTGCAGACGATGTTCGACGCGGCGCAAATAGCGATAGGCCCGTTCCAAGGTCTGGGCGTTATTCAACTTTTCGTGACCGGCTGCGACCAGGGCGTTCAGCGCATCCAGCGTTGGGACTTTGCGCAAATTCCGATCCCGTCCGCCCCAGATGAGCTGCTGGGTCTGGGCGTAAAATTCAATCTCGCGGATGCCACCCCGGCCCAATTTCACATTGTGGCCATGCAGCTTGATGCCGGTGCCGCCCTTGTGTGCGTTGATTTGGCGCTTGATCGATTGAATGTCTTGAATGGCGGCAAAATCAAGGTTTTTGCGCCATACGAACGGTTTCAGGTGCGCCAGGAACGCCGCACCCGCGTGCTTGTCGCCGGCGATGGGCCGGGCCTTGATCATGGCGGCGCGTTCCCAGTTTTGACCGATGCTTTCGTAATACATTTCCGCTGCAGTGGTGGAAATCGCCAACGGCGTCGAGCCTGGATCGGGGCGCAGGCGCAAGTCGGTGCGAAACACGTAACCGTCTGCGGTGCGCTCATCAAGCATGCTGACCAAGCCGCGCGCCAGACGGATAAAGCTCTGTTGCAATTCCATCGGTTCGTCGGTCTCGATGACGTCGGGGTCGAACAGCAAGATCAAGTCGATATCGGACGAATAATTGAGCTCTCGCCCGCCCAGTTTGCCCATGCCGAGCACCACTAAGCCTGAGCCTTGCTCTGGATCGTCGGGATTTTTCAACTTGATCTTGCCGCGCTTGGCCAAGGTTTCGAGCTGAAAGGCGCACGCGGCGGAGGTTGCGGCGTCGGCGAAATCGGATAGCGCGCCGGTCACGTCGAACAAATCCCAGGTGCCGGAGATATCGGCCAACGCGGCGGTCAGGGCGAGGCGCTTTTTCTGGGTGCGCAAGTGGGTTTTCAGCGCCGCTTCGTCGAGGCTTTTGCTGTCTTCGCGGGTAGCCTTGAGCACATCGTTGCGCGTCACGTCAGGACCTTGTTCAAGTAAGTCCTTCGTGAAGTGTGGATCATTGATCCAGCATGCGCTAAGAAACGGTGAGTTTCCGAATACGGATGCAGCCAGTTGGACGCCGACCGGGTCCGTTTGTAGGTCCTTGGCGAAGGCGGCCAGTTCGGGCGCGTCCTCGTTGGTTTTTTGGGCGGCTTCGATGTAGCGTTCCCAGCCGGTCGCGACCTGGTCTTGATGGGCTGGCTCGGGCAGGTTTTGGGGTGAATAATCGAAAAGCCGCATGGTGTTTTGAATTCTTTAAGCCTGTTGACGTAACGATGTGTCATCAGCATGCAATGAGGCAGAGGGAAAAGTCCACTGGTCAAACGCGTTTTCAGAGGCATGGTTCAAGTGATCGGCGGGCTCGGCGTGGGCTTGTTGGTGGCTGTGCTGTTGATTGCGTGGCGTTTGGCGTCTGGTCCGGTGTCGATCAGTTTTCTCACGCCCTACATTGAAGGCGCGCTGGCCGAGGTCCACAAAGGCGCGGTCAAATTGGCCGTCGATGATACGATTCTCACCTGGGCCGGGTGGGAACGCACGCTGGACATCCGTATCGTCAATCTGCGCACGTCCTTGCCCAGCGGCGAAGAAATCGCCACCGTTCCCGAAGTGTCGATTTCTCTGAGCGCCGAAGCCTTGATGAAGGGCACCGTCGCGCCGCGCTCGGTTGAATTCTTCGGTCCGCGCTTTCGCGTCGTGCGTCTCGCGGACGGCAGCTTTGCGCTGGGTTTTCAGGACAGCCAAGAAAGCTCGAATGATTTCGTCGCTTCGATGATCTTACTGATGCTGCAAGACCCCGACCCCGGGCAAGCGATGAGTTTTCTTAAGCGCATTTCCATTGTCGCAGGGGAAATCACTTACGAAGATCGCGCGCTCGGCACCACATGGTACGCGCCCAGCGCCAACGCCCAGTTCATCCGCGCCGCAGGAGGCCTTCAAGCCGAATTGGATTTGGACCTGCAAGCGGGCGATAAGCTCGCGGCGGTGTCGATCCAGGGCAATTATTCATTGGCGGGCAAGCGCATCGATTTAGGTGTCAGCTTCGACAAGGTGACGCCAGCCGATTTTGTATCGCTGTCGCCGCAAATGGATGTTTTTGGCACGGTCGATGTACCGCTTTCGGGCACCATCACCTTAAGCATGGAACAAAACGGCCGCGTTGAAGGGATCGGTTTCGATCTCAGCGGCGGACCGGGTTCGGTGACTTTGCCGGTGCCGCTTGCGGCCAGACTGAATGCTTTGTCTTGGGCGCAACGCGGGGCGGTGGACGATCTGCACATCAGTGGTCGGTATGAGGGCGGGACCGGGAAACTCGATATTTCCACACTGGACGTGACGTTCAAGGATGGCGAAGCCTTCTATTTGCCGGCACCCATCGACCATGAAATGCCGCTTAAATCCATCTCCACCGCGCTCAGCTATTCAAAGCAATCGGGGCGATTATTGGTTAAGGATATGCAGGTCGGACTTGGCGGCGCGCATGCGGGCGCAAATGTCGGGCCGGTGGCCCATATCGCAGCGACCGTTGAGGGCTTGATGGCAGGTTCCCCAGGCCCGTCGGTGGATATCACCGGATCAATCTCGGATGTGGCGTTCAACGATTTGGCGTCTTATTGGCCAGCGCAATTGGGCGTCGATGCGCGCACGTGGGTGATCCCGAATTTGCGTGACGGCGTGGCGGACCGTGCTTCGATCAGCTTGGCGCTGCGCCCCGCTCGCGACGGGAGCATGACCTTGGCGTCGGTTGCGGGCGATATTCGGGCCCACGGTCTGAGCGTCGATTACTTGTCGCCGATGCCGTCGGTCAGAAATGCGGTGGGCAGCGCCACGTTCAATGAAAAGCGCTTCGACATCAAGGTCGAGGGCGCGGAGGGCTACGCGGGCCTGAAGATCATGGGTGGCGACATCGCGCTGTTTAATTTGCACCATGATCTGCCCGAAGCCGATATCGCCCTTGATGTCTTGGGACCGGTTCCGGCGGCGTTGGCGCTGATCGACCATCAGCCGTTGGGCTTTGCGTCGGAGCTTGGCATCAAGCCTGAAAATGCCGACGGCACGGTGGCGGCTCATGTGCGGCTGCAATTCCCGTTGAAAGCCGACCTTTTGGCCGCCGAAGTCGTCGCCCAAGCGCAAGCGCGACTCAGCGCTGCCAGCATTAAAGGCGCGCTGTTTGAAAAAGATTTGATCAACGGCGACTTGGACTTAGGGGTCACCAACGATGCGTTGGTGTTGAAAGGCGATGCGGGCCTGGGCGGTGTGCCGGTGCAATTGGTGTGGAACCACGATTTTCGCGATGAGGCGCTGTTTCGCGATCGCTATGAGCTGTCGGGCACCATCAAGGATGTTTTGAACCTCGGCGCGCTGGGCATCGAAGTGCCGGGGATTTTGGCGCGCTACATGTCCGGTGGCGCTGAAGCCAACGTCAACTACACCGAACTTGCCGATGGGCGGCAATCCATGTCGGCGCGTATCGATCTCGCGAACATTGGCCTTGCCGCGCCGGAACTGGGCTGGGGCAAGCCTGCGGGCGTGCCGGGCACGGCGGTTTTGGAATTTCGTCTCAAAGACGGTCGCCCCCAAGAAATCCCCAAATTCGAGGTGTCAGCCCCGGATATGGATATTTCAGGCTCGGCGAAGTTTTTCACGGACGGCACGTTGGAACGCATCGATCTAGACACAATGCGTTCGGGAAACACCGACGTGTCGGGCTCATTGACGCCTGTCGAGCGCGGCGCATGGGAATTGGTGCTGCGCGGCGAAAGCCTCGACGCCAGTTTGCTGTGGGATGAAATGCTGGGCACCCGCAAGGTCCCGCCACGCGAAAACCTCGGCGCTGACGATTTGATGCTCAGCGTCGCGGTGGACATCCACACTTTGATGATCCGCAAAGATCGCGTTTTGACGGATTTGATCGGCACCGTGTACCGCGACCAGGGCGGCTGGCGCAAAATCGATGTCACCGGCGTTGTCAGCGGCAATAAGGGCGGCGGTAGTATTGAGCTGTTGCTCGATACCGACACGGATGGGCTGCGCTATCTGTCGATTGGCTCCGATGATGCCGGCGCCGCGCTCAGGACCTTGGATCTTTATGACAACATCTTGGGCGGCACGCTGGATCTCAAAGCGGCTTACACCGATCCCCGTCAAGATGCGCCGTTGCAAGGCGTGTTGAAGGTGCAAAATTACGCCATGATCGACGCCCCGGCGTTTGCCGAACTGATCGGGGTGATGTCGTTGACCGGCGTTTTGGATGCGTTGCAGGGCGAAGGGCTGAATTTCGATATTTTCGAAGCCCCCTTCAAGTTGGAACGCGGTGTGCTCGAGCTATCGGATTCCCGCGCGTCAGGTCCCACCATCGGGGTGACGGCAAGCGGCACCTTGGACATGGACAACAAGCTCATGGACATCAAGGGCACGGTGGTTCCGGCCTATGCCATCAACGCGCTGTTGGGCAAAATTCCCATCATCGGCGAATTGTTCACCGGCCCGGAAAAGGGCGGCGGATTGTTCGCCGCCACTTACACCATGAAAGGTGTGGGCGAAAATGTCGAGATCACCGTCAACCCGTTGAGCGCCCTGGCGCCTGGCGCGCTGCGCGGCATCTTCACTGGATCGGATAAAGAAACAGAGATACCTGAAAAGGTCGTTCCCAAAGTCGTTCCCAAAGTCGCACCCCAGAAACCGCTACAACCGATCACGCCGCCGGTACCGCACGCTGCCCCGGTAGAACCGGTGACCGCCGCGCCCGTTCAGTAGGACCGGTTCCGTGTTTCAGATCAGTTTGCGCGCAAAAGAGCGTGGCGTTTTTTGCCCGCCGACAGCTTGGCCACACCGTCTGCGTTGAGGTCTGCAAGCGTCACCGTTTGGGTTTCGTTGGCGAAGGCCTTGTCGTTGATGCGCCCACCGCCGCCTTTGATCAGGCGCCGCGCCTCGCCGTTGGATGCGCACAAGCCCGCTTTGACCAGTGCGGCAAAGGCGGGAATGCCGACTTCCAGCTCAGCCTTGGCGACCTTGATGGTCGGCAGGTCGTCGCCCAACTGACCTTGTTCGAAGGTTTTTTGTGCGGTGGCGTGGGCGGCTTTGGCGGCCTCGATGCCGTGGCACATGCGCGTGGTTTCGTCGGCCAACACCTTTTTGGCTTCGTTGATGTCTTGGCCTTCTAGGCTTTCCAGGCGTTCAATCTCAGCGATGGGTAGTTCGGTGAACAGGCGCAAGAAACGCCCCACATCGGCGTCTTCGGTGTTGCGCCAGTACTGCCAATAATCATAAGGGCTAAGCTGTTCGGCGTTGAGCCACACCGCGCCAGCGGCGGTCTTGCCCATTTTCGCCCCCGACGATGTGGTCAGCAATGGCGTGGTCAGGCCATAAGCTTCCTTGCCATCGACGCGCCGGGTCAGTTCGACGCCGTTGATGATGTTGCCCCACTGGTCTGAGCCGCCCATTTGGAGCGCACAGCCGTGACGGCGGTTGAGCTCCAAAAAGTCGTAGGCCTGCAAAATCATGTAGTTGAATTCCAAGAACGTCAGCGGCTGTTCGCGGTCCAGGCGCAGCTTGACGGAATCGTAGCTGAGCATGCGGTTGATGGTGAAATGCGGGCCGAAATCACGCAGAAATTCGATGTAGTTGAGGCCTGTGAGCCAATCGGCGTTGTTGACCATCACCGCGTCGGTGGGGCCGTCGCCAAAGGTCAGGAACTTGGAAAAAACCTGCTTGATGCTGTCCATGTTGGCCTGGATACCGGCCTCGGTGAGCATCTTGCGGCTTTCGTCCTTGCCCGACGGATCACCCACCAAAGTGGTGCCGCCGCCCATCAAAACGATCGGCTTGTGGCCGGTTTTCTGTAGCGTACGCAGCATCATGATCGGCAACAATGAGCCCACATGCAGGCTCGGTGCGGTGCAATCAAAACCGATATAAGCCGTCACCACGCCTTTTGTCGCTTGGCTGTCCAATTCGGCCAAGTCGGTACACTGGTGCAGGTAGCCGCGTTCGACGACGGTTTTCAGAAAATCGGATTTGTGCTCACTCATGGCCTAAACGCATTCCGTTGGGGGCTTGTCTCAAGCCTGTTGCATGTTGGATGGGGACTTAGCACAATGGCTGCAAACGCACAACGTGCGCCAACAAAAACAGGGGGAGGCCTTCGGGCCTTTTAAGGGCATGAACACAAGCAAAATCTATACGGCCATCGGCTTGATGAGCGGCACGTCCATGGATGGCATTGATGCCGCGCTGATCAAAACCGATGGCGAAGATGTTGTGGAATTCGGACCGTCTCTGACGATTCCTTTCGAGGACGAATTCAAGGACCGTTTGCGTCGTGTCCTGGGCCCGGCGGGGCGCGCAGCCCCCGGCGCAGATGATGTGGAACGTTATCTCACCATCATGCACGCCGATGCGGTGGACAGCTTGCTCAGCCGCGCCGAATTGGAAGCCGCCGACATCGACGTGGTCGGGTTTCATGGCCACACCGTGCATCACGATCCCAAAAACGGCATCACCATACAGCTTGGCGAAGGCGCTCTGTTGGCCGATTGGCTGGGCATTCCGGTGGTCAGCGATTTTCGCTCCCGCGATGTGAACGCTGGCGGCGAAGGCGCGCCGTTGGTGCCGATTTTCCATGCCGCGCTGCTCAAAAGCGCGCCCGACATCAAATTGCCCGCCGCGGTGCTCAACATCGGCGGGGTGTCGAACGTGACGTGGGTGGGCGACGGCGAATTGCTCGCCTTCGATACCGGTCCCGGCAATGCGCCGCTGAACGAATGGGTGCTGGGCCACACCGGTGTGGATTTGGACCGCGATGGTGCGTTGGCGCAAGCGGGCACTGTGAACGAAGAGGTGCTCAAATCCGCCCTGGCGCACGAGTATTTCGACCGCAAACCGCCGAAATCCTTGGACCGCCAAGAATTTTGCCGCGATTGCGCCGAAGGTCTCAGCCTTGAAGACGGCGCGGCGACCATCACCGCGTTCATTGCCGGGGCCTCGGCGCGCGCCGCGGAACACTTTCCTACACCCGTCAACACCTGGATCGTAACCGGCGGCGGGCGGCTCAATCCGGTATTGATGAAGCACCTGCGCGAAGCCACTCATGCGGATGTACGGTCCGCCGACGGTGTCGGCTGGGACGGTGACGCTATGGAAGCCCAGGCGTTTGCGTATTTGGCGGTGAGGACTGAACGCTGGCTGCCGATCACGTTTCCCACCACCACCGGGGTGTCGGAGCCGATGAGCGGCGGCAATCTGCATCAACCGTCATGAGGCCCGGGGGGTGGTCCATTTGGTGCGTTTGTTGAAGATGTACCATCCCGTCCACAGAACGCCCGTCAGCCCGATGGCGGCGAAAATTGCCGGTTTGGGATCGCCCAGGCTACTCACCGATCCGGCATACGCGGCGATGGCGGCGTAGGGCACGGAATTGATCGCCCAACCCAGGGCAAAACGCTTTACCGGCAATTTTGTCGCGCCCGCCAGACAGGCGCTGACCTCGGCCAAGATCGGCACCGCGCGCGCCATGGACAGCACCATCAGTCCGTGACGGCTGAAAACATCTTCCATTTCGGCGATTTTTTCGGCGTCTTTGGTGACGAACATCAGGGCCTTGCGTCCATAAACCCTGCTCAGCACATAGCCTGTGCCGCCCGCCAGCCAATAGCCCGCCAAGGCGTAGGCGAAGCCCAGCTCAAAGCCGAGAAAGTGACCGCTGAGCAGCGTCACCGTCAGGGTCGGCACGGCGATGAACAGATCCGCAAATAACAATCCGGCGACGATAAAACCGACCTTGTGCGGTGACGCGGTTTGACCCATTTCTAGCCACCCACGCACATCTTCGACCGTGATCCAGCCCATGGTTTTGATGACGATGAAGGTGGACAAAAAGATCAAGGCCAGGCTGAGGCCAAGTTTGAGTAAGGACTTCATGACAGGGTGTTCCTTATGGCGGCGCTGCTAGACGCCGCGCAGAATGCGTTTGGTGAGGGCCGGGGATATCCGGTTGAGGATCGGTAAAATCCGCGCTTTACCGACGAAAATCTCATCACAGCCGTTTTCCACGCCCTGGATGGTTTGCTCGGCGGCGAATTGGGCGGTGAGCTTATTCTTGCCCCGGCCTTCGGTCATGGGGGTATCGACAAGCGGCAGCAAGACCTCGCTCACGCTCACATGCGCCTCGTCGAGCTGATAGCGCAGTGATTGAGAAAGGCTGTGCAGTGCGGCCTTGCTGGCGCAATACAGCGCCGATGAGGATTTGGGATAATACGCCAATCCCGACGACATGTTGACGATGGCGCTGCCGTCCGGTTGCTCGATCAGGCGCGCCAACATCAACGATGTCAGCCACGCAATCGAGGTGAAGTTGGTGGCGATCTCCGCTTCGATGCTGTCGAAGGAAAAGTCGATGTCGACAAATCGCGGCGTGTATTGCACGGCGGCGTTGTTGATCAGCACCGATACGGGCAGGTCCTCGTTTTGAATGCGCTCCGCTAGGGCGATGACGGAGCTTTTCGACGTTAGATCGCAACGGATAGCTGTTGCGTCTTTGAGCTCACCCATCAGCGCGTCGAGCTTGTCGGCAGAGCGCCCCACAGCAACGATATGGTTGCCCCGCTCCGCCAATTGCAGGCATAGCGCTCTGCCGATGCCGGACGTCGCACCGGTGATGATGATGGTTCGATTGTGAAGATGCATGGCAATTCCTTTCCGTTCAGCTAGGATTGCTGAAAGGTGGTGCGGTGGAATTAACCTGGGTTAATTGCGATGACTTTTTTGATGACGGGTATTTTCGCGGATGCGGGGGCAAGCGCCCACGCCCGCCAAACCATCGAGGCCAGTGCCCGTGTACATACACTTGAGGCCGGTGAATTCCTAATCCGCCAAGGCGACCCGGCGCCGCACATTTATATGATCCGCGAAGGCTTGGTGAAGATGTTTTACATCACCGCCGACGGCAAGGAGTTCGTTAAATCATTCATTGGCGCTGGGCAGTTTACCGGATCTTTGGCCGCACAGGTGGATGAGGGGGAAAGCACCTTCAGCGTCGTCTGCCTGGAACCGGTGACGGTCGAAGCGGTGCCTTTTTCAGCCGTGAAAGGTCTGATCGACGAAGACCCCAAGGTCTTGCGCTTTTTTTATGAGTTTTTCTTCGCCCTGGCGCTGAAAAAGGAAAAGCGCGAATACGATTTCCTGTGTCAGACGCCCGAAACGCGCTATCGCCAATTCGTCGATGAAAACCCCCACCTGATCGGGCGCATCACCCAAGCCGACATCGCGCGCTACTTAGGAATCACCCCGGTTGCGTTGAGCCGCATCCGCGGGCGTGCTAAGGGGCGCACCAAGACGTCATAAGCTTCATAAATGGGGTGTTAAGCCGCTTTCGTCAGGGATTTGTCCAGATAATCATCGACGATTTTGTTCAGCTGGACCATGTGATTGCCGAAGAAGTGATCGCAGCCTTTGACGATTTCATAGTCGATGGTGATGTTTTTCTGACTTTTCAGCTTTGCCGCCAGTTTATCGACACTGTCCACCGGAACGATTTCATCGCGATCGCCATGGATCAGGATGCCGGACGCCGGGCACGGGGCCAAAAACGAGAAATCGTGCTGGCTGGCGGGCGGGGCGACGGAAATGAAGCCGTTGATTTCCGGTCGGCGCATCATCAGCTGCATGGAAATCCACGCGCCGAAGGAAAAACCGCCGATCCAGCAGCTGGACGCGTTGGGATTGTGCGCCTGCATCCAATCGAGCGCCGAAGCGGCGTCGCTCATTTCGCCCTGACCGTTGTCGAACGTGCTCTGCGAGCGGCCGACGCCACGGAAATTGAACCGCAATGTTGAAAAACCGCGCTTCACGAAGGACTTGTACATGGCGTACACGACCTTGTTGTTCATGGTCCCGCCAAACTGTGGGTGGGGGTGCAGAATCAGTGCAATTGGCGCACCGGGTTTCTTTGAATGATGGTAACGCCCTTCGAGGCGTCCCTCGGGACCATTGAAGATGACTTCAGGCATGGAGTTTAATTAACCACTTTATTTCAACAGGTTGCGTTAAATCGATCTGTGTTGCACCGGGAAAATATTTTTCATGAAGCACCATCAGAATACTTGACTAACGTAGTCGGGTATCTTATATTCGAAACGTGTAATGCAACATTAAGTGCGGGTGTTGCGCAAGGCGGCGGTCGGAGCCTGTCCAGCCTGTTGCCTGCGAACGCTTGAACACAAACATATTGGATGAGCCATGTTTTTCAAGAGGCTTAAAGAAGATATCGATTCGTTTATTGCCCGCGACCCCGCTGCACGGTCGCGTATGGAAGTGATTTTGCTGTATCCGGGCTTCCACGCGATCCAAGTTTATCGCGTGTCTCACTGGATGTGGAAACGCAATTTTCACTTTGTAGCACGAATTTTATCGCAAGCGGCGCGGTTTTTTACCGGCATCGAAATTCACCCCGGTGCGATCATCGGGCGGCGCTTTTTTATCGATCATGGCGATGGCGTGGTGATTGGTGAAACCAGTGAAATCGGCGACGACGTGACGCTGTATCAAATCGTCACCCTGGGCGGCATTTCGCCCAGCGTCGACAGCCACAAGCAGGTCAACCAAAAACGCCACCCAACCTTGGAAGACGGCGTCATCGTCGGTTCGGGCGCGCAGGTTCTGGGGCCCATTACGGTGGGTGCCGATGCGCGCATCGGCGCCAATGCTGTGGTGACCCGCGATGTGCCGCCGGGCGTGACGGCGGTTGGCATTCCGGCCCGCGTGGTGATGCCGCGCGACAAGGAACATGCAAAAGATTTTGTCGCTTACGGCACGCCGACCGATGGCTGCCCCGATCCGGTGCTGCGCACCATCGACAATCTGCGTGCGCAAGTGGAGACGCTGATGGAACGCGTCGATGAATTGGAAAGTGAACACGAAGCGAAACATCCGCTTGGCAAACAAGCTGCCAGCAAAAAGAAAAAAGTAGTGATGTCCGGGGGCGATGCCTAAGTCTGCCTTTCGGCGATTTAGAACGACCGAGTATTTAGGAGAACGAACGTGAAGTTGAGCACCAAAGGACGTTATGCGGTGATGGCTATGGCTGACCTCGGTAAGTTAGATACCGACAAGCCCGTGGCATTGGCCGATATCGCCGAGCGCCAGGAAATCTCCTTGTCGTATTTGGAACAACTGTTTGGCAAGCTCAGGCGCGCCGAACTGGTGAAAAGCGTACGCGGACCCGGCGGCGGCTACATGCTGTCGCGTGCCGCCAGCGCAATTCGCATTTCCGACGTCATCGCGGCGGTGGATGAACCCATTTCCGCGACTCGTTGCTCAGACGCCGGGGGCTGTCATTCCGATAAAGCGCGGTGTTTGACCCACGATCTGTGGCAGGCCTTGAGCTATCAGATCCATCTCTATCTCAGCTCGGTGACGCTCGCGGACGTTTGCGCGCGCCGGGTCTTGGGTCCTCAGCCGGAATTGTTTCAAGACATGGTTTCGCAACTGCCGACAGAGCTTCCGCCTGAGATTGCGGGCGATACCCTCGCCGCCGAGTAACATTGGCCATATTAATTTTACCTTCTAACCGAAAAGGCACCGACACCATGAACCAGCCGGTTTACATGGACCATAATGCAACGTCGCCGACCCGCCCCCAAGCGGTCGATGCGGTGGTGCGCGCCATGGAAATCGGCGGCAATCCGTCGTCGGTGCACAGCATGGGCCGAAAAGCCTTGCGTGTGCTTGAAGACGCCCGCGAACAGGTTCGCATGGCGGTGAACGCGCCCAAAAGCGCTCAGGTGATCTTTACCTCATGCGGAACCGAGGCCAACAGCCTCGCCCTGCAAGGCTGCGGGCGCGGCAAGATGTTCGCCGCAGCAACCGAACATGCGGCGGTTCTGCGCGCCAGATCCGACATCCAACGCATCTCGGTGGACGTCAACGGCTTGATCGATCCGTTCCAGCTGGAAGAAATGCTCGCAGGCGGCGGCGACGATACGGTCATTTCGGTGATGATGGCTAACAACGAAACCGGCGTGTTGCAACAAATAGAAGGCATCGCGCGCATCGCGCATCGTTATCACGCCCTGGTCCACACCGATGCGGTGCAGGCGTTGGGCAAGGTGGATGTCGATTTTACAGCCTTGGGCGTCGATATGATGAGCCTGTCGGCGCACAAGATCGGCGGCCCGCTGGGCGTCGGCGTTTTGATTGCCACCAAGGATGTGAAGCTCACTGCCGGGAATCCGGGCGGTGGACAAGAAAACGGCTTGCGCGGCGGCACCCAGAACGTACCCGGTATCGCTGGCTTCGGCGTTGCCGCCGAACGGGCGGTGGCTGAACGGGCGGACATGGCGCGCGTGAAGGCCCTGCGCGATCAGCTGGAAACACGCATTTTGGAAATCGCGCCGGATGCCACGGTGATCGCGGCGATGGCGGACCGTCTGCCCAACACCAGTTTTATCAGTATGCCCGGCGTGGACGCCGAAACGCAGATTATGGCGTTCGATTTGGCAGGCATTTGCGTCAGCGCCGGATCGGCGTGTGCATCAGGAAAAACAAAGGCCAGCGCCGTTTTGACCGCGATGGGCATGGCGCCGGATACGGCCAAATCGGCTGTGCGCGTGAGCCTTGGCCTCGCCAACAGCGAAGACGATATCGAACGCTATATTTCCGCTTGGACCGAGCTATATCAGCGCAAAGGCGCGGCGCGGTCGGCGGCTTAGACAACACCTTTAACCATAGAAAAAGAACAAGGTTGAAAAACATGACGGCCAATACGTGGACCCAGAACAACCCCCTTTATCTGGATTATCAGGCGACCACGCCGACCGACCCGCGCGTGGTCGAGGCGATGGCCCCTTACTGGACCGAAAAGTTCGGCAACCCGCATTCGCGCAACCACCATTTCGGTTGGGAAGCCGAAGACGCAGTTGAAATCGCCCGCACCCATGTCGCTGATTTGATCGGCGCGACGTCGAAGGAAGTCATCTTTACGTCCGGCGCCACGGAATCCAACAACCTCGCCATCAAGGGCGTGGCGAAGTTCTACGGCGACAAGCGCAACCACATCATCACGTGCGTGACCGAACACAAGTGCGTGTTGGAAACCTGCCGTGCGCTGCAACAGGATGGCTTCGACGTCACCTATCTGCACGTCAAAGAAAACGGTCTGATCGACCTGGGTGAGTTGAAAGCGGCGATGACCGACAAGACTTTGTTGGTGTCCATCATGGCGGTGAACAATGAAATCGGCGTGATCCAACCGTTGAAGGAAATCGGCGCCTTGTGCCGTGAAAACAAGACCTTCTTCCACACAGACGCGGCCCAGGCTTTCGGCAAAATCCCTATGGATGTGAACGAAATGAACATCGATATGATGTCCATTTCCGGCCACAAAGTTTACGGCCCGATGGGCATCGGCGCCATGTATGTGCGTCGCAAACCGCGCGTGCGTTTGGTACCGCTGATCCATGGTGGCGGCCAAGAACGCGGCATGCGTTCGGGCACCTTGCCAACGCCGTTGGTGGTCGGTCTGGGTAAGGCAGCTGAACTGGCGAAGAAAGAAATGGCGGCCGAAGCCGAACGCCTGCACGACTTCCAGCACCGCTTGTATGAAGGCCTGCGTCAGCGCATCCCGGAAATCTTTCTCAATGGTGACGAACAAAGCCGCATTCCCGGCAATCTCAACATCTCGTTCGCGTACGTCGAAGGCGAAGGCTTGATGATGGGCATTAAGGATTTGGCGGTGTCTTCGGGCTCGGCTTGCACGTCGGCGTCGCTTGAGCCGTCTTACGTGCTGCGCGCCTTGGGCGTCGAAGATGAGCTGGCGCACACGTCGCTGCGTTTGGGCCTCGGCCGCTTCACCAAGGAAGAAGACATCGATTACGCGATTGAACGCATTTCCAAGGAAGTAAACCGCCTGCGCGAATTGAGCCCGCTTTGGGACATGGCGCAAGCCGGCATCGACATTAAGTCCATCAAATGGGCTGAACATTAATCGACACCCCAACACCGTCCCCGATTAAGAAGGGACCTATCAGGAGAGAAGACATGGCCTATAGCAAAGAACTGATCGATCATTACGAGAACCCACGCAACGTCGGTTCCATGGAAGACGGCGACAGCAATGTCGGCAGCGGCCTGGTCGGCGCACCGGCCTGCGGCGACGTGATGAAGCTGCAAATCAAGGTGAGCCCTGAAGGCATCATCGAAGACGCAAAGTTCAAGACCTTTGGGTGCGGCTCGGCGATTGCATCCAGCTCGCTGGTGACCGAATGGGTCAAAGGCAAGACCATCGACGAAGCCGGTGCGATCAAAAACACCGATATCGCTGAAGAACTAGCCTTGCCGCCGGTGAAGATTCATTGCTCGGTTCTGGCCGAGGATGCTATCAAAGCAGCTATCGAAGATTACAAAGGCAAGTCTGGCGCGGCTGACTTAGGTCAAGACGCGGCTGAATAAGCCTGTGTGAAGCGATTAGAGGATTATGGACGATGAATTTACCCGCGCCTATCAACATGACACCAGCGGCCCTCACTCAGGTGAAGGCGCTTTTGGACAGTCGCGGCAAACCGTCGGTGGGCATCCGCATTGGCGTGCGCACCAAGGGCTGTTCGGGATTGTCATATACCCTTGAATTCGCAGACGAAAAAAACGAGTTCGATGAAAGCATGGACGTCGACGGGATCACCATCCTGATCGACCCCAAGGCCACCATGTTCATCATCGGGACCGAAATGGACTATGTGGAAGACACCCTGGAAAGCGGTTTCGTCTTTACCAACCCCAATGAAAAGGGCCGCTGCGGTTGCGGTGAATCTTTTCACGTTTAAGGGGGGCTCTCCTTTGCATCGTGCGCAACCGCCCTTCGGGGCGGTTGCGTTTTGTGACCGACAAAGTATGACGGACCAAATATGATCGACAGCCACGCACAATCTTCCTCAACTACGCTCAAACCGTGCTGGTCCTGCAAAGGGCCGACACCGGTATCGGCGCTGTTTTGTGCGACGTGCAAGGCGGTTCAGGGGCCGGCCCCGGTCGATCATTTTGTTCGTCTTGGCGTTGCACAGGGCTTCGATGTTGATGTGCCGGCGCTTGACCGTTTGTATTTCGATCTGCAACGTCAGCTGCACCCGGACCGCTTCGCCACCAAAGCGCCCAAGGAAAAGGCGCTCAGCCAACAACAGGCCACGGCGTTGAACGATGCATATGAAACCCTCAAGGACCCGCTCAAACGCGCCGATTATTTGGTACATTTGCTGGGCGTCGATGTTTTGCCCGAAGGCTGCAATCTGGTTCAAGATCAGTCGATCCTGATCGAAGCCATGGAAATGCGCGAAAAGCTGATGACGGCTGACACCATGGAGGCGCTGAACGTTATTCAGCGCGAAACCAAGGCGGAAGTCGACGATGTGCTGATTGGCCTTTCGCTGGCGTTTAAGGGGGGCGACGTTGTGGGGGCATGTCAGTTGACCACGCGTTTGAAATATCTCGACAAAATGATGGGTGAGGTGCGCCAAGGCCGCGCCCGCCTGCTTTCATAAAATTAGAACCAGGACGACCCCACCATGGCGCAGATTATGCAAATCCACGAACCCGGACAATCGCCCGTTCCCCACCAGGACGAGGCTGATGTGGCTGTGGGCATCGATTTGGGCACCACCAATTCGGTGGTCGCGATCAGCTCTGACGGTCAGATCGAAGTCCTCAAAGACGACGACGGCAATGCGCTGGTGCCCTCCATCGTGGCCTATGCGCCGGACGGTTCGGCGATCGTCGGTGAGTTGGCCAAACGTTTGTTGTTGAGCCGCCCCGATAGCGTGGTGAGCTCCATCAAGCGGCTGATGGGCCGGGGTGGGGAAGACGTCAAAAGCCTGGGCGGTCAGTTGCCGTTCGATATAGAGCCCCACCACGAAGGCGAAAGCCAGCTGGTGCGTTTGAACATCGGCGGTCACACGCTGACCCCGATCGAAATTTCCGCCGACATTTTGCGCGCACTCAAAGATCGCGCCGAAGGCCATCTGGGCGCCAAGGTCGAAAAAGCCGTAGTCACCGTGCCGGCCTATTTCGATGATGCCCAGCGCACCGCCACCAAGGACGCCGCACGTTTGGCCGGGTTGGACGTTTTACGTCTGGTCAATGAACCGACCGCCGCGGCGCTGGCGTACGGCCTGGATAAGGGTGCGGAAGGCCTCTTCGCGGTGTTCGATCTGGGCGGCGGTACATTCGACGTGTCGCTGTTGCGTATGCAAAAGGGCGTGTTTCAGGTGTTAGCGACCGGCGGCGACGCGGCGCTGGGCGGTGACGATTTCGATCACGCCATCGCCGATCACTTTCTCAAGCAGCGCCAAGCTGAACTGGGCGAGAGCGAACTCAGCGGCGGCGAAGTCAAAATAGCGTTGATGACCGGGCGCTTGGCTAAGGAATGCCTGACCACGGAAGACAGCGGCGAATGGGTGCTCAGCGCAGGCGACACCCAGACCAAGCATAGCTTAGACCGGGCGACCTTCGACGATCTGATCAAGGCCGACGTAAACCGCACCATCAAAATTTGCCACGAAGTGCTCACCGAAGCGGGCTTTGCCCCGCTTGACGTCAAGGGCGTGGTTTTGGTCGGCGGTTCGACCCGCGTGCCGCAAGTGCGCGCGGCGGTGGCGTCGTATTTCGGTTCTGAGCCATTGGCCGATATCGACCCCGACCAAGTGGTCGCGGTGGGTGCTGCGTTGCAGGCCGAAGCGCTCACGGTGGGTTCCGACACCTTACTGTTGGACGTGACGCCGTTGTCGCTGGGGCTGGAAACCATGGGCGGGCTGGTGGAAAAAGTCATTGTTCGCAACACCCCCATTCCGGTCGCCAAGGCCCAAGAATTCACCACCTTCCAAGACGGACAAACCGCGATGGCGATCCACGTGGTGCAGGGCGAACGCGAAATGGTCGATCAAAACCGTTCGCTGGCGCGCTTTACGCTCAAAGGCATTCCGCCCATGGCGGCGGGCGCTGCGCACATTCGCGTGACGTTCCAGGTTGACGCCGATGGCATGTTGACGGTGTCGGCGGGCGAAGAAACATCCGGCATCGAAGCGCAGATCGAGGTCAAGCCGTCTTACGGTCTCAGTGAAGACGAAATGTCGACGATGCTCTATGACAGCATGAAAAATGCCAAGGAAGACATGGAGTTGCGTTTGTTGACCGAAGCCCGGGTCGAAGCCGAACGGGCCATGTTGGCGGTGCGCGCCGCGCTTCAGGCCGATTGTTCATTGTTGTCGGTCATCGAGCGCGAAGCCATTGGTGAACAGATGGATCGTGTGATCGATGCAAACAAAGGCACGGACCGCGACGTCATCAACAAAGCCGCCGAAGCCTTGGACGAAGCCACCCGCGTGTTCGCCGAAAAACGCATGGATAAAGGCATCCGCGATGCGCTCACCGGGGTCAGCATGGACAAGCTTGCATCCAGCGTCGGCGACGGCGAGAACGCTTAAACCTTGTCCAAACGCACCAGCCATTGTAAATACTGGCCAGTGTAAAGCAGAACCCAATCTTGTTTTTGATTTCTAGGAGACGACGACACATGCCGAAAATGACTTTCATTGATGCGGACGGAAACCGCAAAGACGTGGATGCCCCGGTTGGCCTTTCGGTCCTGGAAATCGCCCACAAAAACGGCCTCGATCTAGAAGGCGCTTGCGAAGGCTCGTTGGCGTGCTCGACGTGTCACGTGGTGGTCGAAGACAAATGGTTCGCCAAACTCGACGAAGCGTCTGAGGAAGAAGAGGATATGCTGGACTTGGCGTTCGGTTTGACCCACACCTCGCGCTTGGGCTGTCAGATCAAAATCACCGACGAGCTTGATGGTTTGGAAGTGACCATTCCGTCCGGCACGCGGAATATGCTGCTGGATTGATCTTTGGTCCGATTGTTCTTACCTGAAAACCCGATAGCCGCAACCGGCTGTCGGGTTTTTCGTCACGACGATGCAATTGCACCACCCCAAGCTTAAGGATCGGAATAAATCATGCGCTGGACCGACGTTTACGACATCGCCATCGAATTGGAAGATGCCCACCCCGATGTGGACATCCTGCACGTGCGCTTCACGGATTTGTGGAAATGGGTGCAAGCACTGCCAAGCTTTGACGACGACCCCGATAAATCGAGCGAAAAAATCCTCGAAGCCATTCAAATGGCGTGGCTGGATGAGCGCGACTGAGCCCAATTGCTCGCACGATCAGTCATCGTCGTCGTCATGATCGCCGCCACCACCCCAATTTCCGCCTTCATTGCCGCCCGTCGCGTATCCGCCGCCGCCTTGGCCCACGGTGGAGATGGAGCCCGGACGGAACGCCAGCGCCATGAAGGCGATGATGGCAATGAAAATGGTGGCGATGGCGATGTTTTTGCCGACCATGATGGGGGCTCCCTAAGGTATTGCGTGCGTTATTATGCGGGTTTCTTGTGTGCCGATAGACTAAAGTCGTGTATCTGAACCGTCGCTGAATTCTCAAGACTTGGACTATATTGGACTTTTAGGGCATGCCCGATATTTCGATCATCGATCTGGCCGCGTTGGGGTGGTTTTTGCTGCTGTGGAACGGCTACACCGTCTTCGCCGACCGGCTGAAGCAGGGCGGATTGTCGCTGCTCACCGTGATGCAAAAGCACCGTGCGGGTTGGATGTATCAGATGCTGAGGCGCGAAAACCGTATCGTTGATGCCACCATCATGAGCACCTTGATGCGCAGCGTGTCGCTGTTTTCCTCCACCACGTTACTGATTCTTGCGGGCTTGTTGGCGATTTTGGGTGCGGTGGACAAGGTCCAGGCTTTGGTGCAAGGCATCCCGTTCGTGGTCGAGGCCTCAAAAGCGGCGTGGGAGTTGAAAATCCTCACCCTGATCTTGATTTTCATCTACACCTTTTTCAAGTTCGCTTGGTCGGTGCGCCAGTTTAATTATTCGGTCATTCTGATCGGCGCGGCTCCGCCGCCATCCGAGGCCGACACGCCCCACGCCCAAGCCTTTGCCAAGGGTGCCGCCGACGTGATTGCCCTGGCGGTGTCCAACTTCAATCGCGGCATGCGCGCCTATTATTTTGGCCTGGCGGCGCTGAGCTGGTTTTTGCATCCAGTGCTGTTTGTGCTGATGACGCTGTGGGTTGTGGGTGTGGTGTATCGTCGTGAATTTCGTTCCCAGACGCTGGGGTTCCTCGAAGGTATTCCAGGCACGGCCATGCACAAGGGGGACCCGTCATGAAACTCGATCTGCCCAAAAGCGCACTACAAAAGCCGCCGTCCGAGACCCGTGTGGTGGTCGCCATGTCCGGCGGGGTGGACAGCTCCGTCACGGCGGCGTTGCTCAAAGAAGCGGGCTTCGACGTGGTCGGCATCACGTTGCAGCTGTATGACCACGGCGTCGCCATCGACAAGCCCGGCACCTGCTGTGCGGGCCGCGACATTCATGACGCGCGCCGGGTCGCCGACCACATCGGCATCCCACACTATGTGCTCGATTTCGAACAGCGCTTTAAAGAACAGGTGATGGAGGTTTTCGCCGACACCTATCTGGCCGGTGAAACGCCGATCCCGTGCGTGCATTGCAACGACACGGTGAAGTTCAAGGACCTGCTCGACAAAGCCAAAGACCTCGGTGCCGCCGCGTTGGTCACCGGCCACTATGTGCGCCGCATCGACGGCCCCGATGGCGCGGAGCTACACCGTGGCCAAGATCACAACCGCGATCAAAGCTACTTCCTGTTTAACACGCCACAAGCCGCGCTCGATATGCTGTGGTTTCCGCTCGGCGCGTGCACCAAGGATGAAGCCCGCGCCGAAGCCAAGCGCCTCGGCCTCGACATCGCGTCTAAGCCCGACAGCCAAGACATCTGCTTTGTGCCCCAGGGCAAGTATCTCGACGTGGTCGAAAAGCTGCGCCCCGGCGCGCTTGATCCCGGCGACATTGTCGATCTCAAAGGCAACGTGCTGGGCGCGCATGACGGGGTGATCAAATACACCGTCGGCCAACGCCGCGGCCTCGGCATCTCGTCACCCGAACCGATCTACGTGTTGGAAATTGACGCCGAACACAACCGCGTGGTGGTCGGCGCAAAAGCCGACCTGCTCAAACGCGCGCTGACCATCCGCGACGTCAACTGGCTCGGCGACGGCAAGCAGATGCCCGCAGACGGCATCGAGTGCACCGTAAAACTCCGCTCAACCAGCCCCTCCGTGCCCGCCCACGTGACGCCAACAGAAAACGGCCACGCCACCGTGCAACTCAAAGAACCGTTTGCAGGCGTCGCGCCGGGTCAGGCGTGTGTGTTTTACGACGGCGAGAGGTTGTTGGGTGGCGGGTGGATCGAGAAGGGGTGACTATATTAGTAGTCGATGCCAAGTTTTTTAAAAAATAATTCATGTCTCAATTGTGCATTAGTTATTAAATCCTCATAGGAAATAGCATGTACAAACCCAAGATTTGGTATGTGCCCAAAATAACTATTGGCACCATCAATCTTGGAAAGCCGACTTTTACATTTAATCTCAAGCTTTCGAGTCATATCTGCAATGAGGAAGCAGTGTATAGGTCGGGATTTTGAGATTTTTACGTGCCTTCCATCATATGTTTGCTCTCCTGATATCCCAGCCTCTAATGACTCTTTGTAATCAATGAAGCGGTCAAATGGATCTTCTGTATCCCATTCTTTTTTTCCGGAGGTGTAATAGCTAGATTTAGATGGGCGCTTAAACTCAACAATAAAGATGGGTGATTCATTTGATTGCGCTCTATTGAATGCCAAATTTTCGTCAAGAACGAACAGGACGTCAGGGCGCCCCATGCTTGAGCTAGGTGTAAAGCTTTTCAAGGCAGAATCAGAGGCAAGAAAAGAATAGAAGGCAAAGCGATCATCTAGAAGCCAGAGGTTATGGTCTAACAATTTTTTGCTGTTATCGACCTTTTTCATTGGGCAAATTAGGCTATGAATAAGGTCTTCTTTGAAATGTCTTCCTGTATCGGAAATGCCCATATATTTATTTAATAAATCTATGACAGCCCTTCTTCGTGTCATGTACTCTGCTAAGCTTGCATTGGTTTCTTTTGTTAGTTTTGGTCGTAAATTTTCAACTATTTTTATAATTTCATCTTCTTGTTCTTCAGTAAATGGGTCATCTTTTTTTGTTATTTCATCAATTCTAGCGGCAAGCTTAGTTGTTTCTGCTATCGTAATTTTATGTGCGCGGATTCTGTGAATAGCAAGATTGGCTAAAATATCTTCTGGTTTAGATAAACTATAAGGAAGCTTTTCTATGAAATCACTTGGTATAGATGAAGTAATTGATGGAAAATCATCGGATAGTTTTTTTATTGTTTCTTTTTGAGCTGACTTTACCTCATCCATAAATCGAGAGAGAAATTCAACTACAGTTTCAAATACCTTTTCTTTGAGTTTTTCGATATCATCGGTCGGCAGGTCCAAATGTGTGCGTTCTTGGTTCATGTACTCATTGATTAAATTTCCCTCCAAAACACCAATGTATTTACATCCATCGAAAGTTGTCATGCCAAGTTGACTGTCAAGTATATAATCAAACCCAACGCGCTGATCAGCTGCGAAATAAACGGCGTTTCTGGCTTTTCCAGGTTTGGTCATGTCAGCAGGTGATGATTTAGGTGCTGATCGCGACGTTATACGCATATGAACAATTTTTAGTTTTTCTTCACGCTTGTCAGATGTTGTAAAATGTATGGTGCTTTCGCTTTTTTCATGAATGCTATTGTTTAATTCTGCTGAAATATCAATAGCTTCATCATTATAGAAAAAAGATATCTCAGGGCACTCGCCAGAAATAAAAATAGGTAAAAAGTGTCTGATAATGTGATTGGCAATAGTGCTGCCTTTTGAAGGAAAGGTTTGTAAATAGCCCCCTCTCATGTCGATCAGTTCGATGAGCGTTCCATGTTCCTGACTGTTTTTGCAGGGTTCGTACAGGTGGTTTGATATGGCTTGGTTTTCGCGATTTTGAAACAAAAAGGAACGCTTGTAAGTCTTGCCATCAACGTCAAAGAAACTACTGATGTTTGTAGAATAGAACGTTTTTAGCCATGTTAAGCGGCCTACTCCTTTTCCTCCACGCATGACTTTATGGTCAGTGTCTGGTGTGAGAAATGACGAAAAATTTTCGTCGTTTAGTCCGATGCCATTATCTTTGACATATATATTCAAACCCTTATTAGAGCGATCAATATGAATATTGATCATTCCTTTGCTGAGGTTGGCATCTCCAAATTTGTCTTGAATAGCCTGAATGCTATTCATCATAGCCTCAAGTAGGGGGTACACAGAATTTGCCGCAGAAGGCGAGAGTGCGAGGTTGCGAATGCGACCTTCTAAATTAGTCGTTAATTGAAAATGCTCTTTGCTATTATCGATCATTCTGCACCCCAGCCTAAAAAACCATATATAGAATATATGCGAATTACTATATGTAATGGTTGCATTTTAGCAAAGGTTTGCAAAGAACTTACTCTGCTGCTTCTCCAGCATCCCGGCCTGACAGAACGTCCTTAACTTCCCCCGTCCGCTGCAAAGTTTCCATCGCTTCCGAGGCTTCTTGCTGGCGTTGCCACATGGCGGCGTAGAGGCCGGCTTTTTCGAGCAGTTGGGCGTGGGCACCGCGCTCGATGATTTGGCCTTGGTCGAGGACGAGGATTTCGTCGCTGTCGACCACGGTGGATAAACGGTGCGCGATGGCCAGCGTGGTTCTGCCGGTGGCGACTTCGCCCAGCGAGGTTTGGATTTCTTTTTCGGTGTGGGTGTCGAGCGCCGAGGTGGCTTCGTCGAACAGCAAAATCTGCGGCGCTTTGAGGATCGTGCGGGCGATGGCGACGCGTTGCTTTTCGCCGCCTGAAAGTTTAAGCCCGCGCTCGCCCACCACGGTGTCGTAGCCGTCGGGCAGGCTGAGAACGAAGTCGTGAATTTTCGCCAGCTTGGCGGCGTGCTCGATCTCTTGTGCGCTCGCACCGGGGCGACCGTAAGCGACGTTGTAGCGGATGGTGTCGTTGAACAGCACCGTGTCTTGCGGCACGATGCCGATGGCGGCGCGCAGGCTGCTTTGCGCGACGGCGCGGATGTCTTGGCCGTCGATCAGGATGCGCCCGTCGCTGACGTCGTAAAAGCGAAACAGCAAGCGTGAAATGGTCGACTTGCCCGCGCCCGACGCGCCGACGATGGCGACCGATTTGCCCGACGGCACGGTGAAGCTGACGTTTTTCAGCACCGGGCGGCGCGGATCATAGGCAAAGGTGACGTTTTCAAAGCGCACCTCGCCTTGGGCTGCGTCGAGCGTCGGCGCACCGGGTGCGTCTTCGACCTCGGCGTTGGCGTCCAACAGGGTGAACATGTCTTCCATGTCGGTCAGCGAATGCTTGATTTCGCGGTACGCGGAGCCGAGAAAGTTCAGCGGCAGATAAAGCTGCAACAAATACGTATTCACCAGCACAAAATCGCCCACCGTCAACTCACCAGCGCTGACCCCAAATCCCGCCATCAGCATCACGATGGTGACACCCACGGCGATGATCGCACCTTGGCCGGTGTTGAGCAGCGCCAGCGAGGTCTTGGACTTGATCGCGGCTTTTTCATAGCCCGCCAGGGCGACGTCGAAGCGTTTGGCCTCGTGCTCTTCGTTGCCGAAATACTTGACGGTTTCGTAATTGAGCAGGCTGTCGATGGCCTTGGTGTGGGCAGAGGAATCGTTGTCGTTCATCTCGCGGCGAAAGCGCGTGCGCCAGTTGGTCAGCGCCAACGTCCACGCCACGTAGGCCGCAATGGTGCCCAACGTCGCCATGGCGAACAGCGGGCTCAACATGGTCCACAGCAGCACACCGACCAGGGCGATTTCGACCATGGTGGGGATGATGTTGAACAGCAGCATGCGCAACAGGAACTCGATGCCCATGGTGCCGCGCTCGATCGCGCGGCTGAGGCCTCCGGTTTGGCGTTCAAGATGAAAACGCAGCGACAGTTTGTGCAGATGCTGAAAGGTCCGCAATGCCACTTCACGGATCGCGTGATGGGTAACCTTGGCGAACACCGCGGCCTGAAGCTCTTTGAACGTCAGCGAAATGATGCGCGCCGCGCCGTAGGCCAACAGCAACGCCACCGGCACAGCGGCGATGCCGACAGCTAAGTCGGGGGCGCTGAGCGTATCGACGGCGTGCTTCAAAATCACCGGCACCACCACCGTGGCGCCCTTGGCCGCCAGCAACAACACCATCGCCAGCGCCACGCGCAGACGCAAATCGAAACGCGAGGCGGGCCACAGATATGGCATCAGCGCACGGATGGTCTGCCAGTCGCCGCGCGAATCATTTCGCGGACCGGATTGTTCAGGTTGGGCGGAAGGGCGGGCCATGCCTCTCATGGGGGTGGAGGTCCTCGGGCAGTTGTGAAACGGGCAGTTGAAAAATCAGTGCCTTAGATAATAGGCACGACGCGCCCGCGATACCATGGCCGGATCAGAAAAAATCTGCGTGAGGAGAGCAGGTGATCTTTACGTCGCGGTGGAATTGTTGTGAAATTCCGGGTCGGCCAGCAACACGATGGCTTCAAGCGCAAGCTGGGCTTGGTTGATGTTGCGGGCCAATTGTTCTTGCGACAAGCTCAACTCCGTCGTCATCGCGGCTTTGGCGATGCGCGCCTGAGTGAGGATGAGGTCGAGGCGGTTTTGGTCGTCCATGGATAAGTTCCACTCTTAAGTACAGCTTTGGTCGTGCGTATGATTTTTTTTATGGCACGAATCGTTTTCGGTAAGAGCACTCAGCTGTATATCGGTCAGGTGGTTTAGTGACCATATGACGGACGGATTACTCCTTTCGTGAAGCGTTGATCACCCTCACAAAAAAAGCCCCCTCGCCAGATGGCCGAGGGGGCTTTTACGGTGTTTGCGGCTGGGTTCAGCCGGTGCGCTGGATCAGGTGGTAACCGAAATCGGTTTCAACCACGTCGCTGACCGTGCCGACGTCCATGGCGAAGGTCGTTTCTTCGAATTCTTTGACCATCTGGCCTTTGCCGAAGCTACCCAGCGATCCACCGTCTGTGCCGGACGGACAGTCGGAGTGTTCTTTGGCGAGCTCAGAAAAGTCCGCGCCGCCGTCGATTTCAGCTTTGAGGGCTTCGATCTGCGCTTTCGCGTCATCTTTGGAACGCGACGCGGAAGAACGCATGGAACCGGCATACATCAACAAGATATGCGAGGCGGAAACGGTGTCGGACATGGGGTGTGCTCCTTAAAAATCTCAAATGTGGGCCCTTGTATACACTGCGGCGGCATTTTTGGCTAACGACAATCGGCAATATCTTGGCCCCCATTATATAGGCAATCGCCAGCCCTTTTTAAGGGGGCGGTGAGGCTATGTGGAGGCGGGTAAATCACAGCGATATCTGTGGATAAGATTTGCAATGTACGATGGTAGGGATTGGTCGTATGTTAACAACGGTACGGTTGCGTATAGGCACCCGGCTATGGGTTTGGCGCGCAAAACAAGGCTCTTCATACAAAAAAGGGTCATTTTAGCGCTGTAATTCCAACCTCATGGCGCAGCACCACGTGTGTTCTGCGCAGCGGGGGGGGCAACGACGATTACCCGAGTTTATCGGGCAAAAGGCATAATGGTTCGGACGCAAAACACCAAAATTCTGATAGCGGGCTTTGCCGTGATCCTTTTGGGCATGGCGGGGCTTGTTGGTTTGTTCTTTTTTCATATCAGCACGATATTGAAAAGCGATCAGGTCACGGCTGACCTGATGGAAAAGAACTTTGCCGCTTATCAGATGCGCGATGCTGCGGAAAAACGCGCTTTCAAACTCTTTCGTGCAACCGCGTTGGATGATTTTTTTGACCGTGAACAACTTCGTCAAGATATGAGTGCGTATGCGACTCATTTTACCCTCGCGCAAAGACGTATCGATCGAGAGAGCCTGTCCCAAGAAGAACTGACCGCTTTCAGAAAAATTCTGACAACGGTTCGTTTGTCTCAGCCGAACGTAGAAGCAGCCATGGATCTGGTCGTCGAAGAGAAATGGAACGATGAAGTTCAGGTTCGCATCATTGAAGCTATGACGCACTATCAAAAGCTACACGATGCCCTGAATGTTTTTGTCGCGGTTGTTGAAGCGAAAACCCATTTGCAGCAGGAGAATTTGGCCAAGCTGCGCACCAAGGAAATGAAGGTCATTCCCGTTTTGGGATTGTTTTTGTTCGGGCTGTCGTCACTCATCGGTGTTTATGTCGTGCGCCGCGAGATCGCCCATACCAAAGAGCTTGAGCGACGCGTAGAAGAGCGCACCATCCAACTTGGCGAGCGCGACACCCATTACCGCACCATCATCGAAACCGCTGCCGACGGCATCATCACCACCGACATGCGCGGCCAAATTGAAAGCTTCAATCCCGCGTGCGAACGTATTTTCGGCTATGACGCCGCAGAAATGATCGGTCAAAATGTCAGTCAGTTGATGCCCGGCCACGATGCCCGCCACCACGACGGTTATATGGACAATTATTTGCAGGGCGGTCGACCGAAAATCATTGGCGTCGGTCGAGAATTTTCGGGGCTGCGCAAAGATGGAAGCCAGTTGCCCATCTGGCTGGCGATCAACCGCATGCAGGTCGGTGGCCAGACCAAATTCGTCGGCATCATCAGTGATATCTCAGCGCAAAAAAGCGCCGAACATGAAGCACGGTTGTTGGCTGACGACAATGAAATTGTGTCTTCTATCTTGCGCTTGTCGCTGACGTCGGACGATCTAGATCACATTCTACAAGTGACCCTGGAACTGATCTTGGATCGTCACAATCTCGACCTGCAGGGTAAGGGTTGCGTGTTTCTAACGGACCCTAAACAGGGCCATCTAAAAATGCGCGCTCAGTCTAATTTGGCGCAAAGCGTGCGCGATACGTGCAGCCAGATTGCTATGGGTCAGTGCTTGTGCGGGCGTGCGGCACAAACCATGCAGGATGTTGAGGCAACATGTGTTGATGACGAGCATAAACCCGATCAGATTACCATAGATGATCATTGGCATTTTTGCGTGCCCATCAATTACGCCAATGATAATTTGGGTGTTGTGAATTTGTATATCCCGGCGGGTCATAAAGTGACCGAACACGAACGCCGTCTTGTCTGGTCCGTCGCCGATACGTTGGCGGGTGTGGTTCATCGTCATTACAAAGAAGATGAGTTGCGCCAAGAAAAAGAGCGCGCCGAAATGGCCAACCGGACCAAGACCGAATTCTTGGCCAATATGTCGCATGAGCTGCGCACGCCTTTGAACGCGATCATCGGCTATTCGGAAATGATGGAAAAAGAAACGTTCGGGCCGGTGGGAACGGACCGATATCGGGATTACTTGAGCCACATATCCGACTCGGGCCACCATCTGTATGGCTTGATCAACGACCTTTTGGACGTGTCGCGCATTGAAACGGATGAGTTTTCATTGGATGAAGATGTGTTCGCGGTTGGGGCGTTGATTACGGAGTGTCTGGCCGTTAGCCAAATTCGCGCCGCAGATACGGGCAGCACCCTGAGCTTTGAGCATGCAGAGGTGTTGCCGTCCCTAAAAGCCGATCAGCGGCGCATTAAGCAGGTTCTGCTGAATTTGATCCACAACGCCATCAAGTTTACGAACCCCGGTGGGACCGTGCAGGTGCGGGCCGAAGGTGGGCCGAATGATGGCTTTCGCATTGTGGTGGCCGATAATGGTATCGGCATTGCCGAACACGATCTCGAAAAGGTCTATGATATGTTCGGTCAAGTTGACAGTTCTTTGGCGCGTAAATATGACGGCGCGGGCTTAGGCTTGCCGCTCAGCCAAAAATTAATTCAAAAGCATGGTGGCGAGTTGCGGCTGGAAAGTGTTGCGGGGCAAGGCACCGATGCGATTGTCACTTTTCCGGCTGAGCGTGTATTGTGGCATTGATGAAAATGCAGCTTTTCATGCGCAGTCGAAATGCCTAATCTGCACAAAATGATATGCAAGGGAATTTGATGGTTAATGTACTGCCGCAGCAGCGCTTGTTGCTCGAACTTATCGTGCAATCTGGCGATATTGCTGTTCCATCCGAAGACAACGGCACCGTTTTGTACCGGACGTTGAAAGAATGCGAAGCCGCTGGGTGGCTGAACATCAAAGCGTTCGGTGCCGGGTTCAATAAGGCCAGCGTTACCGATTTAGGACGCAAGAAGGCTCATCCCTAGGGGCCTGGGCTTACGACTTTTGCCCCCTCGACATCCTTGGCTGTGGCTGGTTTAATGCGTGCGTGTTCATGGAGTAGATGAGGCGCCGTGCACTTCCGGGGGGGGGAGCGTGCAAATTTTACGACACACAACGGCTGCATTATCGCTCGGCTTCGCGGCGATTCTCGCCTGCATGCTGGGCAGCATCTTCATCGGGTTTCAGCATTTGGATCAAACCCGGGGGGCATGGCAGCGTGACGCGCTTTTTCGCGACAAGGCACGTGCTGGCTTTCTGATGCGTGAAGCGATACGCGAGCGCTCTTTCCATCTCACCTTCGCCGCCACGATGGACGATTTTTTCGACCGCGACGAACAGCGCGATATTTATAATGCGAAAGCGGTAAGCTTTCTGCAGGCCCGCGACAAGCTGATTGACTTGCGCATGACGGCGGCGGAACAAAAGGCTATGGATGCGTTGATGAAGCGCATCGTAGAGCTGCGCCCCGGCATTGATACCGCCATGGATCTGGTGGTGGAAAGCGGCAACAACGCCCAAGCTTTGCACCAAATGCGCGTGGCGCTCGACGGCCAAGTCGGGGTGGTCGATGGGATCATCGATTTGATCAAAGTGATCGAAGCGGAATCGAAGCTTGAGGCTCAGGCCGCCACACGCGAAATCTCGGAAACACAGCGCACTATGATGATCTTAAGCGGTTGCGCGGTGGCACTGGCGGCGATCATCGGCCTTATGGTGATTTTGCGTGAAGCACGCAACACCCGTAGACTGCGCGCCCACCGTGATGAATTGGCGGCGCTGTCCACCACCGATGCTCTGACCAATCTCGCCAATCGTCGGCGTTTTGATGATTTTTTGGCCATGGAATGGGCGTGGGCGATGCGATTGGAAGCGCCGATATCTCTCATTTTGATCGACATTGATCACTTCAAAAACTTCAACGATGAATACGGCCACGCCGCCGGAGATGCCTGTTTGAGCGCCGTATCGAAAGCCATGAGCGAGGTGATCGTACGAACAACGGATCTGCTGGCGCGCTACGGCGGCGAAGAGTTCGGCTGTATTTTGCCGGCCACAAGCGGTGAGCATGCTCACGTGATTGCGGAAAAACTACGCGGCGCGGTGGCCGAACTGAACTTCAAACATGAAAAATCATCGGCTGCCGACCATGTCACCGTCAGCATCGGCGTCGCCACACTGATGCCAAAACCGAATGACGAACTTGCGCAATTGTTTGAAACCGCAGATGCCAACCTCTATCGGGCCAAAGAACAGGGGCGAAATCGCGTGGTCGCGTGACGCTATAGCTTCAGCCTATTCCCACTCAATCGTCCCCGGTGGCTTCGACGTAATGTCATACGTCACCCGGTTGATGCCCTTGACCTCGTTGATAATGCGGTTGGACACGCGGGCCAAGAATTCCATATCGAAATGATAGAAGTCCGCCGTCATGCCGTCGGTCGAGGTCACGGCGCGCAGTGCACAGACGAAATCGTAAGTGCGCGCATCGCCCATCACGCCGACGGTTTGCACCGGCAGCAACACGGCGAAGGCTTGCCAAATGGCATCGTAAAGGCCGGCGTTGCGAATTTCTTCCAGATAGACCGCGTCGGCGTTGCGCAGGATTTCCAGCTTTTCAGCCGAAATGCCACCGGGCAGGCGGATCGCGAGGCCCGGTCCGGGGAACGGGTGGCGACCAACGAAGTGATCCGGCAGTCCCAGTTCGCGGCCCAAGATACGGACTTCGTCCTTGAACAGTTCGCGCAGCGGTTCGACCAACTGCATATTCATGCGTTCGGGTAAGCCGCCGACGTTGTGATGCGATTTGATGGTGACGCTGGGGCCGCCGGTGAACGACACGGATTCGATCACATCCGGGTACAGCGTGCCTTGGGCCAAGAAGTCCGCACCGCCGATATTTTTGGCTTCTTCGTCGAACACGTCGATGAACGTCGAGCCGATGATCTTGCGTTTCTTTTCCGGGTCCGACACACCGGTGAGCTTGCCGATGAACAGATCGGACGCATCGCGGTGGACCAGTTTGATCTTGTAGTGGTCGCGAAACATCTCCACGACTTCTTCGGCTTCACCCTTGCGCATCAGGCCAGTGTCGACGAACACGCAGGTCAGTTGCTCGCCGATGGCTTCGTGCAGCAGCACCGCCACGACCGAGCTGTCGACGCCGCCGGACAAGCCGCAGATGACGTTTCCGTCGCCGACTTGGGCGCGGACCTTGGCGATTTCTTCTTCACGGAACTTGCCCATGGTCCAGTCGCCACGGCAACCGCAGACCCGGTGGGTGAAGTTTTCGATCAGCTTCGCGCCGTGCGGGGTGTGCACCACTTCGGGGTGGAACTGCACGCCGTAAAAGCGTTTTTCATCGTTGGCGATGGCCGCGTAGGGCGAGCCGTCGGTGACCGCGACGGGGCGAAAGCCGTCGGGAATGGCGTCGATTTTGTCGCCGTGGCTCATCCACACCTGTTCTTTGGCGCCGACGTCCCACACCCCGTGGAACAGTTCGCAGTCCTCGACCACCTCGACAAAGGCGCGGCCAAATTCGCGATGATCGGATTCTTCGACCAAACCGCCCAATTGCGCGCACATGGTCTGTTCGCCGTAGCAAATGCCAAATACCGGCAGGCCCATATCGAACAAGCCATCGGGCGCGCGGGGCGTATCGATGCCTGTGACCGACGCCGGTCCGCCTGAAAGAATGACCCCTTTCGGGTTAAATTCTTTAATGGTTTCAACGGTGACCGCGTTGAACGGCTGAATTTCGGAATAAACCCCGCTTTCACGCACACGTCGCGCGATCAACTGGGTGACTTGTGATCCAAAATCGATGATGAGAATGCGCTCATGCATGGCCGTACCGTCCGCTGCTTGGGTGAGATGTTCAATGGGCCGGACATTAGCCGAAAGGCCGACGATTCGCTAGAAACTTTCCGTATCCAGCCTCGTTCTGTTTGGCGTGCAAATAGGCCTGTGCGGCACGCAAGATATCTTCGGCTGTTGCGTCGATGCGCATGATCGGCCCGCTGCGGCCTTGCTCATAGGTACGGTACGATTTGAACGACACCGTCGCCATGACGAAAAACATCGCCACCCCGATGCCCAGCGGCACCAAGGTGTCGCCGCTTCAGCCCGCACTTTGTGCGTTCCCGCGCGCGTTCCAGGCGAACACCAAACCACCCAGCGCGATCAGTGCGGTGAGGACAATCGCGATCAGGGTTTTACTGGCATCCAGGTGGGCCAATAACGGGGTCGGGGGCATCTCGGGTTCCTTTTGAGCATGAGGACAGCGGGACTTGTAGCGCGCCTGGGGCGTGTGACAACACCTGACCGTCGTCAATGCCATGACCGTGGACCGTGCCTAAGCTGGACGCATCGTTGTCAAGCAAAGGGCTTCGCGTATGGAGAACTTCCTGCCCATCATGGCCGCACACTTGGGCACCACCGCGCTCGGCGGGGTGTACGTCTACCTGCGCGGCGCCACACCGCCGCGGGTGATCGCGCTGGTGGTGTGGGGTGTTTTGTTCTTTCCGGTGGCCTACAACGTGGTGAAGTTTCTCTAAACCGTCAGCACTTGGATCACCGCCAGCCCCGACAGCACCGCCAGCACAATCGTCGTCAGCACAGCGCCCATCGAGCGGGGCGTGAGCGTGGTGGTGAGGATGCCGTAGGCGTGCGCCAATCGTGCGACGGTGAATGCCCCGCCCAAAGCATGCAATTGCCACCCCGGTAAGCCGTTCCATTCGACCATAGCCAAAAGTAGCAACGCGAACGGCGCGTTTTCCGATAGGTTACCGTGCGCACGGATGGCGCGGCCCAGTTCCGCGTGTCCGCCATCGCCCACACCAACTTGGTTTTGAATGCGGTGGTGCACGACCAAATAGGCCAAGCCCACGGCCAGCATGATGTTCAGTGCGGCGTAAATCGGCGAAATTGTAAGCATCATTGGTAATGTCCCCTAAATATCTGAGATATGACAGTCATCATATTTTGAGATATGATGACTGTCATATATGATGAGGTCAAGCCGAAATTGGAGACCTGAGCATGGGCTACCCCCCCGAACACAAACAACAAACCCGCGACCGCATCGTCGTCGCCGCGCGCCATTTATGGAAAGCGCACGGCTACGCCAACGTGTCTATCAATCAGATTATGAAACAAGCGGGCCTCACCCACGGTGGTTTTTACGCGCATTTTAAATCCAAGGACGAGCTGTTTTCCGAGGCCGCGATGGACACGAAAATGCTCGACCGATACCGGGACATGATCACCATGCCCGACGTTACGCCGCAGCAGGTGTTTGAGATGGTGTTGGATTATTATCTGTCCGCAGCGCACCGTGACAATCCAGCCGAAGGCTGCCCGCTGGTGGCATTGTCCGAAGATGTGTGGCGGTTGGGCAAAGGCGCCCAGGGGGCCTATACCAAGCTGACCGACACGGCGGTGAAACAACTGGCCCACGTGTTGGGCGGCGATGACGCGCTGGCGCGCATGGTGCTGTCGTCCATGGTCGGCGCGATCACCCTGGCGCGTGGGGTCGGCGACGGGGCGAAAAGTCTGAAAATACTCGATGATACCAGGGTGCAGTTGGTGAAAATTGTTGAGCAGCAGTTGGATTAAGCCAACAGGTCCACCACCAGCTTATGAATGAAATTGTCCGCATCGTCATAGACCAGCTTGGTGGTGATCACTAACGACACCGTGACCAGCAATGGTTTGATCACCCGGCTGCCGTGTTTCATGGCGGTGTTGGCGCCGATGCGCGCGCCGATCAGCTGGCCCGCGGCCATGACCGCGGCGGGCAGCCATACGACATAGCCCGCAAAGGCGAAAAATAAGAATGAGGCGAAGTTGGAGGTGAAGTTCACCACCTTGGTGTGGGCGGTGGCTTTGAGCATGTTAAAGCCCAGCACCGCGACGAACGCCAAGCTCCACAAACTGCCGGTGCCGGGTCCGAAGAAGCCGTCGTAAAAGCCCAGGCTCAACCCGAAAATCAGATAAAACGGCATTTGTTCCAAATGGTGATGGCGGTCCACCTCGCCGATTTTAGGTCCGAACAAAAAGTACATCGCCGCCGCGATCAGCAGGAACGGGATCACCTGGGTCATCACGTCGGACGCCAGGACTTGCACCGCAACCGTGCCGATGGCCGATCCGATGAAGGTGAACGCGATGGCCCATTTCATATCGCGCAAATTGACGTGGCCTTTTTTGGCATAGGTGATGGTGGCGGTGAGCGATCCAAACATGGACGAGGCTTTGTTGGTGGCCAGCGCCGCGACCGGGTTGAAACCCGCCATCAGCAACGCGGGCACGGAAATCAGCCCGCCGCCGCCAGCGATGGAATCGACGAAGCCGCCGGCGAGGCCCGCCAAAAACAGCCAGCCCAAAATTTCAATAGAAAGGGATTCCATGCACTATTCGCAGCAAAAAGGTGAGGGGCGAGATTAGGCCCGGAGCTGGGCTGAAGTATATACTCAAAACGGCCGGGGGGCGCTAGCGTGCAGGATGTTTGAATGCGTTGCGGGCACGTTCGACCTTGGCCCGGGTCACACAGTCTTCAACGTGATCGTTGATCAGTCCCATGGCTTGCATGAAGGCATAGACTGTTGTGGGGCCGACGAATTTCCAACCCATTTTCTTCAGGTCCTTAGACAGGGCGATGGACGTGGAGGAGGTCGAGGCCGTTTGCGGATTTGCCAGCTGGTCCGCGCCCGGCTCGTAGCGCCATATGTAAGCGGCAAGCGAGCCTTCTTGTTTAATGAGGTCTTGAGCCTGTTGAGCGTTGTTGATGACAGCCTCGATCTTGCCGCGATGGCGTACAATGCCTTCATCCATGAGCAGACGCTCAACATCGTGTTGAGTAAAACGCGCGATTTTATTGAAATCGAAATCCTCGAAAGCTTTGCGAAAGTTCTCGCGCTTGGCGAGGATGGTGCGCCAACTCAGTCCCGATTGAAAACTTTCCAAGCACAGTTTCTCAAACAGGTGTCGATCATCGGCGATGGGGAAACCCCATTCGTTGTCGTGATAGTCGAAGAATTCTGGCGCGGCCCCGCACCAACGGCAGCGAGGCTTTCCGTCCGGCCCTTTAATTGTGTTGCTCATATTTACTGTTTCTCAGTGGGTTAGAAAACCTAAGCGCTGATCGGTCCTTGCCGGTGTGATCTCGAGAATTTCCGCTCGGACCACATTTTCTGCGACGAAAGGATCGCCGTTCACACGGTCTTCAAGCTCCGAAAGGGTGGTGTTGTGCGCAAGAATTCCGCCGCCCAAGTTGGGCTGAAGGCTCCCGGTCAGCACAAATACGCCATCATCAAGTCCCCTCTTGATCCAGGCGTTGTGGTCGTCCATGTGCTGGCCTGCCTGGGACTTGTTGTCAGAGAATTTCAAAAGTACGACGAACATTTGACGGGGCCTCCCCTCAATTCACGTGTTGTTTGCGGAGCAGCGGTCCAACCAGTCTTCCAACTGTTGGACTTCTCGACGGATGAATTTTTCATCGTGAAAGACATTCGCCAACGTGGCGACACCTTGGCTGTGGGCTAGGACATGCATCGCCAATTGGTCGGCATCGGCTTTCCGGCCAAGCTGGGTAAATTGTCTACGCAACCATGTGCGAAACAGGGTGAAAAGTTTGTTGGCTTCACCCTGTGCGTTGTGGCTCAGCTTCGAAAGTTCACTTGTCAGCGTGCCGACCGGGCAGCCGTATTGTTTAATTTTGGCGCGGTTCATGATGAGGATGTTGATGAAACTTCGAATGCGGTCTTCGGGCGTATCTCTTTCTATTTCCCACTGGTCCAGCATCGCTTGAGTGTTGGTGAGGCGCTGGCTGATCACGGCGTCGAGAATATCGTCCTTAGCCTTGAAGTGATAATAGAAATTGCCGCGCGAAATGTTTACGGCACCCGCAATGTCTGAGAACGAGGTGTGCTCGAAGCCATTACGATAGAACAGGTCATTGGCGGCTTCGATAATGCGATCGCGTGTGGTCATATTGTTCATCAACACATCTCACGATTAGGTCAAGCGTCCTATTAAATGTAGGTTAGGACGATTGTCCAAACTTGTCAACGTGGAGACAATGACCAAAATAAACGGGGCCGTCCTCAGAGGGCGGCCCCGTTATCACATGAAACGGTGTCAGGTTTATTCGGCGGCTTCGGTCTTTTGATCGGGCTGTAAATAGATCTCGTGGCCCTTTTCGGCGAACTCGGCCGATTTTTCCGCCATGCCTTTTTGAGCCGCGTCTTTCAGTTCGTGACTGATTTTCATCGAACAGAATTTTGGCCCGCACATGGAACAGAAGTGCGAGGTCTTCGCGCCTTCCGCCGGCAGGGTCTCGTCGTGATACTGCATCGCCGTGTCGGGATCGAGTGACAGGTGGAACTGATCTTTCCAGCGGAACTCGAACCGTGCACGGCTGACCGCGTCGTCGCGAATTTGCGCGCCGGGATGGCCTTTGGCCAAATCAGCGGCGTGCGCGGCCAGCTTATAGGTCACCACACCGACTTTGACGTCGTCGCGGTTGGGCAGGCCAAGGTGTTCTTTGGGTGTCACGTAACACAGCATCGCACAGCCGTACCAGCCGATCATCGCCGCACCGATGGCCGACGTGATGTGATCGTAACCCGGTGCGATGTCGGTGGTCAGCGGTCCAAGTGTGTAGAACGGCGCTTCGCCGCAGACTTCCAACTGCTTGTCCATGTTCTCTTTGATCTTGTGCATGGGCACGTGGCCGGGGCCTTCGATGAACACCTGAACGTCCTTGGCGAAGGCGACTTTTTGCAGCTCGCCCAAGGTTTCCAGCTCGGCGAACTGGGCGGCGTCATTGGCGTCGGCGATGGAACCGGGACGCAAACCGTCGCCCAAGCTCAAGCCGACGTCATACTCGGCGCAGATGTCGCAGATGTCTTCGAAGTGATCGTAAAGGAAACTTTCCTTGTGATACGTCAGGCACCACTTGGCCATGATCGATCCGCCGCGCGACACGATCCCGGTGGTGCGGTTGGCCGAAAGGGGAATGTGCGCCAGGCGTACGCCCGCGTGGATGGTCCAGTAATCGACGCCTTGCTCGGCCTGCTCGATGAGCGTGTCTTTGAACATTTCCCACGTCAGGTCTTCGGCGACGCCGTTGGCTTTTTCCAAGGCCTGATAGATCGGCACGGTGCCGATGGGCACGGGCGAATTGCGGATGATCCATTCGCGGATGTTGTGGATGTCGTTGCCCGTCGAAAGGTCCATCACGGTGTCCGCACCCCAACGGGTCGACCACACCATCTTGTCGACCTCTTCACCGACCGACGAGGTCACGGCGGAGTTGCCGATGTTGGCGTTGATTTTGGTGAGGAAATTACGCCCCAAAATCATCGGTTCGGATTCCGGGTGGTTGATGTTGGCGGGCAGCACCGCGCGACCCCGCGCAATCTCGTCACGGACGAATTCGGGGGTGACGTGATCGGGCACGGATGCGCCGAAATCTTCACCGTCGCGCGGCTTGCCGGTGGCGGCTTTGCGGCCTTCGTTTTCGCGCACCGCGACGTATTCCATTTCCGGGGTGACGATGCCGCGCTTGGCGTAGGCGAGCTGAGACACAGCGCCGCCGGTGGATTTCAACGGGCGTTTGTTGACCGCCGGGCACTCGGGCACGGTGGCTTTCTGGCCGTTGTCTTCGGGTTTGACGTCACGGCCATTATAAGCTTCGACGTCGCCGCGGGCCAAAACCCACTCGGACCGCAGTTTTTCGAGGCCTTTTTGGATGTCGATTTTCACGTTTGTGTCGGTGTAGGGACCGGACGGGTCATACACAATCACCGGCGCTTCGCCCGATGAGGGCTCCAACGGGATGGCGCGCATGGCGACCTTGAGGCCGCTTTCGGTCTCGACGTAGTGTTTTTCGGACCCTTGGATCGGTCCGGTGGTGACGTTGATTGAGCTGGTGTCGACTTTGGTGTCCAGGTTCGTGGGCATAACGGCCTCCGCTAAGATTTTGGAGATGCCGGTATAAACAGAAGCTTTTTAAGAAAAGTCGGCTTCCGTCCCTACGCCGGCATCACCCGGATCAGGTTCAAAGGGTGCTTCTCAGGCCCGCAAGCTTAAACAGGGCGGGCCGCCCCTCGGATTGCCTAGAATGTGGTCCCTCTAAGGCGGGGCGTCAAGGTGTCATTATTGGTTTTTGCGGGCCTCAAAGGCGCGCATCAGCATAATGATGTGGCCGATCATGAACATCGGCACCAAAAACGCAGGGATCATCACCAAGGGCAGGGTGGACATGGGCTCCATCCCCGCGCCCAGCACTTCTGGACCAAGAATGCGTGATACGCTTCCGGTGCCCACTGCAGCAAAAAAGTCCACCACACCAAAAATGTTCCAGAACATGAAACGATTCGACGCGATGAAGTCGCGGCTTTTGACCACATTGTAAGCGATAAACGGGGCGCTGACCGCCACCATGATGTCGCCAACGCCGGCGGGAATGGCGAACAGCCACGGCAGTTGAGCGATGCCCGCAAGCACCAAGAACGACAAGCCGACGGTCCGCAAGGCATGCAAACCCGCCAACAAGGAAATGTCTAAGGATCGAACCACGCTACGCGCCCACGGTGAAAAGGCGTACAACGCGAAGAACACGGTGAGCGGAACCGCGTTGGCCCACACGATTGAAATCGGCGGCCCGCCCGGCGCATCCATGAAGGCCCCCGTAAAGGTGAGGGCGAAAACAGTCGTAAACCAAATGCCCATAATCAAGATGATGGCAGCACGTGCGCCGGGGACCTGTGGGGTGGCGCCAATGGCATAGGCGGTTGCAGAAGATGTGCTCATGATGAAGATCCTTTCTCTATATGTTCACCCCAGAGATATGTTCACCTCCGAGGGGCTCCTTGAGATAACTGAGTGTAATTACACATATTTAGGTGTCTTGCTCGCGTGTTTGGCCCGTGTATTTGGGAGGGGCGGAGGCAATGCGATCTAGGGTGCGTGCTCGCCGCGTGCGATGGATTGCAGAAGGTCGAGATTTTTACGCAGCGCGTTCCAATCCTTAGCGCCAAAAAGGCCCATGAGGCTGTCTTGTGCTTTGCGCCATTGGGGCAGTGCGGTGGCGAGCATGTGCGATCCGCTGTTGGTGATCTGCACCAGTCGCGTCCGTCCATCCTTGCCGGGTGCGGTTTCAAGATATTTCTTGGTTTTTAAAGGGGCGAGGTTTCGCGTCAACGTGGTGCGGTCCATCACCAAAATCTCCGCCAGCTTTCCCATGGGCAAAGGCCCGGTCTGCGCCAAAACGGATAAAATAGAAAACTGGGTTTCCTTCAAGCCGGTCTCAACGAGAAATTTTGAAAAATGCTGGGTCACGGCGCGGGCCGTTTTGCGGACATTGAAGCACGCGCATTCGGCGGTTGCGGTGAGTTCGCTGTGAGAAATCATTGTTGTTGTATCGCTCGCGAGAGACTTGGCCTGATGGCTTTGCGCACGGTCTGATTTCTTACGTTTGGGTGTGTTGGCAGGGGTATTGGCGTTGGTGCTCATATCTCAATCCAGATTTAGGAAGGCTGAATATAAGTGTAATTACACATTAATTAATGTTAGGCAAGAGAAAAGGTCAGCCATCTTGCAGCACGTTATCTTTGAGGTTGGTGAACATCCTATTGGAGCAGTCGGTGTGGCGGTAGGGGCTAATTTTCTCCCGGTCCGCTTGGCGACGTTGCGTTTATACGCTCAATACCCGGATCTCAGCGGGCCGGACAAGTCCACGCCTTCTTCCAAGAACGACCACAATAGGCGGGCAAAAACTTCGGGCACCAGCACGGTGTGGTGGTTGCTCTTTTCCTGAAGTTTGACGCGCAATGCTTGGCGAATGCTGGGCACGCCGGTCAGATCGAAGATGATATCGACTTTTTCACCCAGATCGACGACGTCGATGGCATCGGTGAAAACGGGTACGCCGCTGTCTTTAAAGCGCTTGGCGGCGGCAGAATCCGGGTCGCGTTCGGCGATGGCGACGATCTTTATCGGTTTGGCGCCGTCTTCAATATGATTTGCCAAGGAATCGGCAAACTGATGACCGATCCGCCCCAGGCCGAGCAACGCAATGTTGATGGTGTCTGACATGTCATTCTCCCCAATGTGTAAGGGAGGAAGTGTAGATTGTTATCTTTATTATTGAAATGCTTCAGTCAGAACAATCATGGGCATGATCAGCCGTCTGAGTTTGAGCGCACCATTGCGGCGACAAAAAATCCGTCGGTGCCGTGTTGATGTGGGGTCAGGCGCAGGTAGGGGGCGGGGTCGCTTTCTTCGGTTTTGCGGACCATTTCCGGGCAAGGCGCGGCCTTAAGCGTTTCCGCCCACACGGTTTGGATCGGCAGCAACGTAAAGTCCGAATGACTTTTGAGGAACGCCTCGACGCGTTGTTCGTTTTCTTGGGCCAACAAGGAACAGGTGGCGTAAATCAGCCGCCCGCCGGGCTTGACCAAGTCCGCCGCGCTTTTCAGCACCTGATCCTGGGTGGCGGTCAATTCGGCCAAACGCTCTTCGGTGAGACGCTTTTTTTGTTCCGGATGGCGTCGCCAGGTGCCTGCGCCGGTGCAGGGTGCATCGACCAGCACACGGTCAAAGCTGGCGGCGTTGTCGCTCGCCCAGCTGTCGTCCGCGTCAAGCACGCGGCGTTCTATTTTCTCAGTGAGCTTGGCGCGCTCAAGGCGTTTGTCCATGCGCTCCAAGCGCTTGGCTTCGATGTCGGTGGCGACCAGCTGGCTTTTGGACTCGCCGTCGGTGAGGCCCATGCGGTCGGCGATGGCGAGGGTCTTTCCACCCGCGCCCGCGCAGTAATCGAGCACCTGCATCTTCGCTTTGGCACCGACCAACAGGCTGAGGATTTGCGAACCTTCGTCTTGAACCTCGACAAAGCCTTTGCGAAACGCGGTGGTGCGGGCGATGTCGGTGTGCGCTTCCAGGCGCAGCCCCAGCGGCGAAAGGGGCGTGACGTAGGTGGTGATGCCGCCCTTGGCGAGGGTCTTTTTCGCCTGATCGCGCGATACCCGGCCCAACGCGACCCGAAGATCCATCGGGGCTGGTTGGTTCAGCGCCATCATTTCCGCCATGAAGGTTCCGGCATATACGGGCTTGAGCTTTTCGGCCAGCCATTCGGGCAATTCGACCTGCACGTGTCCGGGCATGGCCGGATCGTCGAGCTGTTTGCCGGTGAGGACTTCGACCAGCAATTGCTCGCGCTCATCCAGCGGCTTGGGGCCGTGGGGTGAGCCGTCGAAGTTGGCTGCCGCGTCGCCACCTTCCAGCACGATGGCGGCCAAGACACGGTTGCGCGCCGTCTTTTCGGCACCTCCCCCAGATTGTTCCAGGTGCCAATCAAGACGGTTCACCGAACGCAGCACCCCGTAAACCCGTTCGCGGATGGCGCGACGGTCCTTGGAACCGACAAAACGGCGTGCTTGGAACCACGCCCGAACGATGTCGTCGGCAGGACGGCGTTCGTCGGTGATCTTGCCCAACAGGTAAATGGCGGCTTCGGTCCGAGCAGCAGGTAACATGCGTTTTTCCTTGCCCCTTAAGCGCCGGGCGTTCGCTCCGCTCTTTTGGCTTTCGCGCATGTGCGCGGCGCGCGGTCGCGCTTGCCATACCTGCACATGCAGGCTGCGGATGGGTGGCTTACGATAACCCGTCTGAGGGGCTTATAGACCCTTAGCTCTCCGAACGATAGTTCGGCGCTTCGCGGGTGATCGTCACATCGTGCACATGGCTTTCACGCAGGCCCGCCCCGGTGATGCGGCGAAACACGGCGCGGGCTTGCAGATCGGCGATGGTGCGCGACCCGGTATAGCCCATGGACGCACGCAACCCGCCGATCATCTGGTGGACAACGGCGCCCACTGGGCCTTTGTACGCGACACGGCCTTCGATGCCTTCGGGCACCAGTTTCAGGTTGTCGTTCACATCGGCCTGGAAGTAGCGATCGGCCGAACCCTTGGCCATTGCGCCCAAGGAGCCCATGCCGCGATACGACTTGTAGGAACGGCCCTGGTACAAGAACACTTCGCCGGGGCTTTCTTCGGTGCCCGCAAATACGGACCCCATCATCACACAGCTGGCGCCTGCCGCAATGGCTTTGGCGACGTCGCCTGAATATTTGATGCCGCCGTCGGCGACCAGCGGAATGTTGTGTTTCTTACACGCAACCGCCGTTTCCATGATCGCGGAAAGCTGCGGCACGCCGACGCCCGCAACCATGCGTGTGGTGCAAATGGTGCCGGGACCGATGCCGACTTTGACCACGTCCGCACCTGCCGCGATCAACGCTTCGGCGGCTTCGGGGGTGGCGATGTTGCCAGCCATAACTTGGGTGTCTCTGGATGAGGCTTTGATGGCGCGCACCGCGTCGGCGACGCCCTTTGAGTGGCCGTGCGCGGTGTCGATGACCAAAAGATCGACGCCCGCCGCGATCAACGCTTCGGCGCGCTCGATCCCTGCGTCGCCCACGCCGGTTGCGGCGGCGACGCGCAAACGGCCTTCGCCGTCTTTACATGCGTTGGGGTGTTCTTGTTCTTTTTGAATATCGTTGACGGTGACAAGGCCGATGCAGCGCTCGTTATCATCGACCACCAAAAGTTTTTCGATGCGGTGCTGGTGTAACAGGCGCATGGCTTCGGCGCGTTCAACGCCACCCTTCACCGTAACCAATTTGCGGGTCATCAGTTCGCCGACTTTCTGCGATGGGTCTTGGGCGAAGCGGACGTCGCGGTTGGTGATGATGCCGACCAGCTTGTTGGTGCCGTCTTCAACCACCGGAATGCCGGAATAACCGAACTGATCTTTCAGCGCCATCACTTCCGCCAAGGTCGCATCGGGCGAAATGGTCACGGGATTGGCGACCATGCCCGCTTCGAAGGTTTTGACCTTGCGGACCTGGGCGGCCTGTTCGGCGTTGTCGAGATTCTTGTGGATCACGCCGATGCCGCCCAATTGCGCCATGGTGATCGCCATCTGACTTTCCGTCACCGTGTCCATGGCTGCGGACAGCAGGGGAATGCCCATTTGGATGGTGTTGGTGAGCTGGGTGCGGGTGTCAGTCTGTGCGGGCAGAACGTCGGATTCCGCTGGGGTCAGCAGAACATCATCGAACGTTAGGGCTTCTTGGATTGGCATGCCACCTCCGGGTCACGAGTTGGCGCGTAATCATATAGATAAGCGCTCGATTGCCAAGCCTGATTTTGCACTGCGGTATGGGTAAAAATTCAGCCTCTGTGAACGGCGATGATTTCAAATAACTTAATAAAAGTGTATAATGAGTAATCATGGGAACAGATCCTGGTTCTCTTTGGGCTTTTTACGAAGAGAACGGAACGGGTCTTGTGAGGAGAAAGGTCATGAAAGCGCGCAAAACCTGGATCCTGATTGCGGATGGCGCTCGCGCCCGTATCATTCGATGCGATGGCCCCGGTAAGGGGTTGGAGTCTGCATTGAGCCATGAGTTCGCCGCATCCCACGCCCCATCGCGCGATTTCGGCACGGATAAGCCGGGACGCGGGCAAGGAGGGGGAAGCGGTTCTCACCACACTGTGGAGTCCAAGGTGGACTGGCATACTCATGAGAAGCACCTATTCGCCGCACATATGGCGAAGACGTTGGAGCAAGCGCATTCTCAAGGCGCATTCGACGATCTGGTGCTTGTCGCACCGCCACCTGCTTTGGGCGATTTGCGTAAGGCGCTCGACGGAAAACTGAAAGGCCATATCACCGCAGAGCTTGGCAAAGACCTCACGCATCTGACGATCCACGAGCTTGGTGACCACCTGGAAGGCGTTGTGCGCTTATAAGGACGCGCGGCGCTGAGTAGGCGAAAACGGGCCCCGCCTTCGGACGGGGCCTCGTTTTGTCGGGGCGTATTGCCGGGTGTTTTGTTGGGTGCGCCATTGTCTGACCTCATTTTTGGCGCTATATCAGAACAAACGAACCCCGATACATCTCAGGACGAAACAATGATGATTGCAAAACTCTTTCGCCGTGGCGCTGCCGCATTTGCGCTGACAGCGCTTTTTGGCCTTAACGCCGTAGCCGCTGGTAAAGTGGATATCAAGGACCTTGTGGTCGGCACCGGGGATGAGGCCGTGCTGCACTCACAAGTCAAAGTGCATTACACCGGCTGGCTCATGGACGGCAAAAAGTTCGATTCCAGCAAGGACCGGGGTGATCCGTTTTACTTCTATCTCGGCAACAAAGAAGTTATTCCCGGTTGGGAAATCGGCGTCGAAGGCATGAAGGTCGGCGGCAAGCGCGAATTGGTCATTCCGCCCGAACTGGCTTACGGCGAACGCGGGGCTCCGGGCGCAATCCCGCCCAACGCCACGTTGAAGTTCGAAGTCGAGCTGCTGGGCGTGAAAATGCCCAACTACACCAGCATCGACAACGACAAACTCAAAGAACTGATCGCGCGTGGCGTTCCGGTGGTGGACATCCGCCGGGCCGATGAATGGAAAGCCACTGGCGTGATCGAGGGGGCTAAGTTGATCACCGCATTCGGTGCGCGTGGCAACTTTGAACAACCCTTCATTCCGGCTTTTAAAGACGTCGCCAACCTGGAAGACGAAGTGATCTTGATTTGCCGCACCGGCAACCGCACCTCGGTCTTGTCCCAAGCGTTGGCCGATCAAGTGGGTTACAAAAAAGTCTACAACGTCACCGACGGCATCACCAAGTGGATCAAAGACGGCAACGCCGTCGTGAAAGCCGATTGTCCCACCTGTTAAGGGGATTTGACGTATGAGCGGTTGGGGCTGCCCCCACGAGCTTAGGGGCCGATGCAAGCGGGTCAGCATGAAGGCGGTGCCCAGTGAAGGTCATGGCGAAGACGTCGATGAAGACGGCAATACCATGCCCAAATGCGATCCGGGCATGAAAGGCTGCACGCTTTATGGCCGCTATCGGTTCAGCAACGACGACAAGAATAAGCCGAAAAAGAAAGAGGCGGAGGATTAATCCTCCGCCTTTTCTTTTGAAATCAATCGACCAAGTATTCTTGCAGCTTGACGATTGAGGCGCTGCCGTCTTTTTCCATCACGCGGGTGATGTCGCACCCGGGTGATGTCTCAATTGAGCGGCTACATTGCAGGCTACTTGAGATTGATCAGGGTTGTTTGTGCGGCGTCTCGTCCTGGTTTTCGTCCGACGGGCGGCCCTTAAAACCAATCGCGACCACGTACATTTCGGCGGAATCGGCGCGCGACGCAGGCGGCTTGGCGTGCTTGACGGTCTTAAAGTGCTTTTTCATGGTGTTGAGCATTTCGCCTTCGGTGCCGCCTTGTAAAACTTTGGCGAGGAACAGACCACCGGGGCTGAGCACTTCGATGGCGAACTGCAGCGCCATTTCACACAGGGCCATGATGCGGATGTGATCGGTTGTGGTGTGTCCGGTGGCATGCGCGGCCATGTCGCTCAACACCACGTCGGCATCGCCGCCCAATGCGTCTTTGAGCAGATCAGGGGCATCGGGCTCGGTGAAATCTTTGTGTAGCAGGGTGACGTCGGGCAGCTCTTCCATTTCCTGGATGTCGAGGCCCACCACTTTGCCCTGATGGCCGTGTTTGCCCTTGAGCACGATGCTGGCCGCCACTTGGCACCAGCCGCCGGGGGCCGCGCCCAAATCCACCACCCGCGTGCCGGATTTGAGAAAGTGGAATTTTTCTTCCAGTTCGATCAACTTGAACGCCGCGCGCGAGCGATAGCCCTGGCGTCGCGCCTCAAGCACATAAGGATCGTTCAATTGGCGTTGCAGCCACAGCTTGGACGAATACTTGCGTCCACGTGCGGTTTTGACCTTTTCGTGCTTCATACGCAAGGTGCCGCTACCGGCCTTGCGAGAGCTGGGCTTAAAGCCTCTGGGCGGTTTGGTCATCGGTGCGCACCTCGTTCAGCACCACGTGTGCTGGTGATTTCGTGGCCGTCTTCATGCATGAGATTCAACAAGATACCCTCGCGAATGCCGCGGTCCGCGACCACCAGGCTGCCCACCGGCCAGCGGCGGCACACGGCGTCGAGCACCGCACAGCCCGCCATGATCAAGTCGCCGCGCCGGGGCCCGATGCACGGGTGTTGTAAACGTTGGTCGTGGTCCATGGTGCCGAGATAGCTGACCACGTCGCAGATATCGTCGAAGCGCAGCGATAGGCCGTCGACCCGCGAACGGTCGTAACGGCGCAGCTGCAAATGCATCGCGCCCAACGTGGTCACGGTGCCCGACGTGCCAAGCATCTGCACTTGGTTATCAGCGACCGCTTTGCTGATGGCGTTGCGTTTGTCGAATTCGCCCAGGCTGCGATCAATCAGATCGACGATTTCTTCATATGATTCGCCCGCATTGGTGTGGCCTTCGAAATCTTCGGTCAAAGTCACCACGCCGTGTGGCAGGGAGATCACATCGCGCGCTTTGGGGCCATCCGGGTGGGTGGCGTCGATCCACACCACTTCGGTGCTGCCGCCGCCGATGTCGAACACCAAAGCGTTGGGCTGGCGCAGATCCAAAAGCGGCGCGCAGCCGGTCAGCGTCAATTCGGCTTCTTCTTGCGAGCTGATGGCTTCCAGATCAAGGAAGGCTTCGTCTTTGACGCGAGCCAAAAATTCATCGCCGTTTTCGGCGCGTCGGCAGGCTTCGGTGGCGACAGAGCGGATGCGCTGTACACCGCGGGCCTTCATCTTGGCGTGACAGACCTTGAGCGCACTGACGGTGCGTTTGATGGCGTCTTCCGACAAGCGCCCTTCGGCGGCGACGCCTTCGCCCAAGCGCACGATGCGTGAAAAGCTATCGACAACGCGAAAACTGTCCTTGAACGGACGCGCGACCAGCATGCGACAGTTGTTGGTGCCCAGGTCGATGGCGGCATAGGCCGGCGCAGGCCTTGTAAACAGGTCGCTTTTTATATCTTCACGATTTGCGTGGGGGGTCGTCATACTATAGTCATAACTCATGCATGGTTTTACCGTACCGCACAATAGCGCAGCCATGGCGTTGGTGCAAAGTTTCCAGTCAAGCTTGCGCGGAGCTTTGACGAAGGGGTATTGCGCAGGCGCTGCAAAAGGGCTGAAATCGGCCCTTGCCTTTGTGAGCTTAGACGAATATATGTGCACCGTCTTCACGGGGTTCACGTTATATATAAACCTCGGCAGCGTTCCTGATGGGGAATCGTTCAATGGTAGGACAGCGGTCTCTGACACCGTCAATCCTGGTTCGAGTCCAGGTTCCCCAGCCAATTTTTTCCTGAACGTCAGGAGAGCCTGAGCCCAGGCAGTGTCCTTCACTGCCTGGGCTTTTTGCTGTGACACATACGTGTGACACAAAGCCAAGCCAGTCTACAGCTCAAACAGATCCGCGACGGGAACGCAAAGTTCGCCGTCGTCGTGCCCCAAATTGAAGTGTGGTGATCTTGTCAGGGACTGACGGTAAGCTCTTCGGTGGCCTTTAAACGTCGGCCCAAGCCACTGAGCAACCAGATCAGACCACCGGGAAGCGACGCTGCGATGGCGGCGAGGCCAAATAAGATCGAAAGCACCAGCGCACTTTCGGCGGAAACGCCGATCAGACCGAGTGCGGTGACCATGGCGCCTTCTCTCACCCCCCACCCGGCGATCGAGATCGGCAACACCGTGACCAGCAGCACCGGCGGGATCAGGATCAGGCAATCGAACAGGCCGAGCTGATCGCCAAGGCCGAGTGACAGCCCCAAAATCCAAACGGAGAAGGATACATTTATGTGTCCAATAACCGTGAGGGCCATGACTTTCAGGGTGTGCGTCGGTTGCAAGAAGACCAGGCGAGTATCCGCCGACAGGTAGGCCATGAAACGCAATACGCGCCAGCGCTGCAATTGAGCAGGCAGGTCGTTGAAGACCATCATAAACGCGACCCCCATCAACCCTGCCGCCATCAGGGACGGGAACAGCCACAGGGGAATGGCGTCGTCAAAGCGATCAAAGAGAAAAGGCTGATAAATCAACACCAAAAGCACTAGGCCAAGCACCGAGGCGACTCGTTCGAGAACGATGCCGTTTATGGATGACGACAGCGTAAGCCCAGATTTATAGGCCGTATAAATCCGCACCGCATCACCGCCCACGGAACTGGGCAGGGCTTGATTAAAGAACGCGCCGATGTAAACGATCTGAAAGGACTTCAAGAATTTAAGAGGGGCATGTATGGCGCGCAAAACGGCCTGCCATCTAAACGTGGCGAGCACCAATTGAAAGGCAATCACGAGGCACGATAGAAAAACGAGTGGGAGCGAGACTTCTGTGAGCTTGGCCGTCGCGCTCTCGATATCGATGTTGTCGAGCAGAAACCAAATCAAAAAGACCGACAGCGCGAGCTTAAAAGTTAAGCCTAACCAATGTTTCACACGCCGTCTCCCTGTCATTCCTTGCAAAACATCTCAATATCATATCCCACTGGCCTTGTAACTCGTATCGGGGCAGAGGCAGAATATCGTTGATTAAGGCAATTGCAACTTTGTCGGTCGGGCATGTATTATCCACGAAATTCAGCTGGCCACAGGGGACACAATGACAACTATTGGGGGCTACCTCCGCGAATCTTCTGACGTCATCAATCAAACGGCGGAGGTTTTGTCGAACGAGCGGGTGGAACAGGCCATCAATGCCATGACCGGTGCTCTGTCGGTCGGCAATCCAATGCTTGTGTGTGGAAATGGCGGTTCAGCGGCGGATGCGATGCACATTACAGGCGAGCTGGTCGGGCGTTTTTTGATTGAGCGCAAAGCCTTGAACTGCATCTGCTTGTCATCGAACCCGACCATTTTGACCGCTTGGACCAACGATTATGACTACGACACGGTGTTTTCGCGCCAAGTCGAGGCTTATGGCAAGGCCGGTGGTGTGCTTTTGGGCATCAGCACGTCTGGAAATTCCGCAAACGTGGTCAACGCCTTAAAGGCGGCGCGCGATATGAATATGGCCACGGTCGCGCTGACCGGCGATGGCGGCGGGAAAATGGCGGGTGTAAGCGATATCGTGTTGAGTGTGCCATCGACATCGACGCCGCAAATCCAGCAGGCCCACTTGTGTGTCTATCATTATATGTGCGCCCAAATCGAGCGGCGCATCTGCGCCTAGCGGTTAGAGCTATAGAAACGCAAAAGGCTTGAACACGGTGTGAAGCCGTTCCTAGGCGCGCCGTGGTCACGGTTGTCTGGTGCGAAAGAACTCGATTGTTTTTTGAAGGCCCGCATCCAAGCCGATCTGGGGTTCCCAATCAAGGGCCTGGCGCGCCAGGCTGATATCGGGACAGCGCTGCATTGGGTCATCGGTAGGCAGGCTTTCAAACACCAACGACGACGTCGAACCGGTCAATTCGATCACCCGTTGCGCCAACGCCTTGATGGTGAATTCGCTTGGATTGCCGAGATTCATCGGCCCCGTGACGTCGTCGGTTTCCATAAAGTGCTGAAAGGCGTCGATCAGATCATCGACATAACAAAATGAACGAGTTTGCAGGCCATCACCATAGATGGTGATGGGTTCGCCCGCCAGCGCTTGCATGATGAAATTGGACACCACGCGCCCGTCGTTGGGGTGCATGCGTGGGCCATAGGTGTTGAAGATGCGCGCCACCCGAATATCCAAGCCATATTGGCGGTGGTAATCGAAAAATAAGGTTTCGGCGCATCGCTTACCCTCGTCGTAGCAAGCACGGGGGCCGATCGGGTTTACATTACCGTGATAGCTTTCGGTTTGGGGGTGTATGTCTGGATCGCCGTACACTTCGGAGGTGGAGGCCTGAAAAATGCGCGCTTTAATTCGTTTAGCTAAGCCCAACATGTTAATGGCGCCGTGCACGGAGGTCTTGGTGGTCTGCACGGGGTCGTACTGGTAGTGGATGGGCGATGCCGGGCAGGCGAAGTTGTAGATTTCGTCCACCTCTACATAGAGTGGAAACGTAACGTCGTGGCGCACCAGCTCGAAACGCGGATTGCTCATCAAGTGAATGATGTTGTCCTTAGGTCCGGTGAAGAAGTTATCCACACAAATGACATCGTGGCCTTGGCTAACCAGACGATCGCACATGTGCGAGCCCAAAAAACCGGCACCGCCGGTGACAAGTATCCTCTTTCGCGAGAACATCTTTCGAACCACTTTTGGAACCCCCTTTAAATACCCAAATAGAACCAACACAACACAATACGAGTATGGGTTTTCTGTGTCGCATCACAAAATAAAAATGCCCGCTCGAGAACAATTGCCAATCATTTTACCGATGTTTTCGAGTGGCGGCCCCCCAATTAAGCGGGTCCTGAAATCGGACGCAGCCACACCGTCCACCTTAATGAAGGCGAAACGCATAAGAATCACCTTACTTTGTACATGCCTGTCGGGCTGTGTTCCAGCGCACGACCATATGCTTTTGGCTGGGGTTGTACACAATTGTGTCATTGAAAAGGGTTAGCATACTTCACATGTATGGCCATGGCGTTTAAACTCGTCATAAGAGTGGCTAATAAAATCAAAAAAAGCATGACCCCTTTATTTATCGATTTGAGGAGGAGGCCCCGATGAAAACTGTATTGAAAGCTGGCGCTGTGCTCGGCGCCGTGGCGATGCTGTCGGCATGCGCCGGAAACTACGATGTCGCCGGTGTTACGGCGATGGGCGATCAAGGCGACGCTTTTGCCAGTGCATTGCATAAACGCTATGTCGAACGCGCCGAGTTTGAAGTGAAAGAAGGTGATTGGCAATCCGTCAGCTTCTTTAACACGCGCGCCGAAATGGCCGCGATGGGCAATGCCCCTGCACCACAAATGCCCAGTGATCGCGCGCTGAAAGTAGATGCAGACGCCATCGGTCAGGCCTACACGGCGTTGAGCGCGGCGTTGAAAACCAATGCCCCGCAAGTTGCGCCGGATGCTTGCGCGCTTTCGCAAACTTGGTTCGAGCACTGGATGGAACAAGCCGAGGAAGGCCATCAGGCCGATCACGTTGCGATGATGCGTGCAGGTTATGAAAAAGCCATTCCCGATTGCACCGGCCATATGGCGATGGCGATGCCCATGGCGAAAGAAATGCCAATGGCTTTGCCTGAACCGTTTATCGTTTACTTCACCCACGACAGCTACGACTTGAGCAGCGCCAATATGGACCTCATCAAGCGTGCGGCCGCGGCTGCGAAGGCGTCGAAAGCCACTCGCTTGGTGTTGATCGGTCATACCGATCGTTCTGGATCGAGTGAGTATAACCAGGGCCTGTCACGCGCACGTGTGGTTGCCGTCGGCAATGCGCTGATGGTATCCGGTGTCGCGCGTAAAATGGTGACGAAGTCATCCGCCGGGGAAACCAGCCCGCAAGTCATGACCGATGATGGCAAGCGCGAACGTATGAACCGCCGCGTTGAAGTGGTGTTCGAACGCTAAATCGACATGCTACGTATGAGAAAGAGAGGGCTCCGGCCCTCTCTTTTTTTGTTTTTGATTCGCCGATCGCAAAATAAATCATCACAGAATCAATTGGCTGGCGTCAACCAGCTGTAGGGGAGAGAAACCACTCAAACCAAGAAAATGGAGACAGCTTATGGCCATGCCGACTCCCGTGAACGGAATGATCACGGACGCCGTTACTCAGGCTAATGTTAAAGTTCTGGGTGATGCGCCCGCGATGGCAATGGGTGCGATATACCAATCGCTCTCGCACTCGACGGGCATTTTGTACGAAAACGCAGTTAGCTCGCAGCAAATGTTGAACATCGCTGCTCAGGCTGCCACGAACCAGGGTATCATTCAGATCTATTCCGTGCCGCCGATGTCGGCAGCGGTTGCGACTTCGAAGATCGCTGGTTCCGATGTTCCGGACAATATGCTGTCTTTGATGACGGCGCTTCGGGCCACCGCAACTTAAGTTCGGTGTATGAAAACACTGGTCCGATGTCGGGGACGGACCAGTGTTTTTCATCACCCCAAAACCACTTCTCACAAAATGACATAACCAATCAAAATTGTCGGCATCGACGTCATGGACGTGAGAGGGGTGCACCGCAAGGCCGAAGGCTGAGGTGTAAAGCGATCCAACCCATAAAGGAAAATACAAATGGCTCTACCCACTCCGATGAATGGCATGATCACAGATGCAGTTACCCAAACCAATGTTCAGGTTTTGGGAAGTGCACCGTCGATGGCAATGGGTGCGATTTATCAATCGCTCTCCCACTCGACGGGGATCTTGTTTGAAAATGCGGTGAGCTCTCAGCAGCAGCTGGCGATCGCTTCGCAGGCGGCAACCAACCAGGGTGTGCTTCAGATCTATAGTGTCGACACCATGGCCGGTGCAGCAGCAACGTCCAAAATCGCGGGCTCAGATACTCCCAACAACATGCTGTCGTTGATGTCAGCGCTCAAAGCGACCGAGTCCTAAGTCCAAAGCGGAAATTTCTGGCCCGATGTCGGGGACGGGTCAGGCTCTTCCAAATCAACACCACCATCTCTTTTATTAAATGACTTCATTGATCACAACTGCTGACATTCGACGTCAACAACATGAGAGAGAAAAATGCACCGAACGACCAATAATGGTTTTAGGTGCGATGCAATCCAAACCAAATATAGGAGATAGAAAATGGCAATGCCCACTCCAATGAATGGTCAGATCACGGATGCTGTCACTCAGGCCAATGTTAAGGTCCTTGGTGATGCCCCGGCAATGGCTATGGGTGCAATGTACCAATCGCTTTCGCACTCGACCGGCATCCTTTATGAGAACGCCGTAAGTTCGCAGCAGCAGCTGGGTATCGCAGCCCAGGCCGCGACCAACCAGGGTGTGATCCAAATCTACAGCATCGACACCATGGCCGGCGCCGTTGCGACGTCGAAGATCGCCGGTTCGGACGTTCCGAACAATATGTTGTCCTTGTTGACGACACTTCGCGCCACCTCATCCTAAGTCGTCATCTAAAAATGTCTGACCCGATGTCGGGGACGGGTCAGGTTTTTCAAACAATCTTCAGGTAGCTTTATTTTTTTTTAAATTCCCAGATCACAACCATCCGCATCGAACGTCAATAGCGTGAGAGAGGTGCACCGCAACGCCGAATTTTAAGGCTGTGGTGCCAAGCAGTCCTAACCGATGAAGGAGATCGAAAATGGCTCTACCCACTCCGGTAAACGGCCAAATCACGGACGCTGTCACCCAGGCCAACGTTAAGGTTCTTGGTGATGCGCCCGCAATGGCGATGGGTGCAATGTACCAATCGCTTTCACACTCAAGCGGCATTCTTTATGAGAATGCCGTCAGCTCGCAGCAGCAGCTGGCGATCGCGGCTCAGGCGGCGACCAACCAGGGTGTGATCCAAATCTACAGCGTCGACACCATGGCCGGTGCGGCCGCGACGTCGAAGATCGCTCAGTCCGATGTGCCTGACAACATGATGGCACTTCTGACGGCATTGCGTGCATCGACCAGCGGTGTGTCTTAAGCTTCACACTGCGTTGAATACGACAAACCCGCCTAGCCCGTCATGGGCAAGGCGGGTTTGTTGCGTTTAATTGCAACCAATTGAAAATAAATCATAAAAAAACGACACGGCAAGATCACAAAAGGCGTTTCGGCCCGTCATTTAACTGAAAGCACGATGCAACCCAATGATGGACGGGCCCTGCATTTACCCAACGTTATCAAGTCTACAACAGGAGAATTCAGATGGCATTACCCACACCCGTGAACGGTCAGATCACCGACGCCGTAACCCAAGCCAACGTTAAAGTTTTGGGCGATGCGCCCGCGATGGCAATGGGCGCTCTGTATCAGTCCATGTCCCACTCGACCGGCATCCTCTTTGAGAACGCCGTCAGCTCGCAGCAGCAGTTGGCGATCGCTTCTCAGGCCGCCACCAACCAGGGCGTGATCCAGATCTACAGTGTCGACACCATGGCCGGCGCTGTGGCGACGTCCAAAATCGGCAACTCCGACGTTCCGGACAATATGCTCGCACTGATGTCTGCGCTGCGCGCCTCCACGTCCGGCGTTAGCTAAGTTTAGATTTATGCGGACTTGATGGCTTGTAAGGGCCTAAGGGCCGTCGCAATTGACGAGAGATCACTCAAGATTGCGACGGCCTGGTCCCGCATAAAAATAAAAAAAGGCGTTTTTTGTTTCACGGATTGTACGCGTGGGCGTCTAGCAGAGAGAAGAGACCGATTGGCGACCGGTGCTCATCTTAAAGAAGTGTCACCTTCGCAAGGGGTAGGAGACGATTGATGGCGAATACAAAATCAAACACGACGGGCAGTTCTGGAGCTTCCGGAACCAAGACGACAAAGAACTCGTCCAGCGAGACGGCCAAGACCGCGACCGTCAAAACTGCGACCGTCAAATCCGCGACCGTCCAAGCTGCTCCTGAAGAACCCGAAGGCAACGTGTCCGAAGACGACACGGGCGAGTTTGACGAATATGAAGCGGCTGTTGCATTGGAGGCGAAAGCCGAAGCCGCAGCGCAAGAAGCCGAGGCCGCCGCCCAGGATGCCGAATCCGCTGCTCAAGAGGCTGAGGTCGCCGCTCAGGAAGCCGAAGCTGCGGCTGCGGCCGCTATGGCGGCACGGGCTGCCCTTACCAAACGTTCCGCGCCCGCATCCTCACAATCGGAACCGAGACCACGTCGGCGCCGTAGAAAGCAGAATGCCGCGAGCTTTGGCGACAATGACGGTTATCTCAGCATGATGTCGGGGTTGCTTGGCAACATGACATCCGGTGACTGGGATGACGATGCTTTCGACGATATGAGCCAGGGTGTGGCCATGGTGTTGGGTTCCGGCCCGGCCTTCGCCACCTTGGGCACCATGCTCGCCAATTCGACGGCGCAAAGTTCGGTTTTGATGAACGCGACGCAGATGCAGCGCCAACTCGACATGGTTGGGCTGAGCTGCACCAGCGCCTGCGTGCAGCAGCTTTTAAACATGAACAACGGCTCGCAAGATCAGGACTAGAGACTTCGGGTTAAGGATAGGGAGGTTGATGATGGGACGAAGAAAGCAACGAAAGCAATTCAACATCAACGCTCAGATCATGAGCGGTGGCGTGGGGTTGGCGGCGCTTGAGGCGATGTTCAACCTGGTCAACACCCAGTCGACCCTGTCGGCAAGCATGGTCCGCGATCACGAAATGTGCGGCCCGATTCAGATCCAGGCCCTGGCTGGGGCATTGTCGCAGATCATGGCTGTAACGGAAAAAACGTGTTGTCGCAGCACGGTTGCCGTCGACATACCGTCTTCCAGCCAAAAGCCCCCTAGTGACGGCGGCAATGGCAGTGAATTCGGCGCTGTTAGCGGCATGGATGCCTTGAATAACTTGCTGAACAAGACCCAGGGCGACACCACCACGAACACCACGACCAAGGACAACGCCATAGATCATGTCCTGGTGCAAAACATGCTCAATGAACAGTCCCATCAATTGCATGACCAATTTGTCGATATTTTCGGATCTTTCGGACAAAAGCTGGCAGTCACGTGATGCAAGGCCTGTTGGTGAAGACCTCGCGCTAACCTAGAGAACGATTTGATGAGAAAGGCTTAAATCATGGCGGACATTGTTCATTCGCAGATCACCGACGCCGTGACCCAGACCAACGTCAAGGTTTTGGGCGAAAGTCCTGCGAGCGCGTTGGGGGTGTCCTCACAAGCCATGTCTCACGCCATGGGCTTGTCGATGGAAAACGCCACGCACACTCAAGGTGGCATGCAGCAAATTGGAAACTCCGCCGCCGCCGCATTGATGGCGATGATTACAAAGGCAGGAGCCAGTTAAAAAATATAACTGTGCACACGGTTCACAAGTTTAGTTCCGTTGCGTCAATGATAGCGAGCAACACCCCGGATACACCGCTGTGTTCGGTGGGAAGATGAAGGACACAATTGAATGGCGATGCCAACACCAGTCAACGGGATGATCACCGACGCGGTTACGCAAAGTAATGTTGCCGTGCTTGGTGCAGCGCCAGCCCAGGCTATGGGCACGGTCTATCAGACGGCGGCACACTCGTTGGGCATCATGTTTGAAAACAACACCCAAATGCAACAACACAGCGCTATTGCCGCACAGGCGGCCACCAACATGGGTGTGATGCATTTGTACGGATCGGCCACCATGGCCGGCGCAGCGGCGACATCCAAGGTCGCTTCCAGCGATACGTCGGACTTTATGATGGCATTGTTGATCGCCCTGGCGGCGAACAAGACGTAATAGGGGAGTTAGGGGTGGTCTGAAGAATTTGGGCCACTAGAGTTTGAACACACACTTTATAGGTCACTGAAATGCCTGATAGCACGAGTGTCAATTCACAAATCACGGACGCCGTCACACAGACGAACGTCAAGGTGGTTGCCGAGGCACCTGCCCAGAGTATGGCCATGGTCTATCAGACCATGGCGCACTCTATTTCGCTTGCTATGGAAAACGCCATGCAAGCGCAGGGTGGGCTGCAACAGATCGGTAACGCTGTGACGTCTAGTGGTGTGCGCATGATCTTCGATGCGGCGAACGGAAAGTAAATCGGTCTGCTCTGCCGCCTGGTACCGCCAAGCCGCCACGCGTGGTCGATGAGCTGCACAAGATCGCGGCGACATATTTGATTGAAGCAGCCCTATACGGTTAATTGACTTTATTAGGGGAGAGAGGACCGCAGCAGGTCCAGAGGTGAAAAGATGAGTGACAGCACTGACAACACTGAAAACACATCGGATAGCGACGATCAAGATACACAGCCAGACAGCTCTGATACTTCATCGGACAGCTCTGCATCATCGCCGGGAAGCACGGCCCTTACGGCGACGGCCGGTGGCGTCAATGCGCAGATCATCGACGCGGTCAGTCAGACCAATGCCGCCGTGATGAGCACCGCCGCGAACCAAGGCGCGGCGACCGCCTATCAGAAGGTTGCCCAGGCGGCTGCCTTTTCTGTACAGGATGCGACGGATTACTCACGCAATATCGAGAACATCGCGATGACCGCCCAAGGTGTCGTTGTGACCAAGATGCTCGAAAACGAAGCCAACATTCCAATCTATACGCCGATGTTGGCCACCTTGCAGGAAATGGTCGTCGCGGCGAGCACAAACTTGGCCACCGTCGGGACCACGGCGACGACGATTGCGACCGAGTTTCCTGCGACCAAGACCTAAATCTTCTCCCCCTTTCAAAGCGCCTTCAACTTCAGACCGCCATCTCGGCGGTCTTTTTTTGTCGAACTGAAATTTGATGCAGGAGGCGTTCGTCATGGACGAGGTTGCGTCGTGGGCAAAAAAGAGGCGGAACCGGTGTGGCCGGATCCGCCTCTAAGGTGGTGCATGAATTTGGGGCGTAAAGGTGAGGTGGTTTAGACGAATTTGGCTTGGCGCAGCCGATCGCGGGCCAGCTGGATGCGCTTGCGTACAGCGCAGTTCGACAACCCCATGCGGCCGGCGATTTCGTCGTAGGATTTCTCCTCGATCACCCGCAACAGCAACGGCTCCAACAACGTGACGGGCAAATCCAGCAGCTGGCGTTCCAGATGATCGAAGGTCTGTCGCATGTGCAAGGCTTCGTCCGGTGTGCGTGTTGGCCGTGGGGTGATGTTGGGCGCTTGGTCGGGGTCGTCGCCATCGATCTCGTCGCTCAGGCGCGCCTGACGCTTGCGTGAACGATGTTGATCCATGCACGCGTTGTGCACCAAGCGGGTTAACCAGGCGCGTTCGTTGCGAATGGCTTCACTGTCGAAATGCTGGGAGCCCTTAAGCATCGCTTGGCTCAGCGCGTCTTCCGCATCCGCCATGTTGCCGGCCATGAATCTCAGGCTTTGTTTGAACAAATAGTCGTGATGCTCCATCCACACATTCCAAAAATCCGCAAATGGCCCCATTCCAATATTGGCGGGGCTCATATGAGCGGGGGGGGCGTGCGGCGCTGGGATTGGTTGGCCCATGGGAAAGGGGTGGGAAGGTGGCGGTGGAGGCGGTGGCGATGCACTGCCTCTGAGATTTTGAGGGCGGATCTCCGAGCCGCCGAACGCGCTTTCCAAAGACCGCGCGATGATGTCCGCCGGCGACAAGTTTTGGGCGTCCGGCGCCAGGGACCTCGCAATCACCGCCGCCGGGGAGAGGCGTTTCCTACTGCGGGACTTGCGCGGGGTCCCTGGCCCCGGAACCTCGGTTATGGCGTCGTTCAATAATTCTGGATGTGCGTCGTCGCCGTGTTCTTGATACGGCCGGGCAGAGCGAAAACCCGGATGTCCGGAGAATTTAAAAACCCCCATAGTCTAAACACGCGCCAGAGCCTCGACAGGTCCCATGGATATTATGTTTAATGATGCATACGGAAATCCTGATGCAACATACAAACACAGGTTGCTGTCTTGGCTGCGCGAACCTCCCTTTTTGATGCACCATAGATAGTATTTGAAGGCACATTGTCCGGCATCGCCATCTTTGTGCCCTTGTATGCTAATGACGTATAAACACAGTGGTTTGTGATTTAAAAGTTCGGTTATCAATAAATAAAATATACATATTAAGTTGTGCGCTTGTGGGGTCGTGCAAAATTCTAGATTGCATCTTGGCGGATCTATATTTCTCAATAATAAATAAATCACACTTAGGACGTGTATCTTGCGCATGATGAGCATAAAAAAAGCCCCGTGACCGGGGGGGGGCGCGGTCACGGGGCTGTATGGATTGAGCTGTCCGTCAGTTGGTGGAGGCGCCCATCATGATTTTGAGCTGCTTTTTCGCCTCGGCGGCGATCATCGCGCGTACGGAGCGGATGATTTCGATCCACACCACGCTGTTGAGGATCGATGGATTAGAGTTCATTGCGCCGATGGCGTTGATCAGCGCTACGGTGCCGGGGTCGAGGTCCTTGATGGCGGATGCCAGCTCGGTCATCGATTCCGGCGTCATGGTGCTTGCCCCGCCGCTGCCGATGCCGGCCTTGGCAAGGGCGTCTTTATAGGGTTGCTGCATGGCGTCGCGTTGCTCGCCAACGGCGGTTTTTAGGGACTCGCGTTGTTCGTTAAAGCCATCCATGACCTTTTTTTTGTCGAGCACGGCGGATTCGACGTAGTTGGAGGCTGCGCCCTGAGCCGCTTGCGGTGCGCCTTGTGGGGCGGCTTGCGCCTGATTTAAGTCGACGCCCTGAGCCCGGGCCTGGGCTTCAAGTTGTGCGCAGGCTGCGGCGAGAACCTCTGGTGAGAGGCCGTCGGTCGTGCCGGTCTGTTCAACTTGAGAGATGGCGGCGTTGATGGCGTCCTGAGTGACGCCTGGGGGAAGCGGCGGCATTTCCACCTGAATGGTTGCCTGAGGTTGAGGCGTTTGGGTCTGAGACGTACCCATGTGGGGAATGTCCGTTTGCGGAACGGCCGTCTGCGGACCGCTCTGAACGGGGGGCGTGGGTGCTGGTTGTTGCATGGTCATGGTGTGTCTCTCCCAACATTTACGCGCCCTAACCCGATGACGTATCGTCTTTCGGGCCAAGGGCCTTAATCGCGGCAATGGTTTTTTCGGTCACCGCTTTTTGAATTTTAAGGTTTTCCTCAGCGAGATCGGGGCTGGGGACATTGGTTTTGATCAGGTCACTGGTGACCGTGCTTGCGGCGGTCAAGGCATCGACTTGGAGCTTTCCCACCGCCTCTTGGACCGAGCTGGTCATGGTGATTGAGCCGACGACCGAATTGATCAAATCCTCTAAACCTGGTTTATCGGCCATCCGTCAGCTCCCAGATTTGGACGACTTTGCTTTTGTCGTCGGCGTGGCAGTCTTAGGGGCTTGAGCAGAGGTCGTCGTTGTTTCCACAGGCTGGGATGTTTGGCCGCCGGCTTGGGAAACGGCAATCATTGTTTGCCAGTTTTCAACGTCCTGCTCGTAGGCGTCGATGGACTCCTGCCATGCTTGTTGCCATGTGTCTTGGTAGTTTCGGACGTAACTTTCGAATGATCGGCTCAAGGCTTCGACGCTTGCGCCTTCTTCGCTTTCGCTTACGGCTTCGTCGTCAGAGACCTGAAATGCTTCTTCAATCACCTGATTGCTCTGTAGCGGATCGTTGGTGTCGTCATTGGGTTCGTCGTTCATATCCGTATCTCCCCTAATCGCATATCCTCACGTTCAGACACAAAGGCGCAACGACAAGGCGTTACACCAGGTCGGTAGAAGCCTTTCCTTCTTGAGAGGAAGACGCGTCAGATGAGAATTTGTGAACGGATTAACGCCAGTTCAGCCCTGAAAGGATAGCAGAGATGCGCGCGCGGATGGCCGTGGCGCTGTACGTGCGTTCAACATCCAGGCGGGCCTGATGGCCCAAACGCTGTCGCAAACCGGCGTCATCGACCAATTTTTGCAACGCATCGGCCAAGGCGGCGGTGTCTTGAAAAGGCACCAGAAAGCCGTTTTCGCCATCACGGACCAGGTCGCGGCAGCCCACCGCGTCAAACGCCACCATGGGACGCCCGATGGCGGCGGCTTCCAACAAACTGCGCGGCATGCCTTCTCGGTACGACGGCAACACGGCGATATGGCTTTGCTTGAGGATATCGGCGACGTCTTCGCGCCGCCCCCACCATTCGATCAGGCCTTCATCGGCCCAAGCCTTGAGCTGATCCTCGGAAATAGAGGCCGGGTTGGCGGGGTCGGGATTGCCGACCAAAACGATGCGTAGCTCGGCACCACGCGCTTTTAGCAACCGCGCCGCTTCGACCAGTTCGCCGATGCCTTTGTCCCACAACATGCGCGCGACCAGCATCGCCATCGGGGTGTCAGCACGGGGCTCGGGCGTTTCGGGGAAGTTTTCCAGGTCCAGGCCCGATCCGGGCACCAAATCGGTGCGTTCCGGCGTGCCGATGCCAAGCCCATTGAGCACCGCGCGATCATCTGCATTTTGCACTTGCAGACGGACGTTTGACGGCTTCAAGGCCCAACGCAGCAGCGGCGTGACCAACGTGCGGATGACGCGGAACCGAAGAGAGTTGGAAATGAACACCACCCCCAATCCCGAAAACAGGTTCACGCTGGCGCCCACCCCGCATACCCGCGCGGCAATGGTGCCGTACATGATCGATTTCAGGGCGACGTGGTAACTGACGTCGGGGCGCTCAGCCTTATAGATGCGGATGAGATCAAGAAGGGCCGACAGTTCGGACAGGGGGTTCTGGCTCTCGCGCTTGATGGCCCATTCGACGGTGCGAAAGCCGAGCTGTTCGATCCGGTCGCGGTGTTCGCGCATGCGCGCCGCCACCACCACGTCAAACCCTGCGTCGCGCGCGGCAAATGCCGTGGGCAGGCGGTGCGAGCAGAACGCCCAATCTTCCGTCACGGTGAACAAAAGTTTTGGCCGGGCCGGGGCGGGTGTGGGTTCACGCTCACCGCTCATGCATCGCCCTCTTCGGTCTGTTCGTTTGGGTTGCGCGCTTAGACGTCGTAGTAGCCTTTATACCACTCGACGAAATTTTTCACGCCCTCTTCAACCGTCGTGGTGGGCTGGTAGCCGACAATGGATTTGAGATCGTTGACATCGGCCCACGTCGCGGCGACGTCGCCGGGCTGCATCGGCAGCATATTTTTCTGGGCTTTGATGCCGAGGTTGTCTTCCAGCACTTCGATGTAATGCATCAGGCTGACGGCTTCGTCGGAACCGATGTTGAACACCCGGAACGGCGCGGTCTGGCTGTTGGCAGGGTCTTCTTCGTTGCCAACCGCGGTGGTGCCCGTGGGCGGCGTGTCGAGCACGCGGATCACGCCTTCGACGATGTCGTCGATGTAGGTGAACGAACGCTTCATTTGACCATTGTTGAACACGTCGATCGGCTCACCGGCCAAGATCGCTTTGGTGAACAGAAACAACGCCATGTCCGGACGACCCCAGGGGCCGTACACGGTGAAAAAGCGCAGGCCCGTGGAAGGAATGTTGAACAGGTGCGAATAGGTGTGCGCCATCAGTTCATTGGCGCGCTTGGATGCGGCGTACAAGCTGATGGGATGATCGACTTTGTCGTGCTCGGAAAATGGCATTTCGCTATTGGTGCCATACACCGAACTGGACGAGGCGTATACCAGATGCTCGACCTCGACCGCGCGACAGCCTTCCAAGATGTTCACAAAACCGACCAGGTTGGTGTCAACATAGTCATGGGGCGCAATCAGCGAATGGCGCACACCGGCCTGGGCGGCCAAGTTGATGACCCGATCGGGGCGCTGTTCGTCGAACAGCTTCGCCATGGCGGCGCGATCAGCCATATCGAAGCGCGCTTCGGTATAGTTTTCGTGATCGATCACCTGCGCCAGACGGGCTTTTTTGAGCTTGACGTCGTAGTAGGGCGAAAGGTTGTCGATGCCGACCACCTCATCGCCGCGTGCAAGCAGGCGTTGGGAAACTCGGTTGCCGATAAAGCCGGCGCTGCCGGTGATGAGAACTTTCATAGGTGCCGTTTCTTTGCGCAATTGCTTGAGAATCTAGGATATTTGCTTGCTTGGAAGGTAGCCCATTTGCCCCGTGTAGAAAACAGCTATCTCTAATGTGCGTTTGCGTGCGGAGCGAGGCTTGCAGGGGCATGAGAATATGGGCTTAATAGGCCCCGACAGCGGGGGGTGTGTGTTTTGCGGTGGGGGCATAAACCTTCAAATACCGTGCGATAACCGCAGTGAGAAACGCATTCGAAAGGGAGAACGTCTAAATGACCGACAGCAAAAATCCAGAAACTTTGGTCCTGCATGCAGGTTGGCGCGCGGACCCGACCACAGGCTCGGTCGCGGTGCCGATCCACCAGACCACGTCTTATCAATTCAACAGCACCGAACATGCATCCAATCTGTTTGCGCTGGCGGAACTGGGCAACATCTACACCCGCATCATGAACCCGACCAACGACGTGCTGGAAAAGCGCGTCGCGGCGTTGGAAGGCGGCGTGGCGGCATTGGCGGTGGCGTCCGGGCAGTCGGCATCTGCGTTCGCGGTGCAGAATCTGGCCAAGGTTGGCGACAACATCGTCAGCTCCACCGATCTGTACGGCGGCACCTGGAATTTGTTCGCCAACACACTCAAGGATCAAGGCATCGAAGTGCGCTTCGTCGATCCCACCGACCCCGAAGCCTTTCGCAACGCCACCGATGAACGCACCCGTGCGTACTACGCAGAAACTCTGCCCAATCCGAAATTGCGTGTGTTCCCGATCAAGGAAGTCGCCGACATCGGTCGAGAAATGGGCATTCCGTTGATTATGGACAACACCGCCGCGCCGACGCTGTGCCGTCCGTTCGAACACGGCGCGGCGGTGATCGTGTATTCCGGCACCAAGTACATCGGCGGGCACGGCACCTCGATCGGCGGCATCTTGGTCGATGGCGGCACGTTCGATTGGGAAGCTGCGGGTGCGGACCGTCAACCGGCGCTCAACACCCCCGACCCCAGCTATCACGGCGCGGTGTGGGTCGAGGCGGTTAAACCCATCGGTCCGGTGGCTTACATCATCAAGGCGCGCACCACGTTGTTGCGCGATCTCGGTTCTGCGTTGAGCCCGTTCAACGCTTTTCAGATCATCCAAGGCATGGAAACCTTGCCGCTGCGCATGCGCGCGCATTGCGAAAATGCGACCAAGGTGGCGGATTATCTGTCCAACCATCCGGACGTCACCAAAGTCATCTATCCGGGTCTGCAAACCGGCGAAGACAAACGTCGCGCGGACGCGTATCTTTCGGGCGGCTATAGCGGCCTGATGGGCTTTGAGCTGAAAGGCGGAAAAGCCGCAGGCTGTGCCTTTATCGAAGCGTTGAAGATGTTCTACCACGTCGCCAACATCGGTGATGCGCGCTCACTCGCCATCCACCCGGCCAGCACCACGCATTCGCAACTCAGCGCCGAAGAACGCGCCGCCAGCGGCGTGACCGAAGGCTACGTGCGTCTATCCATCGGCATCGAGCACATCGACGACATCATCGCCGATTTGGATCAAGCGTTGAAGGTTGCGGCTTCGGCTTAAGCTGCGCGTCCAAAACACAAAATGGCCGCGTCCTGAACGGGGCGCGGCCATTTTTGTAGGCGATATCTAGGTCGTGGCGTTGGCAAATATATCCGCGACTTTTTGGTCCAGGGCGTTAAGCAACTTGTTTTGCGCGAAGCTTAGCGGTTGGCCTGCGGTTTGGCCCAGCAGGGCGTCGATGTTGCTAAACAGCTGGTCGAGCTGTTGGATGCTCTGCGCCGACAGACCGGCGAACGGGTCTTCGGGTCCAATATCGTTTTGTATGATGCCCTGAATTTGACGGTCCAGGTCCTCGATTTGTAGTTGCTGTTCGAGCGTCAGCGGAGCGTCGCCAGCGGCTTCGAAAATGCGATCCGCTTGGGTCAATAGTGCGTCCACTTTTTGCCCGGCGTCATCGGACAGTAAAGCGAACAGGTCGGCTGCGATCTCATCACCGCCGAGGATGGACTCCACTTTGCGTTCCAGGGCTTCGAGCTGCTTTTCCTGCGCGCGGCTCAGTGGTTGATCACCAGCGGTCTCGAAAATCGCATCGATTTGGCCGAACACAGCGTCGAGCTTTGTGATCTCTTGGTTTGAAAGCCCGAAGAACGGGTCGTTTTCAATCGCCGCCAGCGCTTGCGGGGAGATCAGCACCGCGTCATCGGTCGCGCCGCGCACCTTGGGCGGGCTGTCGGTGGGGATGTCGTTGCTCGGGTTATGGCGCGGCTGTCGGGATACTTCACTTGTGCGAGCATCCGATCCCGACGCAAAATCCAACGTGTTCAACAGATCAATCATATGACGCATCCAAATCAAACCTGCGCCAGTGTGTCACAAAAATGATGATCCGTGAATTCGCGATTTTAAGTTTTACCGGGTATCGTCAGCAGCGCAGAGAAGTCGTCGCCGCTGATGGGGCGCCAAAAATGGTAGCCTTGACCGTATTCGGCTTTGAGCACCTTGAGCAACGCTTCTTGGTCGATGGTTTCAATGCCTTCCGCGACCACTTCGATGCCGAGGCTTTGCGCCATCAGCAAGGTGCTTTGCACGATGGCTTGCGCGGCGACGTCGCTGGAGACATCGCCGATAAAAGATCGGTCGATTTTCAGGTGCGTGATCGGCAAGCGTTTGAGATACGACAGCGACGAATAGCCGGTGCCGTAATCGTCAATGGCGATGCCGATGCCTTGATTGTTGAGCGTCGAGAGGATCGTGTTGATGCGGTCCATGTCTTCCATGAAGATGGATTCCGTGATCTCAATCTTCAGGCGGTGCGGGTCCATTCCGGTTTTATGCAGAATGTCCATAATGCGGTCTTCGATGCCGTCGCGCTGCATTTGCAGCAATGAAAAATTGACCGAAAGGTCCAGCTTTTCCGCGCGTCCCTCGGTCCATTTTTGGTGCTGGGTGCAGGCTTCTTCCAAAACCCAATCGCCGATGATGTCGATCAACCCGGCTTCTTCGGCCAGTGGAATGAATTCTGTGGGCGGGATGTTGCCGCGTTCGGGATGACGCCAGCGCGCCAACGCTTCGCACCCGGCGATTTCACCGGTGTCCAGCTTGACGATCGGCTGGTAGTGCAATGCCAGTTGGCCGTCGGCCACGGCGCGACGCAAGTCGGTTTCCATTTTCAGTCTGGCGATGGCGCGTTGTTGCATGTGCTTGTCGAACAGCTCGTAATTGCCGGGGCCTTTACGGCGCGCCCGGGTCAGGGCCGAGGCTGCGTGGGCGATGACCTCGGTCGCCTCCAAGCCTTCTTCCATGGCGCCTGCAACGATGCCCATGGATGCGGTGAGGACCAGATTTTCGCCCGCGACTTCCATAGGTTTGGTGATCGCTTGGCGCAGGCGTTCGGCCAGCTTCGGCGCGGTGGTCTCATCGCGGCAGCCTTCGGCAAGCACGGCGAAATCGGCTTCGTCATGGCGGCTGACGGTGGTGGCTTCGGCCTCGAACATGCGCGAAACGCTGTCTTCGACACGCAGGCTGTCGATCAGGCGGTAGGCGGCGTTGATGATGATTTCTTCCCCGGCGACCGGGCCCAAAGTCTGACGTAGTTCATCAAGACGGTCGATGTGGATCAGCAGCACCGCATAGCGCCCGGAGCGTTTGCGGCGTTTTTTATCCAGCAGCCATTCCAGGCGGTCCATGAACAGGAACTTGTTGGGGATCGAGGTGATGGGATCATACGCCTTGGTCCGGGTTACATCGGTTTGCGAGCCGGAAATGCGCAGCGCTTGACCGTCTTCACCGCGCGACGCGACCCCACGGGTCCGCAGCCAGCGAAAGGTGCCGTCTTTGTGCAGGGCGCGATATTCATGTTCAAGGGCATCGGATTGACCGAGAAGATGGTTCTCCACCGCCAGTTTGAGGCGTTCGACCTCTTCGGGGTGAACCAGGGCGAACCAGCCGTCGGGGCTGTCGCCGAATTCATCGACGCCATACCCGAGCATTTCTTTCCAGCGCACCGAGTAATACACGGTGCCCTTTTGAATGTCCCAATCCCACAGGCCGTCGTTGGCGCCGCGAAAGGCGAGCGCGTAGCGTTCTTCGCTTTCTTTGAGCTTTTTATGCGCCTGCAAGACGTCCAGTTGGGCGCGAATTCGGGCTTGCGCCACGGGGAAATCGACGGGTTTGGTCAGGTAATCGTTGGCGCCTTTGTTGATGGCCTCGACGATGCTGTCGCTGGCGTCGCGCGCACTGACCATGATGATGGGAAGTTCCGTCTGGTTCTTGCTTTCGCGCACTTTGGAAAGCACCGAAATGCCGTCCAGGTCGGGCATGTTAATATCCAGCAAAATCAGGTCGTAGGCAAGCTTGGCGATTTTATCCAAAGCTTCGACGCCACCGGCTGCGGTATCCATCGCAAACCCGTGTCGCGCCAAGCGGCGGACCAGCAGGTCGCGGTTCATTTCGTTGTCATCAACGACCAGAATGCGCGGATCTTGATTTTCGAGTGCGTGCTCAGTCATGGTTTAGTGTGCACAACTTTGTAGGGGAGGTCACAGGTTACGATGAAGCCACCCCTCGATCATATGGACTAGTGCGGGAAAGTCTACAGGCTTGGTTGCGTAGTCGTCGAAACCGATTTCATCGGCTTTTTGTCGGTCCGACGTCATGGCGTGGGCGGTGAGAGCGATAACCGGGATCGCGCAGGTGTCTTCGGCGCTTTTGAGCAAGCGAACGGCCTCCCACCCATCCATAATCGGCATGTTGATGTCCATTAGAACCAAATCCGGGGCGTGCGATCTGGCCATCTCGACCCCTTCTCGACCATTGACGGCGAGCAGGACGTCGTAACTCATCTTTTCCAATCGCCGAGACAGCATATCGCGGTTGAGGTCGTTATCTTCGACAAGAAGCAAGGTGGGCATGCGTGTTTTCCGAGGTAAGTATTTGAAATGAAAAAAGAGTGCCGTTTATATATGATATTGAATTGCACGCTCTATCTCACCCACAATGGCGGGCAAACGGACGGTGAAGGTGGCGCCTTCACCCAATGTGCTGTGCGCTTCGATTTCGCCGCCCAGAAGTCGCGCGAATTCCCGATTGACGGTTAAGCCCAGACCGGTGCCGCCGTATTTGCGGGTGGTAGAGGCGTCGGCTTGGATGAACGGATCGAAGACGCGTTCCAGCTGTTCCTCATCCAAGCCGATGCCGGTGTCTGTGACACTGAAGATCATGTAACCGGCAAGTGTGTCGGGGCTCATTTGACGGCGCACGCTCAACGTGATGGTGCCCTTTTTGGTGAATTTGGCGGCGTTGGAGAGAAAGTTGAAGAGGATTTGGCGCAACCGCGTGATATCCGATTCCATGACGCCGAGGTCACTGGCGCTGTTGACGATAAGTGTATTGTCGTTGGTCGCGATCAAGGGGTGGACGGTATCGACCACCGTGTCGATGATGTCTTGAATCAAGAATTTTTCGACGCTGAGTTCGACGCGCCCGGCTTCGATCTTCGACAGGTCGAGAATTTCGTTGATGATCCCCAACAGGTGTTTGCCCGCAGTGTTGATCTTATCCAAGTCGGGACCGATTTCGGCGTAGCCCAAGTCCGCAGCATCTTCTTGAAGCATTTCCGAGTAGCCGATGATGGCGTTGAGCGGGGTGCGCAGCTCATGGCTCATATTGGCGAGGAAAAGCGATTTGGCCTTGTTCGCCATTTCGGCGTCTTCGCGCGCGCGCATCAGTTCGCCTTCGGCGCGGCGACGTTCTTGAACCTCTTCCGATAGCGCGCGGGTGCGCTCTTCGACACGGTGTTCCAAGTCGTCGTGGGCGTTGCGCAGTTCTTCTTGCGTGCGTCTGCGGATGATCGCGCCCATTTTAAAGATGCGCAGCGCACGCAGCATATCACCGATCTCGTCGCGTCGCGGTTTGTCGGGAATATCAACCGACAAATCCCCATCGGCCAGGCGGGTCATAATGTTGGTGACGCGCCGGATCGGGATCGAGATGGAACGCCCCAAAAGTACGAGCGCCACCAAAAAAGTCAGCGAAAACGTCCCCGCCAGCACCCCGATCAGCGCGTTGAGGTTTTGTTCTTGCTTGTCGATGGCGATGTTCACTTCGCTGGTGAGGCGGGCGAGAATGGCGTGGGCGCTGCTCACCGTGCGTTCGATTTCACCGCGCAGGCCGTGTTCGTAATCCAGTCCTATTTCGTTGGCCGCATGGGCCAGTTCAAGAAACATGCGGCGATATGAAGACAATGTCATGATGAGGTTTAGGCGAACGTCGTTGTCATGGACCAAGCGCCTGACGTCGGAAATCATAATCGCGTAGTTGCCCTCAAAACGGTCCACGTCCTCCGTTTGTTTGTGCAGCTGCAGATCTTTGGTGAAAACCTGCAAAATCACCAGTTGGCGATGCAAGGCATGGCGAATGTTGGTGTCGTTGGGCACCTTCGCCAGCTGGTTTTCGATATCGATGATGGCACGCGAAAGCTGTTTGCGCAGACCGGCTGTCTGGTCATGACCGATTTTGGTCTGCAATTCGGCCATGACCTCGAACATGTATTGGTATTCGCTGGTCAGCACCACCAACTGCTCCAACGCACCCATGGATAGCTTGAGAGACCAAAACCGTTCTTTGAGGTCTTCAGTGCTTTCAACGAAGCGCTCGAAGGTGGTGCTGAATTGTTCTCTATGGCGCGGGTCGGATAGGTTGACGAAATCGTTTTGATTGCGCCGCAAATTCAACAGCATCATGTCCATCGATGTGATGGCGTTGCGCGTTTCGTTCATGTCACGCAAAGACGTATCGCGGTACCAACTGAGATACAGGATCGTCGCCAGCGAAAACACCACCAGAAGCGACAGCATCGTCAGTTTGGTGCGGATGGGCAAGGTGCGGACGCGATGGAACACGGGCGTGAATGAACCGCTCATGCCTGTGGACTCCGCCGATCCGCAGATGAATTGCAGATGTTATTTTGATAAAACCACTGCGCATATGGCGCGCGTGATCGCCCATAGGCACGGGTATCACATCCACACATGTGGGATGTCCTCCCAAAATGGTTTTGAAAAACCACTTATACAACAAGTAGATACGTCATCGTATCCGCGCTCGGCCCCCCGGCCGAGGGTTAAGATACGCGAACCTGATCAATCTGCAAAGCGTTGGAATGATAGGATTACTTAACGTCCAATGCGCCCCTGATTTGGGTGAGGGTTTTGCGGCGCTGAGCGTCATCGTAATCTTGGGCCGGATGCGCGCCCCACACCGGGGCCGGCCAAGCGGGATCGGTTTGAAAACGGGCGATGACGTGGATGTGCAGTTGCTCCACCACATTGCCGAGCGCCGCGACGTTCATTTTATATGGTTGAAACACGGCCTTCATCGCTTTGCTGGCGAGATCGATTTCCGCCATCACTTGGGTGCGATCGGGGCTGCTGAGGTCGTCGAGGTCTCGCAAACCGACGATGGCCGGAACTAAAATCAGCCACGGATAGGTTTTGTCGCGCATCAGCAACACCCGGCAGATGTCCAGGTGCGCCACCTCGACGGTGTCTTTGTCCAAGGTGGGGTTGAGTGTGAAGTCCGCTGTGCTCATGGTGTGGTCTCTGTGGTATGGCTTGTTATAGAATAAATGGATGCCAGCTCAGTATGGCCCCGAGCTTGAACCGAGGACAATGCCCAATGACGGAGATGCGTTTGAAAACGGAGTTTTGGGTCAAGGCCCAACTGCGTTTGTGCAATCAATCGCTTCTGCCCGCCGTCGTGGTGCGCCGCGGCGACCGCGATGCGGGCCAAGTTCTGATCAAGGTGAACCGTTTGGGCCGCGGTTGTGAACTGCTAGGACGACGTTTTTCGACCGACGGCGAACGCGTGTGGATGGTGGTGGCGGGCGGCGAAGCGGCGGGGGCGGAACAAGCGTGCGACGGCTACATCGCGCGCGAGTTCGATATCGATACCGATTTGTGGGTGATCGAAATCGAGGATATGGACGGAATCTACCGCCCCGACGGGCAAGAGCCGTTACGCGCCTAGGGTCCCACCGTAATCCGTGGGTCCCGCCCTAATCGGTCGCGAACAATTGCCTCATATCCTTGAAGCTTTTGAATTCCAAGGCGTTACCGCTGGGGTCTTGGATGAACATCGTCGCTTGTTCGCCGGGCAGCCCTGCGAAACGGACGTAGGGTTCTAAAATAAAATCCAGCTTTGCCGCGGCCAGCTTGTCTTTGAGCGTGTGCCAGTCGTCCCAACCCAGCACCACGCCAAAGTGCGGCGCGGGGACGTTTTTGCCATCAACTTGGTTGGTGATGGCGTTTTGTGCGTCGCCATGGCTCAGATGCGCCACGACCTGATGGCCCCAAAAATTGAAATCGATCCAGGTGTCCGACGAACGTCCCTCGACGCAGCCCAAAAGTTCGCCGTAAAAAGCACGGGCCTCTTCTAGGTTGTGAACCGGAAAAGCAAGATGAAACGGGGGGAGCGATGAAGAAGGCATGGGGAAGGTCCTTTGATTTTGCGCTAGGGTGATTGTCCGCAAGAATAGGGAAGCGACATCATGAGCACGGTTATCGATGACATTCTAGGCAAGATGCAAGCCCTTGAGCAAGATTTGGAGCAAGAATTCGAAGATCAACGCGTGCGTTTCAAATACCGTCTCGATCAACGCAAGGTTAAGTTCGAGCAAGAGGTCACCGCCCGTCACCTTGCCTTGCGCACAGGTGTGCTGAAATATTGGCGCGAATCGCAGCTGCTCAATTTCATCACTGCACCGGTGATTTATGCGCTGGTCGTGCCGTTGCTCTTGCTCGATCTATCGATGAGTCTTTTTCAACTGATCGGCTTTCCTATTTACGGCATCAAGAAAGTGCCGCGTTCCGACTTCATCGTCATCGACCGTCACCATCTGGCGTATCTCAATTGGGTGGAAAAGCTCAATTGCGCCTACTGCGGCTACGCCAATGGGGTGATCGCCTATGGCCGGGAAATTGCCAGCCGCATGGAAAAAAGGTGGTGCCCCATCAAACATGCAAGCCGGGTGCGCGGTGCGCATATGCGCTACTACGAATTCGACGATTATGGCGATGCGGAAAGTTATCGCGAGCATATGAACGGGCGGAAGTGAAACGTCAGCCGGTAAAGGTTGTTCTGAATTCTGCAATGCATTTTTGTCGTGTAATGATTGCGTCATATATCATTTGAGCATATATAGAAGTGATATATGAATGTGCGCATTCGACATTGGTTGCTTACGGAGTTCGGTTATGGACGTGAAGACCTTGTGCTTGGGCGTGTTGAGCCTGGGCGACGCCAGCGGATATGAAATCCGCAAGATGTTTGAGGAAGGGCCGTTTGCGCACTTTCATCAAGCGAGCTTCGGCTCCATCTACCCCGCCCTATCCAAGCTTTTGCAGGCTGAACAGGTTACCTGCGCGGTTGAGGCACAGGACGGACGACCGGACAAAAAGGTCTATTCTATCACCGATACGGGCCTCAGCGCGTTTCGCGACGCGCTGACCAAAACGCCGGAAGCTGACCGGGTGCGCTCGGAATCGATGTTCATGTTTTTCTTTGCAGATCACATGGAAGACGACCACTTAACCGAGGTCTACGACGGCTATATGGCCGATTATCGGTTCTACGTCGAAAAGATGAAACAGCTGGATAACACCGGGCTGTCGCGTGGTCGCCGGTTCGTGCGCGGTTTCGGCCTAGCCTTTTACGAAGGCGTGTTGAAGTACATGGAAGAAAACCGCGACCAGTTCTTCTCTGCTGCCAAAGACGAGGGCTGGCGAGACATGGAATCGATCCGCGAATGCATAGATTGCGTTGGTCAAGCGAGCCGAAAAAATCAGGCGGGAGACGTCGAATGAGCCCCAAGGACAATTTTGACCCGACATCGGAGCAGGGCCTGGACATGCCGTCAGCGAAGAAACGCGGGTTGCAGACGTCGCACAAAACCGCCATCGCCATTGCTTTGCTGGCAGTGGTGTGGATGGCGTCGGGCGTGTTCAATGACACGGAAAACGCCAATGGCGCGGTTGGCGTCGATGCGATGCAGGGGGCGATGAGCGGTGCTGTGTCTGCCGCTGACGTTTCCGGTGAACCGGCGGAGACGCGGGTGCGCGTGAGCACCGTGACCAGTGAAGAGCACGTGCGCAAGATCGCTATCTTGGGCCGCATCGAAGCGGACAAGGCGGTGTTTGTGCGCGCCGAGGTGCCGGGACGCATCTCAGAAGTCGTGGTCAAAAGAGGCGCGCGCGTTGATGCGGGTGATGTTTTGCTCAAGATCGACGCGGAAAATTTACCGGCGCTGCTGGCGGAAGCGAAAGCCCGTCTCGAGCAGCGCAAGATCGCCTACGATTCCGCCAAGAAGCTCAGCAAAGGTGGTTACAGTTCACAATTGAGTGTGGCCCAGGCCAAGGCCGATATGGAAGCCGCCCGCGCCCAAGTTTCTGGAATGCAGCGCGATCTGGAAAACACCACCATCACTGCACCATTTGCGGGCATTGTCGATGAGCTTCCGGTGGAAGCGGGCGACTACAACGACAAGGCTGGCGCCATTGTTGCCCGGGTGATCGATCTCACCACCATGAACGCGGTCGGCGAAGTGGTCGAACACGACATCGGCTTCATCGATTTGGGCGGCGTGGCCAAGGTTGGCCTGCCCGATGGGCGGATTTTAAACGGCCAGGTGAGCTTTATCGCCCAGTCGTCAAACGCTTTGACCCGCACCTTTCGCGTCGAAGTCACGCTGGATGTGCCCGATCGCTCGGTGCCTGAAGGCGTCACGGCGGAGCTGCACCTGCCGTTGGAACGTGTCGTGGCGCACAAAATTTCATCGGCGTTGCTGACCTTGAACGATGAGGGTGCGGTGGGGGTGAAAACCGTAAACGCCGATGGCGTGGTGGTGTTTTACCCGGTCGAGATGGTGTCCGACGCCACCGATGGGATCTGGCTGACCGGATTGCCCCATGAGGCGCGGATCATCACCGTGGGCCAAGAATTTGTCGCCGAAGGCCAAACCGTGATCCCCGTCGAAGGGGCGTTGAAGACCCAGCACTCTGCTGCCAGTTTGGTGGACGGGGAAGGAAACTGATCCATGCGCGGCCTTATCGACATTGCGTTTTCACACGCCAGAACCACCCTTTCGACCCTTTTGTTGCTGTTGATTGCGGGCAGCGTGGCTTATGTGGAAATTCCCAAGGAAGCCGAACCGGACATCAACATTCCGCTGATCATCGTGCGTATTGTCCATGAGGGCATTTCACCCGAAGACAGCGAAAGCTTGATCATTCGACCGTTGGAGCTGGAATTGCGCTCCGTCGAAGGGCTTAAGGAAATGCGCGCCAAAGGCTACGAAGGCGGCGCAAACATCGTGCTCGAATTCGAAGCCGGTTTCAACGCTAAGCAAGCCCTGAGCGACGTGCGCGAAAAGGTCGATAACGCCAAGCCCGACTTGCCCGACGACAGTGAAGACCCGGTGATCGAAGAGATCAATTTTTCCGAATTTCCGGTGGTGGTGGTGAGCCTGTCCGGCACCGTTCCGGAACGCGCTTTGTTGCAATTGGGCCGCGACCTGAAAGACGAACTGGAAGGTTTGAGCTCGGTCTTGAAAGCCGAACTGACCGGTACCCGTGATGAGATGGTGGAAATTCTCATTGATCCGGTGAAGGTGGAAAGCTATGGCCTCAGCCCCGCCGAAGCCATCGCCAACGTCAAAAGTTCCAACAAATTGGTCGCTGCCGGGGCGCAGGACACCGGGCGCGGCAGCTTTACGCTGAAAGTGCCGGGGCTGCTCACCCATGTCAGCGAAATCATGGCCTTGCCGATCACCATCGACGGCGACGCGGTGGTGCGCTTGGGCGACATCGGCGAAGTGCGCCGCGCGTTCAAAGACCCCAAAAGCTTCGCGCGCATCAACGGCCAACGTGCGGTGACGCTGGAAGTGTCCAAACGATCGGGTGAAAACTTGATCGAAACGGTCGAAATGGTCAAAGCCGTGGTTGAAGAAGAACGCGCCGCGTGGCCCGAAGCCTTGCAAAACACCGTCAACGTGATTTATGCGCAAGATAAATCTACGGACATCAGGGAACGCCTCTCGACGTTGGAAAACTCGGTCATCAGTGCGGTGCTTTTGGTCATGATCGTGGTGGTCGCGGCGCTTGGCTTGCGTTCGGCGAGCTTGGTCGGTGTGGCGATCCCAGGGTCGTTCCTGACCGGTGTTTTGGTGCTGCATTCCATGGGCCTGACGATGAATATGGTGGTGTTGTTCGGTCTGGTTCTGGCGGTCGGCATGTTGGTCGATGGCGCCATCGTGGTGACCGAATTTGCAGACCGCAAGATGACCGAAGGTTTGCACCGCAAAAAGGCTTACGCCTTAGCCGCCAAGCGCATGGCCCCGCCGATCATCGCGGCGACCTTGACCACCTTGGCGGCCTTTTTGCCGTTGCTGTTTTGGCCCGGTGTGGTCGGCGAGTTTATGAAGTATCTGCCCATCACTTTGTTGGCGACGTTGTCGGCATCATTGCTGATGGCGTTGGTGTTCATTCCTGCACTTGGCGCTTACATCGGCAGGCCCGGAACGGCGGACCCGGAGGCGATGAAAGCGCTTAAGGGCGGAGAGCAAGGCGGCCTGGAAAACGTCGGCGGCATCACACGGACCTATCTAGGTGTCTTGGAGACGGCGCTAAATCATCCCGCAAAGGTGACAATCAGCGCGGTTCTGGTGCTGTTCGGCGTGTTGTTCGTGTATGCAAAGTTTGGCAATGGCATCGAGTTTTTTCCCGAATCTGAACCCAGCACCGCGCAGGTCCAAGTGCGTGCGCGCGGCAATTTGTCGATCTGGGAACGCGATGCGTTGATGCGCGAAATCGAGGCCGAGGTCATGCGTGTGCAGGGCATCAAGCTGGTCTACGCCCGCACCCGTTCCAACCCCACGGGCGAAGCTGCCGAAGACATCATCGGTACGGTGTTCGTGGAATTCAATGATTGGGATAAACGCCGCAAAGCGGCCGTGATTTTGGACGAGATCCGCACCCGCACAGGGCCGATTGCAGGCGTCATCGTGAATGCGGCGAAACGCGAAAGCGGACCACCGGTGGGCAAGCCGGTGCAGCTTGAAATCTCGTCGCGCTACCCGGAACTTTTGCAGCCCACGGCCAAACGCGTGATCGAAGAGTTGAGCAAAAACGCCAACTTCATCGATATCGAAGACAGCTTGCCGTTGCCCGGCATCGACTGGGTGTTCGATGTGGATCGTGCCCAGGCGGCCAAGTTCGGTGCGAACGTCTCGTCGATTGGCAGCACCGTGCGGCTGGCCACGTCGGGGATCAAGCTGGGCGGCTATCGTCCCCGCGACACCGATGATGAGCTCGATATCCGTGCGCGCTTTCCCAGTCAGTACCGCACCTTGGAACAACTGCGCCACATGCGTGTCAAAACCCCAGCCGGCCAAGTGCCGATGAGCAATTTCGTGACCATGGAACCGCGCGCCAAAACCGGCACCATCAGCCGCACCGACGTCAAGCGCGTGGTGACGGTCAAGGCCGATGTCGCCGAAGGTGTTCTGGCCGATGAAATGGTTAAGGGCATTCAGGCCTGGATCGCTGCGGCCGATTTGGATCCGCGCATCTCGATCCGCTTTAAAGGAGAAGACGAAGAGCAAGCCAAGGCCAAGGCATTTTTGGGCAAAGCGTTTGGTGTGGCGCTGTTTTTGATTGCGATCATCTTGGTGACGCAATTCAACAGCTTCTATTCAGGCTTTTTGATTTTGTCGGCGGTGGTGATGTCGACCATCGGGGTGTTCATCGGTTTGCTGATCACCGGCCAGCCGTTCGGTATCGTCATGGGCGGCATCGGCGTGATCTCGCTGGCGGGCATTGTGGTCAATAACAACATCGTGTTGATCGATACCTTCGATCGCCTCAAACAGACCACCTCGGATGTGCGCGAAGCGATCATGCTGACCGGCGCGCAACGTTTACGCCCGGTGCTGCTGACCACCATCACGACGATTTTGGGGCTGATGCCCATGGCCATGAACATCGGCATCGATTTCATCGGTCGCACCATCATCTTCGATGCGCCAGCCAATCAGATGTGGGTACAGCTGTCGCTTTCGATCGTGTTCGGTTTGAGTTTCGCCACCATTTTGACGCTGATCGTCACACCGGCCCTATTGATGCTGCGCGCCAATGTCGCGGGGTGGCGCCAACGTCGCCAAGAGCGCCGGACTGTGCTTGCTGGGTGACGCTAAGCTGAAGATTGGGGCTGAGCACCAACGCGGTGCGGCGGAAAGGTGATTGTTGCGGTGGTGCCTACGCCTTTTTCGCTATGCAATGCAAACGTTCCGTCATGGGCTTCGGTGAGGCTTATGGCCAGCGTCAGCCCAAGTCCGGTTCCTTCATATTTGCGTCCAAGAGTGCTGTCCACTTGGCCGAATTTGGTAAGGGCTTTGGCAAGTTCGACCTCGTCCATGCCGATTCCAGTATCGGCAATAGAAAACCGCAATGCGCCATCATCGACAACTTCGGCGCTCAACACCACACGTCCACCTTCTGGAGTGAACTTTATGGCGTTGGACAGTAGGTTGAGCAGGATTTGTTTGAAACGGCGTTCATCGACATACAGCTTTGGCGCTTCTGTCCCGATGGCGTTGACCACTTCGATGTTGGCTTTTTTAGCGCGCGAGGTGACGATCGTCACGGCTGCAGTGGCTGCTTTAACGGGGTCGACCAAATCTTCGTGCAGGGTTAGGTTTTGGGCCTCGATCGCGGATACGTCCAAGACGTCGTTGATAAGTTGAAGCAAATGCTCCCCGGACGCTTGAATGTCATGCACGTATTCCAGCTGTTTGTCATGTAGAGGGCCGGTGTAAGTCTCATCTTTTAGCAGGTCGGAAAAGCCGATGATGGCGTTCAGTGGTGTGCGCAATTCATGGCTCATGTTGGCGATGAATTCTGTTTTGGTGCGGTTTCCGATTTCCGCTTCGAGCATGGCGATCATCAGCTTTTCCTCGGCATGCTTGCGCGCGGTGATGTCGTCGTGCATGGCGAGAAAGTGGGTTATTTCTCCGTTCCGATCTCGAATGGGTGAGATGCGGGCCGCCGCCCAGAATAAACCGCCGTCTTTGCGGCGATCCTGGATTTCGCCGCGCCAGGTTTTTCCGGCCACAATATTCGTCCATATTTGGCTGTAGAGCTTGCTCGGGGTGTTGCCGGACTTGAGAATGCGAGGGTTTTGTCCCAGAACTTCACCGCACTCATATCCGGTTACAGTGCAGAACTCCTGGTTAACGTAAGTGATGTTGCCAGAGAGGTCGGTGATGAAAACCATGTCGCCGCTCTGATCGACGGCGTGGGTGAGAACGCGATGGCCTTTTTCTATTTTCTTGTACGACACCACCAAAAAAGCCGTAATCCAGATGGCGAACAGCGCAAGACTACGGTTGGCTAGAACCACCCAATAGACGCCGCCACTGGGCGAGCCGAGGTATCCAACAACGGTTAGGACGGAGCCGACAAAGGCAAGGACGTATATGTGGCGATGGTTGGGCAACCAGTAACCGGACAAAACCAAGGCCACATAGGGGACAGCGCCTGCCACACCAAGCGGCATGGACAAGTCGAAGGCCAGCACGCTGGCGGCGATGACGAGAAGCACGGCTATCATCGGTATTTTCGTGCCGGGCCAGGACCGCATCACAAATGACTCTGGCTGTTTGGGTGTTGGGCGCGGTGTGTCTGTGTTGTCCATGTTCGCCTGAGGCTGGTTGTTGCTTCTGAAAGGTCCCCACAAACATTGTCATGGTATCGAACCTACGAGGGAGAGCAACAAGTATCTTGCGACCACATTATAAGTCGGCGAAAGAGCTCATATGGTTGAAATTGAAACGGGGACGGTGTTAACCCACGCGCGAGGCGAGGCAGCTTTGCGGAAGGTGGACCTTGACGGTGGTGCCCTCGCCTTTTTGGCTGATGATCTCTAGGCTCCCGCCGTGCAGTTCGACCAGCCCCTGGGTCAGGGGCAGGCCCAGACCGGTGCCGTGATATTTGCGGGTGTGGTCGCTTTCAACCTGGCCGAATTGTGTCATAGCCTTGCTGATGTCGGCTTCGTCCATGCCGATTCCGGTATCGGATACGGCAATGGTGAGACCGCCGGCGCCTTGTTTTTCGAATGAGACGGCGATGTTTCCGCCAGCTTTTGTGAACTTCACCGCATTGGACAGCAAATTCAATAACACCTGTTTGATGCGCCGCTCATCGGCGCTGAGGAACGTGTCCTGGTCGATGCAATCGCATGAGATGGTGATGCCGCTCTGTTCCGCGCGTGGTGCAACCAAGCGCAACGATGATTGCAGGACGTCGGCCAAGCAAAATGTCGAAACGCTCAGGGCCACTTGTGAGGCTTCTAGGGACGCAACGTCGAGGATATCGTTGATCAACGCCAACAAATGCTCGCCGGATTCTTTGATGATGTCGATGTAATCGAGATACGCCGCATTGTTCAGCGGGCCGAACGTTTCGTTCTGAATAGAGCTGGAAAAGCCGATGATGGCGTTCAGCGGGGTGCGCAACTCGTGGCTGGTGTTGGCGAGAATTTCGGACTTGGCCCGGCTGGCGATCTCCGCCTGCTCTTTGGCGGCGGTGAGCTTTTCTTGGGCAAGCTTGCGTTCGGAAATGTCTTCGTGAACGGCAACGAAGTGGTTGATGGTGTCGGAATACAGCGCCACTGGGCTGACGGTCAAGTTAGCCCAAAACACAGTGCCGTTCTTGCGCTTGTTTTGAATTTCGCCTTGCCACTTTTGTCCCGCAAGAATCGTGCTCCATAAGTCGTTATAGGTTTCTCGTGACGTAAGGCCCGATTGCAACAGGCGCGGATTTTGCCCAATGACCTCTTCACTGGCGTAGCCGGTCATCTTTTTGAACATGGTGTTGACATATTGGATGGTACCATCAAGGTCGGTGACAAAAACCATCGACGGGTTTTGTTCAATGATCTCGGACAGCATGCGCAGCTGCTTTTCCGCATCGAGCTTTTCGCTGATGTCTTCGGCGGTGCCGTAAACGCCTTTAAACTCCCAAGTGCTTTTCTCGAAGTGGGGAAGGCCGCTGACCAGCAGTGAGCGATTGGTGCCATCGGGCCTTTTGATTTTAAAAAGGCGGTCGCGAAAAGGCTGGTCCCAATTGGGCTCTGTTGCGGCGCCTGGGGTGAAATTGAAGGTTCCCAGGTCGGTAAATTTCTGACCGACCAAGTGTTGGGGGGGAAGGCCAAAGACCTCGAACGCGCGCTCCGACACAAACGTCAGCTTACCGCTTTTATCGATTTCCCAGATGACTTCGGATACAAGGCGGGTGATGTCTTCCAGGCGCGCCAAAGCGCTTGACGCCCGCTCCTCGGCTTTGCCGGGGAACGAAGGCCAGTTTCTTGGCTTACGGCTTTGATACGCATGAACCACGCTGACGTCCCCCCGTTGATCACCCTCGTCACGGTTATGGGCGGCACCATTAACCATGAAATGCTATAGTCATAAAGCAAAAATATCGTTTTAAACGGGAAAAAATACAACTCGACCCTACGTAAAGGTGTAAAAGGTTGGCGCTAGCGGTGTAAGGTTATGCGTAAATTGCGCATGGTCATACGAATGACGTATCTGGCTTCGCGGAACGAATGGGCTATGATCTAAGATACGAGTATATCATTGAATATGAGGTTTCAAAATGAGTCCGATGCTTGATGCGGACCGATTGCTCAGTTTAGCGCGTGAGAACTCCGTCAAAAGTAAGACGGAACTCGCCGCGATCGTCGATAGCCTGTTCGATGATCGGGGTACCGCGCTGTCTGATCGCGAAAAAAGCCTTATGTTCAATATCATCCAGAAGCTTGTGCACGAGGTTGAAGTCTCGGTGCGTAAAAAGCTGAGCGAAAAATTCGCCGAAGATAATGATGTTCCTCGTGAATTGATCAAAGCGCTCGCATCCGATGAACTGGATGTCGCATACCCGATTCTGACCAAGAGCAAAATTTTGCACGATGAGGATCTCATCGAAATCATCCGTTTGCGCACGGAAGAATATCATCTCGCCATCACGCTGCGTGGCGACATCAGCGAAACGGTCTCCGATGCCTTGGTTGAAACCAACAGCGTTGGGGTCATCATGCACCTGCTGAAAAATGAGAACGCCCACATATCCAACGCCACGATGGCTTACTTGGTCGAGCAATCCAAGCGGGTGGATACATTCCAAGACCCGCTTCTGCATCGCACGGACTTACCGGAAAACTTGGCGAAAAAGATGTTTATGTGGGTGTCCGCTGCGTTGCGGCACCATATTATCGAACGCTTTGACATCGATGCATCGACCACCGACCGGTTGTTAGAGCAAGCCGCGCGTGAAGGCTATGAAGCGACGCTGAGCGAAAAGACGGATACGTCGTCCGAGTTGATCAAAAGTTTGCGAGAGCGCGGCATGATCACCCCGGAGATGCTGGTGCAAACCTTGTCGGATGGGGAAATCCCGCTGTTTTTTGCGATTTTGTCGGACCTGACGAAGCTCAATGACGTTTTGGTGCGGCATATCGTGTTTGAAAAGGGCGGCGAAGGTATCGCCATTGCGTGTAAGGCGCTTGACCTCGCTGAGATCGATTTCATCACCATATATCGCAAAAGCCGCCGGGTCGCGCCGGGTCGCGCTGACGCCACGCGCGCCGACGTCAACGCCATCTTGGATCTGTATCGCAGTTTTGAGCAAGACGACGCTCAAAAAGTGGTCGAGATGTGGAACCGTGATCAGGAATACCTGAGCGCGATCCGCGATTTGCTGCCCAAAACGCCCTAGTTCAGAACCCAGTACTCCAGATCGAGCCTTTGCTGCCCAGATAGCGGATCACCGTGGAGATAGAGCGGACATCGCCCAGCGCGGTGCTGCTTAATGCGCGTCACCGTTAAGGTCGATATCGACAGGGGGCTCGTCGTCGTCAATCTCGCACGAACCAGTACGGATGCAGATGGCGCGGTAGCTGCGCACGGCGAACGGGATGGAGATCATGTACGCCGCCAAAATGCCCGATAGCGTCACCCACGGCGCGCTCAGCATGCTGGCGATGACCAAGCCGACGGTAACCATCAATGGCAGCACCAACTTAGGGCTCAGCTTGACCTTTTTGAACGAATAGGTGGGGATCGAACTGATCATCAGCATCGCCACCACAACCATGAACACCGACACCACTTCGGGGCGGCGCACATATTCTTCGAACAAATTGAACGAAATGATCATCGGCAGCAAAACCAGACCGGCGGCTGCCGGGGCGGGCACGCCGGAAAAGAAAGTCGAGGCCCAGGCGGGGGGATCGGGGTCTTCGGCTGCGGTGTTGAAGCGCGCCAGTCGCAAGGCGCAACTGACCGCGAACAACACCACCAAAATCCAGCCGAACCGGCCCATATTTTCCAGAGACCAGAAGTACAGCATCATCGGCGGAGCGACGCCGAAACTGAGGATATCGGCCAGCGAATCCAACTCGGCCCCAAATTTAGACGTGCCCTTAAGCAGGCGCGCGATGCGCCCGTCCAACGCGTCCAAGATTGCGGCGGCCAAAATGGCCAGCGCGGCGTGTTCCCAACGGCCTTCGTAAGCAAAGCGGATCGCCGTCAAGCCAGAACTCAACGCCAGCAGCGTCAGCATGTTGGGGATCATCACGTTCAGCGATAGGCGCTGGCGTTTGGGACGTTTGGGTGGTGTTGTGGGCTGGCCGTCATCAGACATCAGCGGACCTCACCCTCGCGTCGGGGCTCATCGGCGTTCAAATCCGCAACCACGGTTTCACCTGCGGTGGTCAACTGACCGACGGACAAAAGCGACTGAGTGCCTTTGGGGAGATACACGTCAACACGTGAGCCAAAGCGGATCAGGCCAAAACGTTGCCCGGCTTGCAAATGATCGCCTTCTTTGACTTGGCACAAAATCCGTCGCGCCACCAAGCCTGCGATCTGCACGAACGCGATGTCGTGACCGCTAGCGGTGTGCATGGACAGAGACATGCGTTCGTTGAACTCACTGGCTTTGTCGAGTTCGGCATTGAAAAACTTACCGGGACGGTATGCGATCTTCGAGATCGTGCCGTCCATCGGGGCGCGGTTCACATGGACGTTGAAGACGTTCATGAAGATACACACCCGCGGACGCGCCTCATCGCCCATTTCCAGCTCAGCCGGGGGCACAGCGTCGTCGATCAGGCACACGCGGCCATCGGCCGGTGCAATCACCAAACCCGGGCGGGTCGGCGTGACGCGGTCGGGATCGCGAAAGAAGTATACGCACCACAACGTCAACACGAGGCCAATCCAACCCAGCGGCACGGCATAATAACCAAGCGCGAGGGCGATGACGCCAAACAGCGCGATGAACGGCCAACCGGCGCTGTTGATAGGAACCAGGATGGTCTTCACGAAATGATCTTCCTTAAACTGTTTGCCGGAAATGTTCCGGTCTCGATCCGCGCGCATTGTAAAGGCGCGAAGGCGTTACGTTAAGTCTTGTGTTTTTACGACGAAAAACGACCGTAAAGCACCGTTTATTGCCCCGGAAGGCGGAACACCTGACCGGGATAGATCAGATTGGGGTCACGGATCAGCTTCTGATTAGCCTCATAAATCATGTGGAAACGCAGCCCTTTGCCGTAGGTGCGTTGCGCCAACCGCCACAGGCTGTTGCCGGGCTGGACCACGACGAAGCTGCCGGGGGCGAGGTTTTCAGTGTCTGCGGGCTCGGCGCGTTGGAACGGCAGTTCGCGCCGCGCCAGCACTTGGGCGCGCTCATCAAGCATGTCGGCGCGCAGCGTATAGGTGCCTGGCGCAATGTCGGTTTGTGGGGTCACGCGCCAGCGGCTTGCCGCGTCGGTGATGGTGCGCCCGATGAAGTGATTGTCGATGTAAAGCTGCACCGCGTGACCGGGCTTTGCGTGGCCGCTGATGGACAAATTACCGCCGCCGTAGTCTACGGAATCAACGCCGAAGACGTCTTGTGCGCCGGGCTTTTGTAGAACTTCGCTGGGGCCGGTGCCGTCGCGACGGACTTTCAGCGCCAACGCGCCATCGCTGCTTGCGCCGCGTTCGGGGACCACCAAAATCACCACGTGGTCGGAAAGCACGGGATCGTGCCCGTCTAGATGCATGCGCAGGCCGAGACGACGCTCGCCTGGCTCCAACAGGGTTTCGGGCACGAACACCCATTCGCCATGTCCGTCGGTGGCGACGGTGCCGAACACGTTGTCGCCATCCAAAACCTCGACGCGGCTGCCCGGATGTGCCCGTCCGGCCATCACGGCATTGCCTTCGGGGTTGACGCGCACGACGTCAAACGACGGCGGGATGATTTCTTCAGCTTGGGTCTGAGACGTGGGATCTGGCTGGGTTGCCTGAACCGGTGGCGGCGGTGGCGTTTCGACATCGCCCAGCATGATGCTGAGACCAACCGCAACGGCGACGATGACCACGCCGAGCACACCTATCATGACGGATTTCTGCAACGTCCCCCAGCTCCTGATTCCGTGAGGCCCCAACTTTATATTATGTTTAACACTAAATGTGGGGCGCGGGCACTGCAATCACCCTAACGCGTTAGAGATAATTGAGGAGACGTAATTGGGCGCTATTCCCACTCATTGCCCCCGGAAACCTTAGCTTTCGGGGCTTTGACCGCGTTGTGAATAGGCGGCAGGGATTGCAGGTGACGGATCAAGGCTTGGCGGTCTTCGGCGGTCATTTTGCTGGTTGAGTGGCTAATCGATTCGCTCATCACCCCGCTGACAAAATCGCCGTCGGGCAACATGCCGATGGTAAACAGCATGTTGAAATCACCCTCCGTCCACTTGCCGACACCGGTCTCAGAGTCGGGCGTGATGTTGGGGATGGTGATGCCTTCGGGGTTGCTTTTCGTGCCCGCGAAGGCTTTGTCTTGGCGGTAGCCGCCGATGGCGTTTCGCGGTGTGTGGCATTCATGGCAGTGCGACAAGGCCTCCGTCACATAACGTCCCCGGTTCCAGTCCGCTTTGGGGCCCTGGTCCAAATACAGGGCGTTCCAAAATAGCATCAGCCAGCGCCAACCGAACGGTGCGCTGAGGTCGTGTGGTGTGTTCGCGTGGGCGACAGCGGGTTGGACTTTTACATACGCCCACAATGCCGCGATATCTTCGTCCGTCATGTGAGTGTAGGAGGTATAGGGAAAGGCGGGAAAATAGTGCGTCCCGTCCGGCGCAATGCCTTCGCGCATGGCGCGCTTGAAATCACCCTTGGACCACTTGCCGATGCCGGTGTCAGGATCGGGCGTGATGTTGGGGCTGAAGAATGTGCCGTAGTCGGTTTTGAAGGCCCGCCCACCCGCAAGTTTGGGGCCTTTGGCTTTTTTGTCGGTGTGGCAGCCTTCGCATCCGGCCAGATTGAAAATGTATTCACCATTCGCCAGTTGGTCTTGCGCCACGTCTTGCGCCAGGGCGGATAAAGCCGGAAACACGAGCGCCACCCCGGCCACCAAGGTGGCGAGGGAGGTGCGCATGCAAAACGTCGTGCTCACAGCAGCAGACACGTCTTATTTCTTTTTCTCGCGGAAGTTTTCGTGGCAGTTCTTGCACGTTTTGCCTAAACCGCCGAATGCGGCACCGGTGGCGGCCATATCGCCGGACATGGCGGCGCTGTTCAATTTGGCGGCGGCGTCTTGGAACATTTTGACGGCCTTGGAAAATTCGCCCGGTTTTTCCCAAACGGCAGGCAGGGCTTCAGTTTCGCCAAAGTCAGAGCCTTTGGGGAAGATGGAGCCGGTGATGTTCGCGAGCGCGGCTATGCCCTGGGTGTGTACGGCGAGATTGGTTTGGTTGCCGGTTTCGCCTTTGAAAATGCCGGCGATCGCGCCCATGTGGCCGCCGATCGATTTCATCACGCCTTTGCGGTACTTGATTTCACCAGCTTCGTCGGCCATTGCGGGGGCAGTGAAAGATACGGCGGCCAAGGCCGCACAGGCAAACAGTGTGGAGCGTTTTATCATCATGGCTATGTATTCTCCTTCGAACGCTCGCCTATCGCGGGCGCTATGTTGGGTCAATCGCTGCATAGTTTCCGTGAAAAGTGCTCCGTTGCCAAGGGGCAGTTTGTAACGGTTCGTAACAAGCCAACAGCAAATGAAGCTTTCGACATTGTGCTCTGCGCGTTACAAAGATAGGCAACGAGAAAGGGAACTTCGATGAGCAAATTGACATCTCTGTGCGTTTTTTGCGGATCACGCCCGGGCACCGACCCGGCGCACGCCGCGCAAGGCGAAAAACTCGGCCGCTTGTTGGGCGAGCGCGGCGTGCGCTTGGTCTATGGCGGCGGCGGCATCGGACTGATGGCTGCGGTGGCGAACGCGGCGATTGCAGCGGGCGGCGCGGTCACGGGGATCATTCCGGAATTTCTGCGTGCTTACGAAGTCGGTGTGGTCAATGGCGCCGAAGAAATCGTGGTCGAAGGCATGCATGAGCGCAAAGCCAAAATGTTTGAAATATCGGATGCGTTCGTGGTCCTGCCAGGGGGGCTTGGCACCTTGGACGAAAGCATCGAAATCACCACGTGGAAGCAGCTCCAGCAACACAACAAGCCGATTGTTTTCGTCAACACCAACGGCTATTGGGACCCATACTTCGCCCTCGTCGACCGGGTGATCGATGGCGGTTTCGGTCACCACAAGGTCAAAGAGCTGTTTCAGGTGGTCGATAACGTCGATGAGATTTTCGACGCCATCGCCGCCGCGCCCCAGGCCGATGAGATCGTGCTCACCAGCCATCTTTGAGCCCCTGATTTTTGAGCGGCTGATTTTTGAACGAGCGTTAAGTCGTGTTGAGCGAGGTGAAGGGCAAGACGTTGCCAGCCTTGGTGTTCGGATGATCTATGATGTCACCCAATGCCCTTAACACGGCTTTGATATCGACGGGTTTGTTGAGGCACGCTGAGAAGCTTTGCAACTGGCATTGATTGCTGTCTCGCTCACCCTGGCATTCGCACAAGGCAATCACCGGGACCGGCGGCGTTGACGCGTTGCACCAAGCCTGCAGCGGCGTTTCGCCCTCGCACGGCAGATTGACACTGACCACGACAGCGTCAAGGGCGTGTAACTTCGCCAACTCAAGTCCGCGTTCGGCGTTGGGGGCCGGAATGATTTCGACGCCTTCGATCCGTTCCGCGATTTCGGTCAGCAAGCGCATGTCGGTCGGGTTGTCTTCGACACACATAATCCGGTGGTGCTTTTTGTCAACGTGTACGGTCGGGGCGGGGGGCGCTGGTACCTGGTTTTTCGATTGGGTCTGAGCCAAGGGCAAGTCGACCCAGAACGTGCTGCCTTCTCCTTCAAGGCTGTCAAAGCCGATGCGGCCGCCCATCAATTCGACTAAGTTTTTGGTCAAAACCAAACCGACCCCGGTGCCTTCTATGCCGCTGTTTTCAGCGGCCAGGCGATTGAAGGGCAGGAACAGTTCATGGCGATGTTGGGTGGGAATACCATGCCCTGTATCGCGTATCGAGATGCGCGCCAAGGCGGTGTCGGTGGTCTCAACGCTCATATAAACGTGGCCGTTATCGCGGTTGTATTTTATGGCGTTGCTCAAAAGGTTGATCAGCACTTGACGCAAACGTGCAGGGTCTGCGGTGACCAGCGGCAGTTGGTCAAAATTTTTGGGCACATGAACCATGATGTGTTGCTTTGCGGCCATCGGCGCGAGCAACGTCGTGGCGTTGAGAATGGTGTCGCCAAGGGCCAGCTCTTCCAGTTCGATTTTTAGGGCGCCATTTTCAATACGTGTGAGGTCGAGAATCTCATTGATTAAATTCAGCAAGTGATTGCCGCTGTTGAGGATGATCTCGATATATTCCTGTTGCGCGGCGGAGAGGTTGGCTTTGTCAGTTTGGATCAATTGACTGAACCCCAAAATGGCGTTCATGGGGGTGCGCAGCTCGTGGCTCATATTGGACAGAAAACCGCTTTTGCTGTGGCTGGCGGCTTCTGCAGCCTCTTTGGCGCGGTGCAGGTATTCCGCGTGGTTCTTTTGCTCGGTGATGTCCGTGGCGGCGCATAGCACCCCGGTGATCCGCCCATCATCGTCGCGCATTGAGACGTTGTGCCACTGCATGATCCGCGTCTGGCCGAATTGGGTGATGATTTCGTTTTCAAATTCATGGAAGGGTTCTTCTCGTCCGGCCATGATTTCGGTGAACACGTGGCGCACGGCCAACTGTTCGCTTGCGGGTACGGCTGTCTCGAACCAATCGCTTCCGATCAGTTCCGTAGGGCTGGTGTAGCCGAGCAGCTTGCTGCCGTAATCATTGATCATGTCGATGCGGCCCTGATCGTCCAAGCCGACAAGCAGATTGCCCGCCATGGACAGGTAGCGTTGTGCTTTTATGCGCTCCTCGCGGCTGTCTCTTTCAGCCCTTTTGCGAATGGTGATTTCTTCCTGAAGCGCCTGGGTGCGGTCTTGAACGCGGTTTTCCAAGTCGCTGTTGAGGGTGTTAATTTCGTCTTCAATCAACTTGCGCTCGGTGATGTCGAGCACCGTGCCGCTCATGGTCAGCGGCTCGCCAGCGGCGTTGTAAGTAACCTCGCCTTGTTCATGGACGTGGCGGATTTCGCCATCGGGGCGGAGCACCCGGTGCTCAACGCTGTAGGGCTCTTTTTCATAGACGGCGCGGTTGACGGCTTCGATGACGCTCTCGCGGTCATCGGGGTGTACGGCGTTGAGAAAGGCTTCGTATGTTGCACCGAACGCCCGGGGGGTGAGGCCGAAAATGCGATAAATCTCATTTGACCAAGATAGTCCGCCGCTTTGAATGTCCCAATCCCAGCTACCGAGATGGGCGATGCGCTGTGCTTTGGCGAGGCTGTTGCGACTTTCCGCAAGCTCTTGCAGGGTTGCTGCACGTTCTTCGTTCAGGGCGTCGAGCTCGTCATCGTTTTTATGAACTTTACGCTGGTACAGAGCAAAGCCAAGCATCAGCACCAAGAACAACGTCACCGTGAAGACGGTTTCGATGATTTCATTGTTATAAGCTGGAAAATTGCTTGAAAGGGTGTGGCTAAGTTGATGCCCTGCGATGATGGCAATGATGCCAAACAGCACAAAAATCAAAATAAAGCCCATGCTGAGGTTGAGCTGGCGCATGATTGACAGCGTCCTAAACTAAACGCGGCCTCCCATCGCGCAATGATCAATCGAATCGCCCAAGCCTGCCGGCTCTAATTCGCCCCCCAAGGTGAATGTATGTGGTGCCGCTACAACCTCAATTTTTGAGGATGTGGTGGCAATATCACCTTCAGCACATGGTGGGCGGTAAGAGGCTGTGCAATATTTTTTTGTATTATTATTGTTATGTTTTGCTGATTTTTAGGGACGCGAGCTTGCGATGCGCGCCGCTTGTCAAAGTGTGCGGGGGGTCTTATGTTGCAGGCGCACACAAATTCAGCTTGGAAAACCTCTGAAAAATGAGACTCCACAAAACTCAGTACCAACTCTGGTGAAAACCTTAAGGTGCGGGGGTTGCGGGAGAATATAAGGAGAAACGCGGATGTCGAAGATTAAAGTCGCCAACCCTATCGTCGAGCTCGATGGCGATGAAATGACCCGCATCATCTGGGACTTCATTAAGACCAAACTGATCCTGCCGTATCTGGATGTGGATCTGAAATACTATGATCTTAGCGTTGAAAAACGTGATGAAACCGATGATCAGATCACGGTCGATGCGGCCGAAGCGATCAAGAAGTACCGGGTTGGCGTCAAATGCGCGACCATTACCCCGGACGAAGATCGCGTCGAAGAATTCGGCCTCAAAGCGATGTGGAAAAGCCCCAACGGCACCATCCGCAACATCATCGGCGGCACCGTGTTCCGTCAACCCATTTTGTGTTCCAACGTTCCGCGCCTGGTTCCCGGTTGGACCAAGCCGATCGTCATCGGCCGTCACGCGTTTGGCGATCAGTACCGCGCCACCGATTTCGTCGTCCCCGGTCCCGGCAAGCTGACCATGAAGTTCGTGCCCGAAGACGGCGGTGAAGTGATTGAGCGCGAAGTGTTCGATTTCCCCGGCGGCGGCGTGGCGATGTCCATGTACAACTTGGACGATTCGATCAAAGGCTTTGCCCGGTCGTGCTTGAACTATGGCTTGGACATGGGCTGGCCGGTGTATCTTTCGACTAAGAACACCATCATGAAGGCTTATGATGGGCGCTTTAAGGACCTGTTCCAAGACGTCTTCGACGCTGAATTCAAAACCAAGTTCGAAGCCGCCAACATCACCTATGAGCATCGTTTGATCGACGACATGGTCGCCTGCGCCATGAAGTGGTCCGGTGGTTTTGTGTGGGCGTGTAAGAACTACGACGGCGACGTGCAGTCCGACACCGTCGCGCAGGGCTTTGGCTCGCTGGGCCTGATGACGTCGGTGTTGATGACCCCGGACGGCCAAACGATCGAAGCGGAAGCCGCCCACGGCACCGTGACGCGGCACTATCGCCAGCACCAACAGGGCAAGGAAACCTCGACCAACCCGATTGCGTCGATCTTCGCATGGACCCGCGGTCTTGCTTATCGCGGCAAATTCGACGACACCCCCGATGTGGTGAAATTCGCCGAAACGTTGGAAAAGGTCTGCGTCGAAACGGTCGAAGCGGGCTTTATGACCAAGGATTTGGCGCTGTTGATCGGTCCCGATCAGGCCTGGATGACGACCAGCCAGTTCCTGGCAAAGCTTGACGAAAACCTGCAAGCCGAAATGGCCAGCTGGTAGGCGTCAAAACCTCTGCGAGACATGCGAAACCCCGTCGGTCCATCCGGCGGGGTTTTTGCTTGCCCACTTTCATGCGGTCTTTAAGATACGGGATGCAATTCAAAGCCGAGGGGAGAGGGTATGATGTCATCGTCCGATCCAGACCTGGAGATGATTCTGGCCGATATGCGCCAGGATTTCATTGAGAATGCGCGCGATAAACTCGACGCTGTCGAAGACGAGATCGAGGCTCTGCGCTTCGCTTCCGACGGTGCCAGCAATCACATCTTGGAAATCAAACGGATCATCCACTCCATCAAGGGGGCGGGTGGCTCGTTTGGCTTTCCAACCATTTCCAAAGTCGCCCACGGCCTTGAAGATTATCTGGAAACCAGCGGTGACATATCGACAATCACAGCCGAAGATCTGATGGTGTTCGTCAACACGCTGACAGATATTTTGGTGGCGGGGATCGAGCCGGACGAAGAACTGGCCCATATGATGCTGCGCAGTTTGCCCACCGGGCGGCGTCAAAGCGGCGTGCGGGCGTTGGACAAGGGTTCGGCAGTGATGATCATGCCGCGCGGCGTGCAGCGCAAGATCATCTCTCAGGAACTGGCGCAGTTGGGCTACAAGGTCTCGATTCTCGACAAAGCGATCGAAGCCATCGACATGGCCCTGACGCTGAAGCCCGATTTTGTCATCACCACCCATGCGCTTGAACGCATGACCGGGGTTGAATTGGCGTGGGCGTTGCAGACCTTTCAGGCCACCCGCAACGTTCAAATTGCAGTGGTGACGGCGGACGAAATCAGCAATCAGATGCTGGAATCCTTGCCGCCGCGCACGACCTTGATCAAAAAAGGCCCGCGTTTCTCTCTCGAATTGATGTCGTTTATTCGTCAAGGCGAAAGCAAGAGGGAAAAATAGAAGACATTTTCAAGGTCCGATTGGGCAATTCTCTCTTGACGTGACCTCCTAAATTCCGTAAAAACCGCGCACTCGGGGCTGCACGCGGTGTGGCCCTGCACCCGTTTTTGACTTGAGGAGCCGAACAATGGCCCGTAAATGTGCCCTGACAGGCCGTGGCGTTCAGACCGGTAACAACGTGTCTCACGCTAACAACAGAACCCGCCGCCGTTTCTTGCCGAACTTGCAGGACGTTTCGCTGATGAGCGATGCTCTGCGTCAAGCGGTCAGCTTGCGTGTATGCGCCAGCACAGTTCGTTCGGTTGAACACAACGGTGGCCTCGATGCTTACCTGTTGGGGACATCGAACCTGAAGCTGACCGAAGAAGCACAGAAGCTCAAGCGCCGCATTCGTCGCGCGCTGGCCAAAGCCGCTTAAGTCAGTCTCTTTAGACGTTTGTCAAAAGGCCCGCTCATCGAGCGGGCCTTTTGCTGTGCATAGGCCGTGGCCGTGCGGTGTGTTTGGTATAAGTTGGACAGACATCTGTCGCGTTCACGTGCACACGGTTCTTGCTTTCGCGCAGGCACGACCAATTGTCATATCCGTTCGGGGCGCTGAAGGGCTCATTAGAACCAAGCGCGCATGTGGCGCACATTGCGGGCATCGCGCCGTCCGGTACTGCACGTTCAAGAGATTGCAGGGCCAAATCGAAGGCAGCGTGAAATACACAGACCTGGCTCGCGTCGCTGAATGTGGCGACGATGTTGGCGTGATCGGCCCTACGCGACCATACCAACTGCACGTGGCCTTGGTTGTCTTGGCGCACAAAACGGCCGGAACCGGTTCTGGGTAAATCTAGCTCAGGCATCGTACGGGCGGTTTAAAACCGATAGGTGCCGATGAAGCGTCGGTCGCATCCTATCGGGCCGAATTGTGCCGCAAGCATCATCAGCCAGGCCAAGAACGACAGTTGGTTTTTGCTGGAAAACATCATTTGCCATCTCCTATTGCCATCTCCTAAGAGTGTTGTCCTCTTACTTATGACGCCCCGGTTTGAGACGTGTGAAGAGCACGGTGCGTATTGCGCGCGCAGAGGGGCGGACATGAGCATGGGCGTGGGCAGGGAGAGCGTGCGGTGGGGATTATTCGGCGGCGGCTTCTTGATTTCCGGGCAGCGCGTCGAACACGCCGTCCCAAAAACGCGTACGCGCATCAATCGCCAAAAGGGCGGCGTCTTCGGCCTCGCGGGCTTTTTTGGTTTCACCGTTAATAAATGCATCCAGCATCCGCAACGACAGGGGGGCGTGGAAATCTTCATCCAGATGAATATGGCGTTCCAAGTAATAGTGAAACGCTGGCGCATCATTCTTGGTGATGGCCATGTCTGACAAGAACGAACGGAACATGGCGGGGATGATGTGTTCACGCCCCAGCGCGAACGCGGCGGCGATGACATGGGGCTTGTCGGTTTCGATAAACTGAAAGGTCTGGGCGGTGAAGGCGCGTGACGCGGCGGGAATGTCGTGATCTTTAAACGCCCCACGAATGCCCTTGTCGGCGGCCGTTTCGACGAACACTTGCACCGTATCCGCGTCCGCGCCGATTTCGCGCATGGCGGCGCGGTAAAGCTCAAAATGGCTCATGAATTCGGGCTGATGGCCAGGCAGACCCTGGTCGGTTTCTTCCTCAAGCACGATCTCATTGATGAAGCGACGCACCACAGGGTCGCCCTTAGGCACCCACGGTACGCTTGTCGGCGCCAATTCATTTTGCAAGGTTTTGCACAGCGACATGAAATCCCACACTGAATAAACATGGTGCTGCATGAAGACGCGCAGATCATCTATGGAGCGCACGGATTCGTAGACCGGATGACGGGCCAGTCGGTCGCGTGCGGGCGCAATGAGGTCGAGGTTGAAGGAGGTCGTCATCGGTTTTCCGATTCTTGATTGGTGCGTGGGCTCTGTATATAGGTTTTTAAGGGGTTTCGCCCAAACGGTAAAGTAAAACGCGGCCTCTTTCCGTGTCCGATACCCAGGCGCGCGCCCCCACCACCAAAACACCCTCAGGCAGTTTGACGTGGGTTTCTGCGAAGGTCCCTATAGGCTCGGCATTGGGGCTGAAGACACGGACCACGTTGTTGAACGGATCGGCGACGTACAGGCGGCCTTGTTCGTCGTGAGAGATGTATTTGGGCTCGGAAAACGGCGGATCCCATGTGGAAATCTCGTACTTCGGCCGCAGGTCTTGGTCAAACACCACAAGGCGATGGTTGCCGGGGTCCGTGGCGATGATGCTTAGCCCGGTGGCGTCTTGGCGAATTTCAATATCGTGAGGACGGTCCAAAGCCATGCCGAGCGCGCTGTCCGCAGAAGCATCAATCACGCCACCCTGCATACGCACCACGCGCCCTTCCATGGTGGCAGCGACATAAAGCCGCCCTTGCGGCCCAACCGCTAAGCCTTCGGGGCCGTCCAGTCCGTCTATGATGTCGACAATGCGCGCTTGGGTGTCTTGCAGCTCATAGATGACGATCCGGTCATTGCCGCTGTCGGCAACCAGCAGGCGACCTTTTGCATCGAATATAACGTCATGGGGAAAGCTGAGCGTTTTTTCGCCGATGATCCCTTGGATGGTCAATTGGTCGGGGTCGAGCAGCAACACCCGGTCATTGCCCATGTCTGCAACCACCAGATAACGACCGTCCGGCGTCAGGGCAAGATCGTGGGGCACCGTCATGATAGGTTCGGAAACGCGTTCTAGGTTTGCCCAAAATTGTCCCGCTCCCGCGTTGGAAGTCGCGAGTGTGAGGATGGTGAGTGCAAACAGAGCGATACGGCTCACAGGCGACCTCTACTGTGGTGATCGGGCGGTGATCGGCGCGTCAACATACCATCAGCGCCCATTCGATCACAGTGCATCGATCCATTCGTGGATGGCGGCAATTTCGGCTTCCAGCCAGCCCACATCTTTGAAGGTCTGGGCCAGGTTTGCGGCCCCTTGCAGACGCGTTAGCATCTGGCGGGCTTGACGCTCCGCATCGTCGGGGTTCTGGCCGATCCCCACCAGACAATGCTGAATACTCATGATCATCAGGGAATACATCGACGTTAAGGCGTTGTGACCGCGCGGCGTCAGTTTGCTCAGCTCTGCACTCAGCGTGCCCATGGGGCAACCGTACCGGGCCACTTCCTGGCGGTCGTTGAACGGCACGTCGGCGATGCGGTGCAGGCGTTCACGGGGGTCGGGGTGGTCTTGGTGAAGGCTATCGAGGTGCTTGGCCATGCGTTCCATGCGCGTGCGCACCACCGCGTCGAGCAGTTCTTCCTTGGTGCGGAAGTAGAAATAGAAATTGCCTTTAGGCATGTCACAGGTTTCCGCAATGTCGGCGAACGACGTTGCGGTGAAGCCCTTGTGATAAAACAGGGTGTTGGCGGCATCAACGATGCGCTGGCGTTTTTCTTCGCCCTTGCGGCCCATGACGGCTCCAGCTTGTGTGCGAGATGTTCTAACCATCTTACGCGCCGGGGCTTAGGTTTCCAGACATATATCCAATTCCATGCATTACGTGCCGATTGGCGGGGCCATGGACATTGGTTTTGTCTGTCTTTGCGCCATCTCGGCGATTTGGATGCGCACGGCATCTTTCCAGTGGTGCTGTGCGGTGTAGCCAAGCAGTCTTTCGGCGCGCGCATTGGTGACGGTTTTTTCTTCCATGAAGTGGATGATGGAACGGGTCACCAAAGGTTCCCACCACACCAGCGGATCGATTTTTTCCATCAACCACGCAAACGCGTAAGCGATGGGAAACGGCACCGAAAAATGCGACTTGGGATAGCCAAATTCGTCGTGAATAAAGCTGATCACTTCGCGCACGGTGGGATTTTCAGGGCCGATGATGTTGAAGGCTTCATAGCCGCTCAGATCAGTGACGGTGGCCGCGCGCGCCATGGCTTGGCCGATGTCGCGGCCATCGATCAGCGGCAGGTGCGTCGCGCCGCCGCTCACCCACGGCACCAGATGCGTCTTCAGACGCGGCAGCAACATCGGCAAGATGCCGATGCCGTAGTTCGATCCGACGAAAAAACCCAGTCGCATGTTGACGAACGCGGTGCCCTGGTCGGCATGACTGCGCATGTATTCTTCGATCCGCTGAACGTTGTGTAGATGGGGGAAAAACGGCGTCACCTCGCCGATGCTGTTGGCATCGTCGGTGGTGTTGCGATCATTCAACGCAGTGCTGCTGACGTGCACAAAGCGCTTGATGCCGACATCGATCACATCGTCGATAAATTGGATGGCGGGGCGCAAGTGATGTTGGTCGGATTGCGACCGATGGCCCCACGCGGCGGTCCAGGCCGCGCAGTGGACGACGGCGTCGATGTCTTGCAGTACACGCTTGCGAAACCCAGCGTCGTTCAAATCACCGACCCGGATTTCGCCTTGAAAACGTCCCGACAATTTGGCCGGATCGCGACACGTTGCGATCAGACGAACATTGTCCATCGCCGACAGCGCCGCCAAGGTGTGCGAACCGACAAATCCCGTGGACCCGGTGACAAGAACCGTTACCGGGCGATTGTGATCATTCATGAAATTTAGTCCTTACGCACGAAGAAAGTGTGTTCGCGTTCATCGCTGGCGGTCGACAGCAAGGTGTTGCCGGTTTGCTTGCAAAAGGATTCGATATCTTTCAGCGAACCTTGGTCGGTGCTGATCATGCGGATCACTTCGCCAGCTTGGGCCTGGTTGAGAACTTTGCGGATTTTCAAGATCGGCAATGGGCAATTGAGGCCGCGGGCGTCCAGATCGTGGGCGTATTCCATGGTGAGCTTCCTTATGTCTAGATGAACAGGCTGATGTCGGCTTTTTGCGATAGCGGCAGGTAGCTGGTCGCGCCGATCCAGCCTTCGACCTCGTCGATGTAGTCACTTTGCTTGTGGCCGAACAGATCGACAGTCATCTGACAGGCGAACAACTTCGCGCCGCCTTCGATCGACGCTTCGCGCAGTTCTTCGACGCTGGCGACGCCCTTGGCGCAGGTGGTCTCTTTGAACATCGCGGTGGCCATGGCTTCAAAACCGGGCACGTTGCTCATCACCGCGTTGGGGATGTTCCACTCGATGCCCTTGAGCCAATCGGGGCCGATGGGCATTTTCATCGGCATGGATGGATTGCCCAGCGGACTGACCTGCAGGTTGGGTTTTTTCTTGAGCAGTTCTAGGCCGTAAAAGGTGAAAAATATCGATACGTCCCAATCCAACGCCGCCGCGGTCGAGGCCAAGATGAACGGCGGATAGGCCATGTCCATGGTGCCTTTGGTGGCGATGATCGCCAGCGACGGGGTCTTGTTGGCGTCAATTTCGGCCAGCTTGGTTTCCAACACGGCGTCGAGCCGCTTGTCGATCAGGTCGTTCAGGCGGGCTTCGTCGGAAGTCGTTTTCATCATGTTCATGGGGTATCTCCTCTGTTGAGTTCAGTTCCCTTTCGTCTTTGATGTATAAAATAAGACGATCGTATTAATTAGTCAATTGTCTAATTTTTAAGGCGACTCGAACGCTCCGCAGGTCTTGACGTCATGGGGGCCGTGAGCCTATCTCCCGTTTAAGCGAATGACGTTCGATACGAATGCGAAAGGACCAGCGATGGGCTACATGCGCACAGCCATTTTGATTGCCGGACTGACGGCGCTTTTCATGGCCGCAGGCTTCATGTTGGGCGGCGCGGGCGGCATGATGATCGCCTTGATGATCGCGATCGGGATGAACTTCTGGGCCTATTGGTCGTCGGACAAAATGGTGCTGAAAATGTACGGTGCGCGCAAGGTTTCGCGCGCCGAACAGCCTGAATTCTACGACATGGTCGCGGCTTTGAGCCAGCAGGCCGAGTTGCCGATGCCCAAGGTCTTTATCATCGATGAAGACCAGCCCAATGCGTTCGCCACCGGGCGCAATCCTGAAAATGCCGCTGTCGCGGCGACGACAGGATTGTTGCGTCTGTTGGACACCAACGAGGTGGCGGGCGTGATGGCGCATGAACTGGCCCACGTGAAAAACCGTGACACCTTGATCATGACCATCACCGCGACCATCGCCGGTGCGTTGAGCATGTTGGCCAACTTCGCGATGTTCTTTGGCGGCGGCGATAACCGTAACAACCCGTTGGGCTTCGTCGGGGTGGTCTTGGTGATGATCTTGGCGCCCTTGGCGGCGATGATGGTGCAGATGGCGATCTCGCGTTCACGCGAATACGAGGCCGATCGTATCGGTAGCGAAATATGCGGCCAACCATTGTGGTTGGCGTCGGCGTTGGCCAAATTGGAACAAGGTGCGGCGCGCATCGACAATGCCCGCGCCGAGGATAACCCCGCCACCGCACACATGTTCATCGTCAACCCACTGCACGCAAAATCGATGGACAGCCTGTTTTCGACCCACCCCAATATGCACAGCCGTATTGAGAAATTGCAGGCACTGGCCGGGGGCATGCGTTCAAGCGCCAGCCCGGTGAAACGCCAGCGGCGCACCAGTTCCGTGCCGAATATGCGCGGGCGCTCACGGCGCAGCAAGTTTTAGGGCCGCAAGTTTTAGGGAACGCGAACAGCGTGGCATACAGCCTCGGCTTTGTCGTCATGACTGCGACACGGCATGCCTTGGGCGTCGGGTTGAGCATCGCCTTGCACAGGGACATGGAAAAAAGCGACAGCCTTGCAGCGCGCGCGGGCGGTGCGGGCATCGCCCGGGCGGGTGCGGCACTCGCTGTTTCCTGACGCATGTGCTCCGGCGCATATAGGCTAGATATACGAAAAGGCCGGAACGAAAACGTTCCGGCCTTTTGCATTGGTAGAAGATGGGCGGAGATTACTGCCCCATAGCCGGCTTGCCGCCATGCTCCGCAGCCGGCGTGCCGCCGTGTTCCACAGCCTTCATGCCGCCCATTTTATGCTTGGCCATGTCGCCCATGGAACCGGCACTCATCACTTCGACGTTGATGGTTTTTTCACCGGCGTGCTGGAACACCAGGGTTACGGGGAAGGTGCTGCCTTCTTTAAGCGGGGCGTTGAGACCCATGAACATCACGTGGTAGCTGCCGGGCTTCAATTCCTGGGTGGCGCCGTTTTTCACCGGAATGCCGCCTTTGACTTCACGCATTTTCATCACGCCGCCTTCCATCAGGTGGGTGTGCAGCTCGACCTTTTTCGAAACGTCGGCTTTGGCGGCGATCAGGGTGTCGTCCTTGCCGGTTTCGTTGTAGATGAACATGAACGCGGCACCAGCTTTGGCCATGCCAGCGGAGGCACGTGCCCAGGGCTTGGAAATCGTCAAGTCACCGGCCATGGCGGCACTGGAGAACGCGACGGTGGCCAGCGCGGTGGCGGCGATGAAAGTCTTGAAGCTGTTCATAATGTTGGATCCTTGCATCATTGGCGCTTGGGCGCGCCTCTCGGAATGACGCCCCGGTTTATGCCCATTGAAAATGGCACGGGCAATGTTTGGGGGCTGGTGAAAATGTACAAATCTTTGAGATAAAGACACACGCCCGAGCCGGCCGTCCTAATTTCCGGCCCGAGCGTGGTCTCATTTGGAAAGTAAATTGTGGGTCAGGCGGCAGGGGGGCCGCGTGCGAACCCCGGCGCAGCACTCCACAGTGCGGTCCGCTTATCGCTCGCATCAGGTGCGTTGCACCCCCGAGGGAGGTCGAGGGGTGTGAACGCCACCTGGGGCGTTTGGGGGACCGGACCCTGCGTGCTGGTCTGCAGCTGGCAGACCGGGCAGTCCCACGGCATAACGTCAGAAGGAACCTTGTCCAGAGGTTCGCCCAAAACGTCGCCACGGGCCTGTACGCCGTAGGCCGTACAAATAACGAGGTAGAAACTGGGGAGTGACTGACCCCTGCGGATGCCGTCGTCGCCCGGTAGGGGCACGGCGGCACTGAGCGGGATCATCGCTTGCAAAAGCATCGCGAACAACGCCGTCTGCGCCGCGCCCCGGTACGTAACCTTGAGGCGGCTGCAGGTCATGCGAATCGCACTTTTGACGCGCGTGTAAATCACGGTCATCCCCGTTGCAAACTATGGGTTGAGCATTGCGCTCATCTCATTCACAGCAATCTTATGCTAAATGGAAAAAGAGGCAAGATATAACTGCGTTTTGCCCCTTGATCGGCCCTTAGGCGCGTCGCCGCGTGCGCGCGTGTTTGTGGCTGGCTTTGGGGTCTTCGTCGAACAAATCGGCCAGCTCGGACATGATGGTGCCGCCCAAGTCTTCGGCGTCCAAAAGGGTTACGGCACGTTTGTAATAGCGCGTCACGTCGTGGCCGATGCCGATGGCGATCAGTTCAACCGACGATTTGCTTTCGATCCACTCAATGGCGTCGCGCAGGTGGCGTTCGAGATAATTGCCGGAGTTGACGCTCAAGGTCGCGTCATCGACCGGCGCGCCGTCGGAAATGACCATCAAAATGCGCCGTTGTTCGGGGCGCCCGAGCAGACGGTTGTGCGCCCACATCAAGGCTTCGCCGTCGATGTTTTCCTTCAAGATGCCTTCTTTGAGCATCAGCCCCAAATTGCGCCGCACCCGCCGCCATGGGGTGTCGGCACCTTTGTAGATGATGTGGCGCAGATCGTTGAGGCGACCGGGCTTTTCCGGCTTACCCTGTTCGACCCACTGTTCGCGTGACTTGCCGCCCTTCCACGCGCGGGTGGTGAAGCCGAGGATTTCCACCTTCACCCCGCAACGTTCCAAGGTGCGCGCCATGACGTCGGCGCTGGTGGCGGCGATGGTGATGGGCCGTCCGCGCATGGAGCCGGAATTGTCGATCAGCAACGACACCACCGTGTCGCGGAAATCGGCATCTTTTTCTTCCTTGAACGACAGCGGCGCATAAGGATCGATGACCACGCGCGACAGTTTTGCGACGTCGAGCAGACCTTCTTCCAAATCGAATTCCCACGAGCGCGTCTGCTTGGCCAACAAGCGGCGCTGTAAGCGGTTGGCGAGCTTGGTGACCACGCCTTGCAGCTTGTCCAATTGACGATCCAACTGTTCGCGCAGGCGCAGCAGTTCCGTTGGATCGCACAAATCTTCGGCTGGCACGACTTGGTCGAAATCGGTGGTGAACGCGGTATACGGACGGATGGGCAGGGGATCGTTCTGCGGCCAGGCATCGTCGTGATCGCTGGGGCCGGACGGCGTTTCGCCGCCCGCCACCATGTCGTCGTCCAAGCCGCCTTCGCCGTCCATGCCGTCGGCGAATTCCGCGCTCATGCCTTCGGAACCCGTCGCGCCTGAGGTGTCTTGCTCGCCGTCGCCTTGTTGGTTTTCGTCTTCGCCGGTTTCTTGAGGCTGTTCGGTGCTTTCGGCGTCTTGGTCCGATTGCTGATCGGCCTCGCTTTGGCCCGGCAGTTCGTTGAGCAATTCCAACGCCTGCATCAACATCCCGGCTTCGCGGGCAAATTCGGCCTGATCGTTCAGCGTCGTCGCCAGCTTGTCGAGGCGTCCGGGGGCTTTGGCGTCCAGCCACGGTCGCCAAAACTGCGCCAGATCTTCAGCGGCGGCGGGCAGCTTTTCGCCATGAAAGCGTTCGCGCGCCAACAACGTGATGGCCTGGGCCATGTGTTGAGGATCGCGTTCCGTGACGCCGCGGTATTTGGTGGCATTTTGTTCGTGCAAGGCGGCCATGTTTTGACCGGCGCCGGGGAAGATACGCGCCCCCACCGCTTCGACCCGCGCTTGTTCCAAAGCGCCGAACACTTTGCGCGCATCGTCGCCCGGCGGCATCAAACGGTTGTGCAGGTTTTGGTCGTGATACTGCATGCGCATGGCCAAGGCGTCGGCCTGGCCGCGCAGGCGTTGGATATCGGCGGGATTCAGATGCGGTTCCGGCTCCGGTTCGGGCAGCATGGCGGCGTCGCCGGAATACGACGGGCCAGCTTGACCGCGCGCGAAACCGACCGACAACTCGCGCTTTTGGGCCATGGCCTTGAGCGTCGAGGCGGTTGCGCGTTTGAGCGTCTCGTTGAGCGGTTCTGCTTTTGACATTGGCGGGTCTTATCCCCCAGTAGCCGTTCCGGAGTAGGCGCCGAAATTCGATTTGATGAGAGATTCCGGCAGCTCTTCGTTAAAGCAGCGCTGGTAATATTCGGCCACGATGGGGCGTTCCAGCTCGTCGCATTTGTTGAGGAAGCTCATGCGGAACGCCGTGCCGACATCGCCGAAGATCTGCGCGTTTTCCGCCCACGTCAACACCGTGCGCGGGCTCATCACGGTCGAGATGTCGCCGCTGACGAAGCCTTCGCGGGTTAGATCGGCGACCCGCACCATCGACGACACAATTTCTTGACCGGCTTCGTCCTGATAAGCATGAACCTTGGACAAGATGATGCGCGTTTCATCGTCGTGGGGCAGGTAGTTGAGCGTCGCGACGATGTTCCAGCGATCCATTTGACCTTGGTTGATTTGCTGGGTGCCGTGATACAGCCCGGTGGTGTCGCCCAAGCCGATGGTATTGGTGGTCGAAAACAGACGGAAGTAGGCATGCGGGCGGATCACGCGGCTTTGATCGAGCAGCGTCAGGCGGCCTTCGACTTCCAAAACGCGTTGGATCACAAACATCACATCTGGACGCCCGGCGTCGTATTCGTCGAACACGATGGCGACCGGGTGCTGCAATGCCCACGGCAGAATGCCTTCGCGAAATTCCGTCACCTGCTTGCCGTCTTTGAGCACGATGGCGTCTTTGCCGACCAGATCGATGCGCGACACGTGGCTGTCCAAGTTGACGCGGATCATCGGCCAGTTCAGGCGTGCCGCGACCTGTTCGATGTGGGTCGACTTACCGGTACCGTGATAGCCCTGAATCATGACGCGGCGGTTGTGCTTGAACCCGGCGAGAATCGCCAGCGTGGTGTCGAAATCGAACTGGTAATTGGGATCGATGCTGGGCACGTGGGCTTCGCCTTCGGAAAAGGCGGGGACCTCCATGTCGATGTCGATACCAAAAGTTTGACGCACATCCAAGATGATGTCGGGTGCATTCAACGGGAATGACGAGGCGTTAGCGTCTGTAGAAATGGTCATGATGACTTCCGGTTTGCAATGTGCCGGGGCAGGTGCGGCATAGGTTTTCAGGGGAGCGGGGTAGAGACGACTTAAGCACCGAGGTACTTGAGGACCGCCTGGTAAGCAAGGCCGATTTCCTTGAACTTCTCTTCCGCCTCTTTACAGCCGCCGTTGGCGTCCGGGTGGTGGCGTTTGACAAGTTTTTTGTAGCGCGCCTTGACGTCCTCGGCATTGACCGGCGGCGCCAAATCGAGCACCGCATAAGCCTTGGCGACAGGACTGTCGGGCGGGAAGGTGCGATTGTAGGGCTGGTTTTCATCCGTAGCGTCGTTGAAAAAACCAAAACTATCTTGAATGCGCGCGCCGTCGGCAAAGGCCTTGGCTTTGGCTTTATCGGCTTTGGAGCCAAGTTCCCAGGTCGGGCGCTGCCACACGGTGTCGTTTTTGATGACCGCTTCGACATCGTCGTCGCTGAGGCCTTCGAAATAATTCCACGCCTTGTTGTGGTCGCGAATGTGCTCAGAGCAGTACCAGACATGACTGCCCATTTCGCGCGGCGAGCGGTGGGTGCGGAATGCGCCCTCATCGCTGCAGCCGAGCCAATCGCAGGTGCGCGCGTGGCTATGCGCCGCGCGCTTGGGGCGGATCGTGAACGGGGTCTCTAAACCCGCTTTGCGGGCTTGCCCAGATTTTTGTACTCGACTGACCATGGCTTAACTATGGGGTTTTCGACGCTTTCATGCAAGATGCGGACTGACTTGGTTGGGCGATTGCATTGCCCCTTGATCCTGGGCCGAGATAGCTTACTTGTTCGGGAACTAATTGTTTTATGAGGATTACACCATGCGCGTTCGCAATGCCATTGAAACCAAGCTCAGCGCAGCGCTGAGCCCCGCTCACCTTGAAGTTATCGACAACAGTGCCAAGCACGCGGGCCACGCGGGTGCGCGTCCTCAAGGCGAAAGCCACTTTGCCGTAATTGTGGTTTCCAGCGCGTTCGAGGGACAAAACCGCGTCCAACGCCAGCGTATGGTCTATGCGGCTTTGGCTGAAGAAATGGCCAACGACATTCATGCGTTGGAGCTGAAAACGCTCACCCCGGAAGAATCGCACGCTTAAGGTTTGCCACAAAATGCGCTGCTAAATGGGCCTGATTTTTTGATAAACTCAGAATCTTTCTAAAAATACCACTGTATTCAATGGGTTGCCGTATAGTCCGAAAATGCAATTGAAAAGAGCGGAGATTCAGACGAATCTTAAATATGTTGCATCGTCGCGGGGCTAGCATACTTATCAAAATCGGGAATATTCCCAGGACTAATAAATACTGAGAATGGGGGAATGTGGGCCGATGAACAGCCGACTTCAGAGCAGAAACGTTACCGTTGACGGCCACCGCACCAGTTTGCGTTTAGAGCAAGACGTGTGGAATGCGCTTGAAGAAATTTGTACGCGCGAAGATATGAGTGTGCATGAAATTTGCTCCCTGATCGAACAGCGCCGCAAAGGCTCCAGCCGCACGGCGGCCGTGAGAGCCTTCATCTTGGGCTATTTCCGCGAAGCTGCGTCCGATACCGGTCACGTGCGCGCCGGTCACGGCAATCTTGGCACAAGCGAAGGCGGGGACACGTCCCGTGAGCGCGTCGCCCTCGCGGCCTCTTTGAGCTAAGCCCTTCCCGGCGCGGCGCTTAAGCTCAAGCGTCTTCAGGCTCAAAAGCTTGAAGACGTGCATCGTCGATGGTGATGTTGAGCTGTTTGAGCGCCGCCTGCAGCAAGTCTCGCATGGAAATCATCGCAATTACCCGGTGCTGGTCGTCAACCACCGGCAGGTGGCGAATGTTGCGCGTGAGCATCAATTCAATGGCGTCCAGGCAACTGTCGGAGCTGAGCAGCGTTTCGGGATTTTCCGTCATCACATCAGACAGTGGCGTGGCCTGAGGATTGAGCCCACAGGCCAATACCCGGTGGGTGATGTCGCGTTCGCTGATGATGCCGATCAATTGATGGTCGCCGTTGGTCACGGCAACGGCAGCGATGTTGTGCGTGCTCATCAATTGTACGGCGTCGTGGACGGATCGAGTCTTGTCGAGTGCGATAATGTCCTGTTCGCGCACGACATCGGGAATGATGCGCCGTTGCATGGATGAGAGTCCCCTAATGAGTATCAGCTGCTTTAATACACTGTTTTTATGCACATAACACCAAAGTGTCGCCGGCAGTCTATTTAAGGGCTTGCATCGCCATCTGCGTCGTCGTCCGCCGGGGGCGTAATGCGGATGGTTTTGATTTGGTGATGGTAGCGGCGCAAGATTTCAAAACGAAAGCCAAAAAAGCGGAACGATTGCCCGACTTCGGGAATGCGTCGCGATTCGTGTAAGATCAGGCCCGCGATGGTAGCGGCCTCTTCGTCGGGCAACTCCCAGTCGAATTGACGGTTGAGATCGCGAATGGTGACATCGCCTTGCGCCACCATGGTGCCATCCGGGTGCAGATCGACGCCCGACACCATGATGTCGGTTTCATCGGAAATATCACCGACGATTTCTTCCAAAACGTCTTCCAAGGTGACGATGCCCAACAAGCTGCCGTATTCATCAACGACCATGGCAAAGTGTTCTCGCCGCGCCCTGAAGGCCTGGAGCTGGTCCAGCAGCGGCGTCGATTCCGGCACGAACCAGGGGTTGGCGGCGATCGACAGGATGTCCAGTTCGCCCAGTTTTTGGGGGTCGTTGGCGTGTTCACGGACTTCGCGCAGCAGCGCTTTGGCATGCAGAACGCCGACCACGTTGTCGGGCTCGTCGCGCCACAGCGGCAGACGGGAATAGGGACTGTCGAGAACTTGACTGATGATGCTTTCCACCGCATCGTCGGCATTGATGGCGGTGACACCCTTGCGGTGTGTCATAATTTCAACCACCTGCACATCGGCCAAATCCAAGACGCTGCGCAGCATCACGCCGGATTCTTTTTCTTCCCCCTCGGCGTTGGTGGTGTGCATTTCGATGGCGCCGCGCAACTCCTGGGTTGACGAATGCAATCCGTCGGACGCGTGCGGATCGACCCTAAACAAGCGTAACAGTAAGCGCACAATGAAATTGATGGTGCGCACGAACGGCAACAACACGATCACCAAAATGTTAATGGTCGGCACCACCGCCATCGCCGCGCGGTTGGCGTGGCGAATGGCGTAGGTCTTGGGCAGGATTTCGGAAAAGATCAGCACCAGCAGCGTCATCGCCACGGTGGCGATGACCACCCCCGCTTCGCCGAACATGGTCATCAGCAAGCTGGTCGCCAAGGCGCTGGCGAGAATGTTGACCAGATTGTTGCCCAGCAAAATCGCGCCGATGAGGTGTTCTCGTCGGTGGTAGAGTTTGTTGATCAGTTCGGCGCGATGGTTGCCGTCTTTTTCCAGCTGGTGCATCAATGGACGCGATGCGGCGGTCAGCGCGGTTTCCGAACCGGAAAAAAAGGCCGAAAGAATCAACAGGACCAAAATAGCGGCGGCGATGTAAACCATGCGTTTAGCTTCAACCTATCAAGATTTGTTCGCGAGCCAGTCGTCGAGCAGTGCGCGCACGTCCTTGTCCGCGACATCGCGGGTGATGAACGCGCCGCCAATGCCACGCGCAAGAATAAACGTCAGCTTTCCGTTTTCGACTTTTTTATCGCGGCTCATGTGATCCATAAGTTTGTCGGTGGTCCACCCGGCGGTGTTCAAGGCGCTAAGGTCCATCGGCAAGCTTACGGCATTAAAATGGGCGGTGATGCGGCCACGATCTTGGCCGGGGCACAGGCCGAGGCGTTGCGACAGGTCGAACGCCATCACGGTGCCGATGGCCACGGCTTCGCCATGTAAAAGGCCACCGCCGTAGCCGGTTTCGGCTTCCAAAGCGTGGCCGAAGGTGTGGCCTAAATTCAGCAACGCGCGCTTGCCGTTTTCAAGCTCGTCTTCGGCCACCACGCGGGCCTTGGCGGCGCAGCTGGCGAGGATGGCGCGGCGGCGTTTGTCCATGTCGCCGTCGATCAGCGCTTGGGCGTTCAGTTCCAGCCATTCGAAAAAGTTCGGGTCGTCGATCAGGCCGTATTTCACCACTTCGGCATATCCGGCCATCAGTTGACGGTGGTCCAACGTGTTGAGCGCGGCGGTGTCGGCCAAAACCAATTTTGGCTGGCAGAACGCGCCGACCAGATTTTTGCCATGGCGCGTGTTGATGCCGGTTTTGCCGCCGACCGAGCTGTCGACTTGGCTGAGCAGCGTCGTCGGCACCTGGATGAAGGGCATGCCGCGCAAAATTGAGGCCGCTGCATAACCGACCAGATCGCCGATCACACCGCCGCCGAGCGCAATCAGCGTGGTCGAACGTTCGACCTTCAGTTCCAAAACGCTTTCACAAAGCTTTTCAAATTGAGCGAAGCTTTTGCTCTGTTCGCCTGCAGGCACTGTAATGGTGTCGCATTGAATGTCGGTGCCTTGCAACGAAGCCATCAAGGGTTCCAGGTAACGCGGTGCGACATTTTCATCGGTGATGATGACGACACGCGGTCGCGCCAGCATGGGGGCGATCCAGCGGGCCGCTTGCGCGATGAGATCGGCGCCGACGATGATGTCGTAGCTGCGTTCACCCAGTTCAACGCGCATAGTTTCAGTTTTATCACTCATATGTCGTCTCGGTATTTTAGGGCTTCGATGATCAAGTCTACGGCACTGTCGTGGGTTTCGTTATCGGTGTCGATGGCGATGGGCGCTTCGTTGTACACTGGATAACGCTCGTCGATGAGCTTTTTCAGGGTCGATTTGGGATCGCCCGTTTGCAGCAGCGGGCGACCGCCGCGCCTGGACGTGCGTTCGGCCAAGGCTTCCAGGCCGGCTTTCAGCCACACGGTGGTGCCAGCCTGCAATATACGCGCACGAATGTCTGGGTTCATGAACACGCCGCCGCCGGTGGCCAGGACCATCGGGCCCTCTTCCATCAAGCGGTCCATGACACGCTTTTCACCGGCGCGAAACTCGTCTTCGCCATAGAGTTTAAAAATGTCCTCGATCGAACAGCCTGCGGCTTTTTTGATTTCGTCGTCGGAATCGATGAACGGAACAACGAGCCTCTTTGCCAAACGCCGCCCAACGGTGCTTTTGCCCGCCCCCATCAAGCCGATGAGGACGACCGGGCGGGTAATGCACGGCACTATGGTCAAGTTTGCCTCTCCTTAAGCATTTGCAGGCTATCTTATGCAATGTTTGGTGCGAACCCCACTAGAAAGCCGGGGGGGGAGCCGATACACTGCCGAAAATTCGCCACACTCGGAACCTAGCATAAAGTCCTGGAACCGCAAGATAACCCAGCCATAAAATGATGGCTGCTCAGTGAAGGTAATTCGATTTCCATGCGTAAAATGCCTGTGATTATTCTCGTGTTGTTGGTGGTGGTGGTGGCCGGTGGGGCTGGCATGCTGTCCACCTGGGATATTCCCGCGCCGGTGAGCACCGTCGAAAAGGTCATTCCCGATGAACGCTTCCCGCGCTAAGCGCGTCCAGCAAGGCCCGATGAACGTTTCCCGCGCTAAGCGCATTCTGCGCGCGCCGTTGGCGCTGGCGCTGATGTTGCCAGCCCTTGTGTTGCCAGCACTGGCATTTGCCCAAGGCGAGGCGCCTCGTCCCCTGGATCTCAGCGCGCCGATCCGTCTCGAGCCATCCGCGCAAGGTGGCGTTGGCCAGCCGGCACGTCCGCCGTCGCCTTATGAACGCCCGACCTACGCTCAACCCGCGACCGACAACGCTGTCACAGGTGTGCAGACTGAGGACGCTGAAGGTGCGCCCGTCTTCGGCGGCAAGGTCGAAGCCGAGACCCTCGGCACCATCAATCCAGATGTCGCCGGTGTGTTGAACGAAGCCGAGGGCGGATTTGGTTCCGCCATGTGGTTGGGCACGCGCGGCGGGGTGATCGAACACCTGTTGCCGCAAGTCCCCGTGACCACGGCGTCGCCCGCCATGCGCGACTTGATGCGCCGTTTGCTGTTGACCGGCGCCGAGGTGCCCAAAGGTGGCGAGCCGGGCTCGTTGATTTCATTGCGCGCCGGGTTGCTGTCGGCGATGGGCGATTTCGTCGGCGTAAAATCTTTGTTGAACGCGGTGCCGGGGCGCGCGGGAAATCCTAATTTGCTACGCGTTGAGGTGGATACCCGCTTTTTGACCGGCGACGTGGCGCGCGCGTGCCAGTTGGCGCACGCTTATATTCAAGAACAACAGTCCAGTTATTGGCAAAAAGCCTTTATTTTCTGCCAAGCCCTGGAAGGCGACAGCGTAAAAGCGCGTTTCGGCATGTCTTTGTTGGAAGAGCTGGGTGTCGAAGATCAGGTGTTTTTCCAGCTGGTGGACGCCTTGACCCGTCAGGGCGAAGACGGCTTCAAAACGCCGGCCATCGACAGCCTGTCCGACCCGACGGCCTTGCATTTGGCGCTCGCCAGGGTCGCCAAGGTGCAGTTGCCGGGCGATGTGATCGCATCCAACCGTCCCGGTGTGCTGCGCGCCATCGCCATCAGCCCCAATGCCACGCCGGAATTGCGCTTGGAGGCTGCCGAACGGGCCGAGGTCGCGGGCGCGCTGCCCGTCGATGCGTTGCGCCAGTTGTACGCGAGCATTTCGTTTTCCGAAGATGAGCTGAAAAATCCGCTGACCCAGGCGGCGTTGCGCACCGGACCGATGAGCCGGGCGCTATTGTACCGTGCGACGTTGATGCAGACGGTGCCGTCCGCGCAAGCCGAAGCGCTGCATCGGGCCCTCATTTTGGCGCGCCAAGGTGGGCGTTACGCATCAACCGCACGGGCGTTTTTGCCGCAGTTGAGCCGCGTGCCGCCCCGCCCAGAACTGGCATGGTTCGCCCCCGAAGCGATCCGGGCGTTTTTGATCACCGGGCGTCACGGTGACGCCGGACCGTGGTTCGAACTGCTCAAAGACGTTGCGGGGCGCGAGCCGAAAATGGCCGCCGAACTGGCCTCACTGATGCCGGTGGCGCGTTTGTCCGGGTTTGAGGGTGCGGCCGAATGGAACATGCAAGATCTGCATGACTGGTGGATCGCGGTCAAAGACAGCGACGGCGCGCGCGACAAGGCCGCCATGCTGGCGGCGACGTTGGAAGCGCTGGGCGAATACGTGCCCGATACAATTTGGACCGATTTAATTGCAGGCACTTCGCACACCGCCTTGATGGCGCCGTATCCGTCGCATTGGTTCTTGTTGAGCGACGCATCAGAGCGCGGACGGGTCGGTGAAACGGTTTTGTTGAGCCTCGTCAGTTTGGGCGACGGCGGACCGGCACGCGCCGATCCGATTGTCTTACACCACGTTTTGAAGGCCTTGCGCACCATTGGTTTGGAGCGCGAAGTGCGCACCATGGCGTTGGAGGCGGTGGTTGCCGCCGGTCTCTAGACTGAGGAGGGGCGGGGGCTATGGGACGTCGCCGCACATCCACCGATCCGTTGCCGCGCGAGGTCGAGATGTTCCTTGAAATGCTGGCCGCTGAGCGCGGCGCGGCGCGCAACACGCTGGAAAGTTATCAGCGCGATCTGGGTGACTTTTCCGGTTTCGCCAAGTCCCAGCGCATGGTTCCAGCCCACGCGGGCGCGGATCTTGTGCGCAAGTATCTCAAGCATCTCGACAACACCGGCATGTCGCCGCGCACCCAGGCGCGACGGTTGTCGGCGCTGCGTCAGTTTTTCCGCTTTCTCTATGGCGAACGCCTGCGTGATGACGATCCCACCACGGTGATTGACAGCCCCAAGATCGGTCGTGCGCTGCCCAAATACCTCAGCGAGGACGAGGTCGATCGTTTGCTGGTGTGCGCCGCCGATCATCCGGGGGCGGACGGCAAACGGCTGGTGGCGTTGATGGAAATTCTCTACGCCACCGGTTTGCGGGTGTCGGAACTGGTCGGCTTGCCGCTCAGTGCGATGTCGCGCGATGGACGGGTTTTGATGGTCCGCGGCAAGGGCGACAAGGAACGCATCGTGCCGCTCAGCGAACCGGCGGCAGACGCCATCGCGGTGTATTTAGGGGTGCGTGCACGCTATCTGCCCAAAGGAGGGAAGGACTCACCGTTTCTGTTTCCGTCCCGCGCCAAGCAGGGCTACCTGACCCGCGCGCGGTTTGGGCAAATTCTCAAAGAACTTGCTATTGAAGCCGCACTCGATCCCACCCGGGTGTCGCCCCACGTGCTGCGCCATTCGTTCGCCAGTCACTTGCTGGCCCATGGTGCGGATCTGCGTGCGCTGCAACAAATGCTCGGCCATACCGACATCTCGACCACCCAGATTTACACCCACGTGCTCGACGAACGCCTCAAGCAGCTCGTCAATAGCGCCCATCCTCTGGCTACAAGCTATTGATATAAAATAGAAAACTGTTTCTTTTCGCACCTGCACAAAAAAGACGTGATTTCTCCGCTCACGTTCGCTTAAATGGAGGTGGCTTCACGCAAAAAAAATGAAATACGGAGACCTCCCTATGAGCTTCACAGTTCCCGAACAGGCCCCGGCGCGTCTTAATCGTTCCGAGTTGGCGGTGCCCGGTTCCTCCACTCGCTTTTTGGAAAAAGCCGCTGGCGGTACCTCCGACATGGTGTTTTTGGATTTGGAAGACGCCGTCGCGCCGTCCGACAAGGAACAAGCGCGCAAAAACATCATTGCCGCGCTCAATGACCTGGATTGGTCGGGCAAGACCGTGTCGGTGCGCATCAACGGACTGGATACGCATTACATGTACCGCGACGTGGTGGACATCGTTGAGCAGGCCGGTGACAAGCTGGACCTGATCATGATCCCCAAGGTCGGCACCGCGTCGGACGTTTACGCCGTCGATATGCTGGTGACGCAGATTTGCGCGGCCAAGGGCCATACCAACAAAATCGGCTTTGAGATGATCATCGAAACCGCACTGGGCATGCAAAACGTGCACGAAATCGCCGCCGCCAGCCCGCGTAATGAATCGCTGCACTTCGGTGTTGCCGATTACGCCGCCTCGACCAAGGCGCGGACCACCGCCATTGGTGGGCCGAATCCGGGCTACGGGGTGCTCACCGACCCTCTGGACGAGGCCGGTACACGTGATTTTCATTGGGGCGACATGTGGCATTACGCTACCTCGCGCATGGTCGTCGCGGCCCGCGCCAATGGTTTGCGACCCATCGATGGGCCGTTTGGCGACATCCGCGATTTGGATGGCTACAAGGCGCAAGCGATGCGCGCGGCGGTTTTGGGCTGCGAAGGCAAATGGGCCATTCACCCCACCCAGGTTGATGCCGCGAACGAGGTTTTCAGCCCATCTGACGCCGAAGTCGCCAAGGCCAACGCCATTTTGGCGGCCATGGAACAGGCTCAAAAAGAGGGCAAAGGCGCGGTCACGCTGGACGGTCGTTTGATCGATATCGCGTCCATCAAGCAGGCGGAAGTGATGGTCAAAACGGCGGCGGCGATCAAAGCGGGATAAAATTCTTCTCTTCAGTACTTTAATAACGGCGGTCGGGTATCGGGCCGCCGTTGTTTTTTGCCCTTCTTTCGCCCCAAATGTCGTGCTAAAAAGCGCTCATGCATCATTATCTCGATTTCGAAAAACCCATCGCCGAGCTGGAAGGCAAGATCGAAGAGCTTCGTCACCTGACGGGCACCGAGGTCAACATTGCCGAAGAGGTCGCTAAGCTTCAGACCAAGGTCGAAAAGCAGCTGTCGCAGCTCTACGCCAAACTCTCGCCGTGGCAAAAAGCCTTGGTGGCGCGTCATCCCGATCGCCCGCACGCCGTTGATTACATCGACGCGCTGATCGAAGACTTCACGCCCCTGGCCGGTGACCGCTTGTTTGGCGAAGACGCCGCTGTGGTCGGTGGCCTAGGTCGTTTCCGAGGACGTTCAGTGATGGTGCTGGGGATCGAGAAGGGCAAAGACACCGAAAGCCGGGTTAAGCACAATTTCGGCATGGCCAAGCCCGAAGGTTATCGCAAGGCGCAACGCCTGATGTTGATGGCGGATCGCTTCAAGCTGCCGGTGATTTCGTTCGTCGACACCACCGGCGCGTTTCCCGGCGCCGACGCCGAAGCGCGCGGCCAGGCCGAAGCCATCGCCAAATCCATCGAAGTCAGCTTTCAGCTGCGCGTGCCGTTTATCTCCATCGTTATCGGCGAGGGTGGTTCCGGCGGCGCGATTGCACTGGCCAGCGCCAACGTGGTGCTGATGCTGGAACATTCCATTTATTCGGTGATCTCACCCGAAGGCTGCGCCTCGATCTTGTGGCGCGACGGCACCATGAACCAAGAAGCCGCCGAAGCGCTGAAACTCACCGCGCAGAATTTGTTTGAGCTGCGCACCATCGACGCCGTGGTGCCCGAACCGCTGGGCGGCGCACACCGCGACCCCAAAGCGGCGATGGGTGCGGTGGCGGATGAAATTCAACGCCAATTCGAAGCCATGGCCCCGCTTGACGGCGGCCAACTGCGCGCCAAACGCCGCGAGAAGTTCCTAGAAATGGGCAAGGTGGGGCTGGGCTGAGGCTCAGCATCGCGCCAATCACGATTGAAAAAAATGCCGTCCCCATGAGACGGCCTTTTTTTCAATTTGCACCAGCGTGCTTACAGTTCCAGATGATGGCCCGGTGTTTCTTTCGATTTGGCCTTGGCTTTGTACATCAGTTTGTCGGCGCGTTTGACCAAGGTGTCGGAATCGATGAAATTTTCGGGGCCGGTTTGGGCGATGCCGACGCTGAAGGTGACATCGTGGGTTTCCATGGCGTCGTAGATTTTGATCAGGCGCTGGCAGGCTTCTTCGGCTTGTTCTTTGGTGGCTGAGGGCATGATGATGCAGAACTCGTCGCCGCCGTAACGACAGCCGAAATCGACGTCGCGGATGCTTTGCGTGATCGCTTGGCCGACGCATTCAAGAAGCCGATCACCTTCTTTATGTCCTTTTGTGTCGTTGAGCTTTTTAAAGCCATTGAGGTCGAAGTAAGCGATGCTGACCGGGCGCTGGGTGCGTTCGGCGACGGACAATTCGCGGCGTAGGAAGTCGTAAAAGGCGCGCTGGTTCAATAGGCCGGTGAGGCTGTCGCGCACCGACAATTCCTGCAATTGACGGGTGCGCTCGGCGATGGTGCCTTCCAGGGAGGAGGCGTAGTCTTCCAAATCAGCCTTGGCGACTTGCACCTCGGCGACCAGCGATGAAATGTAGGTGTCGAACACCAGCTGCATGTCGAACATCAGAAGCTTTTGCACCGCTTTACGTTTGAGATCGCATTCCTCACAATCGGGCTGATCGTCGCCGGTGACTTCCATGATGTAGTCGTCGAGCACGGTTTGCAGCAGGTTCACCGCCGAAACGTACAGCTTGGGCGACACGCCGATGCGTTTGTGGACCTTGCCGATACGCAGGCGTTTGTTGACGTATTCGGCGTCGTAGAAGCCTTCGAACAGCTCCAAGATATAGCGCCGCATGGACATGCGCAGTCGTTCCAGTGTTTCGGCATCGCCGATCAACAGGCTGATCTCGCTGGTTCTGAGTTGCACGTCGTAAAAGCGATCCACGATGGTGTCGGCACCATCGGTGATGATAATTTTCAACGACTTAAGGGCGCCAACGTGTGCGTCCGTGATGCCCAACAGTGACTTACGGTATTCAATCTCGCGATCCGTAATTTGCAACTGTTCGGAGAGCGTTTTGTCCGTTGCGCGCAACCCCGTGTGTGCGTTCGTGGCGCTTGCCATGGTGCCTTATCCTTGCTGCCACAGATCAATAGGCATGCATTTCATCACACCAAATTATATAGGCGTCAAGTCGAGACTACAATCTAAAGTGTAACGGGACGTTATGCGCTTGGCTCAGCTCACCTTACCGTGGCACTGCTTGAACTTCTTGCCCGATCCACACGGACACGTTTCGTTGCGTCCGACTCGGCCCCAGGTATTGGGGTCGTTGGCGTCGCGCTCGGCTGGCGGCTGGCCGCGTAGCAGTTTTGCATCTTCACCCGCGAACGCCGGGTCTTGGTGGCTTTCGTGCATGGAGGCCGGGCCCTGGGGCGTGAGGCCTTCGGGCGGCATGATCTGCAGCTCGACATGGGCGAGGATCAACGTGACCCGTTCACCGATGTTGGTGAGCAGTTCTTCGAACATGCCGAACGCTTCGCGCTTGTATTCGTTGAGCGGATCTTTTTGCGCATAGGCGCGCAGTCCGATGCCTTGGCGCAGGTGATCCAGGGTCAACAGGTGGTCTTTCCACAGTTGATCGAGAATTTGCAGATAGAGGTTCTTTTCCACGTCGCGGATCACTTCGGGGCCGTATTGAGCCGCTTTTTCGGCCATCTTACGGTCCGTCGAGTCTTTGATGCGGTGCAGAATTTCCTGGTCGGCGATGCCTTCTTCCTTGGCCCATTCGGCGATCGCTAGATCGAGGCCGAAGATACGCAAGGTTTCTTCATGCAGCACGTCGGTATCCCATTCTTCGGCGTAAGCCTTTTCCGGAATGGTGCGCGCCACCAGGGTGTTGATCAGATCGTGGCGCATGCCGACGATGTCATTTGAGACATCGGTCGCGGCCATCAGTTCCTTGCGCTCGGCATAGATCACCTTGCGCTGATCGTTCATTACGTCATCGAATTTCAGAAGGTTTTTGCGAATTTCGAAGTTGCGGCCTTCGACCTTTTGCTGAGCTTTTTCCAGCGCTTTATTGATCCACGGGTGGACGATGGCTTCGCCTTCTTCCAAGCCCAGCTTGACCAACATGCTGTCGATGCGCTCTGATCCAAAGATGCGCATCAGGTCGTCTTCTAATGATAAGAAGAACGCCGAGGCGCCGGGATCGCCCTGACGGCCGGTACGGCCACGCAACTGGTTGTCGATGCGACGGCTTTCGTGACGTTCGGTGCCGACGATGTAAAGCCCGCCCGCGTCCAGCGCGATTTTCTTGTTGGCCGTGATTTCGGTTTTGATTTTTTCCACCGCGGTTTCGTGTTCCGGCCCTACGGTCAATTCGCCCAGTTCGCGCAAAATACGCATTTCCAAGTTGCCGCCCAACTGGATGTCGGTCCCGCGACCGGCCATGTTGGTGGCGATGGTCACAGCGCCAGGAAGTCCGGCGTCGGCGACGATGTAGGCTTCTTGTTCGTGGTGACGGGCGTTGAGCACGTTGTGCGTGATGCCCTTTTCCTTGAGCAGGCTGGACAGGAATTCTGACTTTTCAATCGACACGGTGCCGACCAGCACGGGTTGCTGGCGCTTTTGGCTGTCTTCGATCAGCTCGACGATGGCGTTGTATTTTTCGCCTGCGGTGCGATACACGACATCGTTCTGGTCGTCGCGGATGCACGGGCGGTGGGTCGGCATTTCGACCACTTCAAGCTTATAGATTTCCGAGAACTCGCCCGCTTCGGTCATCGCCGTGCCGGTCATGCCGGCCAGCTTGGGATACATGCGGAAATAGTTCTGGAACGTGATCGAGGCCAGCGTCTGGTTCTCATTTTGGATGGTGACGCCTTCTTTGGCTTCCAAGGCTTGGTGCAAGCCTTCGGAATAGCGCCGTCCTTCCATCATGCGACCGGTGAATTCGTCGATCAGCACGACTTTGTCGTCTTGGATGATGTAGTCGATGTCGCGCAGGTGCATTTTGTGCGCACGCAACGCCTGGGTGACGTGCTGGACCAAGTTGACGTTGGCGAGATCGTACATGGTGCCTTGCTCAAGCAGGCCCGAGTCGCGCAAGATTTGCTCGACATGTTCATTGCCGTCTTCGGTCAGCGTGATGGCTTTGGACTTTTCGTCCTTTTCATAGTCAGCTTCGATCAACAGCGGGATCAGTTTGTCGATGGCTTTGTACATTTCCGACGAATCTTCCGCCGCGCCGGAGATGATCAGCGGTGTACGGGCTTCGTCGATGAGGATCGAATCGACTTCATCGACGATGGCGAAGTTGAAATCGCGCTGGACCATTTCGCCCAACGAGAACTTCATGTTGTCGCGCAGATAATCAAAGCCGAATTCGTTGTTGGTGCCGTAGGTGATGTCGCAAGCATAAGCGGCTTGGCGCTCAGCGTCTGAGCGTCCGTGAATGATGCAGTCGCTGGTCATCCCTAAGTAACTGTAGACATGGCCCATCCATTCCGCGTCACGCTTGGCCAGGTAGTCGTTGACCGTGACCACGTGCACGCCTTTGCCGCTCAGCGCGTTGAGGTACACCGCCAGCGTCGCGGTGAGGGTTTTACCTTCACCGGTCTTCATTTCCGCAATCTGGCCGCGGTGCAAAACCAGGCCGCCCATCAGCTGAACATCGTAGTGGCGCTGCCCCATAACCCGCTTAGCGGCTTCGCGCACGGTGGCGAAGGCGTCGGGCAAGATGTCGTCGAGACTTTCACCAGCCTCAAGTCGGCTCTTGAGCCATGGCGTTCGGGCCTTGAGGTCGCCCTCACTCAGCACTTCGAGCGTCGGCTCCAGCGCGTTGATGTCACCGACCGTCTTGTGAAGACCCTTAATGTAGCGGTCATTGGCTGAGCCGAAGACCTTTTTGGCGAGCGCGCCGAGCATGGATGCGGATACCTTAGGCAAAGGTTAGAATGTGAGGAGGGGAAAAACGTCCCCCAATAGCCCCAGTGGTGACAAAGAATTAGAGACGCCCGAGACGTCTGTCAACGCATGCCCGCCGATAGGACCGATTTTTCGGCAATTGAGTGCGAAAATATTTATTGCTTGATCATTTTTTTGCCCTTTCATAGAGTCGCAACTTGACTCTCGCCATGGTTTATTAGAAACTGTGGATCACTCAAAAGGGGCAGGTAACTGCCCCTAAAAAAAGGACTTTTTCATTCCGGAGATGCAACAAAATTGACTTATGTTGTGAAATCGTAATGAAATCAGGGTCTTGAGGATCTGTTGATGACGCCGAAGGGGACGGTGGAGACGAAATTGGTGCAACTCGGCAGCCCGGTCTACGGGTCGCATGGAAATGAAGTTGATCGGTGAGCCGTTGCCCGGCTTTCGATTTGGAGAGAAAAAAAATGTCTATGTCTCACTTTGACAACATTCGCGTCGTTTTGGCCGAGCCGAACCTAGAGCTGCGCACCGAATTGAAAGACAGCTTGCACGACTTTGGTTTTAAGAATGTTTTGGCCACAGGCAATTTGTCGCAAATCGTCACCGCCGTAGAAGCAGGCGAAGCCGATCTCTTGATTGCCGATACGTCTTTACCAGAAGGTGACTTCAATCAATTCGTTCACGAACTTCGTCACGGCAATCATGGCGACAATCCATTTTTGGTGGTGATCACCTTGATCAATATGCCCAGTCGCGATGTGGTTCAGGCGGCGATCAATTCGGGCGCCGATCATGTTTTGGCAAAACCGATTACGGCGCAGTCTTTAAGCGAAAAAATTGCTGAATTGACCCATGCGCGCAAACGTTTCGTGGTGACCACGGATTATGTCGGTCCCGACCGCCGCGCCGCGCACCGTGAAGGCACCATGCAAATCCCGCAAATCGATGTGCCCAACCCGATACACCAGCGCATGAGCGGCGACGCCCATACCAATCGCAGCCATCGTAGCGTGCAGGCAGCTAAACTCGTCATCAATGAGCACAAAGTACAACGTCACGCCTACCAGATCGGTTGGCTTTTGGATCACGTGATGCCTGAAATTGCCGCTATGGATGCTGGGGCGTTGCCAGATGGGCCGGAAAACCTTCAGCGCTTGTGTGATGTCTCTCAGGACCTTTGTCGCCGGATAAAAGGCACGCGTTTCGCCCATATCACCGAAATGGCCCTGACGTTGTGTCGCATGTCTGAGCAAGCCCTGAAAGAGGGCTTGGGTGAAAACGATATGCAGTTGATGGGGCGCATGGCGGAAATCATCGAGCGCGCGTTCGATCCCGACCGTGAGGCAACCGCAGCGGAATATCATCGAAAAGCCGGAGCGCGCGGCATCAATGTGTTTAAAGACGGTGATTCTCCGGATCTAACGGCAAAAACACTCACGCCCAAGCAATTGGCTGTGGTGATGGTGAGATGATCGGTTAATAGTTCAGCGTTAGCTTGAAGCTGCCGTAGCGATCACTTTTATCTTGGGTGGTGAACTCGCGGGTGCGCTGAACATGGCTGACGTCAAGGCGCACGCCGTCGATGCCCCAGCCGTCGGGGGTCGGGACGTGAACCGTTACCCCGGCGCGGCTTTCCATAACGAACCAATTGCGCTTCACATCGGGGCTGTCTTGGAAAGTGTTGCCGTCGAGAAAAATGTCTCGTGCGACAAGGCGCGCCTCGGCGCCTGCGAATAGCGACCATGTGAATTGATCAGGCGCTTTGCGGGGCAAGGCGAAGGTGCCATAAATGGGACCGAAATCTTGGCCTAGATTGCCGCCAAACCGCAGTGTTGCGCCCGCAGCTACACCCGTTTTGACATTGCCGATTTGCCCCGTAGCGTGAGGAATGGCGTCAAAGCCTAACATCTTGGTGGCGAAAGGTTCCCAGGCCTTTGTGCGAAGCTTAACCGTTCGGGTCAGCAGTACACCGGGTTCGGTACCAATCTGGTGATCCCAGCCGCGCGATTCCGACACATTGATCAGCCTGTGAAAGTGGTTCTGCGTTTCACCGGCGCGTGCTTCCGGCCCGATGATGCCGAGGTCCAGCTCCAAGGTGTCTTGCTGGTTCAGCGCGGTCAGCCCCGTATCGCTTTCATTTTGCACCGTGACGCCGAAATAGGTCCAACCCGCGTAAGGGCGATCCAGCGGGTCGGGCACACGGGCATCGACGTTTTCGGGGGTGTACATGTCTTGGCCGATGATCCAGCCCTTGCGCAGCTTGTCAGGGGGGTAATTGGGAAATCCGCCGTAGCCAAACGTAGTCACCAAAAAATCCGCAACGTCTGTAAGCTGCTCCGCCGGGTTTGTCGGCACATAGCCGATGCGCATGCCGTTGGTGTAGTGGCGGTCGGTATCGGCAACCTTATCGTTATCCCACTGAAAGATGAAATCACCGGCCCCGGCTGCATTGGCCGATCCGACGACCAAAGCGCCAGCAAGCAACATGAGATGAGATTTCCGTGCAAAAGACATAATCAAGGGTGCGGTTCAACGTATGAGGGGATGATTTTCAATTTCGCCATAATTAAAGCACTTAAATGTTCGATGCATGAATAAAACGCTAAAATGAAGGCGCCTTTATGACAGCTTATCGCGGCAATCCCCCCCGACACCCCTTGTGAGAAAGTCCGCGATGTGCTTTATGCCAAGGACGGTATTTTGGGGGTGTATCTGGTATGTTTTTGAAGCGTAGCGTGGTTGTTTCGCAGTTTGTGGCATTGTTAGCGGTCTTTTGCGTCTTGGGCGGGGAGGCTGCGTATAGCGCGGAAACCGATCCCATCGTGGCGAGCGTCAACGGTAAGGTCGTGCGCTTGAGCGATGTCGAGAATGCCCGCAACCTGCTGCCGTCGAAGATGCAAGGTGCGCCGTTGCGCGAGGTCTATCCGGTGCTGATTGAATCGCTGATCAATTCCAGCTTGGCGTCCGACAAAGCGGTCAAACTGGGCTATGACGAAACCCCGGAATATCGCCTGCGCATGGCGCGGATATCCGATCAAATCTTGGAACGCATCCTGCTTGCGCGCCATATCGAACAGCATTTGACCGATGATCTGATCAAAGCCCGTTACGCCCAAGTGGTCGAGCGCGCAGCGTCGCAATCGGAAACCCACGCCCGCCATATCTTGGTGGCCGAAGAAGATCACGCCAAAGCCTTGATCAGCTTGCTTGAAGACGGTGAAAGTTTCGCCAAGCTGGCGGGGCAACATTCCACCGGGTCCAGCAAAAGTCGCGGTGGCGATCTCGGCTGGTTCGGTCCGGGGCAAATGGTCGCGGCGTTTGAAAATGCCGCGATGATGTTGGAAACGGGTGCGTTCACCCATGAGCCGGTGCACAGCAAATTCGGCTGGCACGTGATCTTGGTGGAAGAACGACGACCGTTTTCCATTCCAAGTTACCAGGACGCCCGTGAAGTCCTAGCCAACGAACTGTCGGCGGAGCTTGGCCAAAAGTATATGGAACAGCTGCGCGTCGAAGCTAAAATTGAAAAGAAAAGCTTTGAAGAGGTCGTGAAGGCCCTTCAGCAATAACTGGATATTCGAACATGAAATTGAAAAAATCTCCTCTCGCGCCCGCGTCTTTTCCCGACATGGCGGACATCGCAGGTGTGCGCTTCGCCGTGGCTGAAGCGGGGGTGAAGTATCAGGGCCGCACCGATTTGATGTTGGCGCAATTCAGCCCCTCCACCACGGTGGCAGGCGTGTTCACCAAATCCAAAACGGCCTCCGCGCCGGTGCTGAAGTGCCAGCAATACCTGTCCGGTGGTCTCGCGCGTGCGCTGGTGGTCAATTCCGGCAACTCCAACGCGTTCACCGGACGGCGCGGCGAGGAATCGGTCGATCATATCTTGAGCGCCGTGGCCGCTGCCGTGGGCTGTAAAGTCGATGAGGTGTTTTCCGCGTCCACCGGTGTGATCGGCGAGCCGCTACCCCACGATTTGATCTGTAGCGCGATGCCGGGGTTGCAAGCTGAGTTGGGCTCGGCAAGCTGGCAAGACGCCGCACGCGCCATCATGACCACCGACACGTATCCTAAGGGCGCCACCCGCAGCGCGCGGATCGGCGATGTCGAGGTGACGATCAACGGCTTCGTCAAGGGCTCTGGCATGATCGCGCCGGACATGGCGACCATGCTGGGCTACGTCTTCACCGACGCCGCGATCCCGGCCGATGTGTTGCAGGCGCTGCTTACCCCTTCGTCCGACGCGTCGTTCAACTGCATCACGGTGGACAGCGACACTTCGACCAGCGACACGGTGATGTTGTTCGCCACCGGCGCGGCGGGCAACGCCCAGCCCAAAGGTGTGGACGATCCAGCGCTGGCGGATTTCAAACGCGCTTTGGATGAGGTGACGCTGGATCTCGCCCATCAAGTGGTGCGCGACGGCGAAGGGGCGACGAAATTCATCGCCATCACCGTCACCGGGGCGGAAGACGATGGCGCGGCCAAGCGCATCGGACTGTCGATCGCCAATTCGCCGTTGGTCAAAACCGCGATTGCCGGTGAAGACGCCAACTGGGGGCGCATCGTCATGGCGGTGGGCAAAGCAGGCGAGGCGGCGGATCGCGACAAAATGGGTATGCGCATCGGCGGCGTGCAACTGGCCCAAGACGGCATGCGCGTCGAAGGCTACGACGAAGCCCCGGTCGCTCAGCATATGAAGGGCCAAAAAATCGATATCGAGGTCGAGGTCGGCATCAATGACGGCACCGCCACGGTGTGGACCTGCGATCTGACCCATGGCTACATCGAAATCAACGCCGATTATCGGTCGTAAGGAGACGCAAAATGCTGGGCGAACAGGCCTGCATGTCGGCGTTTGAGGCCGTCAACATCGGGATCATCGAAACGCCGCGCCTGCGCTTGCGCCGTTTGACCGACGATGATGCTCCGGCTGTGTTCGACATCGCCAGCGTGTGGGACGTCGCGCGCTACACCGCGTTGATCCCCCATCCTTACGCGATGTCCGACGCCAAAACCTTCATCGAAGGCGCGATGGTGGATCGCAGCGCCAACACGCGTCACGTGTTCGGCATCGAACGCCGCATCGAAGGCGATTTGATCGGCACCATCGAAGTCAACATGGGCACCGGCGACGACACCTTCGGCTATTGCTTGGGCACGGCGTATTGGGGCCAAGGCTTTGCGTCTGAGGCCGCCCAAGCGATGGCGCGGTTTGCCTTTCAGCGCGCGGGCAAAAAGCTGCTCACCGCCGCGGTGCACCCCGACAACGGCGCGTCGGCGCGTGTTTTGGAGAAAGCGGGCTTTGTGCAAACCCACACCACCACCAGCGTCCCGGGACGCTGCGCTGAGGTCGAAGCGCAGGTTTTCACCCTCACCAGTGACGATTGGTTCGCCCGCGAAGCCGCCAAGCCGACGTTGTTTGTGACCGCGGCGGCGTTGATCGACACCGACGGTCGGGTGCTGATGGCTCAGCGCCCCAAAGGCAAGTCGATGGCCGGGCTGTGGGAATTTCCCGGCGGCAAGGTCCACGACGACGAAACCCCGGAAGTGGCGTTGGTGCGCGAGCTCAAAGAAGAACTCGGTATCGACATTTCCGAGAGCTGTCTGGCGCCGTTCACCTTCGCCAGTCACGCCTATGAAAGCTTCCATCTGATGATGCCGCTGTATCTGTGCCGCACCTGGAAGGGCAAAATCCAGTCCCTGGAAGGCCAAGATCTCAAATGGGTCAAGCCAGTGCGCCTGAACCAGCTGCCCATGCCGCCAGCCGATATTCCGTTGGTTGCTATGTTGATGGATTATCTCTAAGCGCTTACAGTCAAGCTCATGAGCAACGCGCAAAACAACACGTCCATAACCGCGCCCATTACCGCATGCGTTCTGGTGATCGGCGATGAAGTTCTGTCCGGGCGCACTGAGGACGCCAACATCAATTATCTGGCGTCGGAGCTGAGCACGCTCGGCATCCGGCTCGCGGAATGTCGGGTGATTCCCGACATCGAGGACGAGATCGTCGATGCGGTGAACGCTTGTCGCGCCAAGTACACTTACGTGTTCACCACCGGCGGCATCGGTTCGACCCACGACGACATCACCGCCCAGTCGGTGGCCAAGGCTTTTGGTATCGGTTTCGGCACCCACCCGGTGGCCGAGCGCCTGTTGCTCGATCATTACGGCGACAAAGCCAACGACGCGCGCATGCGCATGGCGATGACCCCGGACGGGGCGACGCTGATCGACAACCCGGTGTCCGTCGCCCCCGGTTTTCGCGTTGAAAACGTCTTTGTCATGGCCGGTGTGCCGGTGATTGCGCGGGCGATGTTCGACGGCGTCAAAGGCACGCTCAAAGGCGGCAAGGTTCTGGTGGTCAAAACCGTGTCCACCATCGGTATTTCGGAAGGCATGATCGGCGAGCAACTGCGCGCCATCCACGCCGCACATGGCAACGTCGACATCGGCTCGTACCCGTTCCTCAAGTTCGGCGGCTTCGGCACCAACTTGGTGGTGAAGGGCGAAAGCGAAACCGAAGTCGAGGCCGCTTGCGCCGACATTCGGGCGATGATTGTTGATGCGGGCGGCGCGCCCATCGACGGCGAAACCGAAGGCGAACAGCTGAAATAGCCCCTCCCGCGTAGGTCGGCGCATTTTCACGCATTTAGGGACATTTTTCGCCACAGATCATCTTGCATGCCAGCGCCGCTCGGCATAGGTTCTTGTGGCTTACCGAAGGCCAACCTGTGCGGGCGTGGTGAAATTGGTAAACACAACAGACTTAAAATCTGTCGGCCGCAAGGCCTTACCGGTTCAAGTCCGGTCGCCCGCACCATTTTCTCAATTGGTATGGATCAGCACTTGATCCGCTCCATCTTTGGATCGAGCAGCGGGCTCAGCGATGCGCGCGCTTTGATGCGTTCGCCGGCGACGTCGATTTCCCAGTCACCCGACTTGACCATGTCCGCCGTCAGGGGCTCGTCCAGTTCGGCGAAGCCGATGCCGACCGCACCGCCCAGGGTGTGGCCGTAGCCGCCGATCTGGATGTAGCCGACCTCTTTATCGCCTAAGTAAATCAATTCCATGCCGTAGAGCAAGGGCTCAGGATCTTGCAGCAAGAACTGCAGCATGCGCCGTTTGGGCACGCCTTGATCTTTGATGGCCGCCAGCGCATCGCGACCGATGAAGCCGTCTTGTTTGTCCAGCTTCACGGCAAAGCCAAGTCCGGCTTCGATCGGGTTGTCGGTGTTGTCCACATCGACGCCGAAGTCGCGGTAGGCTTTTTCGAGCCTTAACGAGTTGAGCGTTTGCATGCCCGCATGGCGCAGGCCGAAGGCGCGTCCGGCTTCGACCAGCTGGTCGTAAACCTGGACGGCGTGCAGGGTGGGGATATGCAGCTCCCAGCCCAATTCACCCACATAGGTCACGCGAATGGCCAACACGTTGGCGTAGCCGATGTCGATGTCTTTGGCGGTGAAGAACGCAAACGCTTCGTTGCTCATATCGCTAAACGTGACGCTTTGCATCAAGTCGCGCGCCTTGGGGCCGTGGATGTTGATCTGCGTGGTGGCTGAGGTGGTGTCCAAAATCGTCACGAACTCATCCGCATGGATATGGCGGCGCATGTGCATTTCGGTGTGTCCATGGGCGTTTTCGCCGACGATCACCAAAAACTTCTCAGACTCCAATCGCGTAACGGTGAGGTCGGCTTCAAAGCCGCCTTGTTCGTTGACCCACTGGGTGTAGACGATGGTGCCGGGCTCTACGTCAATTTGGTTGCAGCTCACACGGTTCAGAAACGTGCAGGCATCGCGACCCTGGACGATGAATTTGGACATCATGCTCATGTCCATGAGGATCACGTCTTCGCGTGCGGCTTTGTGTTCTTCGGCGTGCCAGTTCCACCAGTTTTGGCGGGACCAGCTGTAGCTTTCGACCTTTGCTTGTTCGGGGCTCGGCGCGAACCAATCGGTCAATTCCCAACTGTGACTTTCCGTGAAGAACGCACCCGCCGCCGCAAGGCGGTCATGGAGGACGGAGCGTTTCACATCGCGTGCCGTCACGGGGGAATCGTTGTGATAGTGCTGACCAAACAAGCGCCCCAAAAGCTCCGGCGTGCGGTCGCGGCGAAACGCGGGGGTGTTTTCGCATTTGGTGAAGCGGTTGACGTTCATGTCCGTGACATCGACAGGCGCCAATCCGTCCACGATCCAATGGGCCAAGACGTTGCCGATGCCTGCACCGTTCAAAATGCCCAACGAGTTCATGCCCGCCGCCACATAACAATTGCGCAGTTCCGGCGTTTGCCCAACCAGCGGGGCCAAGTCGGGGGTAAAACTTTCCGGACCGCAGAAAAACTTGCGCACGCCGATGTCGATGGTTGAGGGCACCCGGGTGTAGGCTTTTTCCAGATGAGGGATCATGCGGTCCCAATCGGGCTCGATCTCGCCAAATTCAAAATGCGCGGGAATGTTCTCCAGATTCCAGGCCGCGCCGACAGGCTCAAAAAGTCCCAGCATCAAGCCGCCCACTTCTTCGCGGTAGTAGGCGTAGGTTGACGGGTCTTCGAGCACCGGCAGGTCGCGCGATAGGCCTTCGATGT